>VFQQ010005639.1_pt1 | contig 10254 bp, 19 predicted proteins | sample 3512341 | NCBI WGS metagenome assembly VFQQ01 (sample SAMN10412373, study PRJNA504923) | tailings metagenome | isolation source: Relicate 2 Philex TSF1 revegetated site | place: Philippines: Tuba, Benguet | collected 2017-08-29
GCATTGGCGGCGCGGCTGCCGGCCCGGCAACGGATGCGATGAATTCTCTCCCCCTGTACACAGCCACTGCCATTTTGTACTCACATTTTATGCGGGCTGTGACTGACTGTGCCAGGCCATTGATTCTTATCTTGCTTGAATGCAGATATGAGCATTAACGATTTTTTTGGTGATTGTAACACTGCAAAACGCAAATGTCCCCCGCTGCTCGCTCTGGTGCTTCCAGGTGACCAACATTTACAACACAGCATGCATCAAAATACTGCAATGCAAGGCATGCATGCTGCTGTACAACACAACATTGCAGTGGCGATAGGTCATTACCGTATCGATCATACCAGCGCTCCGCCTTTACCAAAGTCTAGTAGGCTTCAGGGCTTGGTGCTCTGCTGCATAGCTATCAGCTGGTGCCGCGGCCTGTGCTGTGCACTTGCCGCGTGCCTTCAGGTTGCAGGGTTACCTCAGGATGCCGGGTTGAGGGCAGACGTGGCGGTGGGGTCGGCCACCAGGGCCTTCAGTTCGGGGTTGGGGGCGGCACCGTTTGCAATGAACCACTGCACATTGGGAGGACGGGGCGAGCCGCAGCAGGCAAGCGTCAGAGGCAGCCAGTGGCCAGAGGCAGGTGGGCGCGTGTGGAGGGTGTGTGGACACGTGAGTCAGCACCGCATGCCGATCGTCTCTTGCCGCCAAGAGGACGGCTGCACGCTGCTGCGCGCATTGCCCGGCGGCTAGCAAACCAAGGCCGCCCCTGCTGTGCCCCTGCTGCGCCCACCCCACCCCACCGCACCTTGTCCTCCAGCTGGGCCAGAGCGCTGTTGCTGCCGCCGGTGGCCATCTGGCGCAGGGCCTGCGAGATCCTGCACTTGCAAGGCGGCAGGGCGGGGGCGCGGGCAGGCAGGCGGTGCTGAGGGCGGGGTAATGCTACTCTAGAAGAGGGCGGGAGACAGCTCACAGGAGACAGCTCAAAGGGAGGCAGCCCTGCAAGCTCAATTCAAAACCGCTGACTGGACTACACCTACTTGTTGGCCAGCTCAGTGTTGCCCTTCTTCACCGCAATTGCATCTGCAGGGCAGGGCAGAGCAGGGTGCGGCACGGTGCGGCAGGCAGGAGGCCCGTGCGACACAGGGAGGCGGGTGGCTTGGCCCAGCTCCTCACGGCGCCCAGCAACTGCAGCCGGGTGCACACTGCGCAGTGGCCAGGCCTAGCTGAGCTAGTGGCTGGCGAGCGCTCGGGGCAAGCTGGCACAGAGGGAGTTAGGGCTCACAGGGCGTGGTGAGGATGACGGGGATTTCCTTGACAATCTGCGGCAGCAAGCCAGGCGGCGGCAGTATGGCTTTTTATCGCAGCAGCCTGTCTCGCGGGCCGGGGCTTCCCTGGCATCTCCTGGGAGCTGCTGCGGCCCCTGCCCTACGCACGCAGCCAGGGTTTTTGAGGGGTTGAGCGGCTTAGCGGTGTTTGGCGGTGGAGTCAGCCGATTTGGCGGCAGGAAATTTGGCGGTGGGGGGCGTCCGCCGTGGCGGTGCCAGGCTGGCGCCGACGAAGGCAGCTCTAGTTCACTGCCAGATGGTTCTAGCTTTCTGTTTAGCCGCGCAGCGGAAGCCTGAGCCACCAGTTGCGCTAAACATGAGCTTTTGGCTGCAAAAAACACTCAAAATGGTCGTTTTGGGGGCGCATGTACCCTGAAACTTGGCGGTAGCGGCGCCGTTTCCGGGCACCGTACCGCCAGTCCCTTGGCGGTCCGGCCTTCGGCCAGACCGCCAGTTTTTCTCAATTTTTCGTAAATTCCGCCAGTTTGGCGGAGCCCGCCAAGTCCAAAAAAACCTGCACGCAGCTGGCTGATCTGTCGGGAGGCGGGTGCGCTGGGCAGTGCCACCCAAACCCTGCGCTTGCCTGCAGGTCGGCGCCGGGCTTGAGGTTGGTGGAGTCGCTGGCAAGGGCCACGGCCTGCCCCTCGGACACCAGGCGGGCGGCTTCTGCAAAGCAGCCGCGGAGTGGATGGATGAATGGGTTGGCTGGGTGGCAGGGCTCGCACTGTAAAGTCAGCACTCTTTCTACGTGCTAACACCCAGAACCAACGAGGCCAGGTGACTGTTGTTCTTGAGGCTTGCCTGCCGGACTGGTGGCCTCCACCGGCACAAATCCATACTCCTTGATCAGTTCATCGTTGTAGAACGAATCAGCCACCAACGCCACCTGTGCCACAGTGTGGTGAAGCAAGAGGAAGCGCAGAAGGAAGGGCGGGTCAAAACAGGAGCTGCAGCACGGCATGCAGCGCATCCCGCCCCGACTTCACTTCACTGGCCCCTTGATTTACCCTCTTGATTTACCCTCCCAAGAGCTTGCTCGACTTCCATCCAACAGAAGCTTTGCACCCCACCCCCCACCCCCGCCCTTGCCCACCTTCTTTCCCTTCAGGTCCGCCCAGCTGGTTACTCCAGCAGGCGCCTTGCCGTTGGGAGCAAACAGGGACCCGCCTGCGGGGAGCAGGTGATGGGAAGGGCGGCGGTGGGCACGTGCCCTGCTGCAGGGGGGCTGTGCGCTTGCGGCACGCGCCGTCCTCTGCCCTGCTTCCTCTGCTCCGCTGAGCCGCCTGCCCACCCGGCGTATAGTTGTATGGCTTTGAATAAGCATGGCAAAGAGGTAGAGATGAATCACCTGAGGAGTAGTAGTAGGGCTTCACCAGCTCCACACGCTGAGCACGCTCCGGGGTGACGCTGATCTCTGCGGGGAGGCGGAGCGGGGAGGGCCAGGTTTGGGTTGGTGCTGATCTCTGCGCGAGGCGGAATGGGATGGGACGGCCAGCGGGCGGCATGGTGGCAGGTGGGCTGCAGCTGCCCAGGGAGCGGCAGGCCGACGGCTGCAGTCGTGCATGGGCGCGCCCCCACTCGTGCACGCACTCTCGACACGTGAGCACAGATGTACTTGCCGGCAATGGTCCAGTCCACGCGCCCGTCCTCCAGGGCGCTGAAGCGGTCCTCCTACCAGGCAGGAAGGAGGGAAACTAACCAACATTACGCCCTCGAGAGTGCGTTAGGGAAGTATGTGGGGCGAGGCGGCGGGGGCAGATCGGCCCCCCCGGTGGCGCACGCCTTGCATGGTTATGCCCTCAGGCCTATATCGCTCCATGATCTTGAAGATGACAACATTCCCGGGCTGTACTACCTGCCAGACAAGCCAGGCCAGGCCAGCTGAGGCCCCGAGCGGCGCACTAGCGCTGTGCCTGCTCGCCTCCCGCCCCTTCGCCTACCTCCGACCGCCGCCCCAGCAGGCACATACACTTACCAGCGTCGGCAGAAGCACCACCGAGGAGCGGATATTGGCCAGCTGGTCGATCTGGGCCTTGATGTCGGGCTCAAAGCCTGTTGGAGAGAGAAAGGCGGCTCATGCCTGGTCAGCGCCGTCGCCGCAGCCGCCGTTGTTGGGAAGCAGCGCCAGCCGGCCGACCCTAAGACCTCCGCCTTGCCCGTTCATCCTCTAACTGTTCCAAGGCGATTTTAGGGCAGCAAGCCTCGAACGGGCAGCAAGCCCTGCAGCGCACCGACTCTGGTCTCGCTGCCCTCAGGCTGGCTGAAGGTGAGCGGGAAGGCATCCGAGGCCCAGTAGCCGACCTTCAGACCGTCAGCCGCCGGTGCACCGTTCGACGCCGTGCCATCGGGCGCCTGCGCCAGGTCCCTGGCCCAGCCGCCCTGGGCGCCGAGGCAGAGCAGCAGCACGGCGGCGGCAGAGAGGACGCGCATGCTGAATGATGGACGGAATGTAGGGAGCCAGCTCCTTCAGTCTAATGAGCCATAGCGGCGTCAGCGCGCGCCAGCAGACACTCTCATCCCCCTTCAGCCTGCGCTACGGTACCCGCAGCTGCCGGCAACAGACGGCGATCGAGTGTGTGCTCCCCTTTGCACCACTGCCATTGTACTCTGGCTGTGACGATGTGCCATGCTACTGATACTGCCCGCTGACCCACGGCTTGCTATGAAGCGTATGCAATGCGTGGTGTTGCATTCGTGCAGCATGCCGAGGCAGCAAAAAGGGCAGCAGCACAATACGTTGAGAATGGCAGTGCGGCAGCAATCAAGAGATGTTTGCGGGTGCAGAGAGCAGACAAACTGGGGTGCAGGTCAGGTCAGGTCTGGTCAGCCGTTACTGAAGCTAAAACTGGCACAGCAACGGGCAAGGGGTGAAGGCGGCGCAAGCGGCAAGTCCTAGTGAGCTGCTGCAGGTCGGAGTGCGCGCCTCTTACCGCCCGCCCTCCTCGCCGCTGCTGCTGCCCTCACCGCTAGTGCTGCCGCTGGCCGAGTCTGCGAGCAGGACCGCTCGGCGGGACAGGCGGATGCGGCCGTCCGGCTGAATATCAGAGACCTGGACGTCCACAACGTCGCCCACCTTGAACGCATCAGCGACCGACTTGGTGTAGGAGGTATCCCAGTCGGACAGGCGCACGAGGCCCTCGCGCTTGGGCAGCACCTGGGGGCAAAGGAATGAGGTGGTGGGAGGTGGGGATTCAGACAGGTGAGCAGCAGGTTGTGGAAGCGCACAGGGCTATGGTCACAGGCTCGCAACAGCAGGGCGGCAGGCGGGTCGAGCATGCATGGCCGCGCATGAATGATAAAAAAAGAAAGAAGATAAAAAAAAGCTCTAGCGCACCCCCAGATCTACGAACGCCCCAAACTGAGCGATGCCCGTAATGCGGGCGCCTCGGTAGATGCGCCCAATCTCTGGCAGTTCCGCCGCCTCGCCGTCGCTGCCCGATGATGCAGCTGCCGCGCCCGCGCCGCTGCCGGGGGCGGGTATGAGGCCGTCGGCGATGAGTACCGCCTTGCGAGAGACGCGGAACTTGCCGCCATCCTGCAGAGGCAGAGAGTGGGGTTGGTGGTTATGGGAGGAGAAAGATGCAATGCAGGCGCAGAGCATGAGCTGGGGCTGGAAGTGAGCGTGCCAGCGCATGCGCCCGAGCACAATATGCCCGGCATGTCCCACACCGGTCTGCAGGCACTAACCAAACGCACCTGCACTTCTGTGATCATCACGTCCACAGTATCGCCCTCCTTGACAACATCCGCAATGTTGTTTCCAACGGGAACCAGGAGCATAAACACAACAAAGACAAGCTCACCTGAATTTCCGTGATCATCACATCGACGGTGTCCCCCTCCTTGACCACGTCAGCAATGTTGTTGATGCGCGAGGGGCCCCACTCGCTGACGTGCAGCAGGCCCTCCCGCTTGGGCAGCACCTGGGGGTGGGGCGAGTGCGACGGCGTGGAGGGATTCACAACGGGTGTGCCGGTGCAGCGGAAGCATACTGAACTTTTTTTTTGAGCATACTGAACTTTTTTGTATTTTGGCTTTGTTGTATTTTGGCTTTGGGAGGCGGGATATACTCAACTGCACAAACGCGCCAAAGGGCATGACTTGCGTCACTTTGCAGCCACGGTAAATCTTGCCGCTCTGCAGAGGGGCGGGTGGGGCAGGGCGGGCGGTGGTGTGGGCTCAGACCAAGAGGACTGTAGCTGCACATGCCGGGTGCTGCTGCCAGCATGCAGGCACCCCATCAGCCGGCACTTGCAGCAGAAGGCAACCGTAGAAAACGGCAAGCTGAGAACAAACAAAACCGCGCAAGGCACCCGCATCTGGGTCCTGAATGGCCGAGCGCAGCAGGCGCCCAACACCAGCTGGCACCGCACCAAGAAGCCGCACTAGAATGCGACATGCTAACAACAGACAGGCGCCCACCTCTGGGTCCTCGATGGCGGAGCGCAGCAGGTCGGCGGCGCGCTGGCACTCCTCGTCGCTGGCGCCCTTGATCAGAATGGCGCCCGAGTCGCCGTCAACCTGCAAAGACAGAGTGTGTATCAGAGCGCGTGTTTGGCGGGATGGCAGAGCGCAGTTGCAGGGTTTCAAGTGAGGTGGGGACGCAGGGTCTAAACCGCTGAAAGTGAACTGGAGCCAGGAAGCCCAGAGCTCGGCACATCTTCAGCAAGCAGGCTTCTTTCATGGCCAGCACGAAAAGCAGTGCAGCGCACCTGCACCTCCACGCCGGTCGCCTCCTGGACCAAGCTTTGCCTCATGGCAAACAAACTGCATGAGAACGCGGCAGCAACAGCAAATAAAAGCCGTGCTGTCCAGCGCACCTGCACCTCCACGCCGGTCGCCTCCTGGATGGACCGCACGTTGCGGCCACCCGGCCCAATCACCGCCCCAATCTTCTCCTGGGGCACCGAGAGCTGCAGAGGGTCGGGCGGGATATGAGCTGTGATCAGCGCAGCGCGGGGTAGTGCACGCGACAGAGCATAGTGAAGTTGCGGGCCATAAATTGTTCAGCAGCGCTGCGCTGCACGACGCAGGCAAGCCAGCGAAGAAACACAGCACAGTGCGACGTCACACAACACAACAGCGCAGCGCACCTGCAGCAGGCGGGGCGCGTATGGCGACAGGGCGCGCCGTGGCGCCGGGCTGCACTTGGCCATCTCCCCCAGGATGTGGCGGCGGCCCGCGCCCGCCGCCGCCAGCGCGCGCTGCATGATGTCAAGCGTGATGCCCTCGACCTTGATGTCCATCTGGAGGCAGGGGAGATAGAATGCCAGGTGTTCAAGGTGAAAAGTCGGCAAGGCCGCAAGGCATCCAGCGCAAGGACTTGCACTGCTTGCACAGCTCAGCAGCCCTTGCAAGTAGGCGCAGCCTTCCTTTGACCCACTCCACCACTCAACCGCAGGCAAGCTTCAGCGCGCACCTGGAAAGCGGTGATGCCATTCTCGTCGCCCGCCACCTTGAAGTCCATGTCTCCCAGCGCGTCCTCTGCACAATGGAATCGAAGGGGTGTATGCATGAGATGAAATGGATAATCCAGGTGAGGTGCGTAAGGTTGGGGTGCCACAGCAGCTCAGCACAGCAGCAGCAGCCCTCACCCGACCCCAGGAGCTATTGCGGCAGATCAGCCTTGCAACCTATAAAAAGGCAGCAGCAGGGGCAGCGCTCACCCGACCCCAGGATGTCGGTCAGCACGACAAAGCGGCCATCCGACTCCAGGATGAGCCCCATGGCCACACCCGCAACCATGCGCTTCAGCGGCACGCCTGTGGGACAGCGGGGTGAGAGAATGGAGGGTGGCAGGCTGGGTATCGCGGCCGTCCGTATAGATTGGGAGGTATGCGAAAAGCTGGAAAGAATTGGGAGGTTGAAAGGAGCGACACGCCAGGAGGTCCGCGCAGCCCAGCCTTGCAGCAGAAGCTTAGAATGCAAATGCACTGAACAGCACAGCAAGGCAGTTGGGAAGGTATGTGATGCATTGTGGTGGAGTGTGCCAGGGGTAACCAGGGTGTGCGCACATGGGCCCCCAGCGGGGGCTGCCCGCCACCCTACGAAAACCCCTGCCCCCCCCGAAGGGGCGGCTCTGGGCCCACTTGCATTCGAGTCGCACAGGCGCGGCCGCAGCCGCATCGCGCCCCGCCAAGGAGTGGGCCCCAGGTGCAGGCATGTGCATGCGTGCATTGACAGGTGCGGTGCAGCAGCAGGCATGCGCCTGCCGCGTGCTGGCACAAGCTGCAGGTTGCAGCAGAGCAACCGCAGGCCAGGGTGTCGAGCCTGCAACGCCGCGCTCAAGCCGTGCATAAAACTGATCGCGGCACGTACACGTGGAATGCAGCACTGACCCGCGTCCAGCATGGAGAGGCAGCCACCGCAGACGGAGGCCATGGAGGAGGAGCCGTTGGACTCGGTGATGGTGGACTGCAGAGGGAAAAGTCATTGGCACACAGTTTGATTGATATGGTGGACTGCACGGGGCGAAGCACAGATAAATGTTGAGGAACACAAGAGAACACAACGTTCGATGACCTTGCAATTAAGGGCATTGCAGGGAGGTGTGGCCGGAACAGTGCAGCTCCAAACTGAGGCACCTGAAAAGCAGGAGCACGAGCGCATCAGGTACAGGCCAGGCCAACGCCAGGCTCCATCAACGGTTTCATCCCTGATTTGCAACGCACCTCCACGCGGATGGTGTAGGGGAACTCGGCTTCGTCGGGCACCACCGGCAGCAGCGCACGCTCTGCAACGGGAAGGCAGACGGGGGCGCCAGGCAGACGAGGCTGCTGAGTACAATGCCATGAGCTCCATGCCTGCCAAGACCCCGACCCAGCTGCTGTGCAGGCAGCCTGTATTGGCGCTGCGGCCTTGCACTGATGGCAGCCGGCAGGTGCAAGGCTCCTATCCTGCTGTGATGTTTGTTCTCACCTGCGAGGTTGCCGTGGCCCACCTCTCGCCGGCCGGGCGCGCCCACGCGCCCCGTCTCGCCCACCGACGAGGGAGGGAAGGAGTACTGCAGGGGGAGCAGAAAAACAACATTGTCAATTCCAAGCCATGGTGTGCGCAGCAGGGGGTTGCGGAGGAGGGCAGCCGCTAGTCATCCCAGCTAACTCTCGCCTGCCCTGCCAGACAATCCGCACTCAATCGCGCAGCCAATTCACAGCAACCTGCCAATCCCCAGCAGCCCGCACACCTGCAGGTAGAAGCGCTGCTCCTCGTCCTCCTCCGCCATCGTGTCGATGCGCTGCGCCGAGCGGTTGCAGCCCAGCGTCGTCACCGCCAGCGCCTGCGCAGCGCGATGTGGGTTGTGAGGCGGTGTGTGAGGCGAGGGTGGAGGGAAGGGACAACCGTTGCGAGAGATGTCAAGGCGGAGCCCTGCTGTCTGCCAACAATGCTGCGCAGCGTGCACCCCCAACCACAGCGCGCGCAGCGCACCTGCGTCTCGCCGTGCGTGAACAGCATGCACGACCACATGCACACCACAGCGTGCGCCCCACCACCACAGCGCGCCCAGCGCACCTTCGTCTCTCCGCGTGTGAACAGCATGCACCACCACACCACCACAGCGTGCACCCCACCACCACAGCGTGCACCTCACCACCACAGCGTGCACCTCACCACCACAGCGCGCGCAGCGCACCTGCGTCTCGCCGCGCGTGAACAGCACGGAGCCGTGTGTGCGTGGCAGCAGGCCGGCCCGGCTCCAAATGGGCCGCACATCGCCGATGGAGCGGCCGTCGGCGCGATAGCCCTCCTCCAGCACCAGCCGCCGCATGACCGCCGACTCCACGCGCTGCGGGGGAAGAAAGTAGGTGGGTGGGTGGAAGGGAGGAGCAGGTGGGATGGCAGGTGGCCAGCTGGGTTGGGAAACGAAAAGGCTGGGCGAAGGCCGGCCGAGATGCCACCTTAGCCAAAACCGCTGCATGCCCCTGCCGCCTCGCAGGCAGGCGCAGGTGCAGGCAGCAGGTGTGCGAGCGTCCACCACATGCATCATAACTGGCCGCAGTGGCCCCACTCTTCCCAGAAGTAAAACCCCACATCCATCCCTGCACAACTTGCCTTAAGCGCCATGGACACAGTGGCATAGTCATACGTGCCGGGCTGCCCGTTCTGCCCCGCCCCGCCGCCCTGTTGCTCCGGCGCGCCATCCAGCAGCTCGCCGCCGCTGTCTGTCCCGCCCTCAAGCTGCTGCACGCGCTGCCAGAGCTGGGGGTGCACAAATTGGTCGCGCGCCAGCTGGCGCAGCGCGCCCACCGCCTCGCTCCGCTCCTTCTTGCCGGGCACGGAGCGATACACCTCCTCCAGCTGCACAGGGGTGTGTTGTGTGGGCGCGAGGAATGCTGGCATCAGTCAATGCTCACAGTGCAGCCATGTGCCAGTGCGTGCTCACGCCTCTGCGGCGCTGGGTCGGGATGCAACGCAGCAGCATTCTCCCCTGCACGACGCAGACAAAGCTGCTTGAACCAAGCTGCGCACCTGCTTGCCGATCAGGGCTTGGATCGCTGCGTCCAGGCCCTCTGGAGGCAGCACCAAGTCCTCAGTTCGCTTGGGCTTGCCCACCTGCAGAGTGGTTTGAAAGAGGTAGGCGCGTGAGGTACAAGGAGAGTAGGGGAGAGGGCAGAAAGGGTGGGGCGGCAGCCGCGTCGGCGCAAGCCAAGCGTGCTGCAATCGCAGGGTGTGTTGGCTGCAGCGCACCTCGGCGGCCCACTCCTCAATGGCCAGGCACATCGTCTTCACAGCATCGTGGCCGCAGCGCACCGCCTGTGGAGCAGCAGCATGGGAGCGCAGCAGGGTGCTGTCAGGGCAGGGTTGGAGATTGCAGGCGCTGGGTGTCATCTGGCAAAGCAGCAAAGCTTCCAAAAAGCGGCAACGGCAGCGCAAAACTGAGATTTGAGGATGGAGTGTCCTCGGCTGTTTGTTCCATCCCGCCAACGGGCAGAGTGGCGGGGCGGCGTAG
>VFQQ010005640.1_pt1 | contig 10254 bp, 8 predicted proteins | sample 3512341 | NCBI WGS metagenome assembly VFQQ01 (sample SAMN10412373, study PRJNA504923) | tailings metagenome | isolation source: Relicate 2 Philex TSF1 revegetated site | place: Philippines: Tuba, Benguet | collected 2017-08-29
CATGGTCCAGGTGCAGCTCCCGGAAGGCGCTTCGTTCGAGGAAACCGCCGCGCAGATGGACAAGGTCGAGAAGGTTCTTCTCCCGTATGTCGAGGCAGGCGAGGCGGCGCGGGTGATGATCCGTGCGCCGGGGTCGTTCGGCTTCACGCAGGACTATAATTCCGGCCGTGCGATGATCATGCTCGCGCCGTGGGGCGACCGCGACCGCAATCAGGATCAGATCGTCGCCGAGATCCAACAGAAGCTTTCCGCCGCCGTGCCGGGCGGGCGTGTGTTCATCTCGGGGCGCGGCGGCCTCGGCCAGCGCGGCGGCAAGCCGGTCGGCTTTGTGCTGGGCGGCAACGACTTCGCTGAGATCGCCGAATGGCGCGACCGCATCATCGCGCGCGCTGCCGAAAATCCGAGGCTGATCCAGGTCGACAGCGACTACCGCGAAACCAAACCGCAGCTCATCGTGACGATCGACAAGCAGCGCGCGGCGGACCTCGGCGTGTCGACGACGGATATCGGCCGGACGCTGGAGACGATGCTGGGCGCACGCCGCGTGACGACCTTCCTGAAGGACGGCGAGGAATACGATGTCCGTATTCAAGCCGGGGAAGAAGACCGCCGGACGACGGGCGACCTCACCAACGTCTTTGTACGGTCCACGCAGGGCCAGCTCATTCCGCTGTCGAACGTCGTGTCTCTGAAGGAGAGCGCCGGCCCGCAGTCGCTCAATCGTTTCAACCGCTCCCGCTCGATCACCATCGATGCGGGCCTAGCGCCCGGCTACACGCTGGGCGAGGCGCTGACCTATCTCCAGCAGATTGCGGCGGAAGAGCTGCCCGCGACCGCGCGCATCGACTACCAGGGACAGTCGCGCGAGTTCAAACAATCGAGCGCAGCGCTCTACTTCACCTTCGCCCTGGCGCTGACCGTCGTGTTCTTGGTGCTGGCGGCGCAGTTCGAGAGCTTCGTCCACCCCATCGTCATTCTCTGCACCGTGCCGCTCGCCGTTTTCGGCGCCGTATTCGGCTTGTGGCTGGTGGGCGGCAGCCTGAATATCTACAGCCAGATCGGTATCGTGATGCTCGTCGGCCTCGCGGCCAAGAACGGCATTCTGATCGTGGAGTTCGCAAACCAGCTCCGCGACGAGGGCAAGGCCTTCAACGACGCGATCATCGAGGCTGCTAAGATCCGCCTGCGTCCCATCGTGATGACCTCGCTGGCGACAGCCGCCGGCGCGCTCCCTCTGGTGATCGCCAGCGGCGCAGGCGCCGCCAGCCGCGAAAGCATCGGCATCGTGATCTTCGCCGGCATGTTGATGGCGACGGCCTTCACGCTCTTCATCATCCCGACGGCCTATTCGGTGTTCGCGCGCCGCACCGGGTCGCCGCTCGCTATCACGCACGAGATGGAAGAGTGGGAACGTGCCGAGGCGGCCCGCAAGGCGCAGCCGGCGGAGTAGGGCGCTACTTCCCGATCCGGATCATGTCCGGGGCCGTGGCGCCGCCGGAGAGGATCATGTTCATCGCCTGATCGCCCGTGAGGTCGGTCGGGATGCACTTGTCGATTGCGATAATTTCCAGATAGCCGCAGGTCGGGTTCACGGCCGTCGGCATATAGACCGCCGCCATCTCTGTGCCTGTCGCGGCATCGGTGAAGGTCTTGGTGACGAAGCCGATGGCCCGCAAATCCTCGCTTGGGAAGGGCAGCAGCACCACGCGCTGCACGCCGTCGGGCTTGTGGCTCAGCGACTGGATCAGCTTCTGCACTGCGCCATAGACTTGCTTCACCACCGGCACGCGGTTCAGCAGCCCGCTGACCCAGGCGATCAGCCGCGCGCCGATCACGTTCGAAGCGACCACGCCGACGATATAGATGATCCAGAGCGACAGGATGACGGCCAGCGCCGTCGCCACATACTCGTTCGTGACCCACGAACTGCGACCGTCGTTCGCAACCCCGAAATTGTGCAGGATCAGGTCTATCAGCGGCCGCCCGGCCCAGGACAGCAGCCCGATCAGGAACGACAGGACGTACCAGACCACCGCCAGCGGCAGGATGGTCAGCAAGCCCAGGATCAGCTTGCTCTGCAGCCGCGACCAGGTGCTTGGGGCTTTCGCCTTGGCTTCGTCCGCCATGTCCGCCTTTTACCCCTCAACTCTGTATCGCCGCGCTTTCGGATTGACCGGCGCGCACCCCATATGACAAGCCGCACCGTCCGGGGACTGCCCCGGCCCGGAATCGAGCCATGTCCCGTATCCTAATCACGTCTGCGCTGCCCTACATCAACGGCATCAAGCATCTGGGCAATCTTGTCGGCTCGATGCTGCCGGCCGATGTGTTCGCGCGGTACAACCGCGCCCGTGGCCGCGAGACGCTTCTGGTCTGCGCCACCGACGAGCACGGCACGCCCGCCGAACTGGCGGCGCTGGAGGAGGGCCTCTCGGTCGAGGCCTATTGCGCGAAGTGGCACGAGGTTCAGGCCGATCTCGCACGCCGCTGGAAGCTCTCGTTCGACGTCTTCGGCCGCTCGTCCAGCCCGCAGAACCGCGAGCTGACGCTGCAATTCGCAAAGGCGCTCTGGCAGAACGGCTGCATCGACGTGCGCACGACGCGTCAGGTCTACAGTCACGCCGATGGCCGCTTCCTGCCGGATCGTTATGTCGTCGGCACCTGCCCGCATTGCGGGTATGATCGCGCGCGCGGGGACCAGTGCGAGAACTGCACCCGCGTTCTCGATCCCACCGACCTCATCAATCCGCGCTCGGCGGTCTCAGGCTCGTCCGACATCGAGGTGCGCGACTCCAAGCACCTCTTCCTCCGCCAGAGCGATTTCGCCGAGCGTCTGCGTGCGTGGATCGATACCAAGCAGGGCGTCTGGTCGAACGTCGTTTCGTCGATCGCCTATAAGTGGCTCGACGAGGGCCTGCGCGATCGCGGCATCACGCGCGACCTCAACTGGGGCGTCCCGGTGGACGTGACAGGGTGGGGCGCCAATCCGGCGGGCGAAACGCTCGATGCCGCCGACTGGGCGGGCAAGGTCTTCTATGTCTGGTTCGATGCGCCCATCGAATATATCGGCGCCACCCGCGAATGGGCCGACGCCAAGGGCGAGCCGAACGCCTGGCAGCGCTGGTGGCAGCATCCCGATGCGGATGACGTCACCTATGTGGAGTTTATGGGCAAGGACAACGTGCCCTTCCACACGGTCGGTTTCCCCGCAACGCTGATGGGCGCGAATATCGGCGCCAACCGGCCGTGGAAGCTGGTCGACCAGATCAAGGGCTTCAACTGGCTCACCTATTACGGCGGCAAGTTTTCGACCTCGCAGAAGCGCGGCGTCTTCATGGACCAGGCGCTCGATCTGCTGCCGGCGGATGCCTGGCGCTGGTATCTCATCGCCAACGCGCCGGAGAGCGCCGATAGCTCGTTCACCTGGGAGCACTTCGCCGCCACGGTGAACAAGGATCTGGCCGACGTGCTGGGCAATTTCGTCAACCGCATCCTGAAATTCGGCGCGGCGCGGTTCGAGGGCAAAGTCCCTGAAGGCGGCACGGGCGGGGCGGCTGAAGCCAAGCTCGCGGCAACGCTGGAAAAGAGCATCGGCCTCTACACGACCTACCTGCAGGAGATGCAGTTCCGGAAGGCGTCGCAGGAGTTGCGCGCCATCTGGGTTGCCGCGAACGAGTTTGTGGCTGAGGCCGCCCCATGGACCGCCATCAAGACCGATCCGGCGGCAGCCGCCGCCTCGGTTCGCACCGGCATCAACCTCATCCGGGTCATCGCGGCGCTGTCCGCCCCCATCATTCCGGATACGGCGGCTGCCCTGAACACGACTCTCGGCCTGTCGCCGGTAGATGTCGCCTGGCCGTCGGGCCGGGCGGCTGAGGAACTCGCTAAACTCCCCCCGGGACATGCCTTCGAGGTTCCGCCGGTCCTGTTCGCCAAGCTTGCCGAGGAACAAGTTGCCGAATGGACACAGGCTTACGGCGGAACGGGGGAGGCTTCTTAACCTTGCCCGCGTAAGGTCATGCCTTGTGCTTGCGGACGTATCCGATCCGCGTCACAGTTATTTACGCCTTATTAAGGTTTCGCGGGAGCACGGATGCGTTTTGGGGTCGTCATCGGAGCTGCGGTCTTTGCCGCCGCTGTGCCGTTCTGCGGCCCGGCGCTGGCCGAAGACGTCATGCGTCCGAGCCTCGCCGCCGAAAGCGAAAATCCGCTCGCGCTGACGCCAGGCGAAGCTGCCGAAATCCTGAATGGCGCGGTGCGCAGCGCGGCTAACCGCCGCTCGGTCCCCGCCGCTCTGCTGGCCGCCGGTACCTATGTCGCGCCACCGCCGGGCGCTGCCTACCAGACCGCCCCGGTCGATCCGGCCGCGCCTGCCGCCGTTCCCGAGGCGGCTCCGGCACCCGCCGGTAAGGTCGATCTGTCGGATCCGGCCACCCGCATGCTTGCCAGCCTTCCGGACGAGGTCGAACCGTATTTCGATCTGTATCTGTACGTTTCCAAGGCCGAAGCCGGGCCGATCGCGCAGCACATGTTCGTCTATAGCCGCGCAACCGACGGCACGATGTCGCTTCTCTACGACTGGCCGGTCTCGACCGGCCGCGAGAAGAAGGAAAAGACCCCGTCGGGCCGCAAGACCTTCACCCACACGCCGGAGGGCAGCTTCAAGCTGGACTCCAAGCGCTTCCACAAGCTCTGGAAGTCGCGTGCGTGGAACGCCGACATGCCGTGGACGATGTTCTTTGATCTGGTCGAGAACGGTGGGATGAGCGGCCTCGCCATCCATGCGGCCGGCAAGGGCAAGATTTCGCAGCTCGGACGCCGCGCCTCGGGCGGCTGCATCCGCCTCGCGCCGGAAAACGCCCAGTTCCTCTTCAAGAAGATCCAGGACGAACACGCCGGTTTCGTGCCGGTCTTCGCGATGGACGGCAACTCGACCAATGTCATGGGCGAACCCGCCCGCAACGCCGATGGTTCGCTCCAGCTGACCCACGGCTACCGTGTGCTTCTGCACATTGAAGACTATGCGGGCGAACATGTTCCGGCCCTGTCGGTGGCCTCGGCCGCCCCGGCCGTCATTCCGGCGAACTACAGCACCCGTTGAAACACGGCCCCGCCGCGTGCATGTTGCATTGCACGTAGGCTGATTTGCTCGCGCCCCGCCTGAGTTCCGCGCGGGCTGCCATCTGGGTTTTCAAACATGCTTCAGGTTTTCCAGCGCCGCTCTCTCTCCAGCGCCGCCGTTCTCGCCTCGGCCCTTTTGGCTGCGGCCTGTTCGACCACCTCGCGCCGCCCGGTCGTGGTCGGTCCGCCGCCGCCGTCGGCGGATGAGGCGCTCGCCGCCTACCGCACCGAAATCCAGTCGCAGGACGAACAGATCGTCGCGCGCAGCACGCCTGAGGACCAGGAAGGCATCCGCGCGCATGTCGCCGACATCCTCGATCCCAAGGTTCTCAGCGAGTACGAGCTGATCATCTACATCAACAAGGCCGATACCGGCCGCACCGCGCAGCACGCTTTCCTCTTCCAGGCCGGCGACGGCGATCTGACCTATCTCGATACCTGGCTGGTCTCGACCGGCCGCGAGCAGCAGGAAACCTCGCCAAAGGGCGCCAGCAAGTTCACCACCACGCCGCAGGGCACCTTCATGTTCGACCTGCCGCATTTCTCGCGGCTGCATAAGTCGAATGCCTGGGAAGCCGACATGCCCTGGGCGATGTTCCTGAAGACCCGCAATGGCGGCCCGACCACGGGCATCGCGCTGCACGCGGCGCTCGACAAATATGTCCATAATCTTGGCCAGCGCGCCTCGGCGGGCTGCATCCGTCTGCTGCCGTCGAATGCCGAGAAGCTCTACAAGCTGCTGCAGACCAAATATGCAGGCTCGGTCCGCGCGCTCAGCCCCTCGGGCGTCGGTGCGAAGCTCGGCGGTAACACGATCAAGGGCACCAAGGGCCTCGTGATCATCGAAGACCTGAACGAGGGCAGCGTCCTCGCCAGCGGCCCGGCGTCGGTCGACAACTGGTCGAACCCGCAGCCCGCGTCCGATCGCTACGACCCGGTGCCGCCCCCGTCGGGCACGGCGACGGCGCCGTCGAACCGCCCGCCGGGCTACTGAGCGGAGCGGCCCCAGGCGGCCGATTGGGCTGAATGGCTTTTCTTCCTGCGGCGGCGGTGCTTCGGCACCGCGACTTTCGTTTTTTGTGGTTCGCACGCGTCGCTGCCGTGCTCGCCATGCAGATGCAGGCGGTCTCGATCGCCTGGATGGTCTATGACCGCGCGCGCTGGACGCGCGACGAGGCGGACTCGATCTTCCTCCTTGGCATGGTCGGCCTCGTTCAGTTCGTCCCGATCCTGATCCTGTCGCTGTTCGGCGGCCAGATGGCCGACCGCTTTCACCGCAAGACGATCATGATGACCTCCTTCGCGGCGGAGGCGGCCTGCGCCGTGGCGCTGGTGTGGATCGCGCTGACGCCCTCTGCGCCGCTCTGGACGATCTTCGTCGTCGCGGCGGTGTTCGGTATTTCGCGTAGCTTCTTCTCGCCCGCCATGTCGTCGCTGCAGCCGACATTGGTGCCGCGCGCCGAACTGCCCAACGCGATCGCGTGGGGATCGCTCGCCTGGCAGGGGGCCTCCATCGCCGGCCCGGCGCTCGGCGGCTACCTCTACGCCGGGCATTCGTTCCTGCCGTTTGCGTCGGCCGGCGCGCTGCTGCTCATCGCCATTTTCTTCATCAGCCGCATTCACGAACCGGCGCGCGCGGTGACGGTGACCGGGCGCTCGCTGGCGCTCATTCTCGACGGTCTTGTCTACGTCCGGCGCAATCCGGTTGTCTTCGGCGCGATCTCGCTCGATCTCTTCGCCGTGCTGCTCGGCGGTGCGACGGCGCTGCTGCCGGCCTTTGCCCGCGACGTGCTCCATCTCGAGGCTGACGGCTTCGGGCATCTGCGCGCCGCGCCTGCGATCGGCGCAGTCGCGGTGGCGCTCTGGCTCGCGACGTGGCCGATGCGGCGGCACACCGGCTACTGGATGTTCGGGGGCGTCGCGATCTTCGGCATCGCGACCATCGTCTTCGGCCTCTCTGAGAACTACTGGCTCTCGATGGCCGCGCTGGCGCTGCTCGGTGCGGGCGACATGCTCAGCGTCTATGTCCGCTCCAGCCTCATTCAGCTCTCGACGCCCGACGAGATGCGGGGCCGCGTCTCGGCTGCGTCCAGCGTCTTCGTCTCGGCCTCCAACGAACTCGGTGAGTTCAGGGCGGGGTCGATGGGCGCGGTGATTGGCGCGGTGCCGTCGGTGGTCGTGGGCGGCGTAGCGGCGCTTGGGATCGCTGCGTTGTGGGCCTACTGGTTCCCACAGCTGCGAAACGCCGACAGGCTGGATTGAGGGCTGGGCAGGCGCTGCGGCATCCAGACGCACCTGTCTTTTTAAAGGATAGACGCTCCTCTCGCTTTGCCGGACGGTCCCGCTCCTGGCCTGACGCCAGCGAGGACGCTGTCCATGATCCGCCTTTCCAGTCTGGCTGCAGCTGCAGCGCTTTGCGTGACGGTCGCTTCTGCCCAGATCATCCCTGAAACCGGCACCCCTTCTGACGTGCCTGCGGCACCGCCCGCCGTCGAACCCGTCGCCCAACCTGCAGCGCCTGCCGCCGCCCCCGCGTTGCAGACGAGCTTTTCGAACGCCGACCTCGAAGTGGCTTTCAAGTCCGTCGGGCTGACGGTCAGCCAGAAGACCGCGCCGAACGGGCTGCAATATCTGGAAGGCAAGAACGGCGGCGACGTCATTTTCGGCGCCGGCCTCAAATGCAGCGGTGCCAATGCGACCGGCTGCACGGTGCTGATGCTGCAGTCCGGCACGCTCAACAAGGCCGTGCCCTACGCAGATATGATGAAGTTCACGACAGCCGGTTTCAGCTCGCGCGCCGTGACCTTTGATGGAACAAAGAAGAACCCGGCGCTGCTTCAGGTGACCCACCTCTATGGCGGCTTCGATCCGGCATTGCTGACCGGCTCGCTCAGGGGTTTGATGAGCGACATGCAGGCGTTCCTGGGCATGCTCCAGGGCCAGCCGGTCCAGGCCTATAGTTCAGGCCTGCCGGAGGTCCGGGTCTCCGGAGCGTTCAGTGGCGATGCGTTCGATGCGGCCGGGGCGGTGCAGGTCTCGGCCAACGCGAACTAGAGCAAAGGGGAGGGTGCGATGATCACACTTCGCAAACTGGTGCTGACGGCGGCCACGGCCGCCCTGTGCGGACTTGGCATAGCTCAGGACGGCAGCGCGCCACCTCCGGAGGCTGCGCCGCCCCCTGAGGCCGTTCCGGCCCCTGCGGCGGCTCCGGCGGGGCCTGGCCTCGTCACGTCCGTCAGCTTCGAGGACGTGAAGGCGATTTTCGCTGAGGCCCAGGTGCCGTTCGAGGTGAAGCAACTCAAGAGCGGCCGGAACTACATCCTCGGCCAACCCAATGGCTGGGTGCTGTTTGTCTACGTCATGAACTGCGACGACGACACGGCCCTGACCGGCTGCAAGGCAATTTCGCTGGAATCCGGCGATTTCGTCAAACAGGTCGACCTCGCCTTCGTGAATACGTTCAACGCCCAGAACGTCGTGTCACACGCCGTCCTGCTCGAAGGCGGGCAGTCCTACACGAAATTCGGCCTGATTTTTCACTCAGGCGTCTCCCCGACCTACCTGCGGGAGGCCTTCCGCATGTTCGTCAACGAGATGGCCTTCTACGCGGACACCCTACAGAAAACCGGCGCAGAGCCGCCCAAGCCCACCGGAACCTTCGGTGCCGAGACCGGCCTGACCGAAAAGGCCCAGTCGACCGCACCGCGGGAGAGCGCGTTTACGTCCCTATCGACCAACGACCCGGGAGTCGTGTTCGGGAAGTAGGCGCATCGTCAGTTGCGGTTCGCCAGATAAGTCATTGATATAACAAGGCTTCAGGCCGTCTTGCGCTGCCGCATCGCCTCGTAAAGCGCGACCGCAGCCGCGTTCGAGACGTTGAGGCTGGGCAGCCGGGGCAGGGTGGGCAGGCGGATGAGCTTGTCGCAGGTCTCGCGCACCAGCCGCCGCAGCCCATCGCCTTCAGCCCCCATGACGAGGGCGACGTCGCCGGTCAGGGTGACGGACGTGAGGTCGTAGGCGGCTTCAGAATCGAAGCCAAACACTTGAAAACCCTCACGTTTCATCTCGTCGAGGGTGCGGGCGATGTTGACCACCTCGGCGACCGGGATGCGGTCCAGCGCACCTGAGGCGGCTTTGGCGACGATCCCGGTCAACGGCGGGGAGTGGCGCTCCTGGACCACGACGGCCGTGGCCCCGAACCCGGCGGCCGAGCGCAGGATCGCCCCAAGATTGTGGGGATCTGTGACCTGGTCGAGGACGACAACGAGGCGCGTTCCGGCGGGTTGGTCCAGCACGGCGTCCTCAAAAGTCACCCGGGCCAGCGGACCAGCTTCGAGCAAGATGCCCTGGTGGACGGCGTCCTTGGGCAGCCGGCGGTCGATTTCGGCATCGCCAACCTGCTCGATCCGGACGCCCCGGGCGCGCGCCGCTTCCGCGATGCGCTCCATCCCGGTTGACGTAACGAGAAGTCGTTTGCAAGGTCGCGCCCGGTTCCCGAGCGCCGACTCAACGCTGTGGACGCCCCACAGGAGGACAGCAGAGGGGTCGTGCGCCCGGTCGGGCCGTGCCGCTTCGCGGCCGCTTCGGCCATGTCTCGCCATACTGAATCCGTCTTTCGGAGATTGATTCCGGACATAGCCCGAAACGCTTGACGCAACAGGGCAAATCTTGCATATGCCCGCCTCCGCGCTACATGGCGCGGACGGCGAAATAACGACGCGCGACGGCAGGAAATCAAGCAGTTCGAATGTGGTCGGGGGGCACGCTGGATTGTGCGCCGCCCGGAACCCGTTGAATTGCCTGAGCTTTCGCGCTTCTGGAAGGGTGCCCGAGTGGCTAAAGGGGACGGACTGTAAATCCGTTGGCTAAGCCTACGTTGGTTCGAATCCAACCCCTTCCACCATCGCTTTTTGGTGAGTCGGAATGGCGCCGGAGATGAAGAGGAATTTGGCTAAAGGCGGGTGACCGCTTGCGGGTGTAGCTCAATGGTAGAGCAGAAGCCTTCCAAGCTTACGACGAGGGTTCGATTCCCTTCACCCGCTCCAGACAACAACGACGTGTAACTGCAGGTAGATCGGTATGGGCAAGGCAAAATTTGAGCGGACGAAGCCGCACTGCAACATTGGCACGATT
>VFQQ010005641.1_pt1 | contig 10253 bp, 17 predicted proteins | sample 3512341 | NCBI WGS metagenome assembly VFQQ01 (sample SAMN10412373, study PRJNA504923) | tailings metagenome | isolation source: Relicate 2 Philex TSF1 revegetated site | place: Philippines: Tuba, Benguet | collected 2017-08-29
GCAGGTCTTATGGGTCTAGCCTGGCAAGGTGTCATGCGTTCGTGTGTGTATGTGTGTGCACGTGTGTCGTGCAGTAGTGTTGCTCCGTTACGGGTCCTTAGTAGGCACATGTAGACGCGCACTGTGTTGTGTGTGTATGTGTGTGTGCGTGTGTGTATCATGCAGTAGTGTGTTTGTTACCTTGGCAATGCTTATCGCCACAGCGTTAGGGTCTCCATCCGCAGGCAGCTGATTCATCTGATCTGACAGTGTGTCTCTCTCAGCTATTAGGGACAGGAGACGACGACGTAACTGAAGTAACAGACCACGAGCCCTGAGGAGACAAACACACACACACACACGGACATGCGACACTCTTTGTCTGGACGTGCTTGCCGTCTTTTTTGGTGCGGTGAGTGTTTGTACTCGCATGCGTGTGTGTGTGTGTGTGTGTGTGTGTGTGTGTGTAGCGCACTCTCACCGTCCATGGTTAACTACGGGAAAGGTGCGCGCCAGTCGTGCGCGTGTCATGTGTTCACACGTGGTGCGGGACAGCTCCCAGGAGCCCTGACGCACACACCCTATCAGCAGCGTTAAACTGTTGCCACCCAACGCATCTGTGACGTCACACACACACACACACACACACACGCACAATCATAATGAATTCCCTGTACAACAATCCCATTATCGTAGGCACAGGCTTCCGCATGTTTCCGCGTCCTCGCATGTGTGTGTATGTGCGCGTGCACAGCACGCGTGTGCGCGTGTATGTGTGTCGCCCCCCGCCCCCGCACCTGCCAGCAGCCGTGTCAGTATACTGTTCTCCACGCTGACCCACCCACTCAAAGCTCAGAGGCTTACGTGTGTGTGCGTGTGTATGTGTGTGTGTATGTGTGTTACGCGTACCTGCCAGCAGCCGTGTCAGTATACTGTTCTCCACGCTGACCCACCCACTCAAAGCTCAGAGGCTTACGTGTGTGTGCGTGTGTATGTGTGTGTGTATGTGTGTTACGCGTACCTGCCAGCAGCCGTGTCAGTATACTGTTCTCCACGCTGACCCACCCACTCAAAGCTCAGAGGCTTACGTGTGTGTGCGTGTGTATGTGTGTGTGTATGTGTGTTACGCGTACCTGCCAGCAGCCGTGTCAGTATACTGTTCTCCACACTGACCCACCCACTCAGCGGCGCGCCCCCCGCGGCCCCCGCCTCTCCCAGCTCCCTCAGCGCTGCAGCGAAGCTGAGCAGCCCCTTGTTCAGCTGTGGACCCTCCCTCAGCCTGAGCAGCTCTGGGTCCATGGTAAGGCGCTCCGCACCCGGCATGTCGACAAACACCATGCGAGACACCTGTGGGCAAATGCAGGCACGGAGACACACCCAACGTAACTTTACATGCAGGACGTAACAACAATGTACGCTTTGAAGTAGGCACACTGGTCAGAGGCTCACAGCACACAGAAGCGCGTACGCGCGCGGCGTGTGCGCGCACGTCGGGGTGTATACATACAGGCGAGGTGACGGGCGGCAGCGGTCTGTAAAGACTGATCCTTTGGCCCAGACGTGACTTGTCACTAACGCGCATTGTGCATCCTGTATGCATGTGCGTATGTGTATGTGTGCCTGTGTGCGTATGCGTGCCTAGACACACACACACACACACACACACACACAACTCTCACCATGATTCTATCCTTTTCCCCCGGCACGGCTGCGGGTGCGTACACATGTGCCTTCTGTGTTTGTTTGTTTGTTTGTTTGTTTGTTTGTTTGTTTGTTTGTGCAGACAACTACACACGCTTACCATGATTCTATCCTCTTCCCCCGGCACGGCTGCGGGTGCATACTGCGCTAAGTGTATCGTAAACAGTGCTGCAGATCGCTCGTGTACACTGCCCAGGTCAGTGGAGCCCATATCACGTGACAGACGACCTGAGTTGAAGGCCATACGCAACTCTGACTCTGTTTTGACGTGGCGAAAGGTAAGGCCTGACACCTGTGCGTACACACACACATACACACACACACACACACAGAGCCTGGCCTTGGATTGAACGGACCACTAACATCGTGGGTGATATGCTGCCTTGTCAACTGGTATCGCATGCAGTGTGTTGACCTGCGCCATCTCGTGAGCTGTGTGTGTGTGTGTGTGTGTGTGTGTGTGTGTGTGTGTGTGTGTGTCGCACTGATAGCACTGCATCGCTTGTATGACCCTACGTACCTGATATCCTTCTAGTTCGTCTTCATACACAGGGAGTCTCGCCTGGCCCGCAGCACCACGCTGGAACAGGTCACGTACACCCTCATTGTACACCTGTTGTGGAAGCAGAGCACACATGCCAAACGCCAGGCTGCATGCATGACTGCTCCATGCTTAACCCAGTGGCTGATCTTGACCTTGCGCGGTGTCTGTTGTAGGCTGATGACTGCTATCGACCCACGCTGTCTGTGTCACACACACACACACACGCACACACACACACACACACACACCTCGACATACGATGTCTCCAGGAAGAATTCAAATGCCTTGGCACTGGGCATACGCCTACGCGCTGCGATCTGATCACCTACGCACACACACACACACAGGCACACACATTTACTCGCTGGTACACACAGGGTGTCCGTGCAGCACTGTCCTGACAGACATCTGCATCTCTGTCTTTGTGTGTCTGCGCGCGCGCGCGCGCGCGTGTGTGTGTGTGTCACTTACCGACAGCCACAGCGCGTTGGTGCAGTAGTTTAAACAGCTCGTCAGCTGCATAGTGTACTGCCCCGTCCCCCTGAGGTGACGCACCCCCTGCATCACGTGACCTGCTGCCCTCTAGCGTGTAGCTCTTACCAGACCCTGTGTACACACACAGATACACACAAAGACACACACACACACACACACACACCGGGATGTCCTTCCCTCGTGCTTTGCGTCGTCGTCCTGTATTGTGTGAAAGCCGCATACAGGCTGGCAGGTGTGTATGACACTGTGCTGCTTGTTTCACCTGTTGCTCCAAAGCATATAACAGTCGTGTTGTACCCTTCAACGAACTTCTTCAGCAATGGGGCTAAGGAGCGCTTACACAGGTCCTGATTGGAGGCTTCAGCGCCATATACGAACCCTGCCTCGTACTCGTCCTCCCTGTAGGCACAGGATATAGTGCCAGAGATGTGTGTAACAGACTTGGCTGTGCTCTTAACTGGTAAGACAATCCTGCGCTGCCTCCCAACTGCAGCGGGCTATGGGAATGCGCCGAGCCACCTTGCTTGCACTTTTGGCTGCTAGGGTCTGGTCGAATGGGGCTTGTGTGTGTTGCGGGCTGTTGTGCTGGGTTGCGGCACTCACGGCTTGGCCTGGATAGCGCCAGGGCGGATGAGAGACACGGTAGTGCGCGAGCACGTGACGTCCTGCCGTGTACCTGCAGAACAGGGCGCGCAGGCACCTCGCCATGTGATTGAGTTGCCGCTAACACTGTAGGGCCTTGCGGGGCCGCTGGCACGAGCCTGTGAACTGGCGGAGGACAGCCTGTGTCCTTGCGGGGTCATCTGCGGCCAGAGGGGCCTGCTGCATACCTTCTGAGCCCCCATTGATGCGCAAAACCGTGTCAAAAGGTGCGCCCTTGGTGGCACGCGTCCAGTCCGGGCGCGTGGACAGAACGGCCATGGGCAGCCTCTCCGCTGCGGCCTCTGCTGGGGCACTGCACGCGGCCTTCCTCAGGAGCCCCTTGCTTCCGCTGTCATCATGCCTGCGGGCTCTTTACACGTCCTCTGTCATTTCAGAGGCCTCTGTGGCTGCATGGGTGGCATGAGGGGTCCTGCAGCAGGCCAGGCGCGGGTGCTGTGCCGACACCCTGCCCGCCAGGTCACTTCTCCATTCACCGGACTCGTTGCATCTTGCTTGCTGACTTTTTCCTTTGCTTTTGACAGTGCTCTTGAGTGCTGGGAGCGCAGAACGGAGCAAACATTCGTAGGTCACAGGGCAACCGCCTGTGAGGTTCGTTGCGCAGGATGTCGCCGCTCCAGACTGCTACGCCCTCGCTCTGCCTCAGCTGCTCTGGCACATGTCTGAGTTCCAGGAACGCTGCAAGTGATCCAAGGTCCGAGGTCTCGCATCGTTACAAAGGAGTTCGCACATACGTGCCCAAACACGCTACACTTCATGTCCGTTCTATCCCATACTCCAAGCCATCGCAAAGCCAGTGACTATACATGCATAGCACGGTGTCTAGCGAATGCACCATCTTGGACCCATCAGGCACACTGAAAAGTGAGTCCCCAGATATCACTACAGCTTTTTCCAGGTGTTATGTCCCAAGACAGATGTCCCAGTACGTTTGCTTACAGCATCGACCAGGCAGTGGCCGCTGCGAATACCAAGAACAGCACGCCGCTCACAATGTTGATCTGTCTCTCGCTGACATGCTGCGCTGCGAGGGCGCCGCCCACCACAGCAATGCCTGTGGCCACCGCGTGACCGAGGATTGCACCTGCTGCCACGCCAACTGGGTTCTGGACTGCGCCCAGGGCGATGGTCGACAACATAGACCTATGTGCACACACATACACACACACACACACACTTCACACACATGACAGACCTCAGCATGCAGCACCCTAAGACAAGCAAGTGTGCGAGGACTGTTGGAAGGGTGTGTGGGGTAGCGCTATCCCACAGAAGATGTTTGACCAAGGTACCCTGGCCGTGTACCGAGCTCAGACATCCCGTTGTGGGATAACGCTGCCCCGCGCTGTTACAAGCTCAGGTACACAGTAGGCTGCAGGTGGGGCGGCGTCATCCCATACAGGTCCACGAATAAGGCACCTCCTGGAATAGCGATGACCTAAGATCATGATGCAGCATGGAATGAAGCTGCCCCAAGCTAGGCTGCAAGTGGGACAGCGTAATCCTAGACAAACTCGTTGACTTCGGCACCTGACAGGTGGTGAACCGGAGCCAACGAGTTGTTCTGGGACTACGCTGGCCCACGCTGTCACAGGCTCCCTAGTCTGCTCTCCCTGACCCGTGCAGCAACCATCCAAGCGTTACCTAGCAGCCACCAGCACGGCCAGTGACCCCACGCACATGTGCGAGCTGTCCTGTCTCACCTGTCCCCCCACTCTGCAATGAAGATGAGTGATGCCACCTGGATGAATGCCTGTACTGGACTGTCCCTACGGACCTGCAGTCAAAAGATCAACACACACACACACAAACACAAGGCATGTCCCAGGCATGTCTTCAAGCTTGGACAATGGTACGGAGCATGCCTTCGTGCCCCAGCAGAGGGCCGTACTACGCGAGGGCTGCAAACATGCACGTCTGTGGTGTGTCGCTCTTCTATCCGTACCTTGCCCCCTTGTTCTGCCGCCTTAACTGCCTGGTCTGCCTCAGCCATTTCCTCATCTGACCCTGTGTTGGCACCTGGCTCCTGCTTCAGACCCTCCTGTATGTGGCAACACGGCACACACCACGGCAAACATGTGCGTCCCCTGCGCATCTGTGTCTGCAGCTAAGCTGTGCACATGTGCCGCTTTCGGGGTAGCAGGTGGGTATGTGTGGGCTGTTACTCACGTGTAGCGCTCTGAGACCGAAGAACACCAACATAATGATACCTAGGATCTCACCAACTGGCACACTGCTCTTGAGCGCGTCTGGCACCTGCATAGGCAGAGTACAGGGCACGCGATATGGCTACCAATGCTTTTGGCTGCACGAGGGCGCGCATCTACTGTCCAGCGAGCAGCGGGATGCCTGGGTTAACTGCGAGCCACACTCTCACCTTGCCGATGACGACGCCGATGGCTACACTGATGATAGTCATGATGCCGAGTGATGCGAGGGACCCGGCGAATGAGAGCCATTTCCCTAGCTTCATGGCCAGCAGGGCTGCGATGAAGAATGTCTTGTCTCCAATCTCACTGACAAAGATCAGCGAGAACGCGGCCAGGAAGCCGCTCTTGCCTAACGGCCCATTGAGCAGCGTGTCCTGCAATACCAGGTGCGGTAGCACAGGGTGTCTGTGACGTGCGCTGTAGCTGCGCTCGCCGCTGAGCGTCTGGCCTTCAATTCCCGGCAGGCAACACGCTTAGGTGCGCACCTTCATCACAATGCCTTGAGGGGTGGTCATGATGGCGTAGAGAGCGCCCGCGATGACAAGGGCACCGCAGATAGCACTGACAAGGCCGTTCCTGCGCAGGCACGCAGAGCACACCGCTGTCCACTCACCGGCCTACTCACTGGCTCACCAGACCGCCGGACCACAGCCTGCTACAGAGATGCGCTGTAACCAGGTCTATGGCTGGCTGCCAGACCCAATGAGCTCATGTGCGTGGGGCTAAAGGGGGTGTGCCTGGCCGCAGGGATCTTCATATGAGCTGTAGCTGGTGTGCAGTGAATGCTTCCTCAGGCTCTGCTGCACTATGCCGACATTGTACAGGTTCTCACCCGCTGCTAGATTCTGAGGAGCTGGGAGCCGGCTGGGAACCTGAGTTGGTAGCCCCCGCGAGGACACTGCTTTGCTGTCTGTGCGGTTCCGCGTTCTGCTGCAATAATAAGCTTGGTTGTTGAGGAATGAAATGAAATGGGCGTCTGCTGGGTGCTGACTGAACCGCTGAGGGGCGGGCGCAGAGCCGAGCTGTCTGTTGCCGCGCTGCGCTGCGACCTAGATGAGCAGTACACCGCTGTTGGAGCATGGAGGTAACTCTACATGCACCGCCGCCCTGTGCGATGCGTCAAGGTTGGGGTGTCGGCAAAACGTCCAATAAAAATGGACCGCCCGGTCACCCCAAGGCTGCTCTCGCTGGCCTACTCGCTGGCGGCTGCTGTTACTCTGTGCGCACACTGTGGGCTCACACTGAAAGCAGGGGCAGGAAAGGACAAGCGGGGGAGAAAAGGACTGAGAGATGCAACCCTGTTTCGCGCCCGTTGGCAAGCGCTTTATTGCCCTTCGCCAGTCTGTGTCTGTGCTTCTCGCCATCGCGATATTGCTGTCCACATCCGCCGCCTCCGCGCCTGAGAGAGATGCAGGCGACACACCTACAACACACCCATCGGGCCTGCTCAGCCTCAGCGCTCGCCCAGCGCACATCGACTCCGCCGCTGAGGCCCTGCTGCCTCTATACCGTGCATAACAGCTCGCATCAGACGCTGCACACTTGCGCCAGCCGGCGCGCAGCATCAAGATGCCAGGCAGCGGGACCAGACGCGCCCACTGAGGTGAGCATCGAGCCGCGTTCAGTAAGATTGGCTGCGTGAGCACTCACCCCGCAGACCCTGCACCTGGTGTGCTCCGTGTCCCCATTGTTCTTGCAGGGCGCCTCTCCAGCGTCAGCCCCGCAGCGTCAGCTCCCAGCCATCAATGTAGCCGAGACGCTGAGAGGGTGTAGAACAGTCCTGGCTGAACTCCGAGGTTTAGATTTCCCCCGCAATGAGGCGCTGCTATACTTCAAAGGAGCCAAGAAGCTACCACCCCGGTGCGTGCACCAGCACGAGCGCTGCCCTACGCAAGCAAGGACAGAGATGCTTGTCAGGAGAGACACGTTTAACACGTGACGACTCACATTCGTGTGCGCAGGTTTGATGCACGTGGTGCGGACATGGCCAGGGCTACGGCGGCCCTACAAAAGCTCCTTGAAGTGCGTGACACGAGCCTGCGCACATGACAAGGCCAGGGGCTAGCGAGCAGCTGCAGCTAGCAAGGCAGGCAGGTCACAGCCAGACTCTTCAGTGTCAGCTGTACCCTCACTTGCAACACACTAGACAGCACACCATACTGAGGGGGCGTTTCGTGTGCAACACATCGTACCGGGGGCGCCCTCTTATGTGTGATGTTCTGTACTCTCTGTGTGTGAGTGTGTGTGTGTGTGTGTGTGTGTGTCATATGTGCGTGTGTGATGCAGGTTGATGAGGACGGAGACGCATTGCCTGCATCGTCGTTCACAGACCCAGAGGGCCTCGCACTCGCACAGGTGCGCCATTAGACATGCAAGTCATGACTACACAGCCGAGCTGCACTGGCAAGGCGGCCGCAATAGTACTTGTTTCGCTTGTCCACACAGCATAGACAAAGCACTGCACATGGTCAGGTCCTTCAGGTGCTTCTTTCCTCCATCAATCATATGCCCAGCCCGGCACTGGGACATACCAGCAGCTAGAGTCACGAAGCGCTGTCCTATTGCATGCGAGGCACACAGCAGCGGTATGAAGCAAGGCCACTACCCCCATGCTACATGTCTGCATGAGACAGACCAAGCGAACAAGGCTGCCCGATGTTTCAAGACGAGTTTGAGGTCCACAGGGCCATGAAACAACCTTCGCTGAGCTCACACATGCATACACACAGACAAGCAGGCACTAAAAGAGCACACACGCACAAAGGCACACAAAAAGCACCATACATGCGGGCTAACCTCAGGTGTCCTGCCCTAGCCCTGCGCATGCGGGTGTGTACCTATGTATGCTTTTGTGCGTGCTGTAGGCTGTGTTGAATGACTTGTGGCGTTGGCGGAGACGTGGTGGGGGCATGGACATTGAAGAGAACATCAGAGCGCACGTGGTGGGTTCCCCTTTCATTGAGTACACGTGTGGGGGCATCCACGGATGTGCTTGCGATTCACGCACACGTAATGATGCCATGTGTGGGCTCATGTGCCCATGCCCATGCACGGATTCTGCTCGCGGCGTAGTGTACTGTGCATATCAGCGAACCTCTTTTGCTTGTGGCTGCTGAACACTGCAGATCGCACTAGAGGAGTTACAAGGGGTCAAGGTGGCAGAGGTGAGAGCCAACGCCATTGCATGGACACGCTCGCATGCAGTGCCCGTGCAGCGCAACGCAAGCTAGTCCTGCCTTCCCTTCTGTACTCACGTTACGCATGGATGCTCTTTTTTGGAATCGACAGCACGCCATGCATGCTCGCCTTTTTCCGGTGACTGCTTTTCATTCTTATCTCCTGTTCTGCTACCCTGTATGTGTGTTCACAGAGTATAGATCAAGTGTCTTCATCACTGCTGGACAATCTGCAATTGAGTGACCAGGACAAGAGGGAGCTAGGCGTAGGGATGCAACAGGTACGTTACCTACGCATTTTCTATGCGTGACCAGAGGACTGAACATGCAATAGGCAGCGTAGTACCATTCTCTTGCGTTGGTTCGCTCACGGTACGCCTGGGCGCAGTCAATGGGTGTGTGTGGTATTATGTTGCGTCCACGCGCACCTCGCCCTGACTGCACGAGTGTGCGTGGTGTGTTTTGCCCCTTACCATGCTTTGCGATGAGATAGCTGTGCAGATGCGCGCTTGTTGTACATACCTCACTGTGTACGTGTGTGTATGTGTATATATGTATATGTGTGTGTATGTGTGTATGTGTACGTGTGGGCGCTACTCACAGGTGGCAGTGGGCGCTATCCAAGGCGCAGTGTGGAACAGTATCATCCTTGGAGCACTGTTCATTGTATTCATTGCTTTCTTTGCTAGGGGCAGCTAGATACAGGGCGCACATGGCAGCATGAAATGGCCGCCACGCTTTTGGATTGCATTGGTACTATGCTTGCGACAAACATCCTGTGAATGGGCTTGTGCAGCACTGGAAGGATGGTGTGCAGTTTTGTGATACAAGCACACTTCTCCATGTCTGGTCTAAACAGGGTGAGGTTTTGTCAGTCCGGGCTTGTGTCCTTTCAGGCTTGCATCAGTGTAACGATTGACCACTCTGTACGTCGCACTCCGTAGGAGACGTGCATTTACACGAAACCAGCAGCTGGCACCAAGAGTGTCACAACAGATGAATAGCAACTAGGGATGTCATCAACACACAGTTCCGTGAACATGCTGTGCGACCATTCTGTGTGTGTCCCAACCTGCTTCCGTGAGCATCGTAAGCGTGGCAAGGAATGCTGCAGGCGCACCAAAGCATGCTGTGTCCCACGTCAGCGGACATCACAACTCAAACCAAGCTACTCCGTGGCCAAACTGCATTGTTGTCATGCGCCTATAGTCCACGCTACGCTGACGATGATACTTTGCAGATATCTTCATAGTCTGCCCAGTAGTCTGATCCCTTGTCTGGGCCGTCAGACAAACGCACCTGTGAAACACACACCACACCACACGAACACACATGACATCGCTCGTAAAGCTTGTAAAAGGAAGGGAAGGCCAGTGATTAGCAGACAGGGATACACAGACAGCTCTTGGAGCCCTGCTGTGTGGCTCAGTCTGGCGAGACTACGCATTGCGAGGCTCAGGGATGTCCCACCCCAGCAAACACACCACA
>VFQQ010005642.1_pt1 | contig 10252 bp, 11 predicted proteins | sample 3512341 | NCBI WGS metagenome assembly VFQQ01 (sample SAMN10412373, study PRJNA504923) | tailings metagenome | isolation source: Relicate 2 Philex TSF1 revegetated site | place: Philippines: Tuba, Benguet | collected 2017-08-29
TCGCGAGCGTCGCGGACATGTTCGACCCGCGCCAGAACGTGGACTATGCGGCGCGCTTCCTGGCCGAACTCCACGGCCGCCACATGTCGTGGTCCATGGCCGTGGCGCGCTACCATGCGGGGCCTGACAACGATCCTGCCCAGAAGCGCTATGTCTGCCGCGTCATCGCGAACATGGTCGCGACCGGCTTCGGGCGCTGGACTGACAACGCACGGGCCTTCTGCAACCAGTGATGGATTCGGCCTCTGCTCGCTGACGCCCGCTTCGATCCCTCCGGAGCGCCCCGATCGTTGCTGCCACCAACTCGCGGAATCGCAACCCGCGTCGCCCGCCTGCAACTCCTGCGCTAGCGCAAATCCCCAAAATATATCCCCAAGATATCGCGATAGGTGGCCTTGCCGAGCGCAGGCTACCCATTCCGTGGGTGCAGATTTGAATGATTCGGAGGGCGGGCCGATGATCGTGATCGTGGACGAGCGGAAGCTCGTTACAGAGGGATATTGCTCACTGTTCGACCGGGAGGGCGTGGCGACCACGAGCTTCCGCTCCGGCGAGTTCGGCGAGTGGGTTTCCAGCGCGGCGGACGAGGATCTCAAGTCCGTCCACGCGATCCTCATCGGCGACTGTGGCGACGATGTGTCGCCGAAGTCTCTCCGTCACAGGACCCGAGCGCCGGTCATCGCGCTTAGCGAGCAGAACTCTCTGGAGAACACCTTGCGGCTGTTCGAGGCGGGGGTGGATGACGTGATCCGCAAGCCCGCGCACCCGCGCGAGATCCTCGCCCGCATAACGGCGATAAGGCGTCGCGGCGACAGCGCGCAGGAGACGCCCGCCGGACGCATGCAGATCTTCATGGACGGCCGCGACCCGGAGATCGACGGACGGCCTCTGCCGTTGCCGCGCCGCGAGCGTCGCATCCTGGAATATCTTGCGAGCAACAACGGGCGCCGCGTCACCAAGACCCAGGTCTTCAACTGGATCTACGGCGTCTTCGACGAAGACGTCGAGGAGAATGTCGTCGAGAGCCACATCAGCAAGCTTCGCAAGAAACTGCGCGAACGCCTCGGCTTCGACCCGATCGATTCCAAGCGATTTCTCGGTTACCGGCTTGCGCTGTGACTTGCGGGAACGGATTGAGAGCAGGCGTTAACAGATTGTAAAGACTTTCCGAAAGCCTCGCGCAAGACAGTGCGCGTAGCCTCGGTCCAAGCGGCGTGGACACCCGAGGAGATTACCGATGAGCCTTTCTGGAATGATGCGCACCGGCGTCTCGGGCATGAACGCCCAGGCGAACCGGCTGTCAGCACTCGGCGACAATATCGCCAATTCGTCGACGACCGGCTACAAGCGCTCGTCCACCGAATTCTCCTCTCTCGTCCTGCCGTCGACGAACGGCACCTACGCCTCGGGCAGCGTCACGACGACTGTGCGAACGGCAATTAGCCAGCAGGGCGACCTCAAGTTCACCACCACGGGCACCGATCTGGCCGTGAACGGCAAGGGCTTCTTCGTCGTGCAGGACGCCGGCGGCAACACCTTCATGACCCGCGCCGGCGCCTTCACGCCTGACGATCAGGGCCGCCTCATCAACGCGGCCGGCTTCCAGCTGATGGGCTACAGCTACGCCAACGGCATCCCCGCCGCCAATGCCAACGGGTTCGGCGGTCTCGAGGCGATCGACATCCGCCAGAACGAAATCTCCGCAACGGCCAGTCGCGAGGGCATCTTTACCGCCAATCTTCCCGCGGATGCGGCAGAAGTCGCTGCCGGCAACCTGCCATCCGACAACGCGGTCACCTCGACCTACTCAGCCAAATCCTCGATCCTCGCCTATGACAGCCTCGGGCGCGAAGTGCTTCTCGACGTCTACTCCACCAAGACGGCGGCAAACACCTGGGAAGTCACGATCTACAACAAGGCAGATGCCGCGCCGGACACGTCGTTCCCCTACGCCAATCCCCCGATGGCGACGGAGACGCTGCAGTTCGACGGCACCACCGGCTACCTTACCGGCGCCAGCCCGACCGGGATCACCGTCGCCATTCCCGGCGGCGAGAACCTGACGCTCGACCTTTCGCGGATGTCGCAGCTCGCCCAGGGCTACACGGTCAGCACGGCGGTGGTCGACGGCGCGGCACCGAGCACCATCGACTCCGTCGAGATCTCGACCTCCGGCGTCGTCTACGCCCAGTACGCCAACGGCTCGGTACGCGAGCTCTACCGGATTCCGCTGGCCAACGTCGAGAGTCCGGACCGGCTCAACACCCTCCCGGGCAACGTGTTTTCGGCCAGCTACCTGTCCGGCCCGGTCACCGTCGGTTTCCCCGGAGAAGGCGGAACAGGCTCCATCGTCTCCGGCGCGCTGGAAAGCTCCAACGTCGACATGGCCGAGGAACTGACGACCATGATCGAATCGCAGCGCAGCTACACTGCCAACTCGAAGGTCTTCCAGACCGGCGCAGACCTGATGGACATCCTCATCAACCTGAAGCGGTAACGGCCGCGTCGCGGCCGCCTGAGAGCCCGAGCGAATGTCGCTTTCCACCGCGTTCAACATCGCACAGTCGTCGCTGCTCAACAGCAGCCGCCAGACCAATGTGCTGGCGCGCAACATCCAGGAAAGCAACAATTCCGACTATGCGCGACGCACCGCGGTGGTCGCCAGCCTCGCGCCCGGCGCGCGCACGGTCCTCGTCCAGCGCGCCACCCACGAGCAGCTGTTCCGCCAGAACCTTTCGGCCCTAGCGGACTGGAGCGGCCAGAGCGCGCTGTCCTCGGGTCTGCAGCAGCTCGAACTCACCGTCTTCGGCGTCGACAACGGCGCCTCGGCCGCCACCGCAATCGGCAAGCTTCAGGAGGCCCTCCAGACCTTCTCGGCATCGCCGTCCAATCTCAGCCTGGCCGAGAACGCCGTCAACGCCGCGCGCGGGGTCGTCACCGCGCTGAACAACGGAACGGCGGCGATCCAGGCCCTGCGCGTCGATACCGACCAGCAGATCGCCGAATCGGTCGATACGCTCAATGGCCTGCTCCAGGAATTCAGGACCGCCAACGACGCCGTCGTGAACGGCGTGCGCGCGGGCCGCGATGTCAACGACGCGCTCGACACCCGCGACGCCCTGCTCAAGAAGATCGGTGAATTCGTGCCCGTCACGACGATCTCGCGCGCCGACGGCGATCTGGCCCTGATGACACGCGATGGTGCGACGCTGTTCGACAAGATACCGCGCGCCGTTACCTTCCAGCCTTCGGCCGCCTATGCGCCCGGCGTGGCGGGAAACAGCGTCTACATCGACGGCGTGCCGGTGGCCGGCGCCGCGGGCGGCAGCGGAACGTCGGGCCGGCTGGCGGGGCTCGTCCAGCTCCGCGACGGCGTCGCCAGCACCATGCAGCGCCAGCTCGACGAGGTCGCGCGCGGTCTCGTCACCGCTTTTCGCGAAACCGGCGCAGCGGTTCCCGATGCGGCGGGCCTGTTCACCTGGACCGGAGCCCCGGCGATTCCCGCGGCCGGAACACTGGTGGACGGTCTCGCCGGATCGATCCGCGTCAACGCGGCCTTCGATTCGGCTGCCGGCGGCAATCCGCTGCTCCTGCGCGACGGTGGCGCCAACGGCGCGGCCTATGTCGCCAACGTCGGCGGCGGCTCGGGCTACGCGGAACTGCTCATCGCCTATTCCGACCGTCTGGAGACGCCGATGGCGTTCGATCCGGCCGCCGGCATCGGCGCCTCGATGACCGTCACCGCCTTCTCGGCGACGTCGATCGGCTGGTTCGAGGGCGTGCGGCAGGAGGCATCCGCCGCGCTGGAGAACAAGGAAGCGCTGTCGGCCCGCATTTCGGAAGCCCTCTCGAACGAGACCGGCGTCAACGTAGACACCGAGATGGCGTTGCTCCTCGACCTCGAAAACGCCTACGAGGCCACGTCGCGCCTGCTCAAGGCCATCGACGACATGATGGCCATGCTCCTGGCGGTGACCTGACCATGAAGGCATCCGGGGTATCCACGGTCGCCCTTTCGCAGTCGCTGCGGTTTTCGCTCGTCCGCGCCCAGGCCGAACTGGTGAAGGCCCAGAAGGAGGCGCAGACCGGCCGCGCCGCGGACACCGGCCTGGCGCTGGGCACACGTACGGCGCAATCCGTGTCCTTCACCCGCGACCTCGACCGCATCTCCGGCATCATCGACTCCAACGGGCTGATCGCCGCCCGCCTGTCGGCCTCCCAGGACGCGATGGGCCAGCTGAGCAGCGCCGCCCAGACCTTCCTCAGCACCCTGACCACCAGCTCGTCCGGCGACGCGATCGGCAACGTCACGCGCGACAGCGCCCGCACGACGCTGAGCGCCCTCACCGACATCCTGAACACCAGCTTCAACGGCGAGAACATCTTCGCCGGCATCAACACCGACGTGAAGCCGCTCAACGACTTCACCGCCCCCGGCTCGCCGGCCAGGGCATCCTTCGATGCCGCCTTCATGGCGCATTTCGGCTTCGACAAGAACGCCGCGGCCGCGGCGACGATCACCGCCGCCGACATGAACGCCTTCATCGACACGCAGCTCGAGCCGATGTTCATGGGCGCGGGCTGGACGAACGACTGGTCGAGCGCCTCCGACCAGCGCATCGTCAGCCGCATCACCCTGACCGAGACGACGCAGACCTCCGTCAGCGCCAACGAGGAGGGCTTCCGCCGGCTCGCAATGGTGTCCGCAATGGTGATGGATCTGTTCGACGGCAATGTCGGCGCGGGCGCGCGTCAGGCCATCATCGAGCGCGCGGTGCCCATGGTCGGCGACGCCATGAGCGCGCTTGGCGACCTGCAGGCGCGCACCGGCATCATCGAGAAGCGGGTGGCCGACGCGACAGAGCGGCTCGAGATGCAGAGCGATCTCTTCGAGCGGCGCATCGGCAACCTGCTCGACATCGACCCCTACGAGGCCGCGACACGGGTCTCCGGCCTCCTGACACAGATCGAGACGTCCTACGCGCTCACCGCGCGTCTCCAGCAACTCAGCATCATCCGCTTCATCAGCTAGACCGAACGGCGCCATGTACCAACTTTCCTATGCAGACATACATGCCGACTCGGTCGCCGATGCCCGCGACCGCGAACGCCAGGTTCTCGACCGTTCCATCAGGCTGCTCGACGAGGCCCGGCAGGCCGGGCCCCAGTCCCAGGCGGCGGTGGAGGCGATCCATTTCGCCAACCGGCTCTGGACGACCTTCCTCGACGATCTCGGCAGCCCGGAGAACGCGCTGCCGAAGGAACTGCGCGCCAACCTGATCTCGATCGGGCTGTGGGTTCTGCGCGAGGCCGAGGAGATCCGGCAGGGCCGGTCGGAGAACTTCGAAGGTCTGATCGAGGTCACGCAGATCATCCGGGATGGGATCCAATGAAATCGACATTGAAGATATCGCTGAAGGCGAACGAGAAGATCTACCTGAACGGCGCCGTGATCCGGGCCGACCGCAAGGTCACCCTCGAACTGCTGAACGACGTGCAGTTCCTGCTGGAAAGCCACGTGCTCCAGGTCGCCGAGGCATCGACGCCGCTGCGCCAGCTCTATTTCATGGTGCAAATCATGCTGATGGACCCGCAGGGCGCCGCCCAGGCGCGCGACATGTTCCGCAAGTCCCTGCCGCTCCTGCTCGCCAGCTTCGACGACCCGCACATCTGCGCGACGCTGAAGCAGGTGGACGGGCTGGTCTCGGAAGGCCAGGTCTTCGAGGCGCTCAAGGCGATCCGCTCGCTCTACCCGCTGGAGGCCCGCGCGATGGAACTCCACGCGGCCGGCGAGGAGCCCGCCCTCATCGCCGGAGCTGCGTGAGATGGCTACCGCGGCACTCGGCGCCCTCCAGTCGACCCCGACCGCGACGACCGCGCAGCAGCCGTCGAAGACCCAGGTCGACTACAACTCCTTCCTGAATCTCCTCGTCGCGCAGATGAAGAACCAGGATCCGACCAATCCCATGGATTCTACCCAGTACGTGGCGCAGCTCGCCTCCTTCTCGCAGGTCGAGCAGTCCGTGCAGATCAACACCAAGCTGGAAAACCTGCTCCAGGCCTCGACCCTGTCGCAGGCCGACGCGCTCATCGGACGCACGGTCACCTCGGCGGACGGCAACACCTCCGGCGTGGTCACCGGCGTGAAGCTGATCAGCGGTGGCGCGGTCGCCCTGCTCGAGGGCGGCAAGGAAGTCCCGGTCGGCGCCGGCCTCAAGATCACCGGGACGCCCTAGAGCGCCATGAACGAAGCCGACGCCCTCGACATCGTCCAGTTCGCCATCTGGACCGTCCTGACCGCCTGCGGCCCGGCGGTCGGCGTGGCGATGCTCGTCGGCATCGGCATCGCGCTCGTCCAGGCCCTCACCCAGATCCAGGAGATCACGCTCACATTCGTGCCCAAGATCGTGGCGATCATGCTGGTCGTCGCCCTGACCGGCCCCTTCATCGGCGGCCAGATCACCGCCTTTTCCAACGTCATCTTCGAGCGCATCGAGAACGGGTTCTGAGGGCTGGCGCGGGCTTGATATTTCGGGCGACGACGCACTCGTAGTCGGTCGGTTGAACGACAGCTTACCGCCCCCATTCCGGCCGTTCGCGAACTCTGTGTTCCCAGCCATAAGCTGTCATTTGCCCCTCTCACTCCCAACACTGGCGAGTCAAAAGTGCGGGCGGCCATCGCGGTGCTGGGCTGAGCCATCTTGAGTCGCCTGGCCCCACCGCACGACCGCCGAACCTCTGCGGTCATCGATACGCGCCCCTGTCGCGCGTGGGCATTCTCGTCACGATGAGCGTCGCTTCCGGCGATCGTCCGGTCGAATTTCCGGCATTCGGGGTCGACTGGCATCGGCGCGACGTTCTCTTCCGCAAAAAACCTGTTGGCGGTTCGCATGGTCTTGGCGGAGGAATTTCCAAGCGTCCGGTCGGGCTATGGCACCATTCCGCCGTGCGGCGCCGAGCCGACAGCCTGAAAGGATAACGAGCCGGCGGCGGAGACCTTGTGTATGCTGGGCGGATGAGATCCCTGGCACGTGAGGATCGTCATGGTCGGTTCGCCAGCAAGAGGCAATCTTGTCCTCAACGACAGGGTTGTCGTCGACCTGGAATGCGAGACGCTCCGTCTGGACAATGGCAACGCAATCGCCCTCAGGCCGCAGGCCTTTGCGGTCCTTCGGCACCTTGTGCAGAACGCGAACAGGCTGGTCAGCAAGGCCGAACTGCTTGAAGCCGTCTGGGGCGGTACCGCGGTCACCGACGACAGTCTCGTTCAATGCATCCACGAGATCCGGCGAGCACTGGGCGACGAACGGCATGCGGTGCTTTCCACCGTCTCGCGCCGGGGCTACCGTCTGTTGCTGGAGCGTGGCGACGATACTGCACTCGGCGGCCCTTCAATCGCCGTTCTGCCGTTTGCCACCATGGGCGGTCACGAGCCCCAAGACTACTTCGCCGACGGTCTGGTAGAGGACATCATCACCAACCTCTCGAAGATCCCGGGCCTGTTCGTCATCGCGCGCAATTCCTCCTTCGGCTTCAGGGGCGAGAATGCGGATCCGCGCACAATCGCTGCCGAACTCCGCGTCCGCTACCTGCTGCAGGGCAGCTTGCGTCAGTCCGGGGGGCGCATCCGGATCAATGCCCAGCTTGTCGACGGCGCATCGGCAACTCATGTCTGGGCCGATAGGTTCGAGGGGGAAGCAACGGACCTGTTCGATCTCCAGGATCGGTTGACCGAGCAGATTGTGGGCTCGCTCGAACCGAGCGTCCGCCGTGCGGAGATCGCGCGCGCGCACCGCAAGCGGCCCGAAAGTCTCGATGCTTACGATCTCTATCTTCGTGCCATGCCGCACGCGCATGCGAACTCGCCTGTCGAGACAGACAAGGCCCTGCAACTGCTGACACGCTCGATCGAGCTTCAGCCGGACTATGTTGCAGCACACGGCTATGCCGCGTGGTGCTACGAGCAGCGCTACCTCCGCAATGGGCTGGATCCCGCGGACAGGGCCGCGGCCCTGCATCACGCCGACATTGCGCTGGGTATCAACAGCGACGATCCGCAGGCGATGAGCATGGGCGCCTTCGTCCGCGCCAACCTGACCCGAGACTACGACGCCACCATAGAGGTGCTCGACCGGGCCATCGCACTGAACCACAATTCAGCCCTGGCCTTCGGCTTCAGTGCTCTGGTCAGCGCCCATAGCGAGCTGCATCAGCGGGCCGTGCAACACGCGCACAGGGCGTTGCGGCTGAGTCCGCTCGACGACCCCCTGAACTACCATCCCTACTGCGCGCTCGCGCTCACCCACCTCTTCGCGCGCAACTATGCCGACTCGGCCAGGTACTCGGCGCTGGCGGTCCGGGCCAATCCCGGCTTCAGTATCCCCTATGTCTATCTGGCGGCCAGTCATGTCGGTCTCGGCAATCTCGAGACGGCGCACGCCGCGGCGCGACGGCTGGGCGAGGTGGCGCCGCACTTCTCGGTCGGCAGCTACGGGCGATCCGAACTGTTCCGGCCGTACCTGATGGAAGCGCTGGTCTCGGCCTTGCGAAAGGCAGGCGTCCCCGAATGAGGCCGCCGGGGCGCACCGCGCCGCACGTCGGGCACTCCGGCAACGCTGCAGATCAGCGAAATATCGCCGTTTGATCGGAATCCTTTCGTTACATCCATACGGGCATCGCCCACGTTCTCCGGCGGATCTGCAACCTGCCGTCCCCGGAACACGAAAGATGAACCGCGCTTTGTGTTTCTCAGCCCTGCTGGCGACGCTGTCTTCCTGGAACGGCGCGGCCGCCCACGACACCGCATCGGGATGGACCTATCCGCCCGCCTGCTGCCGGGGCGACAAGCAACAGGGCGATTGCCAGGAAATCCCGAACGCCAGCGTCCGCGCCGGTCCTGACGGCTTCAGGGTGCTGCTCCAGCCGGGCGACCATCGCCTCGTCACGCAGCAGAACTTCTTTCGGATTCCGTATGGCGACACCCTGCCGTCCGGAGACAGCCAGTTTCACATCTGCCTGCACCCGACCGAAGACCACGCCAACTGCTTTTTCGCCCCTCCCGACGGCTTCTGACCTGCGAGGCAAGCGCAACAGGAGGCGGTGATGCGCGGATTCGGTAAGTTTCGCGGCATAGCGGCCAGACTGATCGGGGGCGGCCAGGGTTCTCTGACCATTGCCATCCCGCATCCATTCCTGCTTCACCCCTCTCCGGAGGACCTCTGTCCTGCCGATCTGGCAGGGCTTGGAATTCATGCTGGATCGGCCGCTTCGCCGGAGGCCGGCGACAAGCGCAATTTGCCTCACAGCCGATTGCGTCGGTCGTTCGCCAATAGGGCGGCGTCATCGTGACCCGGCTCGGGGCCAATCTGCTGTTGTTGCTCGCTGCTGCCTTCTGGGGGTTTGGCAACATCGCCCAGAAGACCGTGCTGGAACATCTCGACCCGTTCAGTGCGGTGGGCTTCCGCTGCCTGATCGCCGCGCTGCTCGTGCTGCCCTTCGCGCTTTCCCGGCCCCGGTCGCGCAGCGCCGCGTGCTGGGGCAGCCTCGCCCGTGTGAGCCTGCTGTTTTCCGTATCGATCGGGCTCCAGCAGTACGCCTATATGGAAGCCTCCGTCACCAATGCGAGCTTTCTGGTCAGCACCGCGACTGTCATGACGCCGCTGGCCGCGTGGCTGCTCTTCGGCGAGAAGCCGGCCCCGGTCGTCCTGCTTGCGGCGGCTGGCACGATGATAGGCGTGCTGCTTATCGCGGGGGGATTGGGCAGGGCAAGCAGCGGCGATCTCTTCGCGCTTCTGTCGGCGGTTGGCTACGCGCTGTGGATGGTGGAACTCAGCCGCCACATGCAGGCGCATGGGGACGCAATCATGACCGCCGGTGCGCAATTCCTGCTAGCGGCGGTGCTCATGTTGCCGGTCGGCGCGAGCGATGGCGGCCTGTCCAGCGTTGCTCTGACGGCCGCCGCGCCGGAGCTGGTCATTCTCGGCGTCTTCTCGACGGCTGCGGCCTTCGGCATTCAAACATTTGTGCAGCGCTTTACTAGCGCCAGCCATGCGGCGGTCGTCGTCAGCGCGGAAAGCGTGTTTGGCGCGGCGGGAGCAGCACTGTTTCTCGGCGAGCGCCTGTCGGCTTCGGCTGCATTGGGCGCAGTCATCGTCCTGTCGGCGATCCTGCTTCTCGCGAGCAAAACGGAGCCCCCGCCCGGAACGACCCCTCGAGCCTCTCGGAAGGAACCGGGGGAGAGCGATGTCTCACC
>VFQQ010005643.1_pt1 | contig 10250 bp, 7 predicted proteins | sample 3512341 | NCBI WGS metagenome assembly VFQQ01 (sample SAMN10412373, study PRJNA504923) | tailings metagenome | isolation source: Relicate 2 Philex TSF1 revegetated site | place: Philippines: Tuba, Benguet | collected 2017-08-29
GAAGCATCTCGCGGACTTGCCGAGCGCGATGCTGCAAGCCGCGGTCATCGGCCTGCCAGCGCGCAGCAGTGGGACAGGCGTGCCGCCGCCGGTGCCGGCGGCGGCGGCGCCGTCGCGGGCGACGCTGCAGGCGTACGACCGCGCGATGGCGCAGGTGGCCGCGCCAGCGCAGTCGGGTTCGCCGTCGCCGCCGCGCCCGGCGGTGCAGCGTCGTGTGTCATCGGACCGCGTGAAGTCTGCATTAGCGTCCGCGGCGACGTTGATTCCTGGTCAACAGGCACGACGCCGTGTGCTTGAGCACGCAGCACCTGCCGCAGCACCAGCCGGAGCAGCACCCGTGGCTCCGGCCGTTGCACAAGCACCAGCTGCTGCCGCTGCAGTTGTGGCCGCCGCAGAAGGAGCAGCTGCTGCATTTAATGCAGCGGCGGTGGCAGGGCCTCCGGCGCGACGCGGAGCCACAGCAGCAGGGCTGATGCCTGCCACAGAGAGCGATACCACCACGCTCCCGGCAGGCCCAACAGGCAGCAACATGACGTCGCACACAAGCCCAGCTGCGCCTGCTGGCCCTTCGCCGTCCTGCGAGTCGAGTCAGCTTGACCTCGCTAACGGCAACGGTGACGGCCAAACGCACGATAGGCGTGACGTGGCTACTAGCCCGCGGCCCAGGCCTGGTGCTGGGCCACGTAGGCTGCCACAGGGTGGTGTAGGGAGCGACGAAGATAGGGGTGTAGAGGATAGCCAGCCGTCAGACGACGAAGAAGACAATGGTGGGCGCAATGGTGGGCGGGGTGGCGGGCGCAGGCAGGGCGTGCTCCAGAACAGGGCGGGGATTCGGGCCTCGCCGGTCGCGACGCGCGGGCGACAGCGGAACGCGGCGGCGACGCAAAGGCAAGTGCAGCGCACACCGCCACAGCAGGGGGCGCCCAGGGGCGCTGGCGCGCGGGGCGGCAGGCGGGATGTGGATGATCCAGACCCATCGCTCTGGGATCGGCCCTCGCCGACGCCCTCCACGGAGCGGAGGCGGGCGAATGGCGGGCTCACGCCACAGCAGCGGTCAGGCGGCACCCAGGGCCCGGTAGAACAGATTGATCTGACCCTTGACTCAGATTAGATCAGCCTAGATACAGATTAGGTATAGGGTGTCACAGACTAGCCACGGCAGCACAGCAGCGTACTATACAGGCAGGCTGTATGGCATGTGGTATAGAGCGATGCCGAGTGCAATCTCAAGTTTGTTACGCCGCGGCTTGTCCTGGTCCAGGAAAAAGTGTGCCGAGCGCAGCGCAGTGTGAAATCACAGGTGTGTGGAAAGTGCACCCTAGCTCAGGCAGTCCGCAGTCCCGGCAGCCAGAGGCTGTGGACAGGGACAGAGCGCCAGGAGCAGGAGCAGGGACAGAGCGCCGAAGGCAGAGAGCGTGCCACAACAAGCGCCAACGTCACGGCGTGGAAACCGCGACAACCGCCATTGCCCGTTGTCAGTGTGCTTGTCAGGAGCCAGCCCTTTTAGCTAGCCGCAAAAGCACAGTGGCAGAGTGTGCCATGTAGGTGTAAGCAGGATGACTGCCGCCAGCAGGCGCCTGTTCGCAGTCTGGGCCATCCTCGCTCGTGGGAGCGGCCCACACTGGTTGGGTCAGAGTTACGGAGACTCTCGTCAAGGACACATTCGTATTGCCATTCATTCATAGAGGCGCTTTCGCTGGTTGTGATGTTGGACCTTATGGTCGTGATGTTGGACCTTATCCTGCTACTGTAACGCCCCTCTCAGCCACGATCAATGAAGGCTACTAGAAGCCTATGACTGTAATATCAGGCCCCTTTAGTTGACTCTGCTGAGCAGTGCATGCGATACAGGGAGACACCACGCTTGCGTGTATATCATTACAAGATCACTGCAATGGAGTGTATGCGTTGCAAAGCAAACAGTACGTGCATGCGCACAGACGCGCTCAGTCACGCAACATCAGAGCAACTCGAAATGTCCCCTCCTTCCTTGGCCACATGCCACTCCCGTGCCAAATCTCAAACTGCGCTCAGACGTCAAACTACCTTAGAACCCTTATGCGGCACACATGAGGCATCTTGCATGCTTGCAATTGGCATTCAGCACGCCTCAGTCTCACTTGGCGCGCAACAGTGGTACAGGCCAACGCGGGCCACTCTTCAGCCAACCCTCAACCAGTTGCAACCATCATGTTACAAGCCCACGTGGGGGGAAGGTGTCTGCAACTGCGAGGGAGGCATACGCCAGCTGGCATGCGCGCTTTGCAGCACACAGAGGCCGCAGACGTAAAGGCTCTGCGTGGAATACAGAGGCCGGGGAAAAGTTGAATGAATGCTTCTCTGTCAATTCTCTTGCTTGCGGCACAAAAAGCAACCCAGGCGCCTCTTGCATGCTGCGTAAGGAGTTGGGTAACACCGAGGTGTTTACGTAACGATATGGTAATGTTACCGCCGTGCTACAGGATCCAGCAGCCGGTATACATGCTCGGATGCGAGATCCAGCGTCTGCGAACACAGGATGAATGCTGGTGGAAAAGTGTTGGGAAGGGAACAGACTCAGGGCAAAACCCTGATTGCAGGCGTGTCACACACCCTGCAGCCCATTCCTACCCTGCAGATGTCATGGCTAGTCAAATTGCACACAAAGGTCATCAAGGGCATCACTCTCTCAGCGACTCCCCAAGACCCCCTTGCGCTGTCCGCATATGTACAGAAAGGATAATAAGGTGCGAGCCTACCCTAAGAAAGACATTTGGTCCTGCGAAGCAGCAAAACTGTACGAGGAGTGAAACCTCTACCAACACACACGCCCTGTCTGCACAAAGGCTTAAGAGCTGCGATGAAGAGTTGCGAACACGTGCACACACATGGGCCATGCGTACGCGACCGCAAAACCCAGTCAGAAACAGAAACTGCGACAATCTATGCTATGCAAGATAAGGGGTCATTTTTCGTAAGCTGTGCGATGCGAGATTTCTGCTTGCTTAAGAGGCACACATGCATCAGACCTGCCTAGTGCTGTGCTGCTACTGGTGAGCAGCATTGAGTGTGCTGTGGAGACACCGCGCTGCAGAAAGTAAAGAGACAAGCTGGTGGGAAGAGACGAGGGCACGGGGCGCATGCGGGCTCATGGGTGCGTAGATGCTATCCACAAATGTGGGTTGTCAGTATGTGGCTGCGCAGGACTACAAAAGGCCAGTGGCGAGATCGCCAGGTAAATGGTAGCTACTCTGGTGGCTGCTGACTACTGTGTATGAGTTTTGATGAGCTGTGAGCTCTGCTCGAGCTGAAGCAGGCTTCGAGACTGGACCTGCTTAGTTCAGCCGTGCTGTGATGCTGCTCCTGGGGCTGGGCAGGCTGCCAGACCGGGGAGGCACGTGCTCATCATCGGCCTGAGATACAAGCCACCTGCAATTCAGCGGACACATCAACCCTTAACTGAAAGCCATCCTCGACGCAGCAATCTTGCTGCACTTGCTCTGTAGATGGCTGCAGATGGCAAGCATGGAGCAGTCTGCTCACCTGCCCTGCATCACGCGGGGAGAGCGCCAGGGTGGGAGGGGCACGCCGCGCGCGAAGAACACCTTCTCCATCTGCAAGGCAACCGCGCGCACGTCGAAGAAGTGTTTTGTTAGGCTGAAGTCCATCTCTGCTGCGGCCTGAAAGCCTACGCTGCCCGTGCAGGTACGGTGTGCTGCCCAAAGCTCACCTCCTTGCAGAGCAGGTTGACGAACTTGGCCAGCTTGTCTGCGCAGCCAATGAACACCGCTGGCAGCATCGACAGCAATTGCATATACTCCTCTGACCCGCTGCCTGAGAGCTCAAAGTGTTCCTTCCAGTTGGGATCGATCACGCAGTAGATAGGCTGGGAGCTGCTGTCTGGCTGCACGGATGTGACCACAAAGGTGTGCTTAATGGTGCCCAGGCCTGAGTCTGGGGGACAAGAGAACACCCCATTGCGGAGCCAGGTCAGATGGCCTCGGTCAGCAAGGGCCTGGCTGAACGCACGGATGTCCACGGATGACTCCTTGGCATCTGCTGCCAGCTGGTCCCGTGCGGTCAGCGCATCGTGCCAGAGCTACACAGCAAACCACAGCACACAGTCGTGCGTCAGCACACGCAAGGAAGGCTCCCTAGGGCCCTGGGCCCCAGACAGACTGACAAAGTCAGACAGCTTGAAAATTCGAGAATTTGGGTTCTCAACGCGCCCATTGCGCGTTTGCTCACTAGGGCGCGCTGTCATTGGCCAGATGCAACACCGCAAGGGCAAGGCGAGGGCGAGGAGCGCCTGCTTGCATGCTGGGCTGTGCGCACCTGTGTGACTCCTCCTTTCGGGGTGATTACTGTCTGCAGCTCCTTCGGTAAGGTAGGAGCCTTTGTCTGATACTCAATGCCAGTCGATTCATCGTCCTGCGTGCGCGGGGACATGCAAGGAGCTCGCGCAAGGTGGGCACAGTCCAAGCTTGTGTTGCGCGAGTACAGCCGGTGCTTGGCGTTCGTCGAGGATCTAGTACGGAGCTGCCATCAAACGCTTACCTCTAGATCAAAGAGAAGGCTGGCGCAGGAGGATGCGCGCGAGTGCGAAGAAAAGCCCTTCCCGGTCTGCGACCCATGACGCCTCTGCGGGCTGAACTGAGCCACGAACGTCAGTGCTGAGAGTGCTACAGAGCTGGCAATGTTAGTCTGTCTATGTGAATCGCGCAGGCTGGGGCCCCCAGTGCAGTGCGCTGCTGTGGGGGCTACTTGCATGGTCTTTGGCACACGATTTGATTGCTGATGGACTTCAGGGTTGAGTATAGTGGATTACTGGGTCGGTTCGCGAGCGATGGGGACAAAAGCGGCATCGGGCCCGACGGTTGACGGATGGAAGCGGGCGGCCCTCACACTGAGGAAGCTGCGAACTCGCACTGCGTTCCTGGCTTAGCTAACCCTGCGAACACGGCAAGGGCCATCGCGAGAACAGTTCCCCCTACGTGCCGTGCGGCTGTCATCGTGCTGAGCCGTCTGACACATCATGCTGTGGCCCGCAGATGCCTTTCTGGCCCATCTTGTCCGATGCTCTCAGGTTGCTGATCTTCGTGCCCTGCGTTAGCGCCAGTACACACACAGGTGGCCAGCAAGCCACAAAGGATGCCCTACGCACCGCGATGAGCGCACGCGCGGCTCGCCCCCACGGCGAGTTGCTGGCACGCGGAGCTGTACGATGTTGCTCCATAGCGTGCTGTACCCTCTGCTGCAACGTTGTTTGTATACTGTATCTTGCTGTCGTATCACTGTCTTGTCTGTGCAGCCGCAAGAACACAAGACTCCGCAACGCAGTTGTGGTAGTGCTTAAATCAGCCACACCTAATTGATGCGCGCGCACTCAAAAGCAGTTGCTTAGCTTCTCGTGCGTATGTTAAAATCCTGCATACCACGCTGTGCAATAGCCGCGTTGCAGCGCTGCCGCATGCGCCCTGGCGCGTCCTAACAATATGCCACTCCCCACTGTCTAAGCACGGTAACAGTCCTAAGCATCCTGCGTCATGAGTCTGTGCACCACCAACGCACTGGGTCTCACTTAAGTCACCGTCACTAACACAGGTCACACTCTCTCCTAGCAGCCTATCTCACTCTTCCATGGTCGCCAGGTACTCATCCGCGCTCAGCGCCGCGGCCTGCACCCCTGGCGCCATCAACTCCTGCTCCCAGTTACTCCACACCATCCCCACGTTCCTCGCAACAACCTCCAAAGGCCACAGATCATCATCATCACCCTCCCCATCCCAACCTGACGCATCCCCATTCCCATCACCATCTAGCCCACCCCTGAAGGCCCTTGCAGCCTCAGGGGGTTCAATCCACGCACCAGTACGGTCATACTCTAGGACCGTGTCCCCGCTTGCCAGCCAGTAGATGGGCGGCTCTGGCGCAGTTGGTGGGGGTGCGCGTGCGGCAGTGGGGCCCGAGGGCGATGTGGTAAGTGGTGCGGGCTTGCCTGGTAGGACAATGACGAGGTCTTGTCCGTGTGGGTTCACTGTGTTGTCGCCTGGTGCATGGAGCATCTCCATGAGCCGTGCTACTGTGCACGCTGCCTGTAGGTACGTCATGCAGCCCTCAGGCTCAGGCTCAATGGTGTTTTCGGGGATGATGGGGGTTGTGGGATTGGCAGGGCCGCGCTTCTGCCACTGCGTGCCCCACGCGCGCGGCGGCGAAGCGCTTGCGATCTCGGCGCGGCGCTCCGTCCACCCGTCCAGCACCGCGCGGACGCGGCTCGCGACGTGCACATTGAACGCGCGGGCGCGGACACCAGGCAGCGCGCCGCAAGCGCCCCGCCGCGCTGGCGCGGCAGCGGCCGCGGCCGGCGCCGCCCCGTGCCGCCCTCGCGAGCGCGACCTGCTGCGCGACGGCGCGGGGCTGGGCGTGACGCCGAAAGCGGCGTTCATCTTCTCGCGCAGCGCCGCGACGAGCGAGTCGACGGTCACGCGTGCACCGCCAATCGCTGCAGCCGCACTAGCCGAGTCATCGTCTCCCGCTGTCTCCTCATCTGTACCCTCACTTGTCCCAGTACCGCTACTGGTGCTACTACTCCCCCCCTGTCTTGACCCCTCACCACCCTGTACTGTCCCACCACCCTGCTGTACTGACACTCCAGCAACCGGGGTCCCTGGCCTACTGGGCTGTGTTGGTGAGGCTGACTGCTGGCTACTACTGGGCTGTTGACTAGTCGTGCTAGTGCTACTGGCTCTGACGCTGTCTGATGTGGTCGGCGGCTGAGTGACGTCAAAGAAGCCGCTCTCGGCCTCTTGCAAGGCAGCAGCGAGCTCCTCCGCTTCCTGCACGCTTACATCGCGGCCGAGCAGGTCACGAGCAAGGCTCGTCGCGTCCTCGCCGCCGGCGCTGGCGCCGGTGCCGCGGTCGCGGCCGCCGCGGCGCGCGCGGGAGGATGCGTTGTGCCGCCGCCGGGTGCGGCCTGATGCCGCTGCTGGCGTGCCCCTATCTGGCCTGTCTGGCTCTTCTGACCCTGTGTTATGCACACTTACTGCACTAGCACCGTTACTACTGCTACTAGTACCCTCTGTGTTGCGTGGCTGGCTAGTGCTGGCTGATGAATTGCCTGGCTTGGCGGTGTTGCTGGGTGCTGCTTTACTGCCATTGCTGCTGTCTGGGCTCTTGCTGGGCGCGGCAGGGCTGGGTAGCTGTCTCTGTGGAGGGATGATGATAGCAGGTACGTCAACCGTTGGGTTGCTCACACCTGCGTCACACAAAACAACGCACATGCATATCTCAGTCAAGACACGTGCCAGATCATGAGTATCGAGGGTCAAGGTGTCCATATGTGGGTTTTCTGCGTCGTCTCTGCGTGCAAGCGTCGGTCCGCATGTATGCGCCCATGCATGTGTCAATCCTTGCCTGTATAGCAAATCTCAACAAACGCTTTCGCAGCGATCCAATGCTTGCTGTGTAACAACCACCCTTCTAAATGTGTATGTGCACATGTACTATGTAGGCCACTCTGTATGCATGCGCCCATGCATGTGTCAGTCCTTACCTGTATAGCAGATCTCAAGGAACGCTCTGTTAGCCTCGCTCCCCGCAGAGTAAGACGGACTGGGCCGCGCCGGCCGGCCCGGCCCACTGCCCCCATCCCCCACCCCCTGCTGCCCCCCTTGTGTCTGTATCAACACAGTCATGTTGTTCGGCTCATCAGACGCATGCACTAACTGACAGTTGAACCCCCCATCCGCAACAAATGCGTCTGGCCCCAACCCATGGCTCAAACCCGTCGCCTGGCCAAACCCTAGCCCAGGCGTGGCGCCGTCGCCGCCGCTCGGCCCGGCGTCGGCGGAGTCGCCGTCGCCGCCGGCCGTGCCGCGGTCCGCCTGCGACGCGCGCGGGTCGTGCTGGATGATGATGCCCTGCCCGTCTGTGTTTGTGGTGAGGGTGAGCGACCCGCTGCTGATGCTGTCTGGGACCAGGCCCTGTTGCAACAACGCCCTGTGTGTCTCCATGAGGTCCGTGAGGGCCTCGTCTGTGAGCTCACCTTGCTGCGAACACGCAGCGAGCTTGGCTGCGAACGCGGCCACCTTCGCGGCACCCTCCGCGTCGACAGACCCGTCAAAATCCGACCAGGACGCAACCGTATCAGTTAGACCAACCGTTGCATCGTTGGCAACCCGCCCGCTAGTGCCAGGCTGGGGCTGTGAGTCTGAGTCTGAGTCAGCTAAGTGCGGCCCTGAGTGAGCTGAGTTAGTTGACTCAGGTGACTCTGAGTCTGACTCAGCGTCTGAGTCTGAGTCAGTCACGCCCACCATTGCGGCCAGCTGCAGCTCCCAGTCAGACCCAAACATCTCCACCATATCTGCCTCTGTTAGCCCCGCGTCCTCTAACGACACAGACACATTTTGAATTTGACTTGAACTCAAAACCGTGCCACCCAAGCCCAAGGCCGGCCCCTGCTGCATGCCCCGCGCAAGCTCACGCTCCATATACAGCTCACCGGCGCCAGGGTACGGTACCGTCGGATCCGGCACCGCCGCCGCCGGCGCCGCGGCGCGCGCTGCGGCGGCGTCCGCGGCCGGCACGGCCTCGACGTCGATCACCGCGGCGTCCGCGTCGCCCGCGTTCGGCGGCGTGTCAATCGCGAGGGGGTCTGTGTCTGGTACCTGCCATGCCTCTGTGACCTCGTAGCCTGTGAAATCTGAGTCCTTTAGGTCTTCTGCGAAGGGTAGGGTCATGGGCTTGAGGAAGCCTAGGACGCGGCCCACACGGCCTATGAGAAGGCCGAGACGGTTTTGAGTGAGGAGGTGCCAAACGATCTCCACGTCCCTGTGGGCAGCAGGCACACACGCACACATGATGCATGAGCATGATGTTCTGTCATGCAGAGACACACACACACACACACACACACACACACACACACGCACACATTCACAGGCTCACAACAAGGGTAAAGCAGATGGTGTGCGCGGCCCACCCTGGTAATGGTGTGTCTCAGTGCGTTGGCGCCCTTCCCTGTCAATGTGCATATGCGTGTTCGCTGTCTCATGCCTTGTATGTGCGCATGCCCGTTTGTGTTCGCAGTTTTTACCTGTTGCGTGCGAGCATGATTTCGTCTGTGAGCGGGACTGTCTGAGGCTGCAGCAGCAGGGCAGCTACCTTCTTATACTTGTCTGGTATCTGACCCCCAAACAGCTCGGGATGACTCCTGTATAGCAGACAACAACAAACAGTACACTAGCCAAAGTTCAGAAGCAAAGCCAAGGCTCATGCAGTCTACAGGATGCGTGCATGCGTATGTGTGTGTGTGTGTGTGTGTGTGTGACAGCAGGCAAGCTGGGGCAGAGTGTGTGCTGAGAGTTGTGTGTGCTCACTCTTTCTGTCGGCGTTTCTTCTCCTGTCGCGCACGCTTCTGTCTAAGGTACCAGTATGACAGCGCATCCTCCTTGGGCCTGCATGCATCATACAACAACATATGCCTTACTACTCAACCATAGACTGACGCTGTCATGACACTGGGTTGGCTCTTTAGGACTGCGCGCTAGCCTGCCAACAATTGCATCTGGCTGCATGGCGACCCGTCACAGTATTGCCCTGCAGTCATCCGCACATCGCTCTCTAGCAGTGCGCGCTGAGCACTGCCAACAATTGCAGCTAGCTGCACAGAACTGAATGTGGCGAGAACCACACACACACACACACACACACACACACACGCGCGCGCGTAGCTGTGGCTCTTACCTGCGTATGCGGCTGGCCACCCTGTCTGGCAAATCCCTCAGCGCTGCGGCCCGCTGCAGTGCCATGGTGATCCCGTCACTGGGGCTGGGCGCTACATGAGCCTGAAACATGGCCAGCTGGGCGGGGTGGAACCTGTCCTGAGAGGTCAGGATCTCCCAGGCTGTGCAGGGAACCGAACTGCGTGCATGGAAGGGAATACACAGCACGAAGGCATGATGTTTTCACATCATTATCCGCTATCAATGTAACTTTTTAGACACATCAGGTGCTTGTCTAATACAACGTACGTCTGCCCTCTGTAATCAAGGACAGAGCTGTCACCTGTGTATGTTTGTGTGTATACACTTGTGTGTGTGCGTGTGTCTCTGTGTGTATGCAGGATACCTCTACCCACTTCATAAGCTTGCTGGCTAGCCCCGCGTGCTGTTTGCTTGACTCGCTGACTATCCATACAAGCTTCGCTGCTGTGAGCAGCAAGAGCTTGACAATCTGCACGCGCACAACACAAGGGCACAAAACATACATTT
>VFQQ010005694.1_pt1 | contig 10192 bp, 16 predicted proteins | sample 3512341 | NCBI WGS metagenome assembly VFQQ01 (sample SAMN10412373, study PRJNA504923) | tailings metagenome | isolation source: Relicate 2 Philex TSF1 revegetated site | place: Philippines: Tuba, Benguet | collected 2017-08-29
CGTGTGTATGTGTGTATGTGTGTGTATGTGTGTAGGTGACGTCATATACAGGCAGGGCGAGTACGGACACGAAATGTATTTCATATCTGAGGGCATTGTAGAGGTGTGTACACACACACACACACACACACACACACACAACACACAGACATGCAACTGCCCTATGCATACAGAGCCACTCACTGTCCGCTTGTGTGTGTGTGTGTGTAGATACGTCTATATGATGAAACAGCCAAGACAGATCCATCCGTGTCAGGCAAACTGCACACACACACAGACATACAAGACCCACCACCACCTCCCAAACCACGCCGCCGCCTGCGCTTTATCAACACGGGCGCCAGTGACGGCCCTGAAACGGCGAAGCCCAGTGGCGGGCGCGATGGTGTGCGGGCAAAAGATGACGTGCCGCATTTGAATTATGACGGTTACATGGACAGCCGACACACACACGTGAATATGCACTCGGATTTGGCAAGCCTCCCTTATCAGTAAGTGCATACACACACGCACACACACACACACACACACACACATCAGTGTCACGACATTCTCGTATCATGCGCTGCTACTTGTGTGTACACCTATGTATGAGACAGACACGATATTGCAAAGCACAGAGAGTGAGAGCAGTGTGTGTGTGTGTGTCTGTGTTTGTATTTGTAGCTTACAGAGCAAGGTGGAATAAGTGCACGGCAGGGCTCTATCAAAGAAACAGGGATCAAGAACTGTGTGTCTGTGTGTGTGTGTGCGTACAGGTGTCAGGCCGTGCTCCATGCAGGCGAATACTTTGGCCAAGAGTCATGTCTCCTTGGCGTGCTGATTCGTTCTGCTACGGCTGTGGCTGTGACTGGCACAGAGCTCTACACGCTGAGTAGTAAATCAGCTGAAGAGATAGTCAATAGCAATCCTGAGCTTGAGGACGAACTGGCCTTGCTAGGTGAGTGAGGGCACGAGCCAGCGCGCAAGCACGCACACACACTCACACACACACACACAGACAGACAGACACATAGACACACACACACAAACATATACAGGCATGCGAGCACGGTATGCGTGGTGAAGACACACGAATCCGTCTTAATGGGAGCAGAGAAGCTTAGATATGCACTTGTGTGGCTCTGATTCAGTTGTATGCCTGTGTGTGTGTGTGTGTGTGTGCAGTGGCTAATACTGATGACCAGAGCCACTCCGCCAGTCTCTACCAATCTGTAGTCACACCTGTGTGAGACGCTTTGGTGATGCGACCTCTGTGCCTGTGCAAGGATGCATTTGGTTCTAAATCAACGTGTGTGCGCGTTTGGTATCTGTTCAATCGCTGTTGTTGGCTGTGAAGCTGAGCAGAGACTGACTACCAGCCAGAATGACGTGTGCGGGCTGAGGCAGCGTACGGCTGCTCTTTGCAGACACCTGGATAGCGTGTGTTCGGTTTGCAGTCCCGTGCTGCGCTTGATCATCGCCTTATGTGCAACGAGCTGTAACCCAGTTTATCTTTGTGCGCTTCGTCATGCGCCGGTGTGTCTGGCAGCGCGTGCGCACCCACACACACACAGACGCACACACAGACGCACAGATATCTTTCTTACAGATGGATACATGCAGAAACCCCGTCCGATACAGTTACACTCACGCATACACAGACACACACACCGACCATAACCTACACGCACACACACGACTGCGTGACCAGGGATGAATGTAAGCAAAGGAAGTAGTACTGTACCACAACGGAAACACGTGTCGACATCGCTACAGATAAGATGGCATCGCGTACATACACACATGTGTGATATGAGACTGCTGGTGTCATACCGTCTCACACAAGAAACCTAACTATGAATCCGCGCAGAATCAGAAATTTCAGGTAAAGAAAGCAATATGACAAGTCGGAATGTATACCTGCTACACACATCAGCCAGCACATGTATGTTGTTGTAGCGGTGACACAAGGCCTATCACAAGGCTACTGGCCAGTCATTCGCAAGGCTTGTTATATGGCTGTGTAACAAATCGTGTTCGTCAAGAAGTAGCAGAGCATGTCATGTGATGTCAGTAGTACACATGCATACGTACGTACGTACGTGTAGTGTACACAAGACAAAGTACAAAGTCACACAATTACCAACCAGCAACGTCACCTGCCACGTCACACTTTCCTCTTCCCACGTGCCCACCATATCACACGAAATCTCACACCCTGCCGTACAACCAACGACCACACAACGGTAAACAGAACAAACCAGAACAACGGCTACAGTCCTCGGCCCCCATCGGTCCCAGAGTACATTGGTACACACTTGCATGTACATGGCACGCCTGCACGCTCGCCCCCCTCTTGACAGCCCTACAGACAGCGAGCGTGCGTTCACAATCAGCTGATAAACCCGTTTCTGCGTACAGATCAAACTGCCCTATAAGATAACACGAAATCTGCGCTGTTTCGCGCCTGTGCAAAGAATGCGGGCACAAGTAATACACGCGCCTTCCTCGCATGGGTGGTCCTGCGAATGTGCACTGTGTGTGCGTGTGTGTACAGGCCTGGTTGGCTTGCTGAACCACGTTCGGCTCAGCAGCTACAGCAGTCAGGCACTGATTTGAAATGCAAAGTATGCAGACACACAGAGTGAAGACTGGTACACTGATACTCCTGTGGTACATGCGCGCTCCAGAGTCGCCTCGTGTGTGAGTCGCACAAGAAATGCGCGTGGTGTGCACACACACACTCATAAATAGAATGAGCGTCTCAGCCTCCCTGCTCACTCGCTATGCGTCACCTCTAATACCAACCTCGCTCCTCCGGCGCTTCTGACTGCTATAGCACAGCTGGGCTCGCACTATGGCGTGGCACGAAACCGACGCTTGGTTCAATGTGCCGCAGCGTAGCGAGTCCCGAGCTCCCTTCCGTGCTCCTCACGTGTGCGCACACTCAGGCTGGGCTCTGCTGCCATAGGCGCCTGGGCTCCCACTACTCGCGTGTGCGCACCTAGGCTGACACGTGCCCTCTTGGTTACGAGCACATCCTAGTTTGACCTGTGAGCCCTTGCGTTTACGAGTCCTCAAGCGCACCGCTTGACAGCACGCGCTCCACACTGCGCGCCCTCTGTGCCCCATCACTGCCACCTGTCTTGGTTGGGGTGGTCTTCACCACGATGTTGCCCATGTAGCCGCTGCCGTGGCCCTCTACGACAGTGACGGTTTCTTGCATCTCCTCGACGGTTACTTCGCCTGTGTGTCTGTCCAGGTCCAGGAAGAGGAGGCTGCCGATGGGCACCTTGCGGTGGAGGAGCACCTCGGAGAGAGGATCGTCGACGTACCTGTCATGACACACACACACATACACACACTCTCAAGCACGTCAGAATGAAAAGTGGGCGAGCGTTGAGGACGTAACGATTCTGACTACCCCGCCCCCCGCCCAAGCCAACTATGACTGTGCTGTCGATGCATGCACAGCGAAGGCGCCCAGGACAGATTAGCGGGATCCCTGAATCACGTTTACATACTGAGGACCGTCATTCTGTCACGTATGCATGCGCTCTCGCGTGTGTGTGTCATTGTGCATGTACATGTACGCGTGTCTCACAGGATGATGTATGCGATCACGACATTGTCCACAGACAGTGCAGCTGTTCAGTGCGTCATTCGGTACCATCACTCACTTGACGATAGTTTGTCTCAGTGGTCTCACTCCGTACTCATCGCTGTGTCCCTCCTGTATGATTCGCTCCATGAGTGCATCGCTGAGCTGCAGGTCATAGCCCTTGGCCGCCACACGGCTGCGTGTGTCCAGCATCATGAGGGATGCGATGCGCGATACGTTGGCGCGACTGAACTTGTGGAACACAACCTGCTCGTCGAACCTGCGAGCAGTGACAGGTACGTGCATACACATGAACACAAACACCACGTCACGCACGCTACACAATCAACATCAAGGCATATGTAGCACCAGGGCGATGCGCACGGTCCACCTCGCCAATACATCAAGCGTTGCACTGTACTTATGCTTTAGTACCGCGCTAGATGAACCCTGCGAGGTCGACCCAGACTAGTGCTTGGGTATGCAACCAACAATGCGCGCGTGCAAGAGACATGCTTATGCATGTGCGCGTACACGGCTCCCCACGCTCAGGCTTGTGTGTGTGTGTGCCACACCTACCTATTCAGCAGTTCAGGCTTGAAGTGTGACTTGACCTCTTCCAGCACGAGGCTCCTCAGCCTCGACCTGCTGTGTCTCACACTGTCTGCCTCACTGATACCACTGCCACCACGGCCCATGAACACGCCACTGGTGAGGTTACCGCCCTGGGAGGCGATGGTGCGGGAGCCGATGTTAGAGGTCACGATGATTAGAACGTTCTTGAAGGACACGGTGCGGCCCTGGGTATGCAATGCACACACATACACACACACACACAGCATGGAGCTTCTTGAGCGCAGGTTACATGGGTACACATCTGTTTAGTGGCGATGTAGTGTTCGGGGGAATAGAAGGCACAAAAGCGCAGTGCTCTACAACATAAACACAACGCAGCCGCGCCTACCATCCCTCCGAACAAGGTACACCATGACATGCACACAAATACACACACACACACACCTGTGAGTCTGTGAGTCTGCCGTCCTCCAGTATCTGCAGGAGTATGGAGAACACGTCTGGGTGTGCCTTCTCGATCTCATCGAACAACACAATGCTGCAGGGGCGCCTGCGCACTGCCTCGGTCAGCTTGCCTCCGTCACCGTAGCCAACATAACCTGCAGCACACGCACGATTAAGTACATATATGTACATATGTATGTACACAGAAACGACAGTGCAGTGCAGCAACATAAACAAGGGGAGCGTAACAGACAGCGCACAGTGCGCGCGAATGTCATTCCGGCGCATACCCGCTGTGCTTGACAAACGAAGCACAGCAAGAGGCATGCGCGGAGTACATCTGCGCGCATGTGCAAAGGTTGATCTCACGAGGCGCTGCAGTTATACATGGAAAATACACACGATACAGTACAGCGATCATGCTATGATGCCGCGGGGTGTAGTGACGGGGTGTAGTAAGGTACAGTGCGCGCGCTTGTCATCCCTGCGCCTACACTGTGCTCGGTACTGAAAGCACAGCAGAAGCGCAGTGGTATGAGAACGCGCGCAATTGAAGTTTCACAGCCACGATCACACACACACACACAGTCACACACACCTGGTGGCGCTCCGATGAGCTTGCTGACTGAGTGTCTCTCCATGTACTCGCTCATATCCAGTCGGATCATCGCGTCACGACTGCCATAGTACTGCTCTGCTAGGACCTTGGCCAGCTCAGTCTTACCCACACCTGTGTACACACATAGCGTTTTTACACACCACACGCAAACACACGAGTAGTAGCTTGGACAGCAGGGGCAGAAGCACTTGGCAGGCTTGTAAGCTGCTGACCGTGGCGCTCTGGCTAGCAGGCCCGCTGTGCAGGCCCTCCTAATCACATTGGGACGAGACAGTTGGGTCCACCACCCGGGCGCCACGCAATAGTTTTCACGTGCAGTGCAAATAGCCAGGACAGCACCATGAACATGTGTGCAGCATATGTGTCTCACCTGTGGGCCCCACCAACAGCAGCGAGGCTGTTGGTCTGTTTGGATCCTTGAGTCCGCACCTCGCCCTGACCAGTGCTGTGGCCACACACTCGACTGCGTCGTCCTGACCAATGAGCTTCTCCTTCAGGGCAGCAGACTATATGTGACACAGACACAGACACGCAGTGAAAAACAAATGAATGAACATTGAGAACTGAGACCTGATGAGTGATGTAGGGACATGTAAGCGGAGCGCGCTGTCATGTGTCGCCCTGAGTGACACACTGGGTGACACACATGAGCAGCGAGCTCCGCGCTGCTGTGTATATGCTCACAAAGCTATGAAGCAATGACCTTCTTGCATGTGCCCAGGTCACCTTCTTGACACATGTGTATTGTGCCTGGACCGAGGCACTTCAGTGCAGCCCCGTACGTGAAGTGTACTCACCAGCTGCATGAGCTTGTCCTTCTCATCCTGTGCCATACGCTCCACAGGGATGCCTGTCCATGAGGCCACAACGTTCTCCACGTCACCACAGTCAACCACGGGGAGACTGCTGCCTGACTGGGCGCTGCCTGCCAACTCAACCCTGCACAGACACAGTGAGTGGGTGACCAGCATCAGACATGCATTGCAGGCAGTGGTGCTGTTGCTCGTAGGCAAGGCAGCGTACGAGCCCTTGCAGCCGAAAGGTTACCATAGAGTCAATGCCCAGGTCGTAAAGCATCAACGGCAACTCTGGCGGCAAGGAACTTCACCGTGCGCATACATCCGTGGCATCATGAGACACAAGCATCCCACTCACTTGTAGTCCATCTCTCTGCGCTTTAGGATGGTTGCCTCCTCATACAGTGCGTCCTTGAGAGCCTCGTCCTTGGTGTCAAGGACCTGTAACACACACGCACACACAACACACAGTACTAGTCATGTACAGTCAAATAAGCGCTAAGGAAACGGGCACCATGGCACCTAGCTCCAGGCCCATCCGACGCGGTAGTGCAGACAAACAGTGCGACGAGTGGACACGGCAGCGTCGGACGCTGCGCGCAGCAGCCACCTGTGCTGCAGCTGCACGCGTCGCTCCCACGCTGCCCCGTCCACATGCCCCGCTCGTCTCCCCATCTGCACACGCTGTGGTCTCATACACACACGCTCACCTGGAGGTACTCTCTGATCTTGGGGCTCTCTGTCTTGTTGAGCACCTTGCGAGCCGTGTACGCCTGTGACACGTGCACGCACACATACGGCGACCCTCATGCTGAGCAGTGCTGATGTGATTCAGGCTGATCCTTCAACAAAGGGAGCGTCACGCGCTGTCCTGTGAGCCCGTCGTGTCAGGCGCGTTGCGCAAGGTCGCGCCTGACATACAACCCCTAGGACAGCGCGTGACGCAAGTGGCACGCAGGGAGCCATCTACACTTGAGTTCCTTACCCAGCGAATACATCTCAGCTGACACAGCACACCAAAACAGACGTGGGTGACACACAGCACACTCTCACCCACCTGTATCCTGACCCTGCTTCCTGCCTCATCCAACAGATCAATCGCCTTGTCAGGTAGGAACCTATCTGCGATGTACTTATGACTGAGGGCCACTGCAGACAGGATTGCCTCCTCGCTGTACACCACACGGTGATGACGCTCGTAACGCTCCTTGAGGCCCTGTGTGGGTACACACACACACACATGCACATAGACACGGGCAGAGGTTACTAAAACGCAATGACACACACACACACACACCAGCATGCACCGACGTGCCAGGCGCAACATGCGGAAAACTCGCACACACTGCTGAGTAGGCCACACCCCTCGCTACTCCATTCGCTGCCGCAACACAGTTCAGAGCGGCAAGGATAGGGAGAAGCTAGAAGTAGGCCCTAGAATTGGTAGAATAGACACGCGACACACACACACACACACGCACCCATACCTTGAGAATCTCGAGTGTCTGCTCCTCTGTAGGCTCGTCCACGTACACAGGCTGGAAGCGCCTCTCCAGGGCTGCGTCACGCTCAATGTACTTGCGGTGCTCGTCTATGGTGGTGGCACCCATCACCTGTGTATGTACACACACACACACACACACACAGGAGGTCACACTACCAGTACCCACAAGGCAAGCAAAGCACCTCACAAGCTCCTCCAACATGCTGAGCAGAGCCAAGACACAGCCGTCGCTGAAACGAGCACCACCTGCCGAGTAGCTCTGTACATGTTGCGGCTACAGGCACAGCTGGTGCCGTACAGCGACAGCGGCTAACGTTGCTGCAATAAGATGCATGCAGCGCTGACAACCCATGCTGACCCCAGATGCGCACTAAGGCCCATGCTGTCCCACAACGCACCTGGAACTCTCCCCGTGCCAGCGCTGGCTTGATGAGGTTTGAGATGTCCAGACCCCCGCCACCACCTCCACCACGACCCACTGACCCAGCACCCACCAGCGTGTGGACCTCGTCAATCCTGTGTGTGTGGCAGATACATGACACATAGCAAGCATGAGAACAGAGAGGACTTCTGCCAGCCACGCGTAAAAGAAGGCACAGTATCAAGTTCTGCCTAGGAGCCACATGCCCTCGGTCGCACACATGTGCATTGTGACTCGCAGCAACCATGAGAACAGAGAGGAAGGATAAGAAAAGAGCAAGCTTTGCCTGGCAAGGTTAGAGAGGCACATGTCTGTGTTCTGCCTGGGAGCCACACGCCCTTGGTCGCACACACACGATATGTCAACATGTGTGCAAACGGAAGGCCTGAATCCCAAGGCAAACACATCTAGAGATGCAATTGAGAATCTGCCGTGGCGGCTGCAAGTGAGGGCAGGACGCACTGTCATACACTCACATTAAGACGACGTTGCCTGCGTCACGCACTTCCTGGATGAGCTTGGTCACGCGGTTCTCCAGCTCACCACGCTCCTTGGCACCTGTGACACACACACACACACACATCGTCGTATGCTGCTCTGTGTAGGGCGCTAGCTGCATGTGCAGGGTTAAGAACTCGCGCACGCTCTGCCAAGAGGCTACCCGCCCAGAAGCGCTGGCCAATCCAGGCTGGCTGTTGTGAGCCTGGGTTGGTGGCGGCCGTGGGCATGGTGGCCACTAGCTTGACATGCAGGAAGCCAGGATGCTAAGCAGCACTGCCCAGACCAGCCTGATATCGACCACAGTACGCGAACTGTTTACGAGAGCACGGCTGTCCAGGAACCCAGACTAGTCGATTGTCCAGGACAACAAGGCCCGGCACTGGACAACAAGGCCCCTTCACCCGCACTTCTCGGCTGCAAGACACAACAGATACACCATTACATACCTGCGATGATTAGGCTGACGTCTAGCTGCAGGATGCGCTTGTTGTGTAGGAACTCAGGTAGGGGTGTGCCGTCAGGGTTGCGACGGTTGACAATGGCCAGTGCCAGACCCTCAGCGATTGCAGTCTACGCACACACACACAAACACAGAGGTCATGCGCATAATGCACCCCTGCGAGGCCTGACTACTGTGCAGCTGCAGCTGCCCCTGCGCTTCCCACACAGGTAGCAGCTGGCATTTGTATGGCCGTGGGTCAGCGTATGTAACCCCATGTGGGCATCTGTCCCTGTGCACACAACACAGCACGAATGAAGCACGTACCTTTCCCACGCCTGGCTCTCCCAGCAGGATCGGGTTGTTCTTGGTGCGTCTGGCCAGGATCTGCGTGACGCGTGACACCTCCCTCTCGCGGCCAATGACCGGGTCGATGCGGCCAGCGCGCACCTCAGCGCACAGGTCCTTGCAGTACTCGTCCATCATCTTGGGACCCTCCTTCTCACTCTACATGTGTGACACACACACACACATGCACACACCACACAAGGGACCACACTGATGCTATGCGCTACACACGCGTACATACATACACGCATGTACATGCGCTTCAGACAGGACGCTCCTGTTGCCCGCGTCTTCATGCTACCTTGGCACTCAGCGAAGGCGCACGAACACGCAAGCCCCAATAGCTTGCTGCTGTCAGCTGATAATATGTGCTGTACGTGTGCTGTACACGTACCGACTTCTTCTTCTTGGGCTGCTCTGCCTCCAGGTCTCCCTTGAGACGCTTGAGAGCCTCCTGCTTGAGCTGCTCACAGTCAACACCCATCCTGTGTACACACACACACACACACACACACACACACGTACTCCTGCGCTCTTTCACAAGTGCACACGCACACGCATACGCACACACAGACACACACCACATGTGATGCAGGCATGCAGAAGCGCTGGTACACAGGCTATAAAGCGACCAGTGCGAAGTTTGTGCAGTACATGCACTGCGCACCTGTCGAAGACACGACGACCAGTTGAGTCAGGCTGATTGAGGATAGCCAGCAGGATGTGTTCTGGCGAGATGAAGTTGACACCAGCCTTCTTGCACTCCTGCGCGGTGCAGAGACGGAGCGCAGCGGGACAGGCGGTAAGGACTCGCGCTACAGCTCGTACTGATGGTGTGTGACACGACAAGGTGCAGGGCGTGTGCGCACACTGCCACTTACGTTGGTAGCGGCCTCAAAGATTCGGCGCACTTCTCTGCTGAAGGCAATGGTGTCCGAGCCTGTGTTGGGCCTGCGCTTG
>VFQQ010005695.1_pt1 | contig 10191 bp, 19 predicted proteins | sample 3512341 | NCBI WGS metagenome assembly VFQQ01 (sample SAMN10412373, study PRJNA504923) | tailings metagenome | isolation source: Relicate 2 Philex TSF1 revegetated site | place: Philippines: Tuba, Benguet | collected 2017-08-29
ACCCAGCGTCCCCTCAGTCCAAATTAACTCTGCATCTGCCAACCGGTGAAGTCGCTTCAGGGCAGCTTCATTCCACCGGCCATTGATGGCGATCACCTCACCTGGACGTGCAGCTGGCTGATCTGGGACTTCTTGTGATTTCACAGCCTTTTCCCGTTGCTGATAGTGACACCTAGGCGACAGCGCCAAACGCTAGGACGTGGCTCCGCAAAGCGAGCTTGTGAGAATAGTCCGACCCTGTGCAGGTGCTCTCCAGGCGCACGACCTCAGCGAGCGTAACGCCTTCATTGCCCGAGTCATGGATCGCCTGGGCCAGAGCCTCGCACATGCGCACCACGTATTTTGGGGCATTGTGCTCAGGGTGCTTATCCAGGTCACCATCTGTGGCACTGCGCTCAGCAAGAGCGCGTTGGATGATTCCGGCAAACGGCTCGTACTCGCCCTGAATACTCATATTGCTCTCCTACTCCTTCAGCTGCTGATCTGGGTTCTTGTTGGTGGCATGGTCTGCCAGGTCATGCAGAGTGGCGCATTTGCCACAAGCCAGGTAGACGGCCGGTAACAACTCGCCGTCAACGTCGCGCCCCTCTGGCTCAATGGAGAAGGACCACATGTCGTTGCAGCCACAGTTGCCACAGATCACATGAAGACGAGCGCGAGCCATTACATATCCTTGCCGATTAGGCCTTGCCGCTCACGCGCGAGCAGACTCATTACGAGCTGCTTCAATTACTGCGGCAATAAAATTTGGGCTCACATCGTTGAAGCGCGCGGCACCGACCTGAGGAAAGCTGGCCAGTTGCGCCAACTGTCCGATGGGCAGAATTTTCCCTCGCTCGCCATCTTCATAACCACAATGGGGGCAGCCTCGATTGCTCTTTGCAAGCTGCTCCGCGCATCCGGGGCACACCACACTGGTCAAGTAGATCGCCATCACTGATTCCTCGCGTCCGCTATCGCAGTCCGAGCGCACGCTGCGCCGGCTCCAGTCCACAGCCGGTGGCTGCACGGTAGGCCCTGATGGCCTCAATACGTCGTCCGGCGTCGATCAACTCTTGGCACTTGCTCATCAGAGCCTCATCGCGTTCGCGCTGCTGCTTTTCCTTGTAAGGATTCGCCATAGGGGACCTCCGTAGATCCGAGCCAGCGGGGTATTTTATTCAGAGGCCAAGCCAAACACGCTTGCCATCAGCCCAGTCGTAGAGCTGGTCCAGCATGCCGTTCAGATCTTTCAACGGAGTGATTTCCACTTCGCCCTCATAACTGTCAGGCTTCAGTGCCTCCATGCCCTCAACGATGCTGGCCAGAACTTCATCCAAATCGGACGACTCCCAGTCCAGCCAACTCGCCGGCACCTTGCTACGGATCAACGCGCCAATGCGGTTGGCCACCCGCGCTGCATGCTCATTCGAGGTGTTCCCCTGGTCTTCGCGCAGGATCGCCTTGATGTCGATCCTGCGATCCCACACGGGCTTGCCGGCGGCACGGCGCTCGCCTGCAACACGGTGGTTCTCGACGATGCTTTCGATGGTACGAGGCATGACTCTCATCCTTGGATGAAGCGGCAGGTAGTCTTGAGCTCATAATTAGGCACTTGTGCCTATATGTCAAGCGGCCATCCCCCGCCTCAGACGCATTGGTGGACAGAACCGAGGATTCGTCCACCAATTGCAGGCGCCCGCCGCCGGCGCCGATCGCATTAGCGGCCAACTCTTCATCTCCGGGATTGTCTCACCTACTCTTCATGGATCAAATTGAAAGGAGCGGGATCATCATGGCCGAACATCTGCAGGTCTGGCGCGGCGCGCATCGAGTAGGCGAACTGCTGCTGACCAGTGACAAGCGAACCATGGCCTTTACCTACGCCGATCCCGTTCCCGGGCTGGCCATCTCGAACAGCCTGCCGCTGGCCACGAAATCCTTCGACCACTGGGATCTGCGCGCCCACAACTGGTTTGCCAACCTGCTGCCTGAGGAAGGCGCCCGCCAGGCCCTGGCCACACGCCTGGGTCTCCCCGACACCGACTTCGACCTTCTCGCCACCCTGGCCGGAGATTGCCCGGGCGCCGTGCGCCTCATACCGGACGGGATCGCCCCAGAAGAACCTGCAGGCCGCCGGCAGATCAATCTCGAAGCTCTCGGGCTATGGGCGAGTGGGAAAGAGCGCTACGCACTCTACGGCGCCGGCAACCTCAGCGACACTCGACTGACGCTCCCCGGCAACCAGGACAAGATCCCCGCGCTCGCGCAGAACGGCAAACTCTACCTGCCCACCGGCGGCCAGGCCTCATCGCACCTGCTGAAGTTCGCCCCCTGGAGTTCGCTGATCATCAACGAGCTCTACCTGACGCACTTGGCGCGCGCCGCCTGCGTCCCCGCGGCATGGACGCAGGTCGGGCGCACCGATCAGGGTCTGTACCTCCTGGTGCGCCGCTATGACCGCCAGTACGACGAGGCCGGCAACCTGCAGCGTCTGCATCAGGAAGACCTCTGCCAGGCGCTGGGCCTGTCCTCCGCGCAGAAGCGTGAGGCCAACTCGGGCCCTTCCCTCGCCGCCTGCGCGGCGCTCCTGCGCGGGATCACCCACCATCCGGATCAGCAGGTCGAGCAGCTGCTCCAGTGGCAAATGTTCAACGTCCTGACCGGCAACTGCGATGGCCACGCCAAGAACCTCTCGGTAATCCAGGACGCCGGCGGCAACTGGGCGCTCGCCCCGGCCTATGACCTGATGTGTACCCTACCCTTCACCCATGATCGTCACCTTGCGTTCGCCGTAGGCGGCAATCACGAACCGGAGAAGATCACCCCGGCAGACTGGGAAGCGCTGGCCACCGACATGGGGGTAAGTCCATCCCGGGCGCTACGCATGCTCGCCGGTCTGGCCCAGCAGCTGCGCGAGCTGGCCGACAGTGATGAATTGCGCGAATCCATGGAGAAAGCCTGGATGGCCGAGGGCGAATGGGACAAGGTGAAACTCGTCCGTCAGCTGGTCTGTCAGCAATGCGATCGGGCATTGGAAAACCTGGCTGAGGTGGGGGTAAACCCGGGTTTTGATCCGGCGGAACTTGATCAGCAGATGGGGAGCAACGCAGTCACCTTGGGGTGAGGCGACCTTGGCCATGGGATGGGGCAATCCCTGCTTGCCGCGTAGCGGCGCGCTCCATGGCCTGGCGCAGCCAGGCAACTAGACATAACACAAAAAATATACGTGAGCAGGGCCACCCCAGTCAGATCTGGCGGGACAACCTCATGCGCCGATTGAAGTCCGCCCATGCCTCGATGTCGACGGGGGCCACCTGAACCTGATCGTCGTCGGCGAACCAAAATGCATGGCGTTCAGGGCTACCGAACATGAAGTGCACCCTGCATCGGCCACCCAACTCCTCGACCTTGACCACCCTCGCCTCCGGCCAAAGGGCCAGGGCCACCTCACGCGCTTCCAGCAGGGCCACCTCACGCTCCTGGATCTGTTCATCGTGCTTGATCAGGCATGCCTGGGAACAATACGCCTGGTACTCATCGAAGCACGCGCCGGGACCATCATTCACCGCGGCGCCGCAGCAGGCGCAGGCCACCGGGAGACCGTGCGCAACACGAACTCTCGCCGGAACTCTCCGATCCGCTGCGTACGGGTCAGCCCATGGGGCGCGCGCACAGCTGGTGACAGCCTCCAATCCAACGCCAGCCGCCTCCGAGAACTGCTCCCGCGCCTGGCCAGAGGAAATGGCAAAGACCACCTCCTGCAGGTCGGCAGCGGCCACCACGTAGGCGAGGGTCAGCTGCAGAGGGCTAGTGTGCGACATCGAGCATTCCGGGCTGGATATTGAAGGCGGCATGCATGTGCCCATCCAGCTCACCCTGCATATCACCCAGGAAGCAGATCTTCGAGTTCGCCGGCGCACGCTTGAGCGTGGCCTTGATCTTGTTCCGCAGCGGCGTGGGTCCCAGCTTCAGCTCCTGGATGATCAGTGCGTCGTTGCTGCCGAGCGGCAGATTGGCGAGCGCCTCCATCGCGGCCTGACCGACCACCGTCATGTGCGGCTCACCGCCCTTCATCTCACCGCCAGACCAGCAGCAGTAGTATTTCTTCCGGTCGAACTCGACCTGGTAGACCATGAACTGCATGGACTGCCCGGGACGCAGGCCCATCTGCTCTTGGACGCGCAGCAAAGTGCCGGCCTCAGGCTTGGAACCGGTGATCAGGGTTGATTTGAGGGTTGGCATATTCAGTTCCTTGGGGGTTTCAGGCCCGGATTGTACTCAAGCCACAGCCTCGATACAGGCATCGCCCTGCACCGAGTAGCGATCTACGGCGCTGGGCCGGGCAGTATTGAAGCCGGCTTCAATGGAGTTCAGCTTCGCTATCCAGTAGCTCTCGCGGTCCGTGAGGTAATCGGCTGTCGAGCAACCCTTCGGAAACTCGATCACCTCAAGCACCGAATACTCCCAGTCGGTCACCGGAGACGACCGCATCGCCTCATGGAATTTGCAGCCTGTCTGGTTCGTCATGTGCTGCCACCAGCGCAGCGTAAACGGCTGGGTTGTTTGCCCCACGTACACTCGCCCGGTCGACCGCTGCCGAATCTGGTAGATCACCGCAGGCAACTTCCCTTCGTGGGTCAGCCGGAACTCCTGAACCTCACGGGCCTTTCCATCCGCAGCACACCGCTGCGAGCAGTAATCAGGCCCCTTGTGATCGGCGTGGTGGTCGTTGTACTTGTCGATCAGCCTGAAGGTGCTACCGCACTCCTTGCATACCGAATCGCGAAACCGCCGAAGGATGTAGTCGTTGCTGGGGTCCACTTCCTGGATGTGGAGAAGGTACTCATGCTGCTCAACGTCAACCCGAAGAACTCGAAGCGGGAACGCACGGCCGTACTCCTCGTCAATCATCGCTTTGGCAGCCTTGCGATCAGCTGCAGAAACGAGCCCACTGAACACCGGGGGCCAGGCCCAGGGCGAATCACCCTCGAACTCAGGCGGCCTGCGGCCTTTGATCTGATAGTAGAAGTCAGGCATGAGTATCAACTCATGCTCGGCTGCGCATCGATAAACTCGACGGAGGTGACCGCCTGCATGTCGTCGTTGCCAGCCACGCCGACATTGAAGGAGTTGTCCTTGTAGTAACGGACGATCTCTTCCTCGGTGCCGTTGATCGCGGTCTCCAGCGTCTTGCCGCCCTCGAAAGTCACGCGAACCTCACGGCGGCGCGCTTGCTCTGGTGATCTCATGCTCGTCTCCTAATCGCTTTCGAAACAAGATAGGCACTTGTGCCTACTCGGTCAATCCCTTATCAGTGCAGCGTCGGCGCGAGATCTTCCTCGACAGCCGGATCCCAGGCCGGTAGCCCTGCCTTGGCACAAGCAGCGATCGACGCGGCCGTACCATTGAAGGCATCTGCCTCGACTTCATGCACGCGCAGCGCACCCAGAAAGGAGGCTTTTTGCTGCTCAGTCATGCCGCCCAACGTCCAGGTCGACACAAACTCAGCAGCCTCTTGTTCGGACGGGAACAACACGGCCGCCTCCTGCCCTACAGGATCGACGTTGCTCCAGAAGGCCAAACCCATTGCCGTGCCCAGGAACACACCATCGGTAGCATGGACGAGCGCAAAGCCCCGGCGCTGGCTCGGCTCACCGATGACAAGGCCCTCCACCGGCTCGAACCCGAGACTGGCGACACGGTGAGCCACGCCGCCGGCAACAACCAGATCACCAACAGACGTGGAGCGAACTCCACCTCCGACGTGCATCGCGATGTCAGCCGCTTCGTACCAGGGCATCTCGACCGTGTTACTCAGGCGGAAAACGTCAGACAGGCCGGCCGCGCGGATTGAGGCAACATGCGTCAGCTTCCCAGCATTCTTTGCCGCCTCATAGAAGGCCTGAAACTCCTGAGCCGTTGCGCTGGAGAGAGGCACGTCGCGCCACAGGGATACATCCAGATGGTACAGCTCGAAAACCTTGATAGCTCTCATTGGGCCGCCCTCGACATTACGGATTCAGTTCGGCCCACTGGGGCGCGGGTTCGAGAAATTTCGATTGATTGAAGAAGCCTTCCAAGCTGTGCAACGAGTATTCGGCATCGAACTTGTGATCAACGCCGATCTGTAGCCGATGGCGAACGGCACGCGCGGTGCGCAGCGTCACCACTTCAAATCGGCCAGCGGGTTCCTTGCCATCCGCGGAGGCAATCAACTCGTCGACACGAGCGATCAGCTTTCCATACCCGGCGGCTCGTCCGGCCATCGCTTGCGCTTCCTCGGCACCGGGGAAAGAGGCGAAGAAACTCTCGACGCTCGCCGGCGGCAGGTTCGGGAACACTTCAACCAGCGCCGCCTGGGCAAGAGCCATCCCGTAACCGCCTTCCTGCTCCGTGCATTCCACCTGCAGCTCGAAGCCACTGAGAGTGCTGGCGGCTAGCAGCAACGCTCCATACACCAGGTGGCCATGCGCATGCTCTGTTGAAAATGCGCCTTCACAGCTATCGCGCTGCAGCGCGAACGGGGCGTCCGATTCAGAATCGACACCGTTGATCCGAACGGCGACTGGCAGGGCATCAAACGCATCGGCGCCGCCCACCAGAGGGGGCGTTCGCAGAAAGGCAGCGTCCGCCTCAACCAAGCTGCCATGCTCATCGCCCAGGGGAATGGAAGCACTCCGGGAGAGCATCACCGACACAGCCAGGCAGAAGACCCGCCACTGATCTGGCGATACTTCGCTGCCGCGGGACCACCGAAACGATTGCGCCATGCAGATCACCTATATTCTTTCAAAATTGTAATACCACAACATGCGGTATATTCTTGAACAGAATAGCGCCGACCGCCTAAAAGCGAAAGGACGCGTCTTTGCCTGGAGAGAACGATGACCTCGACGCACCTCAGAATGCCCGCCCCAACCGCCCTGATGCTCACCGCAGAGAACGATGGGAAAGTGAGCCTCCACCTTCTTGGGCCCGACACTACCGAAGCCGATATCGCGCAGTTGAAGAGCAGCTGCAGCGAATGCTGCGAGCTCGTGAAGGCTGAAGATGTGCTGCAGATGAATCCGGGCGATCTCGCGCAGCGCGCTCGCGCCGAGGCCTTCGCCACCGCCGCCGAGTATCACGAAGAACTGCGCCGCGGCTACCTGGCGCACGCCGAGAACATCCGGCAAGGAAAGATGGGCGAGCAGGCCTACTCGACCGCCATGGCGGCCGCCGCAAAACACGCCGAGTTCGCGGAGGATCTGCGCAAGATTTCCCGCGGCCTGCCGCCGGTTTATGGCTCAACTCAATACAAGCAGGACCTCCTCGCAGGCGCTGCCGGCAAACACCCCAACCGAGCCGGCATGGCGTAACGAGCACAAGAGGACTTCTGCGATGACGGTCGTGCGGATCCGCGCAGGCATCACCAAGGTTCGGATCGATCCGGAGTCATTGTTCCAGCAGAATCTGAACCGCCGTGAGCTCGGTCAGCCACTTCTACACCGGTGCAGCGTCTGCCACTGCTGCGCAGAATGGGGGCCATCGTGGATCTGGTACGGCAGCTACCGCGACCATGACGATGGAACCATCGCGAAATTCTGCAGCGCCGAGTGCTTCGCAGTCGAACCTGCAGATGTGGTACTGCAACGCTGCCGGCGGCGCCCCACATGACAACTTGTCGGCTGGACAGCAGCCGATCTACCAACCAGAAGGAGAGCATTCAATGGCTCGAAACCTAATGATCACCGCCCTGTTGATCGCCATGTCTGCACCGGCGATCGCCAGTTCCTACCAGCCGTCTGCCGAGCGCGATGCGCTCACGACGAAGTTCATTGAGTACCGCTGCAGCGAGGTCCAGAACCCGACCCAGCCCGCACGGGCCGACAACAACCAGAAGCTGTACTGTCAGTACCTGCTGGAGATGATCGCGTCCAAGTGCAGCGAAACGTCCTGTCCGAGCTATCAGGCCTGGGGGAAAGGGCTCAACCCGCCGATTGATGTCAATTCGAAAGAGTTCGATGCCCTTCTGAAGCAACGCGGGAAAGAGTTTCGGCGCTCGCTTTCGCCGTCCGCACAGCAGCGCTGATGGCCATTCGAGTTCCCGTGATCTTTAACTTGAATACGCTACCTCTATGGCATAGCCTTATTGGCAGGCCACTTGCTGCCTGCCCCCTCCGCCAAAACTGGCATGGTGAAAGCAAGGCGTACCAAATTGCGTGAATGGTCTTGGCCAGCACGTCGCAACGGAGGGACCGACACACAATCGTGAGCTGGTTAATCGAGATCCTTCCATGCAATCAATCGAGCAAATGAAAGCTGCTGCAAAACGCCTGCGCAGCTATTTCAAGTCCATCGACATCCCCCTCTCCGTAGCCCAATCTCTTGAAGCTGTTGCTGCTCAGCATGGGTTCAAGGATTGGAATACTGCCGTGGCATCTGCCAACAACAATCCCACCTGGCATTCCGATGCAATTGCCGAAGGCATCGCCGCTGCCGATAGCGGGAAGCTCACGAGCCTTGATGAAGTCAAAGCGAAATGGGCTATAGCGACCGTCTGTGTGACTGCCGATATGACCTCCGATGAGGTGCGGGCAGAGGTTGATGACTGCTTACGCGCTGAGCCGCGCACTATTCGACTGCGCATTGACGCTGCAGCCAGTGGCGCGCAGTTGCGTGAGGCGCGGAATCTGGCCAAAGAGGTAGAAGCCAACAAGGGGGTGCGGGTGGAAGTAGACAGTCCGCTCTGACGCTGCCCTGCCACTTTCCGTGAAACAGGCCGGCACTGCTGGCGGCAGGCCGCTGAAAGAGCCTTCCGCCAGCTCTCTCAGGAGATAGCAAGTTAGCTATCAATCCTGACAGAGAGCTTCCACATGGGCGCCCGCCGAGCAGCATCAGAAAGGCCTTGACGAGTTCTGTTAATCAGAACTAAAGTGACTCAAAGAACCGGATTGGGATTGAGCCATGAGCAAATTCGTTACCTACGTTATCCGGCTTCCGGAAGACCAAGAAGCCACGCGCGAAATCGTCAATGGCGTGCGAGCACTGGTAGAGAAAAACGGTGGTGAAATCACCGGCACATCCAATGAGGACGAAATGACCATCCTCGAAATGATCGAGCAGCACGAGGACTTCCGCGAATACATCGCAGATGAAGCTCGTGCGCAAGCCAAAGAGCTTGGCGCGAAAGCAGTTCAGTGAACAAGCTGATCAAGTAAAGCAATAGGGAACCGCTCATGTTCAATACGTCACTGAAAATTCAGATTACGCAACAGCAAGAATCGATTGCTTCGCTTACTGCGGCACTTGATGCACAAACGGAAGTGATCGCTACCCAACGCCAAGCCATCGAAAACTTGAATGGCGTGATCGCCAACAGTCAGCAGCAAGCAAAGAATGCTGAGCATCGCGTCAAGCAGCTGGAGGCCTACTTTGATCTACTGGGCCTCAACTTGACCTGCATTGATGGTCAAGACCCCATGTGGCGTGCAAAGGCAGCCCAATTCATTGAGGTAGGCGTCGATATCGAAAGAATGAGAACTTCGGCGGAGTTTCCAAGTGAAGACAGCAGAAGCTTCGTCCAAGTGGTAGCCAAATTGTTCATCAAAGACAGCAGCGCTGCAGCCTAGCGGCTGAAATCCACCTGAGCAGCTATGCTGCGCTCCAGCTGGACGAGAAAGTAGGAATCCGCCCCCATGGATCAGCAAACGAAAATCCAGCATTTGAGCAAGGCCCTGGAAGGGATTTGCGATGCTCTAAACATCAGCCCGTCCTACCTTGAGCGAGTAGAGCCTCTTGAACCGCGAGGCGACCATATCCACCTCACGTTCACGTTTGAAGAGGAAGCATTGGCCGACCAGCTGATTCGCGCAGCACGGCGCAAACTGGCGAGCTTCGGTCCGGAGTATTGGCTGCCCAACTACCACCCAGGTGCCGCTCAGTTCTCCCAGACTGAACACATGCAGTTCAAGGTTCGAAAGAGCCTGATAGTGAGCCATCTGTACTGGGGGGTGTCCTTCATCCTCTGCGCGCCGAACGAAGGCTATTCGCTGCTTGAAGACACCCAATCCTAATTGAGTGAGGATATCTCCCTCCAAGACTAGACTCACCGCCATGGCAGAAATCTTCCCTTTCCCAGAAACATCCCGAACTCACAACGCTAGAATCATGGCCAACCAGGCCGAGCGCAAGCGGCTCGCCGAGTGGTTCCGGGCAATCGCACAGCAC
>VFQQ010005696.1_pt1 | contig 10191 bp, 8 predicted proteins | sample 3512341 | NCBI WGS metagenome assembly VFQQ01 (sample SAMN10412373, study PRJNA504923) | tailings metagenome | isolation source: Relicate 2 Philex TSF1 revegetated site | place: Philippines: Tuba, Benguet | collected 2017-08-29
TCTGGACGATGTAGCAGCGATCGTGGTCGTAGAGCTTCGGCACCACGACATGCGATCCCTGCACGAGCCGGACACGGCCCTCCGCATTGCTGCCGACCACGCCGGAGATAACCTTGTCGACCCACGGGCCGGCGGCGTTGACGAGGGCGCGGGCACGGGCTTCGCTCGTCACTCCGGTCTCTGCATCCTCGACGGTGATCCGCCACTGGTCGCCCTCGCGGCGCGCCGCGGTGCAGCGCGTGCGGACCCGCACGTCGGCGCCATGCGATGCCGCGTCGCGGGCGTTGAGCACGACCAGCCGGTTGTCCTGCACCCAGCAATCCGAATATTCGAAGCCGACCGACGACACGTCGCGCAAGGGTTTGCCGACTTCGTCCGTGCGAAGGCGCACCGTGCGCGTGGCGGGCAGCAGCTTTCGGCCGCCGAGGTGGTCGTAAAGGAAAAGGCCGAGCCGCAGCATCCATGCCGGGCGCAGGCCCTTCCGGTGCGGAAGGACGAAACGCAGGGGCCAGATGATGTGGGGCGCGATCGCCCAGAGCCGTTCGCGCTCGGCCAGCGCGTGGCGCACCAGTTTGAACTCGTAGTGCTCCAGGTAGCGCAGGCCGCCGTGGATGAGCTTGGTGGAGGCCGACGACGTCGCGGAGCCGAGGTCGGATTGCTCGACGAGCAGGACCTTCAGGCCTCGGCCGGCCGCATCGCGCGCGATGCCCGCGCCGTTGATGCCGCCGCCGATGACCGCGAGGTCGTAGGCCGCCGTCACGCCGCGTCCCTCCGGCTTCGGGCAGCGAGAATGCGATCGGCGACCTCGACGAAGCCGCTCCCGCCTTCCTGCGAGGCGACATAGGCGGGCTCGGCCTCGATCCGGCCGCGGAACCTCAGCACGTTGGCGACGCCGCAGGCGTTGGGGAAATAGCCGAACATCGGGGCGTCGTTCGGGCTGTCCCCGACGAAGACCACGCGATCCCGGCCGGTCTCGATGTCGAAGCCGAGCACGTCCGACGCGAAGCGACGGGTCATGGTCAGCTTGTCGTAGGCGCCGTACCAGCCGTTGACGTGGATTGAGGACACCTTCGCGACCGCGCCTTCCTCCTCGAAGATCCGCCGGATGCGGTCGACATCGGCATCGGGGAGGGCCGGCACGTCCTCGCAGAAGTCGATGGCCAGGTCGGCCTCCCGGTAGAGCTGGTCGGCGGAGACCGCGCAGCCCGGCACCTCGGCGAGGATGCGGTCGCGCACCTTTTCGAGACGAAGCCGGTCCTCGGCGCGCCGGTCGGCGTCGACGGCGAAGACGCGGCGCATCCGCCTCGTCGCCTCGTCATGCGAAAAGTAGAAGGCGCCGTTCTCGCCGACCACGCCGGCCACCGGCCACATGCGGGCGATCATGTCACACCAGCCCGCCGGCCGCCCGGTGATCGGGGCAACCGCGATGCCGGCCTCGGTCAGCCTCTCCAGCGCTGCATAGGCGCCGGCCGGCAGCCGGCCCTCGTGGGTCAGCGTGTCGTCGATGTCGGCAAACACGACCGTAATGGCGCGGGCGACGTCCAGCGGCATGTCGGTGACCGGTCGCAAGGGTTCAGACCTCCCCTGCGGCGAAGTCCTCGAGCATGCCGGCATCGGCGGCGATGTCGAGGAAGGAATAGCGATTGCGCATCTCGCGGCAGTGCACGACCGCTTCGCGGTAGAAGTCGGCGGGCAGGCCGAGATCGGCCGCCGTCATCGGACCGCCGGTCGAACGCAGCAGGCGCTCCATTTCCGGCACCGGGATGACGAAGGCCTTCAGCTCCTCGCGCAGGGTCGGCCAGAGCTCCGCCAGCTTCTCGTTGAGCGCCGCCGTTCCGCGCGCGTCGAAGATCTTCGGCTGTATTTCAGCATGGCACTGGGCCGCGATCTCGGGGCCCATGCGGCGCGCCATGTCGGCCGCGTCGATGCGGGTCGGGCGGAGCACCGGCGCCTTGTCGCTGTCGAGAAGCCGCTGCTGCAGGCGTCCCATGGTGAGAACCGCCACGCCCACCTGCTGGCCGTGCAGCGTTCCCGGATGTCGTTCGCCGGCAAAGCAATCGATGTAGTGCGAGACCTGGTGCTCGCCCATCGATCCGTGGTTCGACATGCCGGTGAAGAAGACGCCGAGCCCGCACAGCGTCAGGACACGGTAGAGATAGCCGTTGGCGGCGATGTCGCCGGCGGCCAGACCGGCCGCGCGGGCGTTCAGTTCCCGCTCGTCATCGTCCTGGATGATGTAGGGAACGGTCGAGTAGACGCTTCCCAGCAGCCGGTGGGAGAGCCACCAGTCGACCTGCGCCACTGAGCGGACCAGGCAGTCGGCGAAGCCGGCTGCGGAAAGGTAGGTGGGCGAGGCCGCCGTCACGCCGAGATCGACGAAGAAGCCTGCCGGAGCCTGCGAGGACAACGAGACCTTGAGCCCGTTTTCCAGCGTGATGGACGCGGTGGTTGAGGTGTAGCCGTTCATCGAGGCGGCCGTCGCGAAGACGGCGTAGCGCCGGCCCGTGCGGCCGGTGACGAACTTGGTGAGGTCGTTGATCGTGCCGGATCCGACCGCGACGACCCCGTCCGCTCCCGAAAGCTTCTCCTCCAGCAGGGCCGCCGTCGCCATGTCGGCGTGCGGGTGGTCGAGGATGACGGAGTCCACGGGACCCAGCCGCCTCAGCGCGGCGGCGACACGCGCGCCCATGGCGTCCCAGGTCGCCGCGTCGGCGACGATGGTGAAGCGCTCGCCGAGCCGCAGGCCAGCCACGAGGTCCGCCTCGGCGCCGTCCAGCGTTTCCTCGATGACGATGCTCTCGTAGGGGACACGGGCGAGTGCGCCCGTCTCGGGATTGGTCCAGCGGCCGCCGACGATGTCGTCGATCAGGGCTGTCCACCCGCCTGCGGGCGCATGCTGGGCCACGTCCATCCTCAATGCAGTTTCCAACCTGGCAATCCGTCTTGTTTCGCGGGTTTGAGACAAGTGACAACGCCCGATGTCATTTGTCAAGACACGTGCCAGCGCGCGTTGACAAATGATGCGGGTCCGAACAGAACAGCGCATGGCGAGAGAAAGCGCGGCAGGGCGATCGGGCGAGGAGGCGGGGGCCGGCGTCCCCATCGAGTTCGACGATGCCGTCATGTGGGCGGCCTGGCTCTACTATGCCGACCAGCTGACCCAGAGCGAGATCGCCAAGGCGCTGTGCGTGTCGCGCGCCACCATCGTCAACTACCTGCAGGAGGCGCGCGAGCGCGGCATCGTCTCCGTCAGCATCAGCCCGAAAGCCGGCAGCCGGACGCGTGTCGCGCGCGCGCTGATGGAGCGCTTCGGCCTCGACGGCGCCTTCGTCATACCGGGCTACGACGACAGCGACCTGTCGCGGCGCCTCGGCGATGCGGGCGCGCGGGTGCTCGCCGACCAGATCGAGGACGGCGACACGATCGGCGTCGCCTGGGGCCGCACCGTGCTTGCCGCCGCCGACCAGATCTCGCTGCCGCGGCCGGTCGGCAATCTCACCGTCGTTCAGGTCTCGGGCAGTTCGACCGGTGAACCCGACTTCTCGGCCGAACTGTGTACCTCGCTGCTTTCGAACCGCATCCATGCGCGCTGCGTCAACCTGCTGGCGCCGGCGGTGCTGTCGACCCCGGAACTGAAGGCGCTGCTCTTGGCCGAGCCCGTCCTCAAGAAGCAGATGCAGCTCGTTCATTCCGCCAACCGCATCCTGTTCGGCGTGGGAGACATCGGACCGAAGAGCACCGTGCGCGCGTCGGGCATCGCCAGCGAGGCGGAAATCGAAGACTACATCGCGCGGGGCGCGATCGGAGTCATCATCGGGCGTTTCATCGACGTGAACGGCGATCCGGTCGGCGGCAGTCACGACGAACGCATGGTGGGCATCACGCTGGACGAGCTGAAAGAGGTGCCGAGCCGTATCTGCGTTGCCGGCGGCGCGGCCAAGGTCGCGGCGATCGCGGCCACGCTCCGCGCGGGCTACGCGACGCATCTGGTGACCGACATCGAGACCGGCGAGGCCCTGCTGTCGGATTGAGGACGCGCCGCCGGGGAGGGCGGCATCCGGAGTTGAGCAGCCGGCTAACGGTCCTGCGCGAAGCTGCCGGAGGGAAAGTGCCTGGAGGAAGACCGAAATGAAGGCGGACGATCGCTTTGTCATCGGCATGGATTCGTCGACCCAGTCGGTGAAGGCCATTGCCTGGACGCCGGACGGCACCCCGTTTGCCGAGGGCCGCGCCCCGCATCAGATCAGCATGCCCCGGCCCGACCATGCCGAGCAGAACGCCGATGACTGGTGGACGGCCGGCGCGGCCGCGCTGAAGGAACTGACCGCGAAGATCGATCCCGACCGAGTGGACGGCATCGCCATCTCCAACCAGCGGGAGACCATGGTGCTGCTGGACGCGGCGCAGCGGCCGATGGCGCCGGCGACGCTGTGGCTCGACAGCCGCGCCCGCTCGGTCGTCGGCCCGATGGCCGAGGAATTCGGCCGCGAGCGCCTTCACGCGATTTCCGGCAAGCCGGTCAGCATCATCCCCTGCCTCTATCGCCTGCGATACTTCCGGGAGCACGAGCCTCGGCTGCTCGACGAGGCGGCGCAGATCCTCAGCGTCCACGACTTCCTCACGCTGAAGCTGACGGGCGAGGCGAGCGCGAGCTGGACGAGCGCCGATCCATTCGGGATCTTCGACATCAGTCGCAAGGCGTGGTCGCGGGAGATCCTCGACCATCTGGGCATTCCCCTGTCGAAACTGCCCGAGGCGCACAGGCCGGGCACGATGGTCGGCAAGGTCACGGCGGACGCCGCGGCGGCGACGGGCCTGCGTGCCGGCACGCCGGTGTTCGCCGCGGGGGGCGACGGCCATTGCGCGGGGCTCGGCGTCGGGGCAATCAATCCCGGCGTCGTCTATCTCAATCTCGGCACGGCCGTGGTTGGCGGAGCCTGGTCGCCGACGGCGGAGCTCAGCCGCTTCTGGCGCACGCTGGTCTCGCCGAGCGGCGAGGGCTATCTGCTGGAGAGCTGCCAGCGCGGCGGCGCGTTCTTCGTCAACTGGGTGCTGGACACCTTCGCAGGGGGGCGGGGCGATCCCCGGATCTTCGAGCAACTGGAGGCGCAGGCACGCGCGCTGCCGATCGGTTCGGGCGGCGTAATGGTCTGCTCCTACCTGCTCGGCTGCATGGACCCCCACTGGGACGAGGATGCGCGGGCGACCTTCACCGGCATGGGTCCGGAGACCGGCATGGGCCATGTCTACAGGGCGTCGCTGGAATCGATCACGCTGGAATTCGCCCGGGGCGTCGAGCAGATGCGCGCCTCGAACGTGTCCGTCGACCGCATCGTGGTGATCGGCGGCGGCGCAGGAAGCGCGCTCTGGCTGGGCATGGTCGCCGATTCCACGGGCCTGCCGGTCATCCGCGGCCTGTCCAGCGAGGCCTCCGCGCTGGGGGCCGGCATCACGGCGGCCGTCGGTGCGGGCTGGTACGAAGGCTTCGATACCGCGACGGCGGGCATGACGCGGATCGCCGAGCAGATCGACCCTTCGAGCGCCGATTTCGCGGCGTGGCAGGACCTGTCGCGACGGCAGTCGAAGGTCTACGAAGCCATGGCCGCGATCGACTGAGGCGCCTTACGCCAGCGCGGGATCACGCGGGCGGCCGCGGGTTCCCGGCCGTGCGCGCATCCCACCCCGCCATCGCGACATCGGCGACCGATTCCAGTTCGGCGCGGCTCGCCCCGTCGCGGGCGAGGATCGACATGCCGTTCTGCACGGTCTGGACGAAGCGGGCCAGTGCCTCGACATCGGTCGACGGCGGTATCTCGCGCGCGTCGAGCGCCCTGCTCAGCCGGGCAGAGAGGCGCTCGAGCGTCATGGCGCGCGCCGAGCGCACGAGCCCGCCGAGCTCCGCATGCCCTTCGCAACCGACCGACGACAGCGTCACCATGCAGCCGCGCGGCAGGCCCGAGGTGCAGCCCGTCAAGGCCGCGGCCGAATCCATCAGCAGCGAGCGGACGGCCTCGCGCGCGGTGGGCGCCGCGTCGAATCCCGCCCAGACGAAGGAATCGTTGCTCTCGACATAGTGCTGCAGCGCCTCGGCGTAGAGCGCCTCCTTCGACCCGAACGCCGCGTAGAGGCTCGGCGCACCGATGCCCATCGCCTGGGTCAGGTCGGCGATCGAGGTGGCCTCGAAGCCCCTCGACCAGAACAGGCGGGTCGCCTCCTTCAGCGCATGTTCGCGGTCGAAGGCGCGCGGCCGGCCACGCGGGCGCGTTGCGTTCCCGTCAGCCTTTCCGGTCGGGTCACATTTCTGCATCGCTCACTATATAAATCTCTTGACCTTCAGCGGCAATGGACCTAGCTGTTTATGTATCGATCACTACAGAAAGATACGAACATGTCGGAACTGGCCGGAAAGCGTGCGCTCGTCACGGGCGCATCGCGTGGAATAGGCGCTGCCATCGCGCTGGCGCTCGCGGAGCGGGGCGCGGACGTGGCGATCACATACGGGAATTCCGCCGATCGGGCCGCCGAGGTGGTTCGGGCGATCGAGGCCAGGGGCCGGGTCGGCGTTGCCATCCAGGCGGACGGCGCCGATCCGGAAGCTGTCCGGCGTTCCGTGGACGAGGCCGTCCGCGCGCTCGGAGGCTTGGACATCCTCGTCAACAATGCTGCCATCGCGCGCTATTCCACGATCGCGGAAGTGAGCGTCGAGACGTTCGACGCCCTGTTCGACGTCAATGTGCGGGCACCGCTGCTGGCCTCGCAGGCCGCCATACCGCATCTGCCGACCGGCGGCCGCATCGTCACGATCGGCTCCGCCGGGGCTGAACGCATCGTGGGCGACACCGGCACGGTCTATTACATGACGAAATCCGCGCTCCACTCCTTCACCCGCGGCCTCGCCCGGGAACTCGGAGCACGGGAGATCACCGTCAATCTCGTCCAGCCGGGATCGACCGACACGGAGATGAACCCGGCGAACGGCGATTTCTCGGAGTTCCAGCGCAGCCTGAGCCCGCTCGGCCGGTTTGGCGCACCGGAAGACGTCGCCGCCGTGGTCGCGTTCCTGGCGACCCCCGCGGCGCGGCACGTCACCGGCGCGATCCTCAACGTGGATGGCGGGCAGACCACCTGAGCATCCCTTCGCCGACGTGCCGGGTCGGAGCGGGCCTCCCGGCGCGGTGGCCGCAACGGAACGGATCGGCGTGAGGCTGGTGGCTGTGTCGCCTGGGTATCCCGCGGACAGCGGCGGCAGCGCGATGCCGCCAGCGTCCGAAAGGTGGCGGCGGCACCGTCGGTCCTCACGACGAGCGGAAGCCGCCTGAAACGGCTGCGCGGTTCGAAGCGAACAGCGCGGCCTCGACGCGGTTTCTCACGTGCAGCTTCTTCAGCACGTGGGTCAGGTAGTACTTGACGGTCTTTTCGCTGATCTCCAGCCGGTAGGCCATTTCCTTGTTGCTGAGGCCCTGGGCGAGAAGGGCCAGAACCTGTTCCTCGCGCTCGGTGAAGACTGTCGCGGCGGGAGACGTCGGACTGTGGCTGCCCGAAAGGCGGTCGAACAGCTTTGTCACGAGTTGCGGCGAGAGGTAGATCTCGCCGCGCGCGACGGCGCGCACGGCATCGGCGAGCTCGTTGCCGCCGATCCCCTTCAGTATATAGCCGCGCGCCCCCTTGCTCATCATCAACGCCACGCATTCGTCGCTGTCGACAACCGACAGTGGGAGGACGGCCGTGGTGGCGCCGATGGCGACGACGCCGATCAGCGCGGCCAGTCCGCCGCCGGGGAGCTTGATGTCCAGGAGCAGCACGTCGGGATGATGGATACGCACGAGCTCGACGGCCTCCTCCGCGCTGGAAGCCTGGCCGACGACGGTCATGCCGAAGGAGCCGAGGATGTGGACCACCCCCTCACGGAACAGGGGATGGTCGTCCGCGATCGCGATCTTGAGACTACTGGTCATGGTTCGACTCGGCTCCAATGGGCAGCCATGCGACGAGCGTGGTGCCGACGCCACTTCTGCTTTCGATCGCCAGTGTTCCGCGGATGCTCTCCAGCCGGCCGCGCAGACCGACCAGCCCGAGACGTCCGCCGACATCCCGCCCGGCATCGGGCATGCCGGGTCCCGAATCCGAGACGCGCGCGAGGATGCCGTCCGGAAACCCCTCGACGGAGACCGCCTGGCCTCTTCCCTTCGCGTGATGGTATGCGTTCGCAAGCCCTTCCTCCACGAAGCGGCAGAGGCATATCTTGACGTAGGGCGGGCAGTCCTTCGGCACGCGCTCCTGGGTCAGCGCGACGCGGGTCCTCGTGCGCTGCTCGTGAGCCTGCACGGATGCCCTGACGCATTCGGCCGTGTCGCGGTCCTCGATGTTCGGCAGCAGCAGTCCTGCGGCGATTCGCCGGATGTCGTGCAGGGCGTCCTCGAGCGCACCCTTGACCACCTTCTGGTCCGTCTCCGGCTGGTCCTTCAGCAGTTCGTCGAGATGCAGGCGGGCGAAACTGATCAGCTGCGCCGGCCGGTCGTGAAGCTCCGATCCTACGGTCTTCAGGAAGCGCTCGTTCTCCTCGATCATTCCCTGCGCGGCGCGCTCGATCCTGGCGCGAAGCTTCCGGGTCTGCGCCATCGCGTCGGAGAGTTGGGAGATGCGCGACGTCAGTTCGACGCGCTGGCGCTCGATCGTCCGGCTCCCATCGGAGACGACGGTGTAGAAGGCCGCGATGACCGAGGCGATGAGAGTGCCGGTGACGAGCCAGCCTTGCAGCATCGCCCGCGATATGTCCGCATTAAGTTCGGTCGCCATCTCGTAGAACTCGGCGACGGCGATGACGTCCGCGCTCGCCGACGAGTGGATCGGCGCGTAGATCTCGAGCAGTGCGTGGCCCTTCCTGAACTCACGCGCGCTCTCGGCGTCGGGTGAATTGAACTCCGACGCGACTTCGCCTTCCATCGCCCGCTGCAGGGCGCCGTCGATCGGGTGGCTGTCGCCGATCGCGCCGTGATCGCTGCTGTAGACGACCTGACCCCGAAGGTTCCAAAGCTTCAGGCCGACGATCCGAAGGCGAACCGCCGACGAAGCCATGATGGCGTCGAGGGAGGCGATCTCCTCCCGTGAAAGCTGCTGGCGGTTCTCCAGTTGCTGCACGATCGGCGAAATGAAATGGCCGATGTAGATCGCCGCCAGGGCCGACTGGCGGCCTCGCGCCGTCTGCTCGATCTTCTCTGCGACCCAGCTGCCCAGTATCAGGGTGCTGACCAAGGCGACGAACAGCGCGAGCAACGCGAAGCGCCTGGCGAGATTCAACCGGCTCCACACCTTCGGAACGTCGAAAAACATCGAGTTCCCCACGGCGGGACTGCGACTGAACACGAGTACCCTCCCCATGCATCCCGAGGCCTGGGCGTTCGCTGAACATACAACTTTTAGGCATATTCTTCAAGATCGCGTCAAATATCGTGATCGGGTGCGCGATATTCGTTATTCAGTCTTTTAAATATTGAATATCTTGTAGCGGCGCTTGAGAGCTTTTTTATATTGAATACCCTGATTTCATGCAAATATTGATGTCCGATCTTTTTTCAAGTGTTGGACCTTCGTCCAGCCCATACCCGGACCTTCGTCCAGCCCATACCCGGACCTTCGTCCAGCCTGAGGACCCATCCTCCGGCCTTCGCCGCATCGGCGTTCGTCCGTATGGGCAACGCCTCATGTAAAGGCGATCCTTGAAGGAGCGTTTCAAAGTAAAAATGCTTGAATAGGGAGGGCGCGATGGTTGCCTATATCAGGTCGGACCTGGAATTCATTCTCGAGCAGATCAAGATTTCGGAGGCGCACGCGGCGGGCCAACCGCTTTTCGGAGCGGGCGGCCTGATCCCCTCCTACAACATCTCGTGGGGTCTACGGACCGTCAACGGAACGTACAATCACCTCCTGCCCGGACAGACGAACTGGGGCGCCGCCGACCAGCCATTCCCCGAGAGGCTGGGCACTGTCTATAGGGATGCGGATGGCACGCCCATCGACATGAACGGACCTGATGTGCCTGGCGGTCTGGTGCCGTCACAACCCACATATGCTCCATCGAACAACCCGAACTCGATCGTCGTCGATTCGAGCGTCCGAACGATCTCGAACCTCATCGTCGACCAGACGCTCGACAATCCGGCAGCCATCCTGGCCGCGCTCCAGCAGGCCGGC
>VFQQ010005697.1_pt1 | contig 10189 bp, 9 predicted proteins | sample 3512341 | NCBI WGS metagenome assembly VFQQ01 (sample SAMN10412373, study PRJNA504923) | tailings metagenome | isolation source: Relicate 2 Philex TSF1 revegetated site | place: Philippines: Tuba, Benguet | collected 2017-08-29
GTTCGGCAAGGCCACGGCGCGGCGGGCGTATGGCGACTGGACCACCACGCAACTGGCGCCGTGGAAGAAGCTGTTGCACCCGCTCTCCATCCGGCCTTGCCAGCAGTTCCGCTTCACCAAGGGCAAGAACGCCACCGACTCGGCTTTGATCATGGATGCGATGGAGCTGCTGCATGCGCGCAGCGTGGAAGGCTTCTGCATCGTGTCTTCAGACAGCGATTACACGGGGCTGGCTTCACGCATTCAGGAAACGGGTTTGGCGGTGTACGGCTTTGGTCAGCGCGAGGCGGCGGCCTCTTTCGTGGCGGCGTGTGATGAGTTCGTGTTTCTGGACGATGAGGTCTCGTCGTTGGAATCGAGGGAGTAAGGAGCTTCAGGCGCTGGCCGCGATGCGCGCCGACACCTCTTTCGCCGACGCCTTCAGGATCTTGACCAGGCTCGCCTGCCGGGCTTCAAAGAGGTCGCTGGGCGCGGACAGGCCGAGGCTGGCGACCATGCGGCGGTGCACGTTGAAGATGGGCACGGAGAAGCCGACCACACCGTCGGTGAACTCTTCGCGCGAGAAGGCCACGCCGTCGGACCGCACCTGCCGCAGCTGGCGTTGCAGCTCGCCCACCGACCGCACCGAACGTTTCGTGATGGGGCGCAATTCCACGCGCGTCAGGTAGGCCTCCAGCGCCTCGGCATCCAGCAGCGACAGGAAGAGCTTGCCCATGGAGATGGCATACAGCGGCGCGCGCACGCCTTCGTGCACGGTGATGCCCTGCGGGATGGTGACGCCGTGCACGCGCTCCACCCAGTCGCCCTGGATCACATACAGGCCGCTGGAGCAGCCGGCCTTCTGGCTGAGGGTTTCCATCACCGGGCTGGCGCAGGCCACGATGTGTTGCACGTCCAGCCCGTGGGCCACCAGATCGCGCGCGGCGCGGCCCATGCGAAAGGGGCCGTTGGGCCCGAGCGCTTCGACATACTGGCGCGCTTCCAGCGTGCGCAACAGCTCGGTGAGGCTGCTCTTGGGAATGCCGGTGCGCAGCGCCAGGTCGGAATGGCTCAGGGCCTGGTGTGCCTTGGCCAGGGCTTCAAGCAAGTCCAGCGTGCGGGCCGCAGACTTCACGCCTGCGGCCTGGCTCACCGGTCTGCCTGACGCCCTAGTCGACACGAATGTTCTTCTCCTTGATGAGCCGCCCCAGGGCGGTCGTCTCTTGCGCAATGATGGCCTGGAACGATTCTGCCGTGCCGCCCACGGCGGTGGCCCCGAGTTCGGCCGCCCGCGCGGTGAACGGACCGCTGCGCACCACCTTGTTCATGGCCTCGTTCAGCGCCTGGACGATGGGCTCGGGCGTCCCCGATTTCACCACCACGCCGAACCACGCGGAAAACTCCAGCCCGTTGATGCCCTGCTCGGCGAAGGTGGGCACGTTCGGAAACTGGGGCACGCGCTCCTTGCTGGAGACGCCGAGCGATTTCAACCGGCCGCTGGACAGCAACGCCTGGGAAGACAGCAGCAGGTCGAAGTAAACCGGCACTTCGCCACTCACCACGGCCGTGAGGGCCGGGCCGGAGCCCCGGTAGGGAATGCCGGTCATGAAGGTGCCGGTGGCCTGCTTGAACATCTCGGCGAACAGGTGCGGGCCGGTGCCGTTGCCGGCGGAGGCGTAGTCGACCTTGCCCGGCTTTTCCTTCGCGGTGCGAACGAGGTCCGCAATGTTGTTGCCGGGAAACTTCTCGCTCACCACGGCCATGTAGGGGCTTCGCAGGCCGATGCTGATGGCGCGGAAGTCGCGCACGGGATCGAAGGTGATGTTGGGGTAGAGCCACTTGAAGGTGGTGATGGAGTTGGAGGCCAGCAGCAGCGTGTAGCCATCGGCGGGGCGGGCCAACATATATTCGGCGCCGATGATGCCGCTGGCGCCGGGCTTGTTCTCGATCACGATGGGCTGCCCCATCAGGTCGCTCATGCCCTTGGCCACCAGCCGCGCGGTGATGTCGGCCGCGCCGCCGGGCGGGAAGGGCACCACCATCATCAGCGGCTTGTTGGGGTACGCCTGGGCGTGGCTCCAGCCGGCCGCGGCCAGCGCCAGCGTGGCGACGATGAGGTTCCTGCGTGTCTTGTTCATCATGGCTTGTCTCCTTCTTTGTCGTGGGTTCAGGCGGCGGCCGCAAACATCTGCATGGCGTCTTCGCGGCTCACCCAGCCGCCGCGCTGGCGCAGCACCGCGCGCACCTGGTCGGCATGCACTTCGCCGCCACCGGCCGATGCCACGCTCAGCGCCGCCAGCACGCCGGCGGCCTCGCCCAGCGCCATGGCGGTGGCCATATGGCGTGCGCCGCCGTTGGCCGCGCGCGTGGCCGATATGGCGCGCCCGGTCACCAGCAGGCCTTTCACGCGCGACGGGATCAGACAGCGCATGGGAATCTCGAACGGCTGCTCGGGCACGTGCAGGCGGATGCCGGTGCCGCCGGTCTCGTGGATGTCCAGCGGGCCGGCGCCGAGCGCGATCGAATCGGCAAAGTGCGAGTGGCCCAGGATGTCGTCTTCCGTCAGCGTGTACTTACCCACGATGCGCCGCGTCTCGCGCACGCCGATGTGGGCGGCGATGCCGGCCAGCACCGTGCGGCTGAAACCGGCCACGTTCTCGCGCAGGAACTCGACGATGGTGCCGATCTGCCGCCGGCCTTCCATCTCGGCTTGCGTGAGGTCGTCCGGGTCCGTGGTGTCGAAGCCCGAGACGCGGCTCATGAGGCAGATCGCGTCGGTGTTGCCGGGCGTGCTGCAGAACGACAGGCTTTCCCAGAAGATCTTCCCCTCGGCAATGCCCTTCAGGGCCAGCGCGCGCTTCTGTTCGCGGGGAATGGAGCGGAACGCCGGCACGTCCACGTTCGACAGGCGGAACATCAGCGTGCAGGGTTGCGCGTCGCGCGCGCTCTGCACCTCGCGGTCGGCCAGTTCCACGCCGGCCGCGTTCGCCACGCTCGCATCGCCGGTGGCGTCGATCACCATGCGGGCCGACATCGCGCTTCGGCCGCCCGCGTCTTCCACCACCACGCCCGTGACGCGCTCGCCTTCGACCATGGGCGCCACCACCTTGCTGTGCAGCCGCACGGAAACGCCCGCCGCCAGGGCGAGTTCGTCGCTGGCGATCTTCACCGTCTCGGGGTTGAAGGCGAAGTGCACCAGCGGAATGGGGTTCGCACTCGCCTCGGCCATCAGGTACCGCTTGAAGCCTTCGCTGCCGCCGAGCTTCACCACGCGCTGCGTCAGTTCGTTGGCGATGCCGCCCACCACCTGGCGGTCGCGGTTGAAGAAGCCGATCCATTGCGCCACCATGCTGGTGGTGCCGGTGCCGCCCATGCAGTTGGCGCGCTCCAGCAGCAGGGTGCGGGCGCCGGCGCGGCTGGCGGAGACGGCGGCAATCAGCCCGGAGGCGCCGCCGCCGGCCACGATCACGTCGTAGTCGTCGACCAACGGGGTGTGCAGGTGCTCGGTGAGGTGTTGGGTGTTCACGGGCTTGTCTCTCGTTGTAGGTGGTGAACAAAATGCTATCGAGACGCTGGCGGCACCGGCTGGCCAGTTCGCATATGTGAACAGATTGCACAGGAGGCAGGAATGACCGAAGGGCCTTTCTTTCGCGAGGCGGGCACCGGCCCGGGCGTGGTGTGCCTGCACTCCAATGCCAGCAGCTCGGCGCAGTGGCGCGGGCTCATGGAGTTGCTGGCACCCGACCACCATGTGTTCGCGCCCGACCTCTACGGCTCGGGCAAGAGCGTCGACTGGCCTTCCGATCGCTCCATCGCGCTCGGCGACGAGGTGCGCTTCATCGAACCGGTGCTGGCGCAGGCCGGCGAGCCGCTGGTGCTGGTGGGGCATTCGTATGGCGGTGCGGTGGCGCTCGCGGCGGCGGTGGCGCGGCCGAAGCGCGTGCGCGCGCTGGTGCTGTATGAGCCCACCTTGTTCTCGCTGGTGCAGGCCAGCGGGCCTGCAGTGGGCAGCGTGGAGGGCATCCAGGCGGCGGTGGCTTCTGCCGCAACCGCGCTGGATGCGGGAGACCAGCACACCGCTGCCGGGCACTTCATCGATTTCTGGATGGGCGAGGGCAGCTGGAAGAGCATGCCCGAGGCGCGCCAGGGCCCGATCGCGGCATCGACGGTCAACGTGCGGCGCTGGGCGCATGCACTGTTCACCGAACCCGCGCCACTCAGTGCGTTTGCATCGCTCCAGATGCCGATCCTCTACCTGCTGGGTGGCCGCTCACCCGAGTCCGCGCAGGCGGTGGCGCGCGTGCTGATGCCGGCGCTGCCGAACGCCCGCCTGCACCGGGAAGCCGGCTGGGGCCACATGGCGCCCATCACGCATGCGGAAGCGGTGAACGCGCAGATCGCCGGGTTCCTGCGCGGGCTTTGAATCCTTGCATCGAATCCCGCACACGCCTTGCCAGAATAGGTGCGCGGCGGAGTGCCCGGCCTACAATCGCCGCCATGGCTTCCCGGTCCACCCCCTCGCTTCACCTGCTCGCGCACCTGCCCTCGATGGCGGGCTCTGCCGTGGCGGGCCGCAAGCAGATGGGCACGGCTGGTCCGCGCCAGTCGGTCGCACATTCCTGAGCCCGGCGATACCCCTTCTTCCCTTCTGCGCAAACCATCCATCGCCGGGCCCACAGCTCGGCGCGATGGCGGCCGCTGCACACACGCAGCGAGGACCGCACCCGATGGAATGCCCATGCCCAAGACCCTCACCCGTGAGCGCCTGCTCACCGAACTCGACCATGCACGCCTGAACCACCTGCGAGGCGCGCCGCTGCCGCCCGAGCTGGCGGACTCGCTGGACATGCTCGACATCGTCCCTTCCCGCGAAGTGCCTGCCGATGTGGTCACCATGTACTCGCAGGTCCTCATCGAAGACACCCGTTCGCACCAGCGCCAGAAGCTCACGCTGTGTTATCCGGACGATGCGGAGCCGCACCTGGGTTTCATCTCGGTGTGCTCACCCGTTGGCGCGAGCCTGCTCGGCCAGCGGGTGGGTGCCACGGCCCGCTGGCGCACGCCGAACGGCGACGTCTGCGAGGCCGAGATCGTCACGCTGCTGTTCCAGCCGGAGGCCAGCGGTGACTACACCACGTAGGCCGGGAGGTCGCATGAACTTCGATTCCATTCTTGCCATCACCGACTTCACGGCGCCGTCCGAGCAGGCCCTGGATCGGGCCGCGCTGCTGGCCAGCCAGCACGGTGCGCCATTGCGCCTGATCTACTTCGCGGAGGAAGCCCACCGCTTTTTTTCCGATCCGCTTGCGCGCCTGTCTCAGCGCGCCCGGCAACTGGCGCGGCGCCATCGCATCCACGTGCATGCGATGCAGCGCCATCCGCTGACGGTGGAGGACATCCTGGCGGAGAGCCGCACTTCAAGCCTGCTCGTCGTGGGGCCGGTGTGGCGGCGGCGCTGGACGAGCCTGTTCCTGGCCACTGGGCTCGACCACCTGGTGCGTGGCAGCGGGTGCCCGGTGCTGGTGGTCAAACAGGCGGCGCCGCGCGTGTATGCGAATGTGCTGGTGGCTGTCGATCTGTCTTCGCGTTCGGGCGACCTGATCGACTATGCCCACCGGTTAGCCAACCCGTCGAAGGTCAAACTGTTTCACGCCATCAACACGGTGGAGGAGTCCAGGCTGCGCATGGCCGACGTGGCCTCGGAGACCCTGCGAGCCCATCGCCTGGACTCGCGCCACCGCGCCCGGGAGCGTCTGGTGCAACTCACCAGCACGCTGCAAGGCAATGAACGCGTGGTGTCCGTCGATGTGGGCAATGGCGACCCTGCCTATCAGGCGGCGGTGGAACAGCAGGCCACGCGGGCGGAGCTCGTGGTGGTGGGACAGCGGCGGGCGCCCACCCTGGCTCGCTGGTTCATGGGCAGCGTGGCCCAGCGGCTCGCCCGGTGGGCGGAGGGGGACGTGCTGATCGTGCCGCTGGACCGCCTGGGCGAATCCGTGCCGGTGCTGGCGGGGCAGGGGTGACGCCGACCCGCGCGCCCACTCAGGAACCGGCAGGCTTCTTCGGTGCCGGCTTGCCGGTGGCTTTGTCGGCCTTTCCAGGTGCCTGCGCGGGCTTCGCTCCCTGCACCTTGGCCTTCACGTTGGCCTTGCGGTCGGCGGTCGGCGGGTGTGTCGTCCCATACGTGGTCGGTGCCGCGTTGGCCACGGCGAAGGCGGACTCGAACTCGTCCCAGGCCGGGGCGGGGTCGATGTTCCTGGCGCGCATCCACACGACCGAGCAGGCGTCGGCCTCCAGTTCCTGTTCGCTGCCGAACTTGAGCTGGAGTCCGCGCACGAACTCGATGAGCTTGGGGACCGTCGTCACCGTGAAGAAGGTGTTCTGGATGAAGTTAGTCTGCGTGTCACCCACGCCGCGTGCGAGCAGTTTCTTGCCCAGGTCCCAGCCTTCCTCGCTCGAAATCATCGTGAACTGCATCTGCTTGATCGCGTGACGCTTGTAGACGTGCGAGAGCTCGTGCGCCAGCACGAAGTCGGCGCCGGCGGGCTTCTCGGCCATGGTTTCTAAGAAACGCTTGGACAGCAGGATGACGCCACCGAACTTGGCCGCCGCGCCGTCGGCCAGCTTGGGGTCATGAACCAGCTTGACGCTGCCCGGGAAATCGTTGACCGCGCCGAGCAGCAGGTCCAGCCGTTTCTGCACGTCCTTCAGGCGCATCTCCTCCACCTCGGTGAGCGGATCTCCGGTGTTGGAGGAGACGGCGTTGTACGCCGTGCCCAGCGCGCTTTCGATCTCGACCGGCACCCAGATCGTCGTCTTCGCGACGTACTGGAGCATCTGCTTGTCCTTCGGCGTCAGGTCGCTGTACTTGTAGTCGGATTTGATGAGCCGTTCGAGCCGCAGCGTGGCTTCGGTGCCGCCGTACTCGAGCAGTTTCTCGGCGATGTTGAAGCGCTCCTGCGGGCGGTTGCACTGCCGGTCGGGCGGCAGGTCGGTCTTGACGCCCTTCAGCGGCGAGACGTCCTGTGCGCCATCCACCATGGCCGCGCTCTTGCTCGCGGTGGTGGCCGTGGTGGCGGCCTTGCCTTCGGCCTTCTGTGGGGCGGGTGAGGCGGCAGCCGATTCCGGATCCGTGGCCGGGCCGAGGCCACCCGGTAGCCGTTTCAGGAAGTCGCCAAACTGCGCATGGCTCGAAGTGGCAGCGCCCAGCAACGCCAGAGTGAGGAGGGCAGATTTCAGCGGGCGGTTCATCGGCTTGGCTCCTGAGCAAGAGAAAGTTGGTAGGCGTCCCAGTCGTGGTTGTTGGCGGCGAGCGTGTCGGCCCACGCGATGCCTTCGGGCAGACCCTCGGCAACGCGCCGCTGCATCAGCGTCTGCAGGGTGTCGCGCGTGGCGCGCGATGCGATCGAGAACTCGCCGGACGACGACACGCGACCGGCGTCATCGACGAAGCGGTAGACGTACTGCGCACCGGGCGCGAACCAGGTGCCGGGCAGTCGCGCCGCACCCTGCCGGATGTAGACCGAGGTCTCGGCGGACTGGCCGGGCATCGGCGTGCCGCGCGCGAGCCGGATCGTCCACGTGCCCGAGATGCCGGCATCGGCCAATCTGAAATTCCAGGTCTCGGCCGGTGGCAGCACCACGCCGCAAGGCAGCCCGATCAGGCAGGGGTTGCCCTCGCCACCGGGCTTGCTGTCCTTGTTGTCGATGCCATGCCCGCCGATGGCGGCCACCATGCCGTTCATGCGGGCTTGGATGCAGGTGGGCGAAGGGACGCTGCAGGCGTCGGCGGGGTATTTGGCGAACACCGCCTGCAGTGCGCCGCTCGAGATGCCCCCAGGCGGTGAGAACCACCGCGTCTTGTGGCGGTAGCGAAGGATGAGCGGTGATCCGTTGGAGGAGGAGTTGCTCGGGAGGCTCAGAAGCTCGCAATTCGGGTACTGCCGGTACAAGTGGTCAACCGAGATGGTCCGGCCCGAGGGTGAACTGAGCTGGCAGTCCGACTTGGGATCTTTGGAAATACACGCCATCTGGCAATCGACGGCGTGGCTCGCCGCAGTTGACAGAAGCATGGCGAAAAACGAGCCGATACGAATCCATCGAAGTTTCATCACGACATCCCACCTTTCCAGAATTCACGGAAGATGAATCCCCAGCCTGCAATCAGAACGACCAGTCTCAGCGCCGCACTCAAAACTGTGTCGGTCAGCGCGTTCGCACCCGCGCGATCACCAAAGCCACCGCGCAGCGCGTCGCGAGCCGCTGGGAGGCCAAGCAGGTGTGTGCGCCGCTTGCGCTGCGCTTGCGTACCGGATTCAGAATCGCTCCACGCATCGACGTAGATGCTCAGCAGCAGGCTGACGATGATGTAGATGGGATTGATCCAGAGGTCGACACCCATGCCGATGACCACCAATTTGAAGCACAGCCAGACGAGCAAACCACCCACCACGAGCGGTACGCCTACGCTCAGCCAGCTCCCAAGGACCGGCATGCTTTTGCGCACCCGCTTCAGCCGCGCCTGGAGGAGTTTTTCCCATGTCATCCAGTAAAGAATGCCCAAGAGACCGTCCACCAAAATGCCGGCGGACTTCTCCACGATCGGATAGTGCTGCGCCTTGATCGACAAGGCTTGCAGAGCGTGCAGACTGGCGCCGCTCACGGGCTCGGGCGAGATGCCGGCAATGCCGAACTTGTCGTACGACGCGCCGCCGTCGATGCCCAGCAACAACACGGGTCGTTGCATCATGCCGGGGGGAAGGTTCCAGGCCCAGTCGCTCAGATCGGGCTTGTCGGTCACTGTCTGTTGCAGGCGTGGATCGTCCAGCAGACGCCAGCTGTAGCGTTGCTCCTTGTAGGCCTTCGCAATGTCTTGTGCCGCGGGTGTGGCCATGCGGTCTTCGAGCAACTCGCTCTCGGGGTGGGCTGCGTAGGCCTGCTCGCACATGATCGTCAGCGTCTGCCGCGCCGAGGACAGACGTGCGTGTTCCTTTTCGTCCACATCGGAGCCTTGCGAGGCGTGATGCATGAACTGATGCTCGAACTGCAGCAGGGTCAGTGTGCCGAGCGAGGGGTAGTGGGGCGGCAGGTCGGACTTGTCTTTGTCGTCAAGCTGATAGGGGTACCGCGTGGGATAGCTGCCGGCGTCATGGAACAACCTGGGTGAGGCAAAAAACAGCGCATTGGGCCTTGTGCGGGGATCCTGGTTGGGCGCCGTGGCGGCTGCGCCGATCACGCGCGTGCACTTTGCCTTCTGCATGAACTCGTTGCGTTCCTTTCGCCCTCCGTTCGCGCCCGCAGCGCGCGGTAGAACCACCGCGATGACGTGCGCTTTCGCGCGAAGCGCGTTGATCGCATTGAGCATGGTGTCTTGCTCTTTTGTCGATGTTGCACCCCCCTCCAGCGGTGCAAGATCGATGTCGATCGCCACGATCGGGGTTGACGCCGGGTCAGGTTCGCCCTTGGCTTCTGGCAGCCTGCTTGCCAAAGCGGTGATCACCTCGGCGAGGGCACCCCGCTGGATCGGGGCGACACCGCCCAGACGCTGGACCACGCCTTCAACGCCCGCCCGCTGCTCCAGTGTCTCCACGCGCACCCGCGCGCTGACTTCGAGTTGATGAATCTGCAACTCGTGCGGGGCGGGTGGCTTGATGGTCTCGCTGAGTTCCCGCTGTCGGGCGACCTCCTGAACCACCGCATCCTCGAACCGATCGAACGGTCCGAATTTCTCGATCAGCGTCGACAGCGCCATTGCAAGGGCGATGCTCAGCAGGCCGTGCAACCCTCGCGAATCCTTGAGAAAGACCCTTTTGAACCAAGCCACGCCAGGAAGAGGCGACGCACGCCGCCGTGCCGCCGTCGCGGAACGCAGCTTTCGCTCGTCAACTTCCGGGTCAACTGGCATCTCCGCCCCCCTGGCCACCGTTGGCGTGATGCCGACGTGTTGTCAGCAAATGTAACAACGGCTTTTCAGGCGGTCAACGTGCCGGAACGGGCCGGCCATGCCCCGTCTGACAGGCGGTCAGTCTTCCAGCACGCGCACCTTCACGCCCTTGCCCTTGATGCGCCCGGCGTTCAGCCGGCTCGCGGCCTGCTGGGCGATGTCGCGGTCCACCGCCACGTAGGTGGACCATTCGTTCACGTTGATCTTGCCCACCTGCTCGCGGGTGTAGCCCAGGTCGGCGGTGAGCGCGCCCAGCACGTCGCCGGG
>VFQQ010005698.1_pt1 | contig 10188 bp, 7 predicted proteins | sample 3512341 | NCBI WGS metagenome assembly VFQQ01 (sample SAMN10412373, study PRJNA504923) | tailings metagenome | isolation source: Relicate 2 Philex TSF1 revegetated site | place: Philippines: Tuba, Benguet | collected 2017-08-29
AAAAGGACGACAGTATCGGTCACGGTGGAGTATTGCCCGCAATCGCAACGGTAATTGGAACAATTATCAAATGGAAATTGCCGAATTGCCTTCTGGTAATTTGTTAGACATCAAAGGTTTGTCAAATTTTCCCAGAAAAAATGAAGAACTCATTGGCTTGAGTTATGAGCAATTTGTGAAGTCGATTGTATTGGCGCAGGGGAGTTTTGCCGAATTTCTAAAAGCCAAAGCCCATGACCGCGCCAAACTTCTTGAGGATATTACAGGGCAACATATTTATCGTCAGCTCGGTAGTGCGGCTTTTTTGAAAGACAAACAATGGAAAGAAAAACTTGACCTGAAAGAAAAAGAACTACAACTCGTCTCGATGCTTTCGGAAGAAGAAGTAGCGCAATTGGAAAAAGCAGGGGGAATTGCCGAAACGCAGCGAAAACAGGCCGATGATGATTTGAAATTTTGGGAAAAAGAAAAAAATACCTTGCTTAGATGTTTTGACCTTCAACAAAAAATTGAAAAAACCGAGACCGAAAAAAAAGCCCTAGCGCAACAAAAACAAGCATTTGAACTATACGCGCAGCGACTTCAGCAGCATGAGCAAGTAAGCGAGTGGATAGGCGACCTAGCTACCCTCAAAGCACAAAAAAATCAAGTGGTAGGTTTGGAAGGAAGATTACAAACTACCAATCAGCAAATTGCCCTTCAACAAAAAAGCATTGCAGAGACGCTGACCCAAACCCAAGCTTTGATTCGGCAAGAAGTGACGGTCGAAAATTTGGTAGAAAAACTGACTGCTTTTGAAAGTGAGATTTTAAATTTAGAAAAAGAAATAGAAAATCTAAATGTCGAAATCCGACCTGTTTTTGGGTCTATCAAACAAGATGCTGCGGGGGCTTCGCACCCTTGGGTGAAGGGATTGATGCTCGAAAAACTCGATGATACTTATGAAAACCTTCGGCAGAAAAGCCTTGAAAATCAAAAGGAATTGAGCCTTTTTGCGCCAAATTTTGATGCAAAAAGTGAACTTACTTTGCTCGGTACTCAAGAAAAAACGCTGATTGAGCTTTCGGCAAAGCTAGGCTATCGTCATGAGTTGATGATGAGAGGGCAAGAACAAAAAAATATACTGACTGAAAACGCTCAGTACTTAGAAGAAAACAAACCAAAGGCCGCACAACTCCAACAAGCCCTCCAACAAGCAGAACTGAAACTAAAAGAGCTACAACAGAAAAAAGAAAAAGAACAACAAAAGTTTAATTTAGAAGACCTTCGCAATGCCCTGCAAAATGGAGAAGAATGTCCTCTTTGCGGCTCTACGCATCATCCTTATGTTCATGCCTATGTCAGTGCGTTGTCGGAGGTTCAGGTGGAGTTGGATTTATTGGAAAAAGAATACCGAGAGATAGATTCTCAACTCAAAAACTTAGCGACTGAAATCAGCAAATCGGAGGCTTTAAAGGCAAAAGCGGAGGGGGATTTGGGTAAGTTGCGCGAAGCTTACAAAGATGCCAATACCGAATGTGAAAAGATGTTGGAAGGAATGGCTTTGCCCCCTAAAACAACCCTTGAGCAATTGGCAGACGTAAAAAAACAACTGCAAGAACGTCAATTAATTATCGATAATTGGTTGAAAATCAAAGAATTGGAAGATGTGATTCAGCGTTTGTTACTACAATATGCCCAATTGTTTGAGTTGCGTATCAAGAAAATAGAAAAAGAGCAACAAAAGCAAAATCGCTACTTGGGACTAGACATCCGAAAAGATACACAGCGGTTGAAGGAGGTTTTTACCCAAGCGCAAACGACGCTGCTAATTTCCCAAAAACAACATTCTGAGATTAGCGAAGCACTCAAAACCGAGACGGAGACTATGAAAGGTTTGGAGGGTTCGTTGACCCAACAATTGCAAGCCAAAGGTATCGCGAGTATTGCGGTGGCCAATGAGCTATTGCTATCAAGCCAAGAAGTAGAAAAGCTTAAAAATACGCGTAAAGAGCTGGAAGACAGAGATAAAGAACTTTCGATAAATCATAAGTCTTGGGCCGAGGAGCTATTGACAGCCGTACAGCTGCGCCAAACTGCTTTTTCGGACGAAGAGGTAGATTTTAAGCTAAAGTCTTGCCTTGACCTACGCAATCAGTATCTGAAAGAAGCGTCGGAAATATCAGCCGCTTTAAATAATCATGCCCAACAAAAATTAAAATATGCGGGCTTGCAAACTGAGCTTGAGCAACTACGACAGCAGCGACGTAAATGGGATTTGCTCAATCGCTACATTGGTGATAAAGAAGGTAATAAATTCAGAAATTTTGCCCAAAATCTGACCCTTTCCAACCTCATCGGTTTGGCCAATCAGCGCCTGCGTCATCTTTCAGACCGTTATATTTTAGATAAACCAAAAGAAGATACCGATAGTCTTTTTGTAATAGACACTTATCAGGGCAATGCCCAACGGGCCGTCAATACGCTTTCGGGAGGAGAAACCTTCACGTTGAGTTTGGCGTTGGCGTTGGCATTGTCGGACTTGGCCTCACAAAATGTGAGCATTGAAAGCCTTTTTATTGATGAAGGATTCGGAACACTCGACCCCGATTCGCTCGATATGGCGTTGAGTATGTTGGAGCGATTACAGTCCGAAAGTCAGAAAACAATCGGCATCATTTCGCACGTAGAAGCACTCAAAGAACGGATAGGAACCCAAATTCGCCTTTTCAAGAATGCCAATGGACTTAGTACCATGGAAATTGTGGGTTGAAAAACACGAATAGATGTTGTATATTGGGCCAAACCTAATCGATTACTGTTTCGGCTATTTGTACCTTCATGCGTTTTCGGGCTTTTTTGTTTGTGGCTATAGTTAGCTTTATACCGTGTATGGTATGGAGTCAAAATACCGTGCCCACTCAATCTGCTAGCGAATTTTCGATTCCTCAATTGAGTTCTCCTCTTGCTGATCCTTTGTCCGAAACACGTATTGCTACTCCTCTGAACCTGACCCAAAACAATTTTGGAAAAGAATTGCTAGAATTGCCGCCTTCTATGCAAATAGCGATTACAGGAAGCAAAAGGCCGGTAAATATTATTACTTGTAGGGCGTTTGACCGTCAAACACGACATCCTGTAAAAGCCATTTTTAAAATCACGACTGATGCAGGCGAATTTTTTGAAGGAATTAGTTCTGAAACAAATTTATTTCGGTTTGCCATAAGCAAAGGTTCCATGCTTCGGGTAGAGGTGATTGCAGAAGGGTACACAAAAGCCCTAGAAGATGAAAATATAGAATTAGGGGAAGATAATCGGAGTTTCAATTGTACGGCTAATCTTACGAAAGAAACGCAGGCGATAGCATCAGTCAAAAAGGAGGTACAAAATATAGGCTCGTTTGGGGATAAACTGGTAAGTGCAGCAGTTTTGGATAAGCCTATTCTAGGGCCCGAAACTACTCAGAAGAATGATTTATTACCCGAAAAACAAGAAAATATTTTTGAGAATCTAGTGACAGGAACAAAAATCAACTTAGAAAAGATATATTTTGACCAAAGTAGCTACGTCTTAAAACCCGAATCATATACACAGTTGGATGAATTGACGGAGGTTTTGAAACAAAACCCCAATCTCAAGATAGAAATTAGCGGGCATACCGACCGCATTGGTGATGCTCGCCTCAACCTTGCTTTATCAGAAAACCGTGCTAAAGTAGTGTATAGCTATCTTACCGAAAAAGGAATTGATGCCAAACGACTAAAATACCGAGGCTATGGTCAAACGCGGCCTTTGACAACAAACCTCAAAGAAGAAGAACGAAAGAAAAATAGGCGAGTAGAAGTAGTGGTTTTGGAAAATTAAAGCTTATTGAAGCTTTTGGGTTTTATTGTAATGATAAAGACAAATGGAGTAAAAAATAGTTTTGTACTAGAAACAAAGTTTTATTAATTTCGTTTTCTAATGAAAACAAAAAATGGAAAAACTGTTTTTGTTTCAAAACAATATTCTACAAAACACCCCTGTCGAATTTAAGAGGTATCTCTATGAGCAAGTTCCCTTTGAGAGTCGTTTGGTGGGGATTAGAGGTATCCGAGGTGTAGGCAAAACAACCCTGCTTTTGCAATACCTCAAAACCCAGTCATTAGCTACTTCCCTGTATATCACGGCCGATCACCCTTGGTTTTATCAGCATTCTCTGCTCGAAACCGCCGAAGAATGGCATAAGCAAGGAGGACGGCTGTTGGTCATTGATGAGGTACACAAATACGCTAATTGGTCGTCAGAGTTAAAAAATATCTATGATGGTCTCCCTACCATGCGGGTTTTATTTACAGCTTCTTCGGCCTTAGATATTTACCGAGGTGAGGCTGATTTGAGCCGGAGAGCTTTGAGTTTTACCCTTCATGGGATGTCTTTTCGTGAATACTTGTCGCTATATCAAATTGCTGATTTTCCCGTTTTTTCGCTCCAACAATTACTCACTAATCACCAACTGTTAGCCATGCAAATCATGGAACGATTGGAAAGCCCATTGGTTTATTTCAAAAAATACCTACAGACAGGTTATCTGCCTTTGGGTATTCAAACCACCTCTGCTCAGGAATATAGCACTCGAACTTTTCGTTTGATTGATGCTGTACTCGGATTTGATTTGGCTTTTTTACATGACTATTCAGCCGCTCACCAATCCAAAATCCGTCGTTTGTTAGGAATTTTGGCCGATGCAGTTCCCTACATTCCCAATATTCAAGAGTTAGCCACCACCTTGCAAGTAAGTCGTAATACAGTACTGATGTGGCTACAACATCTAGAGCAAGGGGCTATTATTCGTAACATCCATAAAGAAGGGCATGGCACATCTATGCTGCAAAAACCCGATAAAATTGTACTAGAAAACACCAATTTTAATTATGTATTGGGGCAAAATCCCAACGAGGGTACTTTGCGGGAAACCTTCATCGCTAATCAATTGAGTAACGGGGGACATCATTTGTTTTTGGCCGACCAAGGAGATTTTATAGTAGAGAACCAATTTATCTTGGAAGTGGGAGGAAAAAACAAAAAAAAGAAGCAAATCATCGGCTTATCCGATGCTTGGGTAGTCAAAGACAATATTGAGATGGGCTATACCAACGTGGTGCCAATGTGGTTGTTTGGATTTTTGTATTAAAAACTGAAGATGCGGAGCTTGGTCCCGTAATGAAAAACAATAGAGTGGTAAAAACTGTATTTTCAGGTTTTACCACTCTATTGTTTTGAACTCAATTTAATCGAAACAATCAGTCTAAATGCCAATTAGCAATGAACACTTAATGGATAAGTCTGAAGAGACGGTTCCAACGGATTTTGTTAAGAACTGATTTGGGGTTAGGATCTATCGACATCCAAATAAACACCGCTTTGCCTACAATATGGTCGGCGGGTACGAATCCCCAAAAACGAGAATCTGCCGATTCGTAGCGGTTGTCGCCCATCATAAAATAGTAATCTTGCTTGAAAGTATAGCTTGTAATGGCTTTGCCGTCGATGCTTATTTTTCCATTGGCAATCACTACTTTATCGGCGTCGTTATGATCAAAATACTTAATTACATTAGCGTATTTAGCGACATTGGCCGAGTCAAGCTGGACTGTGAGTCCTTCTTTGGGGACTTGTACCGGCCCCCAATAGTCAAGGTTTTGTTTGGCCGACACTGGAAAAAGCCCATTTTCAGTACTTGTAGACGTATAGGGACTCTCGTGGGTTACACTTTTGATAAAACTATGTTTTTTCAGCCCATCCACAATCTGTGGAGTTGTACGGATTTGATAAACGTATTTGCTTGTGGTAATCGAGTCGGCTGGATAAGCACTATAAGCTTGAATATCTTCATTTTCAAAGAACCGGTCATCCAACAAATCGTTGGATTCTAAGCGATAAAAGAATTGAGCTTTAGGAGGAATTTCGGCTTCTTTCCCATTGACATATACTACTGCTTTTTTGATTTCGATCACATCGCCTGCTACTCCGATACAACGTTTGATGAAGTTGGTACGTAAGTCTACTGGAAAAGCCTTGTAGCCGCCATTTCCTTGAAGAGGGTCTTCGAAAGGCTCATCAGGGTCGCCTGGATAATTGAACACCACTACGTCGTTGCGCTTCACATCAGAGAAGCCCGGTAGGCGATACATCGGAAGCTGGATGAGCGTAGAGAAAGAAGGGATATTGGTTCCCCAGATGGTTTGGTGGGTAAGCGGCACTTGCAGGGGAGTACCGGGTGTGCGTGCCCCATAATGAAGTTTACTTACAAACAGAAAGTCGCCGATTAAGAGGCTTTTTTCCATCGAAGAAGAAGGAATAGTATAGGCTTCGAGAAATAGCCAACGAATAAGTGTAGCTGCTACTACGGCAAATACAATCGAATCGAGCCACTCTCTAAAGGCCGACTTTTTAGGTTTGGGTTTTGACATAAATAAAATTCTTTTTTATTAACGACTAACAAATAGCGAATTATCCTTCTCCAAGCATATCGTCCATACCAAAAACGCCTTGGCGAGTAGATAGCCATTCGGCGGCTACTACGGCGCCCAGCGCAAATCCTTGACGGCTATGGGCTACGTGCTGAATTTCGATACTATCTACTTCAGAATCGTACCGAATGATGTGGGTTCCAGGAACTTCACCTTCGCGCAAAGATACAATTGGTATTTGATTTTCGGCAACTTCGGATTGGTTAATCCACTCGGTTTTGGTAGGCAGGTTTTCAATAAGCCCTTCAGCTAGTGTAATTGCCGTGCCGCTGGGAGCGTCAAGTTTGTGAATATGGTGAATCTCAGTCGTGTGAACATTGTACTGAGGATAATTGCCGATGAGGCGGGCGAGGTATTTGTTTAAACGAAAAAAAAGATTGACGCCAATGCTGTAATTAGAAGCATAAAAAAAAGCAGCCTTGTGCTGGAGGCAAAGTTCTTCAATTTCAGGGCGATGATGCAGCCATCCCGTAGTACCACATACGGTAGGAAGCCCTTTGCTCATACACCATTTGAGGTTTTGGTAAGCGGCTTCTGGAGCACTAAACTCAATGACAGCATCGACATTTTCGCGATTAAATGTATCTAATTCGTGGCGATTGGAGACATCAATTCTACCCACGATTTGGTGACCACGGCTCAGGGCGATTTGCTCGATTACTTTTCCCATTTTGCCATAGCCAAGCAGAAGAATATTCATTATAAATGTACTGAAAAGATGATGATAAAATATGTGATAGCTTCCTATCTAAACCAAATACAAGTGGTAATTTACTTAATCCCAATCACTAATTTTGCGCCCACAACCCCACCCGTAAACTGATTGTAACTAGCATCGGGGTGAAAACGCAGCGATATATCTTCTGACATATCAAAAGTTTTGAGGTGAGCTGCTACGTTGGCTTCCACTACATTGAGTGCCCATACGGCTGTCAGAAGAATATAATTAAGATCTCGGTAGCGCCGATAAAACTCTTTTCCTTGCGTAATTCGATCAAGCGTTAAAGTACGGGTTATTTTCTGACCTCGAAGATAAACTTCAGCTTCTGTACGTAGCTGAGCTCCTGTTTCGGGATTGTAACTGGCCTTATAAGGACCTAAAAAATCCTTATAACGTATGTCATAATATCTGATAAAGAATATAACCGTTCCAAAACCCGCATACACAAAGGGCATTTTCCAGTACTGCTTATTATAAGCTTGACCAAGCCCGGGAGCTACCAATGAATACAACGCAGCCTTGCGAGGGCTATGTTTAGTGGTAGATTTTGGCGTTTCAGCTTTGGCTACGGCACTTTTGAGGGCTTTTGTTTGGAGCGTATCTGGGCGTATAGTATCTGCTACCGCCGCTATTTTGGAGAGTCGCTTTGCCAAAGAGTCAGTAGTGATTTGCTGTGCCTTTACTCCCCATGCTCCTATCCCTAACCACAACAAACCTATGAGAAAACTTAGCTTTTTCAAGACTCAAATTTTAGCACTTTTAAGATACGGTCTAGCTCATCTTGCGAGGTAAAGGGGATTTTGATTTCTCCTTTTTGTTTGTCATCCGTTTTGATTGAGACTTTGGCCCCAAAATAAGACGAAAGTTTGAACTGTAACGAACGAATCTCCTGTTTCAATGCAGTAGGGCGGCGATCTTTGCTATTAGTGTCTTCGTTGTTGAGTTTGAGAGCTTGTACTGCTTCTTCTACCTTACGAACCGACCACGCCTCTTCGATAGTTTTACGGAAGATTTTGAGTTGTACTTCAGGGTTTTCGATATTGATGATTGCCCGTGCGTGCCCCATTGTGATTTGGTCATCACGCAGAGATGCCTGTATCATTGGAGGGAGTTTCAAGAGGCGAATGTAATTGTTGACCGTGGTACGATTTTTACCCACGCGCTCGCCTAGTTCTTCTTGCTTAAGGCCACAATCCGAAATCAAACGTTGATAACTTAGCGCAATTTCTATGGCATTAAGGTTTTCACGTTGGATGTTTTCGATAAGGGCCATTTCCAGCATTTGCTGGTCGTTGGCAGTACGGATATAAGTAGGAATATGGGTAAGGCCTGCAAGCTTTGACGCTTGTAAACGCCGCTCTCCTGAAATCAACTGATAACGGTCACGCCCAATCTGACGAACCGTAATCGGCTGAATAATACCCTGAACACGAATCGATTCGGCTAGTTCGTTGAGGGCATCTTCATCAAAACGAGTACGGGGCTGATAGGGGTTAGTATCTATCTGCTCGACGTGAATCTCGGTCATCATGCTCACGTTTTCGTAAGGAGAAGGGCGAGTAGAGCGATTTACGTTGTCGCTATCATGGAGCAATGCCCCTAAGCCTCGTCCCAAACCAGTCATTTTTTTTGGAGCAACTTTTCCGATATTTTCCATGTCATATTGAATGTTTATAGATTAGGGGAATTTTAGATAGCTCTAAAATTCGTCTATCTCAACTACTGAAAATCATTTTTAAAAAATCGGCTATTAACCAAAAAGCCTACTTGAAACTAGTGACTCTTTCGGACGATTTGTTCGTCTTGTTCGAGCAGTCCGTTTTTGCTCAAAATCTCCCGAGCCAAATTTAGATAACTAATCGCCCCCTTGCTATCTGAATCTTGGGCGATGGTAGGTACACCATAGCTAGGAGATTCGCTCAGGCGTACATTGCGCGGGATGATGGTATTGAATACCATGTGTTTAAAATGAGCCGTTACTTCGTTTACCACTTGATTGGATAGGCGAACCCGCATATCGTACATGGTAAGTAAAATGCCCTCAATTGCCAAGTTGGTATTGAGACGTGTCTGAATAATCTTGATGGTATTAAGGAGCTTTCCGAGACCTTCCAACGCAAAATATTCGCACTGTACAGGTACAATCACCGAGTCGGCGGCGGTGAGGCTGTTGATAGTAATCAAGCCCAAAGAGGGTGAGCAGTCAATCACCACAAAGTCATAATCATCTTTGATAGGGCGTAATGCTTCCTTCATTTTCTCTTCGCGATTTTTGAGATTGATCATTTCAATCTCCGCACCTACCAAGTCGATGTGGGAAGGAAGCAAATACAAATTCTCAAAAGTAGTTTCTACGATGGCATCTTGAGGAATCACCCCCTCTACCATACACTCATAGATACTGTACTCAATTTCTTTGGGGTTGAAACCCAATCCTGAGGTTGAATTTGCCTGAGGGTCAGCGTCTACTATTAAAGTTTTATAGTCCAACACTGCCAAACTTGCCGCTAAGTTGATTGCAGTGGTTGTTTTTCCAACGCCGCCTTTTTGATTGGCTATAGCTATGATTTTGCCCATTGTTGTTAGGTTTATCGCCTTCAAATATCCGTCTTTATTCGGAATAACCCAAAATGTTCCACGTAAAATTTGTTAAATGTTTCACGAAACTTTAATAAATACCAAATCCCCACGAAGTTAGATAAAAGCCCCAAGACCTATATCTGGCTATTTATTCAAACAAAAGAGGAGATTTTACGGTAGTATTCCTTACTTTTATTGTACTAAACTCTTAATTATACTCCTTTATTCCTCTTTTTAAAAAATGATTAAATTTTTGATTAATAGGCATATCCTTCCACTCATCTTCTTAAAACAACATTGTGATGCTGAAAGATTTAAGGGATTAAATGAGTATCTGTTGGTTGAAAAATGTAACTACTTATGAATAAGCGAACTTTTCTTAAAACCTCATCCGTT
>VFQQ010005699.1_pt1 | contig 10187 bp, 20 predicted proteins | sample 3512341 | NCBI WGS metagenome assembly VFQQ01 (sample SAMN10412373, study PRJNA504923) | tailings metagenome | isolation source: Relicate 2 Philex TSF1 revegetated site | place: Philippines: Tuba, Benguet | collected 2017-08-29
TGGAGGAGTCAGGGCAACTGCCACTAGCGTACGTGGCTGCGTCAGTACACGGCCTGGCTGAGGGTGCAGACAGAGTGGGCCAGAAGCTGTCTGACCTGCCAGACATCCCCAGCGGCGCAGGCCTGCTCATGCCGCCAACACCCATCATCACGGTGAGTCCACAGAGTGTGCGCGTAGCTTGAGGGTCCAGGGACGTACAAAAGGTTACTCGGCCAGGGATCTTGCAGCCTGTTATGCCGTAAGGCTGTACAATTGGGTTGACTCCGCGAACCAAAGCTGGCTCATGTTTTCCCGGTGTGTGCTGTGCTCTTGAGGGCTGGGCCTCGTATGATATGTTCGTGTGCCTTGTATCCACGTGCAGGAGGGCAACTGGCCTCTGCTCACAGTCACCAAGGGCTTCTTCGAGACCTTGGCTGCCAAGGGCAAGGCGCTGGACGCAGCCAACAAGCCAGCTGCAGCCGCTGCAGCTGCTACTGGCATCAACGAAGAGGAGCTGGAGGCAGGAGGGTGGGGAGACGACCTGGACCTCGGCCTGGGTGGCGGAGAGGTGAGCACATGAGACACACATACCACCATGCAGCCTTTACATGCTGCTCACAAATCTGCCTTGTCTGATGTCATGCTCACATACAAACGCACACAGCGATTGACAGTACTTAAGCAGAGGAGACATTGGGTTGAAGGGGGTCGCACGTGTGTGTGTGTGTGTGTGTGCGTGTCCTGTCAGGCTGGTGGCGAGGAGGGCGAGGGTGAGGCAGGTGACAAGGAGGACGGTGGGTGGGACATGGAGGACATTGACCTACCAATGGATGTCATCGCTGAGGCAGCCACAGCGGGCACTGCATCAGGACCCTTCGTGGTGCCACCACCTGGCCAGCCAGCCTCACAAAAGTGGCTCGACAGAAGAACACAGGTACGCGGCAATGGTTAACCTCATACCCGCACACCAGAAGGCCGCAACTATGAGCACTTAACAACAGCTGAGCTTGGCATGGCGGTATTTGCGACCGGCGGTGTATGCATGTAGCGGGGAGGCTGTGGAAGCAGGGGGTTATGTGGTGTGTGTGTGTGTGTGTGTGTGTTTGTGTGTTGCAGTTGGCTGCGGAGCACGCAGCAGCTGGGTCCTTCCAGAGCGCCATGTCATTGTTACACAGACAGCTGGGCGTCGCGGACTTCGAGCCGCTGCGGCCCTACTTCATCGACCTGTACACTGCATCGCACGCTACTGTGGCGGGCCTCACTGGCGCTCCTGCCATGATTACACACTTAGACAGGTATGAGCCCAGCTCCATACGGCTTTACGTACACGCTTCTTCATAGTGCTTCACATTCGCACCTCATGTACATTGGCTTTAGTACCAGTCACCAGGCTTGCATCCAACCCTAAGGGTAGCTGAAACAAGGGCTCAAGTGTGCGTTGTGTTGTGTGTTGCCCTTGCAGAAGTTACAACCCCGACGCAGCCACTCAGCCCCCCAGTCAGCCTCAGCTGTTGTACAACCTGTCACAGTTGGAAGAGCAGCTTAAGGCAGGGTACAAACTCGTCACAGAGGGCAAGTTCTCAGACGCACTCAAGGTAAGCCAGAGAGGGCACGCACACACACACACACACACACACACAAACAAACACAGGGGACCGAAAGAGGCCCCACGCCCAGCTGCAGCCCTTTCTTGCCAAGGCAAATGATGGGATACTGGGTGTTCTGCGCGCTTAGGGGGGTGCGCAGAAGTAGGAGATGGTGTGTGTGTGTGTGTGTGTGTGTGTACAGGCGTTCACTCGTATGCTCCACACCATCCCTCTCACTGTTGTGGAGAGTCGCAAGGAGGTGGACGAGGTCAAGGAGCTCATCGGCATCTGCAAGGAGTACCACATCGCACTCAGACTGGAGCTCAGAAGAAAAGTGCGTGCAAGTGCACACATAAGCCGCACTGCCCCATGCACCTGCACCCACTGATTAAACCACGGGCCGAGCATATGGCAGCAATTTCATGACAGGCATGTCGCTTAGCCACAAGCCGTCCAGAGCGCCCCTTGCATGTACCATGACGCTTTCATGTGTATGTGTTTTGTGTGTGTGTGTGTGTGTGTGTGTGTGTGTGTACAGGAGCTCAAGGACGACGACGTGCAGCGCGCCATGGAGCTGGCCGCATACTTCACACACTGTAGACTGCAGCCCACACATTTGGCCCTGTCACTGCGCTCTGCCATGAGCATCTTCTTCAAGAACAAGAACATGGCCACGTGTATCCACTTCTGCAGACGGTGAGTGACCCAGCTATCTTAAACGTAGTCTCGTAGCAAGAGAGCCAGCCATCAGGCCCTACTGCCAGTGGGTAGCAGTTTCCAAAGGCTCTGATCGCGATGTATCATGCAGGCAGCATGGGTGGGAGCATTGCTGACTTGTTTGTGTGTTGTGTGCTGCAACGTGCAGGCTTATTGAGTTGTCACCGGGTCAGAAGATCACAGAGCAGGCTCGTCAGGTGCTCACAGCGTGTGAGAAGACCCCCACAGACGCACACAAGATCAACTACGACCCACGCAACCCCTTCGACATCGACGCAATCAACTTCGTGCCTATCTACAAGGGATCCAAGTTCAGCGAAGACCCCTACACAGGTGAGCGGCGCGAGACATGATGCATGCACAAGAACGCGTAATAGTCGCCTGTTTACAGTACCTGACCTGAAAGAGTGCGTGTGCATGCTTACGGTCTGCGGGGCTTTCTGTGTGCGAGGGTGTAATCGTGACTGTGTGTGTCCGCGTGTGTGCACCGCAGGAGCTCGCTTCCTACCTGAGTGTGCTGGGCAGATCAGTCCACTGGGCGACTTCGTGCGCATCGGTGCGGACGCATCAGGGCTGCTCATCTCACCCACACAGTCACGATGAGCTGCAGAGGGAGATCTATGGCTACCCTGTACTCCGAAGGATAGCTGCTAGCATGTCAGCTGTCGTACGTTTCTGGTGGATTATTGGCTGGCTACTCACATTCTTTCAGCGCAGCCTGCGCCTAATGCTTCCAGACATAAGGCCATGACACGAGCGCGCTTACAGACGCAGGCATTGTGAAACGTGTCTGCCTAGCGCGCACAAATGACACAATTGTGCATGTACTGCTCTAGCCTTGTAGTGACTTCCTTGCCCTTGCATGCCCATTGTTTGATAGCCAGAGTGACACAACCACGGCACCTATCCATAGCCAGTGTACGGTGTAGATAATGTAGGGTAGGCAACCATTCAGTACTGGCACTATGACAGTCAGTCCTACGTATGATGTAGAGTGTGACCATCCCTGTGCTCGTGCTTTTGAGGGTGTTGCAGCTGCATGACGTTGTCCATGTAGTGGCGGGGCTTGTGTAAGCATGAAGACCCAGAGACATCGTAGGACCGCCCACGTCCAAAGCGAGCCGTGTGTCAGCCAGAGACCTGGTAGTTGTAGGGTTACTGAAGCCATGAAAGCCAGGGATAGTATGCGCATTCCGGAATGCCCTGCGAAGGACAAGATGACAGAACGCTGAGGCTATACGACCATTGTAGTGCCATGCTAAGACTGTGCCTGCTGCCAGCAGTGGTACATCAGACATACCTATGTGACCACCAGCAGCAGGCCGAGCTAGTCTGCTGCAGTGCCCTGCCAGGTCCGCAAGCAGAAGAGCAAGGCCCAGGTACTGACACCCTGCGAGCACACACAGCGCCTCTTACATTGAACGCCACGCACATTTAGGCCTGAGCGTACTCGGAAGCGTCTGCACGCGTGTGGCTGGTCATAAGGAGGTGCGGACCTGTTGAGAGCAGGCTATGCGCCCAGCCTGGCTTGGGTGCAGTGCGCGCCCACGGACCCCACTGCGCGACGTCCCGCATCAGCGCGGAGAGTTCGCGCCGCTCCCACGCCCGTTGCCAAGTCGTCCTCTTCGGTCTACGTATGTGCCAGGCATCAGCTGGCCACAGGCTACGCGCTGCAGCTGTGAGGAGGGCCGAGAGCGCACACGCTGCCTGCCCCAGAGCCAGAGTGTCGTCTTTAGTGTGAGCGTCCCAGTGGTGCTGCGCCGCGCTAAGAAGCGCACTGGCATCATGTACTAGGATGTTCAGTACTCCAGCAATGGCCTGCGGGGCAAAGGCACCAGTGCGCAAGGTCGTGCAAGCCCACCCTTGCAAGCTGGATGCCGTGTGCTCACAGGGCGCGCGAGCCTACCTCGTTCGTACGCTTTATAGAGCGCAGAAGCACGTTTGTCTGTCGCTGTTCATCAAGGGTGGCACGCAGAAGGGTTCGGGTGCTGACGTCCTTGGCTGGGAGGGCCCGGGCGTGTGTCTGCGCTGGCTTCAACACCATTGTGTTGCAAGGCTGAACACTGCTTCTGCGCCACTGTTAGTGCATCAAGCGCGCGAACGAGGACAACGACAAGCGGCTTTGTGACAGTAGAACGGTCCAGTAAACTATGAGCTACAGTGTGAGATACGTAAGCACCGCAAAGGTCTACACAAGTGCATCGCGTCCGCAGCACCTCATTGCGACCTTATCTGCGACCTCACAGTCTGGTAAGCTAGCAGCCTGAATACAGAACAAAGCACAAACACACTAGCTAACGAGAATCCAAAGCTATCACACAAGTCAGTACCCTGAGGCCCGTTTGTCCCCACTACAAAGCTGCCACACGAGTTAACACGCTCTGCAAGTTAAAGCCGCCTAACCCCTCAGTCCAACGCGCCCCCTCCCGACCCCTGCAACGCCGCCAAACGCCTCTTCACCTCCTCAGGCATGTCATCCTCATCATCCTCTATCTCCTCCGCACCCCTCTTGCGCCCACCACTCGGCCCAGCACCACTCGGCCCGGCTGCCCCACCATCGCCCCGCTGCTGCTGCCATGTGGTCCTGTTCTCCTCCGCCCCTGTGCCATCATCGTCCATAGGTGTGTTCCACCAGATGGGCCCGTCGAAGCGGCCGTCACCTGAGGCGCACGAGATGCAGCCTGTTTGAATGTCAGGGGTGACCTTTTGCTGGGCTGCGCGCTGGGAGAGGGGGACGCGACAGTGAGAGGTGGTGCCGAAGTTGTGGCCGCCCTGCATTAACAATCAACAACGGACGGTGTGTGTACTGTGTGTGTGTGTGTGTGTGTGTGCGTGTTTGTCTGCATGCTTGTTTGCAGCCTGCTTGAATGATGCGTGCTTGCATGCTGACATCCTGACTTTCTCTTCTTCTACACAAGTTCCACTACAAATGCGCTAAACAGTATTTAAGGGAGCAAGGTATGACTCGGAGACTGCCTGTCATGTGTACGCGCGCACCTTCTGAATCGCCAACATGGAGCATAGGATTTCATACCCTGGCTTACGCCACTTGGCGATGAGTGCCCCGTCCGCTACCTTCTCTCGTACTAGGTAATCATACTGCAGCCAATGACAGGGCACCAAGCAGCAGAGACCACTCACCACGCTGCGCGCGCTTCGTCACCAGTGCAGCGCGTGCCAAGCACTCGGCATACTGCGAGGCTTTGCGGAAGCTGTCTGTCGTGCGCGTGCTGCTGGGTCTCACATGCTGTCAACTCACCAGTTCTCTTGACATGACCTTTCGCTTGTACATGAGGTCGTAGATGAATCTATTCTTCTCCCAGTGCAGTCTGTGGATCTTCCATGTCAATTCTGCCTTACGCTTGCCCTCCTGGTCCTCGTTCACTGCCTCCTTCATCTGCGTCTCAAAGTCTTCAATGACCTGCAGCGAGCGCCGCGCAGCAACAAGGCACGGCCTGCTTTGTTGGTATCAGTGGCGCGGTCTGTCTGGCGTTCGCGAGGGCTAGCGCGCCACCAGGCTTTGCGCTGGCGTAGTCGGTGATATGCCCGCAGCGCTTCGAGTCCACTGCTGCGTATTGTTCCGTACCTCCTCTATGAGCTCCCAGCCTGCTGGGGGCTTCTTGTTCTTGAGCTTGCGCCTGATGCCGGACATTGTGGCGCGTGCAGGCGCTTGGTGCGCTGGCTGCTGCCTCCGTCGGATGCGCGCTATTGGCTGAGCTGTTGGCTAGGCTCAACACGGCGTAGGACGCAGCTATCCGGCCTAGCGGGCTGCCGCGTGGGCGCCGTCGAGACGCTGTGACAGTCTGGTCAGATCAAGTCTGCTCCAGGGCTGGCCCTGTGGGTGGCGCGGCGCTGATAGCTTTTCTTGGACTCTAGGCACACTGCTTACAAACGCAGAAGGGAGGTGCGAAAGTTTTCAACAACATAACTGCAAAGTAACTTTTTGACTCTTTGCTTGTAACCCTTCGTATTCTGCTTTGTTCGTCTTCACCACACGCCGATGAGCATAGTATGCGCGCAAAATGACCGAGGTTGACTCGCAAGCCCATACAGCCCAGCTGCCGGCCCTTCTGCGTGACCTGGTCTCCAGCCTTTGGCTCAAGCTTGACAGGCCAGCGCTCCCCTTGCAGACTGGCCAAGCAAGGAGTCCAGCTGTAGCTCTCACTTGGCCCCTCAGTCCGGGGACAGCGAATGGGGTGCAGGGCAGCACAAGCAGCGTGCAGGTGAGCAGTGGCAGTCCGCGCACTGTTGCAATAGCCGCGCAGCATCAGGTTGGAGCACTGGAACGGGGGACGCACGCGTGCTGAGTCAGGCGGGCACAGGCCGAGTGCGTAGGACACGCCAGCTCTGACACCCTCGCCTGCGCTCTATGACTGCGTTGCTTCACAGCCTCAGAGTACGCTTGCCCTGCCTTGCTGCCCTTGCAGATAACAGCGCAGCAAGGCTCAACGCAGCAGCGCGACGAAGATAGATGGCGGGCTACAGGGCGGCGCAAGCTCGAAGAATTCAAAGCGCAACGAGCTCTCCTTGCAGCACGTCAGCAGCAATGCACCGCAGACACCTGCCTCTCCACCCGCGAGGCCACATGCAACCACGGCTTCGCAGCGTCCCAGCCCGCCCTAGACGCCCAGCACACCCAGCACAGCGCCACGCAACCCCACCCTCCCCAGCTCAAACTTCCCCTCCCACCCAGCCAGTGCACCTGTTGCGCTCATTGCACGGTGCACCGGCACACTCGCAGCCTGCCACCATCGGGTGCAGGATCAGGGTCGATCCTAGACACAGCGCTCCAGCCCCCGTCAGCGTCAGGCACGCGGCTTCCTGAGCCCTTACGACAGCTACTCAGGGGCGCGCCAAGCAGCGGCCAGTCCAGCCCAGGGTGGGGCGCACAGCAGGAAGACCCTGTCATTGCGCTGCTCAGGCCGCACGTGCTGGCAGCGTCACGGTCGCTGTCACGCGCGTCCGCAGAGGAGTCAGCGCGCAACAGCCCAGCCCCCACACCTGCACCCACGCCAGTGGCCCACTCCCATGCCGACCTCGCCTACAAGCTGCCTGACAGCATACAGGGGCAGCAGCAGGGGCACGGGCGGGGGCACACTGCGAGCCTGGTGTCAAAGGCGGCGCAGGCGGATTTGATTCCGGCTGTGAGCGCGGACACGACAGCAGTGGTGCAGACGACAGGTGGGCCTGGAGTACAGGGTGCGGGGGAGCAGGGTAGTGCGCCTGCGGAGCCGTCGGATGCGTCGGCGACGCTTGTGCAGCTGCTCCTTGACCAGGTGAGCCCCCTTGCTGACACGCACATACACACATACACACACATACACACACAAAACGCTGTGTCAACAGTTGACTGACAAACACTCCATCACAAATGTCATATACGCAGCTCAGTCGGTGCATTGTGAGCGGTTTTGCGGGGCATTGGCATAGCCCGTTGCGTTTGCTGTCACCGTATGTTCATTGTGTGTGTGTGTGTGTGTGTGCGTGGTTGTTCAACCATGCAGGTCAAGACACTGATGCACGAGAAGAGTGAGCTGCAGCGTGAAATGACAGCTCTAGCGCTTGAGAACAACGCACTACAGGAGTTGGTTGGATACCTAGTTGAGAACCAAAGGGAGGACGATGAGCTGTGCCACGCCAGTGACGAGGAGTGAGGGAAAGGCGCGGGTTATATGTTTAATGTGACCAGCGTGTGTGTGTGTGTGAGGGAGCGAGGTACGTCATAGCCAGTCTGGGCCAGGAGTGCACAGTGTTACACACACACACAAACACCATACGCCAGACTGGGAGGGGTCATTACAAGGCACATGGAGGGTGGGGAACTGGTGTGCTGGAGAGGCAAGGACACATAAGGCTTGCATAATGACTGATAGGGTGAGGAGGGCATTTGTACCATTTTGTTGAGGCGGTTGGTGTGAGGCAGTTTTGTGGAGCGCTATACAGCACACAGGGTGCGCAGACACATCCATATCCACGAACTTGATATACCCGCCATCGGTTTTGGGTTCTTGCAGCGTACGTGGCCGCAGGATGGCGGTGTGACACTGCGCACACCGCCCGCAAAGCTGGCAGTTAGATTCTTTTGTTATAGTTTGTGGCACATTTCAATGTGTGATTGTGAATGGAGAGCCTTTCATACATTTAAAAGGCCGCGTGTGTGCGTCGAATGGTGGGTTGTGTACAGCAATGGAGCTGGAAGTGTTTGGCATCAGTCCATTGATCTCATAGGAGCATGCAGTGAACACACACACAGACACACATGCTTCGGAGCCTTTGGTATGTGCTGAACCTGCTTGCGTGACTCGGAAGGACAAGCATGACCTTCAACTTGCATTCTTGTGTGCTCGCTTGCACAAGGACGTTGCATTACGCTCGGATGATACGCTGACCATGTGGCGCTCATTAGCTTGTCTGACCGGTAGGGTGTGTGAGGAAGGAGGCTTGTGATTGAGTATCTATATCGTTTGGTTTCATGGGTCACGGTCGGTAAGGAGTGTGGGACTTTGCGCACGTTGTGATTCAGTTGTACATGAAAGTGGTGCGCTGCTCGGGTTCTGTGCTGTCGTTAGGTTGGTCTGCATGAGATGCTACTTCGCGTGGCGGGTTGTTTCGGCTTGGCCTGTCCGTCGTGCCATTGCGCCTTGATTCAGGATTTGCTTGGGTACAGTAGTCTTGTGGGATGTCAGCTGTAGGTTGTGCTTGCTGGTGTGGGCAGGCCTGAGTGTAAGGCACTGCTGTCTGTAATGCTATTGGATGTGCAATGGTACTGCCGAGTGCTACACACACAAGGCAGGCCTGCGTAGATGGAAGCGACTGAGGCCCTGCAATACTCAGACAACACATAGAAAAAGCGCTGCGAACTTTGCGAACTTAGCTGTTAGCTGTAGACAAGGGCGAGGGGCACGAGGGCTCTCTACCAGACACCGAGTGAGTCAATATTGCTACAGTGACTACTCTTGTGACTACTCTTGTTCGTAAACAAATGATGCTTTGCACAGGAGTAGCTCCGCATGCAGCTGCTGCCAACGCGCGGGCTGAACAAGCTGTGTCAGCAGCACCGCGAAGTAGGCTGCGAAACGCAAGGGAAAGTAGTCAAATGCTCTCATGTTGTAGTGCGGATTTTGTTTGCAAGTGTGCACTGAGGCTCTGCTGCACAAAGAGGACGCATAAAAAGTGTTATCAGACAACGCAAAAACACAGTCCAAGGACTTCCGTTTCGGCCCGTCCCGTGATCCGACTTTCGGGGGGCCCTCACTCGCTCGTTCGCTCGCCCACGCACGTCTTCACATGGACTCTTCGCTTCAGAACTAGCAGGAAGCAGCTGTGAATCATCAACGGTGCAGATTGGTCATCCTTTCGAGTTCTCGCAGCCAAAAGACGCGCGCTCGCGACCGCGCATTCAGCCCTAGCAGCCCATTGCCGCATCGCACATTCAGCTCTTGGCAGTCAGCAGAGCAACTCGCTGCAGCTTCAGCTCTCCTGTAGACATCCCTGCTGGGCAGCCTATCAAAAGCACGCAGAACACGGCCCTAAGCGCACCGTCTAGGTCACGCTGACGCACGGAGCACGATGGACGCGCCTATCAGCTTGCCAGCAGGTGCCAAGCTACACAATGGGCGCTACCAGATACTGAATGAAATCAATAGTGAGTAGGCCTGGCAACGTCACAGCGCGTCTGGGACTGGCCACGGGGCTTCAGGCCGCAGCTGTGCGCTGTCACAGCAGCTAGCGCCTTGCAGGTTGTCAGTCTGCAGAATTGGCGCGGACAGGCACACGGATGCAGGGTGGGCCCTCAAGGAGCTCAGTGTCTGTGTGCCTGCGCGCGCGCGCAGGGGGTGCTACAGCCGTGGTGTACGCAGCAACGGACGCGCACACTGGACAGCAGGTGGCACTCAAGGTCATGAA
>VFQQ010005700.1_pt1 | contig 10185 bp, 9 predicted proteins | sample 3512341 | NCBI WGS metagenome assembly VFQQ01 (sample SAMN10412373, study PRJNA504923) | tailings metagenome | isolation source: Relicate 2 Philex TSF1 revegetated site | place: Philippines: Tuba, Benguet | collected 2017-08-29
TGGGCTGCGTGGACTGCCGCATGACCGGTTTTCGTGGGCGCATGGGCCTGTACGAACTGCTCGTGGTCACGGAGGGCTTCAAGGAGAAGGTCAGCCGCGAACCGCACCTGGAATCGTTGCGCCGGCAGGCCGTGCAGGACGGCATGCGGCCCCTGCGCCTGGGCGGCGCCGCGCGCGTGGCCGAAGGCCTGACCACCATGGACGAAGTGCTGGCCTGCACGCCTCCCGTGCAGTGAACTGACGCAAGCCCGCCCATGATCAAGAACCTGCAGGACTTCCTGTCCGGCCTGCTGTTCCTGGCCTTCGGCGTCGGCTTCGGCTGGGCCGCCAGCCGCCACCCGCTGGGCTCGACCGCCGACATGGGCCCCGGCTTTTTTCCCTTGCTCATGGGCCTGCTGCTCGGCCTGCTGGGCGTGCTCATCCTGTTCAAGGCCCTCACGTTCGAAGCCCTGGGCGGCGGGCGTGTGGTGCGGTGGGGCGCCGTGCCCATCCTGCGCGTACTGGGCGGGCTGCTCTGGCTGGCCCTGTGCACCGGTCCCGCGCAATGGCCGTGGGTGGGGCCTGCGCTGGCGGGCTTTCCCACCTTCGGCCTCGTGATCGGCGTGGCCGGCCTGCTGCTCGCGGTGGCCGCCGGCGGTGGTGCGCGCGCGGCCTGGTGGTCGTTGCTGCTGGCGGTGGTGGTCAGCGCTGTCTGGGTCGGCCTGCTCGGGCTGAACGTGCCATTGTGGCCGGGGCCCGGCGCGGGCTGACGGGAAGGCGCAGACCCCATGCCGCTTTCCTGGTGGGACTCGTTGGTGCTGGGCGCCGCCGCGGTGTCGGCGTTGCAACCGCTGGCCTTGATCGCGGTGGGCGTGCTGCTGGGCAGCGTGTTCGGTTTGCTGCCTGGCCTGGGCCCGGTCACGGCCATCGCGTTGCTGCTGCCGGCCACGCTCGGCCTGCCGCCGCTGCCTGCGTTGCTGGTGCTCGCCGGCGTGTACTACGGCGCGCAATACGGCGGTTCGCTGCCCGCCATCGTGCACAACCAGCCGGGGGAGGCGTCGTCGGTGATGACCAGCCTCGACGGCCACCCACTCGCGCGCCAGGGCCGTGCCGGTGCCGCGCTGACCATGGCCACCGTCAGCTCCTTCGCGGCCGGTTGCCTGGGCATCGCAGTGGTGGCCGCGCTGGCGCTGCCGGTGGTGTCGCTCGGCCTGCAGTTCGGCTCGGCCGAGCGGTTCATGCTGCTGGTGGTGGGGCTGATGGGCGCCACCGTGCTCGCATCGGGATCCTTCCTCAAGGCGCTCGCCATGGCGGTGCTGGGCATCCTGCTCGGCCTGACCGGCTGGGACGTGCACACCGGCACGGCCCGCTTCGTGCCCGAGGCACTGGAACCGTGGATGGGCCGGCAGCACGGGCTCACCCCCGGTGTGGGTTTCATCGGACTCGCGCTCGGCTTCTTCGTGGTGGCACCGGTGGCGGCCGAGCTGGCGGGCCTGTCCACCCTGGCACCGGCGACGGACCAGGCGCCCGCCCCCCAGGAATCACAAGGCATGGACGACCGCCCCAGCCGGGAAGAATGGCGCGACGCCGTGCCCGCCCTGCTGCGCGGCACCGGCCTGGGCGTGGTGCTCGGCGTGGTGCCTGGTGGTGGTGCGCTGCTGTCTTCGCTGGCCGCGTACCAGGTGGAGAAGGTCGTCTCGCGTCAGCGCACGCCGCCACTGGGCGAAGGCAACCTGCGCGGCGTGGCCGCACCCGAGGCCGCCAACAACGCGGGCGCGCAGACCGCCTATCTGCCCATGCTGGCGCTGGGCCTGCCACCCAACGCGGTGATGGCGCTGCTGCTCGGTGCGCTCGGCCTGCACGCCATCGAACCCGGCCCGTCGGTCATGAAGGTGCAGCCCGCGCTGTTCTGGGGGCTGCTCGTGTCCATGTGGGTCGGCAACCTGCTGCTGATCCTGCTCAACCTGCCACTGGCACGCTGGTGGCAGCCGGCGCTGCTGCAGGTGCTGCGCATCCCGCGTCGCGCCTTGTTGGCGGGTCTCATGGTGTCCTGCGGCCTGGGCGCGCTCGCCCTCGGTCCCCACGGCTGGGGCGTCTGGCTGGTCATCGGCCTGGGCCTGCTGGCCTTCGTGCTGCAACGCCTGGGCTGTGAGGGCGTGGCCCTGCTGCTGGGCTTCGTGCTGGCACCGGGTCTGGAAGAACACCTGCGCCGCACGCTGCAGCTGTCGCGCGGCGACTGGTTTGTGTTCATGGAACGACCGGTCTCGGCCCTGCTGCTGATGGCGGCGATCGGCCTGCTGCTGGTGGTGGTGTTGCAGCCGGGGCGGCGAAAGGTGCGTGCATGAGCGTGCCGAGCATTCCCCGGTCCAAGCTGGTCACGACCGTTCATTCCGCAGCGTCTGATCGACCCTGCGCCTGAGTTTTTCCCAACCTGGCCAATCCATGGAACTTCGCCAACTGCGCTACTTCATCCGCGTCGTGGAACTGGGTTCGATGAGCAAGGCGGCGATCGACCTTGACCTGGTGCAATCGGCACTGAGTCAGCAAATCAGCCGGCTGGAGGGTGAACTCAGCACGCGCCTGCTGCAGCGCACGCCGCGGGGCGTTGCGCCCACGGAGGCCGGCGCGGCCTTCTTCCGCGAGGCCCAGTTGACGCTGCGCCACGCTGCGCAGGCCGTACGGGTGGCGCAACAAGCCCGCCTCTCGGGAACGGTCAGTGTCGGTCTGGCGCCTACCACCACCGCCATGCTGGGTCTGCCATTGATTCAGGCCATGCGGGCGCGCTACCCCGACGTGCGCCTGCACATGGTGGAAAGCATGTCGGGCCATCTGGCGTCCATGCTCAACGCGCGCACGCTCGATCTGGCCGTGCTGTTCGACGCCCGGCTTCAGACGCAGCCGGACGGACCGGGCAGCCGCCTCTGGCAGGTGCAACCGCTGTTGAACGAAGACCTCTTCTTCATCAGTGCGCGGCGCGATGCGCGGCCAAGGCCAGCATCGCAGCGGCTGGTCGAGTTGGCCGATGAGCCGCTGATTCTGCCGACCGGACCACATGGTCTGCGAAGCACGCTGGATGCCGCCTTCTCCCGCGCCGGTGTCGTGCCGCGTGTGGTGCTCGAAGTGGATTCGCTGTCGCTCGTGATGACAGCCGTAGACGCCGGCCTGGGTGCGACGTTGCAACCCCATGCCGCCGTAGGCCGCTTTCCTGACGCAGCGCAGCGTTTCAGCCTCGTGCGCATCGATGATGCGCAGGCCCATCGCGTGAACCTCTTGTGCAGCCTTTCGGAAGACGAGCTGTCACCCGTTGCGCTGGCGGCACGGGTGGTGATCCGCGACACCATCAGGACCTTGGTGCAAGACGGGCACTGGCCCGGCACACAGCTCTGGCATCACAAATTGTGATGCCCCCATGCCTCGTGTGATCTTCACCGCGAGGCGAGCGCTCCCTACAGTGGCGCCCGTGGCTGCGGACCCCCGCCGCGGAGCGAGGAGCGATCTTGAAACCCGATGTCCTGGTGATCGGTGGCGGCAATGCGGCCTTGTGCGCGGCCCTGATGGCGCGCGAGGCCGGTGCGCGCGTGCTGCTGCTGGAAGCCGCGCCGCGCGCCTGGCGCGGTGGCAATTCCGCCCACACCCGGAACCTGCGTTGCATGCACAATGCGCCGCAGGACGTGCTGGTCGACGCCTATCCTGAAGAGGAGTTCTGGGAGGACCTGCTCAAAGTCACCGGCGGCCAGACCAATGAACATCTGGCGCGGCTGACCATCCGCGCCTCTTCCAACTGCCGCGACTGGATGCGCCGCCACGGCGTGCATTTCCAGCCGCCGCTCTCCGGCGCGTTGCATGTGGCGCGCACCAACGCCTTTTTCATGGGCGGAGGCAAGGCGCTTGTCAACGCCTACTACCGCAGCGCCCGCCAGCTCGGTGTGGACGTGCGCTACGAGACGCCGGTGGAACGTCTCGAGATGGAGAATGGTCGCTTCATTGCCGCGCTCACGCGCGGTGGCGAGCGCATCGAGGCACAGGCCTGTGTGCTCGCCGCTGGCGGTTTCGAGTCCGACCGCTCCTGGCTGCGCCAGGCCTGGGGTCAGAACGAGCGCGGTGAGTGGCCGGCAGACAACTTTCTCATTCGCGGCACCGCCTACAACAAGGGCGTGCTGTTGCGCCACCTGCTTGAGGACCACGGCGCCGACCGGATCGGCGATGCGACCCAGGCCCACATGGTGGCCATCGATGCACGCGCGCCGCTCTACGACGGCGGCATCTGCACCCGCATCGACTGTGTGTCGCTCGGCGTGGTGGTGAACCGGGACGCGGTTCGCTTCTATGACGAAGGCGAGGACTTCTGGCCCAAGCGCTACGCGATCTGGGGCCGCCTGGTGGCGCAGCAACCGCAGCAGATCGGCTTTTCGATCATCGATCAGAAAGCCATTGGCAGGTTCATGCCGCCCGTGTTTCCCGGGGTAAAGGCCGACACATTGCCCGATCTCGCGCGCCAACTCGGGTTGGATGTGAGCACCTTCCTGCAAACGCTCGACGGCTACAACGCCGCGTGCCGCATCGGCACTTTCGATCACACCACGCTCGACGACTGTCACACCGAAGGCATCGCGCCGGCCAAGACACATTGGGCACGGCCTATTGATACGGCGCCCTTCTACGCCTACGCGGTTCGGCCGGGCGTCACCTTCACCTATCTCGGCCTCCGCACCGATGACACCGCCGCCGTGCGTTTCAACGACCAGCCCAGTCCCAACCTCTTCGTGGCCGGCGAAATGATGGCCGGCAACGTGCTGGGCAAGGGCTACACCGCCGGCGTGGGCATGTCCATCGGCACCGCCTTCGGTCGCATCGCCGGTACGAACGCGGCCCGGGTCGCCATGAAAGGAGCGCACCATGCAGGCGCTTGAAGCCCTTGCGCGCGATGCGCGAGCCCTGGCTCAGGGGGAGGTTGTGCTGTCGGCACCCGAAGCCGAGGTCGCGAGGCAGATGCAGATCTGCAACGCCTGCCGCTACTGCGAAGGCTTCTGCGCGGTGTTTCCGGCCATGACGCGCCGGCTCGAGTTCGGCAAGGCCGACGTGCATTTCATGGCCAATCTGTGCCACAACTGCGGCGCTTGCCTGCACGCCTGCCAGTACGCGCCGCCGCACGAGTTCGCTGTCAACGTGCCCAGGGCCATGGCCGAGGTGCGCGGGCAGACCTATGCGGACTACGCCTGGCCCCCCGCGCTTGGCAAGCTGTATCAGCGCAACGGCCTCACGCTGTCGGTCGCGCTCGCGGCAGGCCTCGCCATCTTCCTGCTGCTTGCGGTGGCCTTCAAGGGCAGTCTCTGGCCCACAGACCTCGCCGGCAACTTCTACAACCTGTTTCCGCACAACCTGCTGGTGAGCCTGTTCGCGCCGGTGTTCCTGTTTGTGGTGTTCGCGCTCGGCATGGGCGTGACGCGCTTCTGGCGCGACGTGACGCCCGCGACCAGCGGCGCGCCGCTCAGTTTGCCTGCGGCCTCCGAAGCCTCGCAGGACGTGCTGCGCCTGAAGTACCTGGACGGCGGCCATGGCCATGGTTGTCACAACGAGGACGACGCTTACACGCTCTCGCGCCGCCGTTACCACCATTTCACCTTTTACGGCTTCATGCTGTGCTTCGCCGCCACCAGCGTCGCGACCCTCTACCACTACGTGTTCGGCTGGGTGGCTCCTTACGAACTGCCCAGCCTGCCGAAGCTGCTGGGCGTGGCCGGCGGCGTGAGCCTGCTCATCGGCACCAGCGGGCTCTGGCATCTCAACCGCCGCCGCCATCCGCTGCATGGCGATGTGGCGCAGAAACCCATGGACCTCGGCTTCATCGCCTTGCTGTTCCTTACCAGCGCCACGGGCCTGGTGCTGTGGTTGGCGCGTGGCACGCCCGCGCTGGCCATCACCCTGTGCCTGCACCTGGGCGCGGTGATGGCGTTGTTTGCGACCCTGCCATACGGCAAGTTTGCGCACGGGGTGTTCCGCACGGCCTCGCTGTTGCGGCACGCAGTGGAAAAGCGACAGCCAGACCCCATCGGCCTGAGCTCGGATTGATCAACCAACCAGAAGGAGACCACGATGAACAAGCGACAACTGCTGCTGCGGGCCACAGCAATGGCCGCAGCCACCTTGATGTTCGGGCCTGTCCAGGCCCAAGATTTTCCGCCGAAGAAACCGGTCACACTGGTGGTGGGGTTCGCCGCTGGCGGCGCAGCCGACGCAGCCGCGCGCCTGATCGCCAAGAAGCTGGCGGCCAACATCGGCCAGTCGGTGGTGGTCGATAACAAAGGTGGGGCGGGCGGCAACATTGCCCATCAATTCGTGGCCAACGCAACAGCCGATGGAACGGTGCTGCTTTTCGGTTCCATCGGACCGCTGACGATTGCGCCGCACATCATGAAGGTGCCCTACGACCCGTTCAAGGACCTGGCTGCCGTCTCGGGCGGCGTGAACTTTCCCAATGTGCTGGTCGCGCACAAGGCGCTTGGTGTCAAGAACCTGGCGGAGTTCGTCGCTCTCGAGAAGAAGACACCTGGCAGTCTGGACTACGCCTCCACTGGCGCCGGTTCGGCGTCGCACCTGGCCGGCGAACTCTTCAACCAGCGCGCGGGCATCGACATGGTGCATGTACCCTACAAGGGCGGCGCACCTGCCCTGCAGGACCTGCTTGGGGAACGCGTGGCGTCCTACTTCGCCGCTCCGCCCACCGCTTTGCCTCACATTGAAAACGGCAAACTTGTGCCGCTGGCCACCACGGGGCCCACCCGGCCGGCGTACCTGCCGAACATCCCCACCGTGGCCGAAGCAGGTTATCCGGGTTTTGAGGCCTTGAACTGGTACGCGTTTGTGGCTCCAGGCAAGACCCCGACGCCCTTGCTCGAGCGTTGGAACCAGGAAATCGTCAAGGTGCTCAACGATGCCGAAGTGAAGAGCGCGCTCAACCACCATGGGCTCACGCCGCAGCCGATGAGCCGCGCCGAACTCACCGAGTTCATGAAAAAGGAAGACGCAAAATGGAGCGCCATCGTGAAAGAGCGGAAGATCACGGCCAACTGATACAGCAATGCCTCGGGGCCATCGGTGGCCCGACTGACCGGGACAACGTGATGTCCCGATAATCGGGCGGATGTCTGTGCCCGCGTCCCATCCCAGCCCCCACCTCGCCACCGGCCTCGCGCTCGCCATCGCCGGTTCCATCGCCTTCAGTGCCAAGGCCATCATCGTCAAGCTGGCCTACCGCTATGGCGTGGACGCGGTCACGCTGCTCATGTACCGCATGCTGTTCTCGCTGCCGCTGTTTCTGGCGCTGGCGTGGTGGGCGTCCTACCGGCAGGGTGGCCAGGGTGCGCAGCGCCTGACGCTCAAGCGGCGCGACTGGTTGGGCGTGATCGGACTCGGTTTCACCGGCTACTACCTCGCCAGCTTCCTGGATTTCTGGGGGCTGCAGTTCATCAGCGCCAGCCTGGAGCGGCTGATCCTCTACCTCAACCCCACCCTGGTGCTGGTGCTGGGCTGGATCATCTACAAGCGGCGCATCACCGGCCTGCAGGCCATCGCCATGGCGGTGAGCTATGGCGGCGTATTGCTGGTGTTCGGCCACGAGGCCGGTTTTCAGGGGCCGAACGCGCTGCTGGGCGCGGCGCTGGTGTTCGCCAGCGCCATCAGCTACGCCATCTACCTCGTCTACAGCGGGGAACTGGTCAAGCGCCTGGGCTCGATGCGCCTGGTGGGCCTGGCCACCAGCGTGGCCTGCGTGTTGTGCATCGTCCAGTTCGCGCTGCTGCGTCCCTGGAGTGCGGCGGTGGTGGCGCCCGAGGTGCTGTGGCTCTCGCTGCTCAACGCCACGCTGTGCACGTTTGCACCGGTGGTGATGGTGATGATGGCGATCGAGCGCATCGGCGCAGGGCTGGCCGCGCAGACCGGCATGATCGGCCCGATGTCCACCATCGTCATGGGCGTGCTGATCCTGGGCGAACCTTTCAACAGCTGGATCGTGGCGGGCACCGTGCTGGTGCTATCGGGCGTGTTCCTGGTGACGCGCTTCGGCGCTGCGGCCGCCAGCAAGTGAACCTATTTTTCTGAGGAGATCGACAAATGGACTTGGGCATCAAGGGCAAGTGGGCACTGGTGGGTGGGGCCAGCCGGGGGCTGGGGCTGGGCTGCGCGCAGGCGCTGGCGGCCGAAGGCGTGAATGTGGTGATGGTGGCGCGCCGCGCGCCCGAGCTGGACGAGGCAGTGGCCGGCGTGCGCGCGGCTTCGCCCGCGGTGACGGTGCTGGGCGTGGCGGCGGACATCACCACGCCTGCGGGCCGCGCTGCGGCGCTGTCCGTTGCCGGTGGGCCGGGCACGGCGTTCGACATCCTGGTGAACAACGCCGGCGGTCCGCCGTCGGGCGATTTCCGCACCTGGGACCGCGAGGTCTGGATCAAGGCGCTGGACGCCAACATGCTCAGCCCCATCGAACTGGTCAGGGCGACGGTGGACGGCATGGCTGAGCGCGGCTTCGGTCGCATCATCAACATCACCTCGGGCGCGGTGAAGGCACCGATCGACATCCTGGGGTTGTCCAACGGCGCGCGCAGTGGCCTCACCGGTTTCATCGCGGGCGTGGCGCGCAGCCCGCTGGCCGCGCAGGGCGTGACCGTCAACAACCTGCTGCCCGGCGCCTTCGACACCGACCGGCTCAAGAACCTGTTTGCGGGTGCGGCCAGCAAGAGCGGCGAACCTGCCGAGGCCATCGCCGATGTGCGGCGCAAGACGATTCCGGCCAGACGCTTTGGCGATCCCCGGGAGTTCGGTGCCACCTGCGCATTTCTGTGCAGCGTGCACGCGGGCTACATCACGGGCCAGAACATCCTGGTCGACGGCGGCGCCTACCCCGGCACGTTCTGACGCATCAGCGGCGCGACGACACCAGGATCCCGCCCACGATGAGCACGAAGCCCAGCGCGTGGTGCAGGCGCGGCGGCTCGCCGAGCAGCGTGGCCGACATGAGTGCGGCAAAGAGGGGTGTGAGGTTGGAGAAGAATGCCGCCATCGCCGGCCCCACGCGGGTCAGGCCGGCGCTCCAGCAGCGGTAGGCCACCAGCGAGGGGCCCACCGCCACGTACACCAGCGCGGCGGCGAGTGGCCAGCCCCACTGGATGGCCGACCCGCCTTCGGGCTGCGGTGGCAGCGTCAGCCACTCGCCGGCCGCAAAGAGGCCCGACCACGCCAGACCCATGACCACCTGCGCCAGCAGGAACGCGGCCCAGTCCGACTTGATGTGAGGCGGGTCTTCGCCGGGCCGTGGACGCGCCAGCAACCAGCTGTACCAGGACCACAACACGATGGCCAGCAGGATCCAGGCATCGCCCGGTACCAGCTGCCAGGCCTTCAGCTGGGCCAGGTCACCGCGCGTGAGCACCACCAGCACGCCCGCCATGGACAGCGCGGCGCCCAGGGCGGCCCGGCGCGAGACGGCCACACCGTAGAACAGCCTGCCCAGCAGCAGCATCCACACCGGCATGCTCGAGGCGACCAGCGTCACGTTGATCGGCGTGGACGTTTTCAGGGCCACGTATTGCAGGGCGTTGTAGCAGCCCACCCCCAGCAGGCCCAGCAGCGTGAAGCGCCGCCAGTGCGGCCACATGCCTCGCGCGCCCGGGCGCAACACCCAGCCCGCCAGAGGCAGCAGGAGGGCCAGCGCCAGCACCCAGCGCAGGAAATTGAGCGTCACGGGCGGCACCACGCCCTGCATCACGCGCCCCACGATCGCGTTGCCGGCCCACAGCAAAGGCGGCGTGATCAACATCAGGATGGTGCCAGGGGAAAGGCGGGGGCGGTCGGGCTCGGACATGGCAGCACTGTAGCCGCGTGGCAAGCCCGGCCCGCGGCTGGGGATGCTCTGCGTCCCCGAAACGACGAGCCCGGATTTCGTGGCAGCATGGCCCCTTTCGTCATTGCCAGAGGAGAGACACCCCATGAGCGAACAGAGCAGCCGCGCCGTGCGCATCCACGCCCCCGGCGGCCCCGAGCAACTGGTGGTCGACACCGTGAGCGTGGGCGAACCCGGTCCGGGGCAGGTGCGCATCCGCCACCACGCGGTGGGACTCAACTACATCGACGTCTACCAGCGCACCGGCCTGTACCCGTTCCCCATGCCGCTGGCGCTGGGCATGGAAGGCGCTGGCGTGATCGAGGCGGTGGGCG
>VFQQ010005702.1_pt1 | contig 10183 bp, 13 predicted proteins | sample 3512341 | NCBI WGS metagenome assembly VFQQ01 (sample SAMN10412373, study PRJNA504923) | tailings metagenome | isolation source: Relicate 2 Philex TSF1 revegetated site | place: Philippines: Tuba, Benguet | collected 2017-08-29
GTCTGCCTCCGCCATGCTGCAGCAGAGGGGAGGCGAGATGAGAGAGCAACACAGCGAGCAGCATTCAGAAAGCAGCTGGGGTGGGCCGGGGCGGCCAGGCTGGCCAGGCTCGCAAGCTGTGCAACACACGCTATTCAGTGCCGCCAAGATCGCATGCAGCTGGACGCGCATATGTCACCTGCATATATCCAGCTGTTCAGCCCCCCACACAGGGCACCCACCGCGTCTGCTCAAAGTCGAGCGTCATGGGCAGCTGGCCGGGGGTGGTGGCGTTGGGCGGCAGGAAATAAGCCAGAGGCAGATCGACCAGCATCTCTGCAGCAGGGGGAAATAATAGGTCAATCATAAGGTTGTTCGACCCAAGCCTTGAAGTTGCAAACAATAACCAGAGCATTGCAGGAAGCGACCCGCCTTCCAATCAAAAGCCATGCTCCCCGCACAGCCTGATCGGGCGGGCCATCCAAAAATCAGCCCCACAGCGGCAGACAGTGTCACAGCGCACCCCGGGAGCGGGCATTTGGCGTGACCAGCACAGTGGTGTTGATGGAAACGAAGGCATCGGGGTTGGTCTCGTTCAGCGGGGGGATGGGCAGCCCGCTGCGCTGGTCCGTCACTGCAGCAGGCGGCAGCAGCAAGACACGAATTAGGGGGTGGCAAGGTGCGATGTCAAAACCAGCGACAACAAGGGTGGTTTAGGTCAGTAGAGCACTTGTTGGTAGCGCAGCTGCCCGCAGGCGTATTGGCATTGCACCACCTCAGCTGCCCAATAATCACAATGTGAGTGGCGCCCACAACAGCTCGATCCCAGCTCACCAGTGAGGCACTTTGGCTCCGGCAGGTACACATCCGCGTTGCACACCACCCAGAGGCGTACGCTTGCGTGCTGCACAATGCCGTAGTCCATGCAGCAAAGGCTGCTGGCCACAAACACGCGGCAGGCAGGCCTGCAGAGGTAGATAGAGGGCATGGCAATGAGGGCTGGTCAAGAAATGCAGAAAGAGGGCAGCAGGGTGCGGCAACACAGAGTGATGAAAGGCCGCCAGCGCATGCTCAGCAACAAATGGTAAATGTTGTAGTTGTACGGCAGCAGTAGCAGCAAGCTGCATAGAATGCCAGCAGCGTGGCACTCACTCGGCCATGCAGGTGGGGATCTCGGGTGGCTGGGGCCCGGCTGCAGCAAAGGCGGCAAGGGAGATTTGTTGAGTGTACAGCTCACTCAGCCCACCGGCACATCGCAAAACCAAGACAAGTCAGGAGAACACAAGCAAGCCGACTGTTGCAACAGAGCCTTAGCGCTCCAAAGCCTGCCGCTGTTCAGCGCTCCCACCACGCACGTGCAAGGGGCTCTGCGACTGGGGGCTGCGCCTCAGGAGGGAGTGCGGTGGGCGGCACCCCAATCGCATACGGCGGCGGGGCGCCGGTGGGAGGCAGGAGCAGGCCGGGGCTTGGGCTTGCGAAGAAGGGGCTGGGAGACAACCCTGCAGACAGAGGCGCAAAAGAGTCGAAGTTGCAGCGCAGAAAGCCGGGTGGGTCGTTGGGGCATGCAGCAGCCAGCCGCCTGGAACAGCGGCTGCATGTGGCGCCCAGGCTGCACGGCACTTGCTATCAGGCTGTGAAAGTTGATGCCTGCCGAGAGCAGGGAAACGCCTCTGCTGTGCCCTTCGAGCGCAACATGCAGCTGCAGGCAGTTGTCAAGTTTTGGCGCAGAAGCGCAACCAGACAGCTCAGGTGCAGGCAGCCGCTCACCAGGGATGGGGTTGGGCACGGGGACGGGCACCGGGGTGGGCCCGAAAATGGGCGAGGGCGAGGGAGTGATCACGCTGTCTGCAGCAGCAGGGTAGAGAGTCATAGAGGCCAATGCTGGTCAGCCGATTTGAAGAGCAGGGTCCCATTGCCACCAGCCTGCCCAGCCCCAGCAGTGCTGGCCTTGAGCCAACTGCAATCGAAAGCAGAGCGGCACCAGCCGCACGCATTGCACAGATTTGCACGCCTGTGTTGCATTGGCAAAGCAGCCCACCCAGCCAAACTTCAGCATGCTGAATGCATAGGAAGGAGGAGCAACAGCAGCATCTCCTCACAAGGAGGGGGTGGAGCATACACTGCCACCGGCGGCGGCGGCGCGTAGTAGGGCGGCGGGGGCGAGTAAGCCACAGGCGGAGAGGGTGGGGAGTAGTAGGGAGCCGGTGGGGGCGAGAGTAGAGGCGGAGAGGGCGGGGGAGAGGGTGGCGGGGAGCGGCGAGGCGGCGGCGAGAAGACCACTGTGCCTGGCGGTGAGGGAGGCCTGCAAAAGGGCAGCAATTAGGGCAGCAGGGAGTTGAGAGATGGGAGTGACCACATTGGCAGCGACTGGGAACCGGCAGGACAGCAGCAGTTGTGCAGGCCGTTTGAGGGTTGGTTGAAATGGTGATGGCCAGTCAACATTTCCCAGCATGCGCCGGCAAGGCTGCCATTTGCAGCATGGCGCACACGTGGTCTCACCTGGGAGGGGGAGAAGGCGGGCTGGGGGGCGGCCGCGGCCTTGGCGGCGGGTTTGGCGGCGGCGAACGCCTTGGGGGTGGGGACGGCGGCGGTGGCCGTTTAGGTGGCGGCGGCGGTGATGAGGGTGGCGCCAGCTCTGAGCAGTGGCGGTGGGGAGGGTTGCACGGTTTTGGGGCTAGCTCCGCCGTTACAACTGCCCGCAGCCAGTCACCTGCTGCTGTGCTGCAATAGGCAGATGGACATGGGTTGCGCCGCTCCCGGCCTTGACATCGCCCGGTGCAACATCTGCGCCCTATAAGCCTGCCTGACCACTCCCTTGGACTCACGGACAGATCTTGTGATTGTGGTCAGCGAGGGGCAGGGCCAGACGGCCAGAGGCTGCGGAGTGTTCATTGAAAGGTTCCACCGCTGCGCGGTCTGCTGCTGGTTTAAGAGGGCCGTGTTGATGTTATTCAGCACCTGCACAGAAAGTGGGAATGCATGGATGCATCACTTAGCAGCACAGATGGCAGTTGAAGCACAGCGCCGAGTACACAGAACAGCGACCAACCGATGAGCAAACTTTCAAAAGACGGCCCGCGGCTCACAAGCCTGCAACAGCTGCTCACCTGTTGCGCGGCTGCCGGCTGCGCAAAAGGAATCCGTACCGTCGAGGCCACCCACTGCGTCTGCACTGCATCACAGCCCACGCCATTGCCTTGAGCCGCTGATACAAACCTGCACCAGTGAAAAGTGCAACCGCGCTTAGTAGCAGCAAACAGAGGTGCAATACCAGGTGCACAGCAGCAGTTGCTGTGCCCGCCTGGCACAGAGCGAGCCGACCACTCAGAAAGCAAAAAATGCACCAAATTTAACTGCTCTAGCCATTGTTGCACATCAAATAAATCCGGAGCTGGCAGCCGCAACTCACTTGACTTGCGACTCGAGCTGCTGTTGCGGCTGGCTGGCCCCATTTGTGAGGCGCCACACAAAGTTGCTGATCTTTGGGCTGAACCCAGCTGCACCGCTCAGGCCGCCTGCGGCAGGCAACAGCAGGGCGGTGGATGTGATAACATTCCTGCAAAGCTTGCCTCGCCGTGCAGCGCTCCCACAGCAGCTCCATGTGCCAAGTGTCGGTTTAGCGTGTGACAGCAGCAGCACAAGCAAGCAGGCCGCACAGCATCTTGAGTGCACAGAGACTCACTCGGACCGTGCTTGTAGGTCACCGTCACCGTGACATTTGACTGCAGGCAGGGAGGGTACGGATGATGTGCATGGCACAGCCTGAGCAGAAGCACCAGCCTCTGGCTTGGTGGCAAGGAGCAGCAGAGCCACTCTCACAGCGAATGCAGCAGCGCCACTGGCATGCAGCACTCACTGTCGCTGCTGCAGACAGGTGCGGCGCCAGACCTATAACATAAGGAGGGCAGGGAGGCACGGGCAATAAGCAAAGCAGCAGCAGGCAGGCAAGTCCAGAGGCAGCAGGCGGCGGCGGCGGCAAGTTGGCCGCAAGCGGCGGCCGGCCCGCCACCGGGCTCAAATGGACGTGCTGACGCCACAGATCGCCACTGAGGCCTCGCCCGAGCCAAGGCAGCGCCGGGCGGCCCGAGCGTGTTGGCCGCGGCGGCTTGTGGCTGCGACCAGCGGCGATCTGGCTTGCAAATTGACTGCAGAAGCCCCAAATGCGCCGTCATGCCTGGCCTGGCCTGGCCGCTTCGGCCCGACCGGCCCCAAAACGAGCGGCGGCACCCGGCAGCCTGTGGCGTGGAACAAGCTGCAAAGTGTCCACTGAACCCAGCTGCGGTCGGCGCGGGCGGTGCCCGCCTGGGCAGCCCGCTCCTCACCCGCGAGCAAGCAGGAGAGCGCCAGGAGCGCCCCTGTTCGCCGCATGCTGGCAGGAGGGCGAAGGAGAGCGGCCAAAGTCGATCTCCGAGGCGCGACCAGCCCAGTCCTGGCAGGCGCGAGCCGCCCGCTGCGCTGCCGTCCCTACTGCCGCTTGCCACATGTCTGCCCTGTTCACCGCGACAAACCTGCAACCCGGCTGGTGGCTGAATGCCCAGGTGCACCAATTGTGTATCAGTCATGTTGAGGCAGCGTTGGCGCCAGGAGGCTTAGCGCCATGAGCGGGGCGGATTGGCGCTTGACGCACACGTGTGTGGCAAGATTGGAGCACGGCGGAGCGCTGAATTGGGCAGCAGTGCAGCTGCACAGGCCCTTCTTGGGCCCCATGAAAACGTTTGATTTCAGGCAGTATAACTCGGGGCCCAAGTGGAGCAGATGCGCCACACTTCTGTCCGCTCGCCTCAACCCACACGCGACCTCGTGTGGGATTGGGCGTTGCAGCAAACACAAGTCTTATTCCTCACGTCACTTCATTTTTTCTTACTTTCGCAGGAAACGCCACTATCAGTGCAAATCTCGGCTGCTGGAACTGGTTTGCAGCTGACAATGGCTTTTATGGTTGTGAGGCGCAGGTGAGCTGGAATGGCTCGAGTGAGCCTTGCCGCAGCAGCACAAAAGCAGCAGCACCTCCTGCTTTTTAAACAACTCTAGTGGATGGACCCAGGCGTTGTCACCCAGTTAAAATAAACGGATGTGTGTGCGGCCAGCAGTGCAGTGCGCACAATGGCCATGCAGTTGAGAGCTTGATGGCACGCACGCTTTAGTTGTGTGGGCCCACTGCATGACTGCCGTTGACGCCATTCCTATTGGAAGCTGTCGACAGCTTCCAATAGGAACCTCACTGCTGCAAAACCGTGCAAATCGGCGGTTGACCCGGTGGTTGTCACATGTTCTACACAAGAGACCCAGCCTTCAGTGTTGACAGCCTGCCAGTAAGCGGCACTGAATGTGGATGCATGATTATATAAAGTCGGCAGCCGCAAGTACAGTTGTGGAGTCGATCGACCCGCACTGGCCATCTCCTGGCACTTGCTGTTGCAGTAGTCTTCTCACAGGCTCCAACTATGGCAGCCCAATGCGACGACTGTTGCACCACAAGTGCTGAGGAGGAGGCCAGCGGGGTCCGGCGCATGCCATGCCACTAATTTTTGCTGGTGAGGCCCCCCTTTCACCATTCTTGGTCTGCAACAGAGCACTATCACTTGCACAGGGTGACAACTGGGCTTGAGCTTAGGCTATGGACGATGGCCCAGTATTGCTAGGTTGATTCTGATTAAGGGCAGCAAGGTGGGCGGAATCGAGCACACCGATTGATTCGACCTGGAATGCTTGTTGTGGTTATTGCTCACAAACCTGTGTTGCGACCGCAGACAGCAGAGGAGGCTCTTACACGCCTCTGTGATGATCTGTCAGCCCTGAACAATGCAGCTCATGCACCCAGCAGCTTTGCAGGCGTTGCCAACGCATCAGTGATGCTGTGCCAGTCTGGCTCAGCAAGACTGTGTGCAACACGCTGGCTGCCGCCTAGGCATTCTGCTGTACACGCAGCAGCAGCGGCAGCAGACTGGGCGGTGTGCCACTTCTGCAGCCTGATGGGTGGTGGTCAGCCGCAAGAAGATATGCAGCTGGCAGAGCCGGCGCCAGATCTGTTCTAGAACCGCCACCCGCAGCCATGACAGCAGCTCATGTGCAGCAGGGAGGCGGGCAGGCATTTGTGTTTCTCAATGTCTGCCGTGCACAACCCCTGCCAGTGCTCTTCAGTACCATTTACGTGCTCTCACACGCTCTTTGATCTTTGGTGCAGCCGACCCAGCCCAGCAAAGGTGTTGAAGGCGCGCTTACCCAGCCCGCCCCAGCCCGGGCAGCCCACAACAGGCAGCAGCGGCAGCGGCGGCAGCGGCGGCAGCGGCGGCAGCCCAAGAGGCAGCTCCCCGGTCAGTCATCAGGGGGAGGTATCCAAACAGTTCGAACAGGCCGCATATATGTACCTGGAGGTGGAAGCCCACAGCAGGAGTGGGCGGCTGTCATTTGCTGATGCCCTCAGCCTCATGCCAACCAACCACCTGGTCAGGTGCAGCCGACAACGACTGCGATGGCTTGTGCGGCATTGCAATCGGCAGCCTGTCAGCCAAGCTGTGTTTGATGGCATCATGGATACAGCGCGTGTGAGATTGGGCACATACAAGCGGCCGCAGGGTGGCACGGAAGTTTGGCTTCAGGCGGCAGCACAACCAGGGCAGGCGTCGCACGCTTACAACGATTGCACATGAGTTGTAAGCCAGGATTGTGCTGTGGCAGGCACCGGCGGTGCACAAGATACAGAGGGGGCAGCCGGGGGCGGGATCGCAGGCCAAGGGAAAGGCAGGCCCAGTGGCAGCAAAGCAGACGCCAGCGAGGGGCTGGAGGAAGTGAGTTCTTGTCCTGCTGGTTGGAAAACGGCCACTGTAACCGCACCGATGGACTGGGATGCGCCAAGATGTGGCATTGACAGTCGCTGTTGCTGAGCAAATGGCTAACATCATGGATGCCCCACTCCAGGCCGTTGGGTGTTTGTCACTGAACATGAGCCTGCACTAGTGAATACAGCCTTCTCACCTCAGATCAGTCAACAGTCTGCAGAGGATGCGTGCCACGCTAAGCGGACACTCCATGCGCAAGGCGGCAGCCGGCGGGAAGGTGTCCGGAGCGCTTGTGTCGCTCGGGAGCCACCAGCGCTACTAACTGTTCCCTCCAAACTCACCTGAAGCTTATGGACGCAACTCCGCCTGTGGGCCGCGAGCCCCTCTCCCGCCGCGACTCCTCCTCCCTCCTGCCGCTGTGATTTGCACTTGCATGAAGCTCCTGGCCATCATTTTGTTATTTTCCGCCGCCGCCACCGCCGTGGTGAGCGCCGCTCGTGCCGGCGGCCGACCCAAACTGCGCAATTTCTCCTCCGCCGCTGAAGCCCAGGTGTCCGTGAAGCAGCTGCAGCAGACGGTGGGCAAGGGAGGGGGGGGGCAAGGGGCAAGCTGCCACAAGCACCAACCCAGCCGACATGTGATATGTGGCGCCAACCCATGAGTAGAAGGGATACCGCTTCCGCATGCAGTATACATCTATACGGAAGGGGCTGCCGCTCGTGGCTCGGCCAGCCCCTTCCCCACCTCCAGACGTGGTTTCTCTCTCAGGCATCGATCTGTCTTGCACGCCTTTCAGGCGTCAGCCAGATCGCCTGCCCTCCCACCCTTTGGGCCTGCAGGCAGGTTTGTCGGTTTCCCCCGTTCTTGTGCTTCTTTATATGTTGGGAGACCCGCCTCCTAGGGAGGCTGGAGCAGGCAGCAGATAGCACACTTCCGATACATCATGAGAGGCGGTGTGACAGGCACGGCAGTGACAGCAGCACTGCAGCACTTGATTCAGATTCAGAGGCCACGCAGTTGGAGCTGTAGCGGCATGTGAGGCAGGTCAGCTGCAGTACTTGACAGCAGATTACTGCCTGCCTGCTTGCATGATTGATTCACGGATGTCCTCTCGTACTTTCGAGAGACTTGCGAAACATCCCACTGTTGACCGCAGTGTGTAAAGTGTGTGGCAAACATTTGCGGCATGCGGCCTCGGCGGCAGTTGGCTGTATTCAGAAAAGGTGGAGGGGTGTGCTTTAATATTTGGGTGGTGATGGCTGTCCCATCACAGCCTTATGCGGTAGGCAGTGCTAGCCAACACAGGAAGACCAGCAGGACCATGCAACCATAGTCCGACATGTCAACCCTGAACGAGTTAGCAGCTACTAGAAGCAACACTGGCGGCAGGGGTACCCCGGTGTCTACTTGAACCTGTGCCACAGTCTGTCGCTGTCGCTGTTACACCCGCCTGTCGTACAAAATAAAAGCAGGCCTCGGCACAGCCACACAACCAAGGGAAACAAAGAGGGATGGGAAAACGGCTGCCGTACAATACTGTGGGGAGAGAGTGTGCGGATGTGAAGCAGTGCATGGGGAAGGGTGGGTTGGTACATTGCATGAAGGAAAGGGTGGCAAGTGACCACCTGGTGCGGTCCTGTGTGTGGTGAGGCGCACTAGCAGGCCGACAAATAGCCGCATACTGCTGAGGCTAAGGGGGCAGCCCAAGTGCTCGCCTGCCGCGCCGCCTGCACGCTCCGGCGAGTGGCCCGCAGCGTGGGGCGCTCGCCCCATGGGCTGCCCTGCGGGATAAAGTTCGGGGTGCAGGGCATGGCAGTCGGATGCCGGTTGCGTGCCACTGCCAACAGGCGGTCCCCCAGTACGGTCTCGCATCACCACAAAGTAGTGCCGCTAGGCTGCCGCTGCTACCTGCTGCAGGTGGTGCTGCAACACTGACCCCCTCACTGCTGCCCGATGCCCTAGGTTGAAGACCACCCCTGCTGCTGCCATGGCGCGCTACAGCTGGTGGGCCCTCAGCAACTGTTGTACTGATCGATGCACTCACTGCTCCACTCATCTGCCATCTGCAGGTTGGCCTCCAACACTACACACATGTGTGCATCAAGCAGTGCCCGCCCCACAACCGTGCTGAGCTTGCCCACCACGTGTGCACACTGGAGGGAAAGAGGGCATACTAGGTGAAAAGGGTATCGTATGAGCAGGAAGTGTATCTCAGGCCTACCTGTGTTTCAGGTGGGCCAGCCGCTCCACAGCGACGCTCGTAACCACCCCCTTCAATACTCACCAATATGTTGCATTTCAGCCTGTCTCGACAAATCTCGACAAATGCAGGCGTGTATCGATCCAGGAGTATTTACAGGTTTGCTCAAGAGTCACAATGGGAGGGATAACTTTGCACGAAAGTTATGCATCTTGACGGAGGAATGCTGACCCCTTTAAGGGAAGACGCAGCCAGTGCACTGGTTGGTAGAGCCACTGGTGTCGCAGAAGCATGTGGGTTGGTTTGGGTCGCAGCCAGACGCCGAGTTGCAGTTCTGCGGACAAAATAGAAAGCACATGTTAGCGCGTTACATGCAGCTATTGACTAATTGTGTTCACGGCAGTTGCACGCACCGAACAAATGTAGCCGCCGCCCCCTTTGTTTCGGCAGGCATTGTTGGCACCCGACCGCCCATAGCAGTCCGCATAGCCGCCACCGGCGCAATCGCCCGAGCTGTTGCCTGCAAGTCAAAGAGCGTCTTGCTTTTCATTTCAGTGTCACACGTGCATCGTGGATGGCTGTTGTGGGAAGCAAAGCGGGCGTCTGTCGCCAGCGTGACGTACCACGCGGTACTGTGCGGCATGGCGGCCGTGTATGGAGAGTGCTCCCACAACAATGGCAATGCAGTACCGGCCTGGTTCGCAAGCTCGACCATCATCGCTAGGCGTGTAATCCGTGTCGCATATGTCGCACGTGCAGTCATTGTTATACCACACGCAGTTTTCGATTTCGGTGCATTCCTCGCACTCGCAATCCGAGTAGTACGTGAGGCACCCCGTGATCCCTACGCACTGCAGAAACGTCAGGGATGAGCAAGTGGACTTGTTCATGGAGCGCAACGGAGCTTGCGGCACAGACCCTATGCCCTACGCCATCACTCACGCATTCATAGCCGCCATTCACAGGCTGTCCAGTGGAGCATACATCACAAGTGCAGTCGGCTTTGTACGTGGAACAGTCCAAAATGAAGTCGCACTGCACATGCCAGGTGAGGTGAGACAAGCGGTCATGTGTGTCACAGCGCGTGCCCTCCATTCGTCAAGTCAACTCCTCCCAAATCCCCCGGTACCCTCCCAAACCCCCCAGTACATACACGGCTTCCCACCCACCACTCACGCATTGCGTTGCGCCGTTCACAGGCACACCGACATAGCAAACACCGCAC
>VFQQ010005706.1_pt1 | contig 10180 bp, 8 predicted proteins | sample 3512341 | NCBI WGS metagenome assembly VFQQ01 (sample SAMN10412373, study PRJNA504923) | tailings metagenome | isolation source: Relicate 2 Philex TSF1 revegetated site | place: Philippines: Tuba, Benguet | collected 2017-08-29
TCGTCTCGGGACATGGCTGCGCGGTGGCGCAGCACGAATTCCTGGTAGGTGTCGATGCCGCGCAGTTGCAGGATGGTGTTGCGCACGGCCGCTTCCACCAGCACGGCAATGTTGCGGCCGGCCACCACCTGAATCACGGCCTTGCGAACCGGTACACCCAGCACATCCTGATACAGCGGCTCGTAGGGCATGCGCTCGTAGTCGCGCTCCATGGTTTCGCGGCGCACCAGGTGCACGATGAGCTGCAGCCGCATCTTGCGGCGCACCGCGGTTTCACCAAAGATGGCCTTGATGTCGAGCAGGCCGATGCCGCGCACTTCGAGGAGGTTCTGCAGCAACTCGGGGCAACGGCCCTCGATGCTGGTCTGGTTGATCCGGTAGAGGTCGACCGCGTCGTCGGCCACCAGACCATGGCCGCGCGAGATGAGTTCAAGCCCGAGTTCGCTTTTGCCCAGACCCGATTCGCCGGTGATCATGACCCCCATGCCCAGGATGTCCATGAACACGCCGTGCATGGTGGCGCGGTCGGCAAAGTGGCGCGACAGGTAGGCGCGCAGCACGTCGATCACGAAGGCGGCCGATTCCTTCGTGGAGAACATGGGAATCTGCGCGCGCTCGCACATGGCGAGCAGTTCGTCGGGCGCGGGCCGGTCGTCGGCCACCACCAGCACCGGCGGCTCCAGCGTGACGATGCGCGCCACGCGGCGGCGGTTGTCTTCGACGCTGGGGCTGGTGAGGTAGGCGACCTCGCGCTCGCCGATGACCTGCAGGCGGTAGGGATGGATGTAGTTGAGGTAGCCGACCAGATCGGCGCCCGAGCGCGCAGCACGGATCGCGACTTCGTCGAAACGTCGCTCGGAGGCCCCGAGCCCGGCAATCCATTGCCACTTCAGCGTGTCCCGGTGGTCCTCGAAGAGGACGTCGGCGCTGACGACGGTGGGCTTCATCCGCGCAGATCGGCCGCCGGATTCAGGCGGCGGCGTGCGCCGACTGCCAGTTGGCGATCAGCGCGTGCAGCGCAGTGGCGTCGCCCGAGCCTTTCATCTGCTCGCGCAAGGCACTGTCGCTGAGCAGTTCGGCGATCTCGGACAGGATTTCCAGGTGCTTCTGCGTGGCCGCCTCGGGCACCAGCAGGAAGATCATGAGCTGTACCGGCTGTTCGTCCGGGGCGTCGAAGCCGATGGCGCTGGCCAGCTGGAACACCGCCGCCAGCGGTTGTTTGAGGCCCTTGATGCGCCCGTGGGGAATGGCCACGCCGTGACCCAACCCGGTGGAGCCGAGGCGCTCGCGCGCGAACAGGCTGTCGGTGATGAGTGCACGATTGAGACCGTGCTGCGTTTCGAACAGCAGGCCCGCTTCCTCGAAAGCGCGCTTCTTGCTCGTGGCGTCGACGCTCACGAGGACTTGCGCGGCGGGCAGGATGGCAGAGAGACGGTTCATGGGGGCCCTTTCGGACCGCGGATTATGCGCTTCTGACCTCCCACGGCTAGATGAACGAGACAAAAAAGCCGCTTGACAACTCAAGCGGCTTGTTGCAGTGCAGCACGGTCGCAAACCCACGCGCGGCGCGGGTTGTGACGGTTTTCACATCAGGCGTTTGACGGCCTCGTGGTTGTGCTCCTGGGCCTTGGTCTTGTAGCGCAGCACCTGGCGGTCGAGCTTGTCGGCCAGCTCATCGACGGCGGCGTACAGATCGGCGTGGGCGCTCTCGGCGAACAGGTCGCGGCCCTTGACGTGGATGTTGCACTCCGCTCGCTGGCGCAGGTCCTTCTCCTTGAGGTTGTCCACCGTGAGCAGCACCTTGATGTCCACGACCTGATCGAAATGCCGGGAGATGCGTTCGAGCTTGCTGGTGACGTAGCCGCGCAGGGCGGGGGTGACCTCGAGATGGTGACCGCTGATCGTCAGGTTCATGAGAGAGCCTCCTATTGCTCCGGGTTGACACAGGCCACCAGGGGGCTAGCCCCCTGCGACCACGGGATGGCTTGACCCACTATGCCGACGATGGCGCCCCCGCGCAAGGCGCAAACGTCAGAAATCGTGACTTCTTGACCGGCGTCAACCGGGCGCACCCCGGGCGGCGCCGTGCAGTTGCAGGCGCCTGGCCAAGGCGATGCTCGCGAAGCTGGCAACCACTCCGATCAGGCCCGCCGCCCAGTAGTGCTCGACCCGACCGGCGGCGTCGCGCGCGATGATGAGCCCGCCGAGGAACGAGGCCAGCCCCATGGAGGCCGATTGCACCGAGGCGTTGAGCACCATGAACGTGCCGCGCAGCCGGGGCTCGGCCGCCGAGGTGAGGATGGCCATGCCGGGGATCATGCGGCCCGACATGAGCATGAAGAACGACGTGGAGACCAGCAAGACCAGCGGCAGCGCCATGGGCGGTGCGAGCGTGGTGAGCATGAGCGGCACCGTCACCGCCGCGGCCAGGCGCGAGAAGGTGCGCACCTTGCCGAGCCGATCGGTCAGGCGCCCGAACCAGCGCGCGCTCAGCAGCGTGAACGCGCCGCCCACGAGGTACATCAACGGGATGTCATCGTCGGTCAGGCCGACGTTGGCCTGCATGTAGATCGTGATGAACGGAATCACGGTGAAGCCGGCGAACATCATCAGCGCCGACATCGCGAACGCGAGCCAGTGGTTGCGCTCGCTCAGCACCTCGCCAATGGTGTGCCGCGACCCGGGCCGCCCGCTGACCAGGTGGGCACGCAACGGTGGCAGCGTGAGCCAGGCGCCGGCGCAGAACACCACGCACAGCAAGGCGATGGCGATGAAGGTGGCGTGCCAGTCGAGCCAGCTCGCGAGCCACAGGCCCAGCGGCACGCCGGCCACGGTGGCCACCGAGAAGGCCGACATCACGATGCCCATGGCGCGGCCACGCCGCTCGAAGGGCACGACGTCGGCCACGATGGTCTGCGCGAGCGCGGAAAGCACGCCGCCGAACACGCCCGCCGCGATGCGCGCGCCCATGAGGAAACCGTAGCCCGGTGCCAGCCCGCAGGCCAGCGTGGCCAGCGCGAACAGGCCGTAGAGCCACAGCAACAGGTTGCGGCGGTCGAAGCGATCAACGTAGGTGGCAGCGAACAGGCGCGAGACGCCGGCCGACAGCGTGTAGGCCGAGACCAGCAGGCCGAACTGCGCGTCGCTGATGCCGAACAGCCGCGTGAACTGCGGGCCCAGCGGCATCATGATCATGAAGTCGAGGATGTGCGTGAACTGGATGCCGGCGATGGTGAGCAGCAGCCAGCGTTCGCGGGAAGCGCTCAGGGGTGTGGGAGACGTCACGGGATGGGCTTGGAAGTCAGGCCGGGCAGTGTCGCTCAAAGCCCTCGGCCCCGCGTCGCCATGGCCTATGCTGCGCCCATGACCACGGACCATGGCCTGCCCGAGCGCCTGTTGCACGAGCAAGTGCGCCTGTTGGCGCGCAATGTGCCGGCCCTGGTGATCGGCACCCTGCTGGCCGCCACCGGCACGACCGCACTGCTCGTGGTCGATGGCTTGCCCTCCGCATGGGCGCTGGCGTGGCTCGGCGCGGTGGCCGCGCTGTGCCTGGTGCGTTGGGTGGTGGGCAAGGCCTACCACCGCACACCCGGTACACCGGATGCCGCGTGGTGGGCCCGGTGGTTCGTGGTGTCGTCGATGCTGGCCGGCTTGCTGTGGGGCGCGCTGGCGGTATTCGCCTACGACGCCGAAGACACGCACACACAGGCGGTGGTGGTCATCGCTTTGGCCGGCATCGTGGCCAGCGCCACGCAATCGCTCGGCCCGTATTTCCCGGCACACCTCGCGTTCGCCCTGCCGGCGCTGTTGCCGATCGCGATTCGCTGCCTGTCCAGCGGCACGGCGCGGGGCGTTGTGCTGGGCCTGCTCACCCTGGCCTTCCTGCTGATGGCGGAGGTGTTCGCCCGGCGCATCGCGCAATCGATCGCCGAAGCCACCTTGTTGCGCTTCGAGAACGAATCGCTGGCCGACGCATTGGCCAGGGAACGCGACCGCGCCGAATCGGCCAACCGTGCCAAGACGCGCTTCCTGGCCACGGCCAGCCACGACCTTCGCCAGCCCATTCACGCCATGAGCCTGTTCGTGCCGGCGCTCAAGACGCTATCGAGCCGCACCGACATCAGCCCGGCCACCGTCGGCACCATCGCAGACCGCCTGCAGGGCGCGCTGGACACCATGGCGCAGTTGCTCAACCGCCTGCTGGACATTTCGCGCCTGGACGCCGGGGCCACCGAGCTCAAGCCCCAGGCGGTTCCGCTGCGCCCGCTGCTGAACAAGGTGCGCGACGAAGTGGCCAGACAGGCCGGTGCCAAGGGCCTGCGCTTTCGCATCCGCGACCGCGGCCTGGCGGTGCATGCCGACCCGGCGGTGCTGCACAACATCCTGAGCAACCTCGCGGGCAACGCCGTGCGCTACACGGAGCGCGGCGGCGTGCTGCTGGCGGCAAGGCGCCGCGGCGAACGCGTGCGCATCGAGGTCTGGGACAGCGGCGTGGGCATCGAAGCCAAGGATCTGACGCGCGTGACCGAAGAGTTCTTCCAGATCGACAGCGCCCGGCGCGACGCCAGCCAGTCGCGCGGCTTCGGCCTGGGCCTGTCCATCGTCAAGCGCTCGGCCGACCTGCTGGGCAGCCACCTGATCTGCCGTTCCCTGCCCGGGCGAGGTTCGATGTTCGCGATCGAGTTGCCCCCGGCCGTGGTGGACGCGACCGAGGAAAGGCCGCCGGACAGCACGCCGCGGCCTTCGCGCACGGTGCTGGTCGTGGACGACGATCCGCAGATCCTCACGGCCACGGGCCTGCTGCTGCGCGGCTGGGGCCACCAGACGCTGGCGGCGCGCAGCCTGGACGAGGCCCTGACGGCACCGGCCACACACGGCAGCAACCCCGATGTGGCGCTGATCGACATGCACCTGAGCGCCAACCAAAACGGCCTGCAGGTGATCGCCGCGCTGCGCGAACGCCACGGGCCCTCGCTGCGCGTCGCGATCGTCACCGGCGACACCAGCCCGGAGGTGTTGGCGCAGATCCGGTCGGCCGGGGTACTCGGCCTGCACAAACCCGTGGCGCCGGACGCGCTGCGCCGTTTCGTCGATGACCTGCCAGAGGGAGTCTGAACCCATGTCCCTCGACACCGTTCTCACCCACAACACGGCCTTGACGCCCCACCCCACGGTGAGGCCCGATGGCTGCGCCCTGGTGCTCATGGGCGGCGGTGCACGCACCGCCTACCAGGCGGGTGTGCTCAAGGCGCTGCGCGCCATGCTCCCGCCCGCGCACACCGGCTTCCCGTTCCACTGGTTGTTCGGCACCTCGGCCGGGGCGCTCAACGCCAGCTACCTGGCCAGCCAGGCGGGTGACGGCGCCGACGCACTGAACCGCCTGGCCACGTTCTGGCAGGGCCTGCGCTCGCAACAGGTGTACCGGCTGGACGCGCCAAGCTGGGTGCGCGCGAGCCGCGTGCTCGCGGGCTGGACGCTGTCACGCCAGATCAAACGCCACCGCGCGCTGCTCGACACCCTGCCGCTGGTGGACACCTTGCACCGGGCGATCGATCTCGGGCGCCTGGAAAAGGCGCTGGAAAGCGGTGCCATCGAGGCGCTGGGCATCACGGCGTCCAGCTACACCAGCGGCGAGCACTGGACTTTCTGCCAGGCCCGGGCGGCCTGCACCGTGCAGCCCTGGCACCGGCCGGGCCGGCGCTCCGATTTCCAGCCCATCACCATCGAGCACCTGATGGCGTCCAGCGCCATTCCCTTCCTGTTCCCGGCGGTGCCGCTGTGGGTGAACGGGCATCGCGAACATTTCGGCGATGGCTCCATGCGCCAGCTCTCGCCGCTGTCGCCGGCCATCCACTTCGGCGCGCGGCGCGTGCTGGTCATCGGCGTGGGGCAGCCGCAGCGCGCGGGCCTGGTGTCTGGCAACGACAGCGGGCCCACCGCCGGCACCATCGCCGGCCATGCGATGGCCAGCGTCTTTCACGACACGCTGCAGTCCGACGTGGAGCAGACCATGCGCGTGAGCCAGACCCTGGCCCGCCTGCCCCCCGGCCTGGCCGCGGTGCTGCCTTACCGGCCGGTGGAGGTGCTGGCGATCCAGCCCAGCGTGTCGCTGGACGAGATCGCGCTCAAGCACGTGCACGAACTGCCCGTGACCACGCGCCACACACTCACTGGCCTGGGCGCCCTGGACACGCGCCGCGGCGCCAACGCCAGCGCCGCGGCCCTGGCGAGCTACCTGCTGTTCGAGCCCGGCTTCGTGCAGGCGCTGATGTCGTTGGGCGAGCACGACGCCTGGCGACGGCAGGACGAATTGAAGGCCTTTCTGGCGCCTCCTGTCACGGACGGTGCACAAGGTGCGGTGCGATAATCGCGCCCGTCATTCCCCGGAGCCCCTCATGGAAAGCACACCACCCAGTTGTGTGCTTTCAGCCTCCCCCGCCACCGTCTGAGCCCGCGCTGACCGCCAGCGCAACGCCCCGGCGGCCGGCTGGCTGAAAGCGCCACCGAACCCGCCGGCCGGCACACCGGCCTCCCCCGCCCACCGCCACAAGCAGCAGGGAGCGCGCCATGCTCAACGTCTTCACCCTGGCCAATGGCCGGCTGTTCCAGGAAGAAATCGAATCCCTGGAAGAGCTCGCGAAGTTCAAACCCATCTGGGTCGACCTGGAAGACCCCACGCCCGAAGAGCGGCGCTGGGTCAAGCAGCACTTCGGCCTGTCCATCCCGGAAGACGCGATGGACGAGGACATCGAAGAGTCCGCCCGCTTCTTCGAGGAAGACAACGGCGAGCTGCACGTGCGCAGCGACTTCCTGATCGACGACGACGAGGACCCGCGCGCGGTGCGTGTGGCCTTCATCCTCAACGAGCACAACGACACGCTCAAGAGCCGCGGCGTGCTGTTCTCCATCCACGACGAGGACGTGCCGGTGTTCCGCCTGCTGCGCATGCGCGCGCGCCGCATGCCGGGGCTGATCGAGGACGCGAAAGACGTGCTGCTGATGCTGTTCGACGCCGACGCCGAGTACTGCGCCGACACGCTCGAAGACATCTACGACGACCTGGAAGCCGTGAGCGCCAAGGTGCTGTCCAGCGAAGCCACCGACTCGGCGCTGGGCGAAGCGCTGTCGGCCATTGCGCAGCACGAGGACATGTCGGGCCGCATCCGCCGCAACGTGATGGACACGCGCCGCGCGGTGAGCTTCATGATGCGCAGCCGCCTGCTGAACGCCGAACAGTTCGAAGACGCGCGCCAGATCCTGCGCGACCTCGACTCGCTGGACGGCCACACCGCCTTCCTGTTCGACAAGATCAACTTCCTGATGGATGCGACCGTCGGTTTCATCAACATCAACCAGAACAAGATCATCAAGATCTTCTCGGTGGCCAGCGTGTCGCTGCTGCCGCCCACGCTGGTGGCCAGCAGCTACGGCATGAACTTCCAGTTCATGCCCGAGCTGAACTGGCGACTCGGCTACCCGTTCGCGATCGCGTTGATGGTGTTCTCGGCCGTGGTGCCGATGCTCTACTTCCGCAAGCGCGGCTGGCTACGCTGACGCCTCGAGCAGGCGCTCGACGATGGCCGCGCTGTAGCGGCTCGCCACCTGGGTGAGAAAGCGCGGAAAGTCCACGTGGGCTGCGTCGTCTGCGCGGTCGGAGATGGTGCGAAGCACCGCAAAGGGTTTGCCGAAATCGGCACACACCTGGGCCACCGCAGCGCTCTCCATGTCGACCGCGAGCGCGTCGGGCAGCTCGGTCTGCAGGGCCTGGCTTTCGGCGGTGCGTGAAACGAAACGGTCACCGCTGATGAGCAGGCCCTGGTGCACGCGCGGGGCCTGCAACTGAAATGTGGCCACCGCCTCGGGGCCGAGCGACGCCCGCGGGTCGCGCAGCGTGGCTTCGCTCGCGCGCACCAGGCGATCGGCCCACGCCGCATCGGTGGCGAAGCGCGAGCGCCCGTAGCCGGGCATCTCATGGCGCGGGAAGATCGGCGAGGCGTCCATGTCGTGCTGCAGCAGCTCGCGCGCCACCACCACGTCGCCCACCTTCACACCCGGCCCCAGGCCACCGGCCACGCCGGTCATCACGATGGCGCTGGCCTGGAAGCGTTCCAACAGCAGCGCCGCGGTGGTGGCCGCCGCCACCTTGCCGATGCCCGAAAGCACCGCCACCACGGCCTGGCCGTGCAGGTGGCCCTGCCAGAACGCGCGCCCACCAACCGCGATGCGCTGCTCGTCGGGCAACAGGTCGAGCACCGCCTGCAGCTCTTCGGGCAGCGCACTGACGAGCGCGAGTGTCATGCGCGCGGAATCACTTGTCGCGCAGTTCGCGGCGCAGGATCTTGCCCACCGGCGTCTTGGGCATCTCGGTGCGGAACTCCACCACGCGCGGCTGCTTGTAGCCAGTGAGGTTGGCGCGGCAGAAATCGCGCACCTGGGCTTCGGTGAGCGCCGGGTCCTTCTTCACGATCACCAGCTTCACGGCCTCGCCGGTCTTGTCGTCGGGCACGCCCACCACGGCGCACTCCATCACGCCAGGCAACTGGGCCACCACGTCTTCGACCTCGTTCGGGTACACGTTGAAGCCGCTGACCAGCACCATGTCCTTCTTGCGGTCCACGATCTTGAAGAAGCCGCGCTCGTCCATCACACCCACATCGCCCGACTTGAAGAAACCGTCGGCCGTCATGACCTTGGCGGTCTCGTCGGGGCGCTGCCAGTAGCCCGCCATCACCTGCGGGCCCTGGATCGCGATCTCACCGCGCTCGCCCAGCGGCACTTCATTGCCATCGTCGTCGAGGCACTTCATGCGCGTGCCCGGCAGCGGCACGCCAATGGTGCCGGTGAAGCCTTTGCTGTTGGTGGGGTTGCAGCTTGCCGACGGGCTGGTCTCGGACAGGCCGTAGCCCTCGCAGATGGGGCAGCCGGTTTTCTCGAGCCAGAGCTTGGCCACTGCACCCTGCACCGCCATGCCACCGCCCACCGACACCTTGAGGTGGCTCCAGTCGACGGTGTTGAAGTCGGGGTGGTTGGCCAGGCCATTGAACAGCGTGTTCACGGCAGGGAAGCTGTGAAAGCGGTGCTTGCTCAGTTCCTTGAGCACCGCGGGCAGGTCGCGCGGGTTAGGGATGAGGATGGTCTTGCCGCCCACGCGCAGGCCCAGCATCATGTTCACGGTGAACGCGAAGATGTGGTACAGCGGCAGCGCGCAGATGCTGGTGGGCTGCTCGCCCGCCGGCACCAGCTTCATCACCGGGTCGTTCCAGGCCTCGGACTGCAGCACGTTGGCGATGATGTTGCGGTGCAGGAGCACCGCGCCCTTGCTCACGCCCGTGGTGCCGCCGGTGTACTGCAACACCGCCATGTCGTCGGGCTTGATGTCGGGCTTCTTCAGGGTGGCGCGCGTGCCCCGCGCGATGGCGTCATTGAAACGCACGGCCTGCGGGAGGTTGAAAGCCGGCACCATCTTCTTGACGTTGCGCACCACGTAGTTCACGAGCGCGCCCTTGAGCAGGCCGAGCTGATCGCCCATGGCCGCAAGCACGGTGTGCTTGACGGGCGTGGCCGCAATGCACTGTTCGAGCGTGTGCGCGAAGTTCTCGATGATGACGATGGCCTTGGCGCCCGAGTCCTTGAGCTGGTGCTCGAGTTCGCGCGCGGTGTAGAGCGGGTTCACGTTCACCACCACCAGGCCCGCGCGCAGGATGCCGGCCACCGCCACCGGGTACTGCGGCACGTTGGGCATCATGATGGCCACGCGATCGCCCTTCACCAGGCCGAGCGACTGCAGGTACGCCGCAAAGGCCAGCGAGTGGCTGTCGGTCTGCGCATAGCTGACGTCCTTGCCCATGAAGCTGTACGCCGTGCGATCACTGTACCGGCGGAAGCTCTCCTCCATCAGGTGCACCAGCGAGGGGTACTGCCCGGCGTCGATGTCGGCGGGCACACCCTCGGGGTATGCAGCAAGCCAGGGGCGTTGGTCGGTGGCGGTCAGCATCGATTGCTCCTCGTGTAGTCGGTGTCGCAAAGCCGGGCATTGTCCCCGTGGCGGATGGCCGGCGGGCATGCAGGCTTACCCGCATGTACCGTCGCACGGGCGACGGTCCAAGCCCGGGGTGCGATTGGCCGGCTTACTCGATGGCTTTGGTCATGTCCTCCACGACCTTCTTCGCGTCGCCGAAGA
>VFQQ010005709.1_pt1 | contig 10179 bp, 15 predicted proteins | sample 3512341 | NCBI WGS metagenome assembly VFQQ01 (sample SAMN10412373, study PRJNA504923) | tailings metagenome | isolation source: Relicate 2 Philex TSF1 revegetated site | place: Philippines: Tuba, Benguet | collected 2017-08-29
TCGACCTGAATGCAGGAAGGGGACAAGCTGGGAATGGCCCAGGCCTCTGGCCACTTGTACAGCGTCGCCATCCTGGCAGATGGCTGGCTGTGCGCTGTGTCCTGACCACCTGGCAGATGCAGATAGCCGCTAGGTAGGCTAGAAGAACACAGAGAGCACGGAACCGAGGGTGCGCCCACCAGAAAGGGAGTGAGAGTTGTGGAGTGAGATGTTGTGTTCTTGCATCCCCTGCTCCTTGCACTAGTACCCACCAATGACCGTGCCCTGACATACAGGATGGCAGAAGTTGACTGGGCTGCAAGGTTGGACGCGGCTCAGGCGCGGCTCGTAGAGCTGCAGGCTGAATTGGACGCAAGGGATGCTATGCAACAGGTGTGTGTGTTGCAGCAATTGCAGAGACCCAGCAATAGCAAAGCCTATAGGTGGGCGGAGGCCGTGTGAGCCTGGCACGCGGTACCTCCCACGGGATCCTGCACTGTCCCTGTCTTGAGCAGACTTGAGGCTTGGCACAGGTGCACAGTAACCAGTAGTGTGACGAGGGCACGGCAAACACGAAGCTTGCTGCCTGGCATTCAAGTGCGAACAGCCCGTAACAATGCCAGTGTGCAAGCGCCTTGCATTCGCAGGCATCCGCATCCCAGCCAGCACCTCCAGCAGGGCGCGCTCAGAAAGCAGCTGCCTCTGCCTCCAGAGTGCAGGGCTCATACTCTCCTGGGCCCTCTCCAGGGCGCCTGACTCGACCTCGCCTCTCGCCCCACACATCCCCACAGGCGGCAGCAGCAGCGGTCGCAGCGGCTGCAGCGTCAGAAGCAGCAAGCGCGTCGGTAGTAGCAGCAAGGGCCGCCCTGCTGGCAGAGACCAGCGCAGCAGCCAGCGCAGAACTCGCAGGCGTGGCGTCCCCGCCTCTGTCCCCAGGCCGTCTGCGAGCGCCTATCATTCCAGCAACAGATGAGACCGTGCTGCTAGAGAAACAGGCTCAGCTCGAGGCCGCGCTTGTGCGCGCGAAGCAGATGGGCGGGCTGCTGCAGTCGCGGGGTGCAGGCCTGAAAGCTGAGGTCCGTCGCGCGTCCAACACACGCGCACAGGGACAGCGCGCATTGCAGCGCTCGCTGGGCCCATTCACACACACACTGTGGCCTAATCGCATCTGTGTACACACACACACAGGTGCGTCAGGCCAAGGCTGCTCAGGCCGCAGCAGAGGCGGTGGCGCAGGCCAAGGATGACCTGCTCCAAGCGCGTCAGAGGGAGCTCGCTGCTGTGCGTGCTGAGCTGGAGAGGACACGAGAGGACCTCACTGCGAGCCAGGTGGCACAGGCACACCTGCAAACAGAGTGTCAGAGCCTACAGGTAAGCGCGGTTGTAGGCAAAGGGACGCAGGCATGACCACAGGCATTACGGGCCCACAGGACGGTATGCATAGGCACAGACACATGCGCAGAGAGGGGGCCAGAGACTGTGGCTGACACGCGCACACGTAATGCTTTCCATACGCAGCGCAGGGGCACACATATACCTTGCACGAAGCCAAGGTGCACACACATGTGCGTTGGTGTGCTCTGCACAGGTTCGCTTCGCAGAGCAGCTGTCCAAGCAACAGCGTCTGGCGTCTGACGCAGTGGGGGCGCGTGCTGAGGTGTCCGCACTCAAGGCAGAGATGAGCCAACTGAAGAACAACGAAATGATGCAACGGTGAGCTACGTAGCTGCGTGTGTGTTTATGTGCGTGTGCACGCGTGGCGGTCGCGTATGGCCCTGCGCCTGCGCAGGCCACGCTCGCGCCTACATCTTTTGTTTCGCTTCAGTCCACGTACAGAGCTCTCAGTGTGTGTGTGTATCCGCGAATGTCCTGCGTTTTTGTAATGTATCCTCGCAGGGCCATATCAGCGTTTGCCACAGGTGCTGGTGAGGGAGGCCCGACCAGCCCAGGAGCCAACCGCGCGCTGTCAGAGCTGAGACACGAGGCAAACGCACTGGCTACTGAGGTGTGTATGTATGTGTGTGTGTGAGTGAGTGTGTGTCTGTGAGTGTGCCTGCGCGCACGTGTGCTGCTCTGCGTTCAGGTGCACGCGTGCTGCCCACAAGATATTCTAGGCATATGCCTACCCCTCCCCGTGCTTTTTCGTACTATATACTATGCGCATTCATGTTTACTGTGCTCGTGTGTGTGCGCACCTGTAACATGTGTGTGTGTGTGTGCGTGTGTGTGTGTGTGTGTGTGTGTGTGTGTTCTGACCCTGTCCCCGCAGCTGTCTCCCCTCAAAGAGGCAAGGCGCATCGACAAAGAGTCTCAGGCCAGGCTCATAGAAACGTGTAACGAGCTAAGGAGTGAGAACGCACGTCTCACACAAGAGAACACACGACTGGCCGCTGCAGCTGTGCGCTCCGAGGCAGCACAACAACAGATGCAGCAGGTGAGCGCATGTGTAAGCTTGTGTGACGGACCAATCTCTGCTTCATACTTCTCCGTGTGTGTGTGTGTGTGTGTGTGTGGTTCAATATGTTCAGGTGTATGTGTAGACAGCATAATCCGCACCTGCACGTGCGGCTGGGATGTGCGTGTTCAGGCAACGCCGAAGTGCCTGTGTGTGTGTGTTTGTGTGTGTGTGTGTGTGTGTGTGTGTGTGTATCTGCCCTTCCCATCGCAGGTGCTCCAGGCCAGTCGTCGCTTGCAGGACGCGCTGTCCTCCGCCACCACCTCCTCTGACGCACTGCGCACCAGGTGTGCTGCAGCGGAGCGAGACGCAGACGCACAGAGGAGCATCGCACGGAGACTGGAAGAGGAAAACACCACACTGAGAGAGGAGATAAAGACCGTGGTCACACAGGTGCGTGGGCTTTCACGGACACACACGTACTTTACACATACACACACATACTTTACACATACACACACACTGACAAAGGAAATTAAGACTGTGGTCACACAGGTGCGTATGTGAACGTCACAAAGAGCTTCCAGTTTTATGGTCTGGCATCGGGCTGTGTGGGATGTGTGGGCGGGCTGTATGGGCTGTGAACTGCATGGGCGTCTGTCACAGTCATGGCAGGGTACACAAAGATCGGCCACTGCGCATAGCTTTGGCGCTGTGCATACTGCGTACGGGTCACGTGCGTGTGGAGCTTGCTCCACGATTGTGCATCATATCAGACTTTTCTCATGACATGGCACGACAAACGACACTGCTGCATGACTTCGTGTGTGTTGCCTTGCCCCATGCACCCGCAGGTCGAGCAGCTCGTGCGTATGCAGCACGCCGCCAGCAGTGAGTCGCCGCACTCAGGTGGTGGGCTGACAGGTGCTTTGGGGATGGGTACACGTGTGCCCTCGTCTGGGGCATCTGCTGCTGGACCTTCTGAGCCGCACACAGCCAAGGTGAGCTGACACACACACACACACACACACACACGCGCGCGCACACACACACACAACCTCGGATCCTCACTGCATGTGCACACAAAAGTGGGTCCACCCTGTCGTGAACCATACACATGCCCTGTCCGTGCGCACATATCAACACACTCACACATGTACGTGCAACCTGTGAACTGTTTGCATGATCCTACACATGTGCGTACACATACAGGTGTCCGGAGATGTATCAGAGCAGTGTAGACGCCTCGAGGCGGCAGTCAGGACAGCGCAGGCGGAGCTGCAAGCAGGGTATGGTAGCGCGGCGGGGCGAGAGGGCGCCACGCACATTGAGGACCTGCGCCGCGCGCTGCACAGTGCCCTGGACGAGCTGAGGCAACAACAACAGGTAAGAACAGTCCTGCGCATTGGTACACACGTAAAACAAACACTGGCACATGATATAAAGACACGCACGTAAGTACTGCACACATACAGCAACAATGTGATGACTGATTGAGCACATGGCGTGAGGCCGCGGCGTGTGAGGGCCACAAGACATGCCAGTAGGATGCCAAGAATATGCGTGTGTGTGTGTGTGTGTGTGTGTTGTGTTGTACAGGCGGCGACGCGTGCCAGTATGATCGACAGTGCGGCCGCAGCACAAGACAAGGTGTGTGCTCCCTGCACCACAATCACACGCGCCAGGCTGCAGCCTTGAGCACACGCAGGTCAAAAGCCCGCCCCTCTGCATGCTGATGTGTGTACGTGCGTGCGTGTGTGTGCGTGTGTGTGTGTGTCAGGCGCGTCTGGCTGCTGTATCCGCTGAGCTTGCTGCGAAGACAACAGAGGTGGTGCGCCATAGAGCAGACCTGGAGAGAGCCGCGGCCATGATGGAAGGTGTGTTTGTGTGTGTGTTTGTGTATGTGTATGTTAGTCTCACGAACCCCGCCCAGATCACTCGTCTTCGGGTGTCTGAGCTTCAAACGAGGCGTGACTGCTGTGTGTGTGTCTGTGTGTGTGCAACATGATCTGCTCAGCTCAGCACAGCCGTATCTGGGCAGTGTCTGGTCTGTGCATCCAACAAGACATGATTGCTTTGTGTGTGTGTGTGTGTGTGTGTGTGTGTGTATGTGTGTGCTCGCAGACTCCCGCCTCATGCAAGCCAAGCTCGCCGAGCAGCTCCAACGCGCAACACACGCACTCCACCTAGTCGCATCCCAAGGAAGCCTCCCACCCTCCCCCTCCCCTGGCCGAAACACATCCCCACCCACAGCCAGACACGCACACGCACCCACACACACCACCGCACCCCCACCACACACACAGGCATACCAAACCACTGGCCTAAACCCCCATCAGCTCGGTGCTGGTGGACTCGCCAGTGGGCTAGGGGCTGGTGGTATGAGCTCAAGGGTGGACACGAGTCGCCTCGCACAAACCCAGTACGCAAGCCCGCGTGGTGGCGGGTCGGCGCATGTGGAGGCGGTTGGGGTGAGGCGGGATGGTCTTGGTGGTAGTGGTGCGTTGCGTGGTGGTGGGGATGTAGGGCGTGGGGGTGTGGGCCAGGTTGTGCAGACACAGACACAGGGGGCTGGGCCACAGTCCTATGGGACACAGGAGAGTGAGGAGGATATGAATGCGTTGCTGGAGTATATGGAACAAGAGTTGGCCATGCTGTCAGGTAAGGCTTGTAGACTGGCAACGCTGACATGGACACAAGCACGTACACACACACACTCACAGACACTGTTAGAGTATATGGGGCAGGAGCTTGCCATGCTGTCAGGTAAGCCTTCAGTCTTGCATTGGCACGTGCATACATATACATATACACATACACACTGTTGGCGTACATGGAATAAGAGCAGGCCATGCTGTCAGGTGAGAGCTGACTTAACGTGCACATACACACACACACACACACACACACACGAACACACAGCACACACGCAGAAGTACGAGTACGCGCGAGTGCAGACATTGCAGGGTGCAAATGAAAGTGGACTCATGCAGGCCGCTTAGGGTGCGGCGGACTTCTGCATGTGTCTTGAGAATGCCATTGACAAGCCTTCTTATGCACTGTCATGTGTTGGTGCTACGCAGGTGGCTTGGCAGACAGGGAAGCAGTGAGCAAGGGTCTCTTGGCTCGCATGGCCGCAGTCAAAAAGTCAATCATCGAGAGCACAGGCTCCCGTCGCCCCGTGCCGGGTCCTATGTCCGATCACAGTGGCACTGTCCCCGCCGTATGGGAAGCCCGCTCCGACAGCCAGTACGGCGCCACCAATGCCACACCCTCCCCACGTGGGGGAGCGCCACATGTCTTCCCTGCCGCGCCAACCAGCGGCCAGTGTTCGCCCGATGCTTACTCAGCCCACGCGACGTTCACCACGAGCGGTGTGACTGTGGCCGCGGCTGGTGGTGGTGGTGGTGGTGGTGGTGGTGGTGGTGTAAGTAGTGGGGCGGTAAGCGGGCGTCCGCCATCGGCGTGGGGTACCACCGGCAGCGCCGCACACAGTCGCCACGACTCACAGACCACCACCCTGCTACACGAGTCACACAGCACGTACACCGTGCCGTCCGCGCCCTCCGCCGGCACACGCACCGGCGGCGGCTCCGGCCGCGTCGGCGCCGACGGCGCCGAGAGCCTCGACGTAAGCAAGGTGCTCGCCGACGCGGAGAGCCTGCTCGCGGTTGCCGGCGGCCGTGCGGGCGGTGGCGGAGGCGGAGGCGTCGCCGCCGCACGCAGCGCGAGCCGTCTTAGCCTGGCGAGTGAGTTCAGCTCTTCGACTATCAATGCTGCGCAGCAGGTAGCGAGGCGTGCGGCGTTTGCACCTACGAGCGTGGGCGCTGTGAGTAGCAATCACAGGGACGATGAGAACAGTCTGCCGGGGCTAAGAATGCTGAGGACGTACCAGTCGATTGCGTCGAGGCATGACGATGGGGGTGCGGGGGGTGGTGGGGTGCTGGATCGGTCTGCGTCCATGGCGAGGAGCGTGGCGGGGGTGGACAATGCGCTGGCTGCGCTGCAGACTGAGGACACGTACACGGACTAGTGGGCTTGCAACGTCTTCCTGGCCTCAGGTGTCACAGTGTGCGCTGCAGACTAAGGACACGCACACGGACTGACTGGCTGTCACGAGCACTGACACTGGTATGGGTTACTGTTGTGCACAGAGAACAACGAAACTGCGGAAGGACACGAGCGCACTTTAGCATTTGACGGAGTGCGACGCACTGGGCGCATTTCTTTTGCTTGGCGTGAGTCCAGACTATGACGCCACGAGGACTGTGGCTGACACGCGGATCGCTTGCCATGCTTCAACATTGATCTGACGACGGAGCTGGAATTCATACCCTTGTACTATGATTCATGTACTGTTTCTTTACCCACCCCTTTTCCTATCCTTCTATCCATGTAAAACACGAGCTGAGTGAATGTGAGATGACGAGCTGAGTGCACGCTAAAGCAGACAACGTCACTACAGCACCACTACAGCACACGATCACAGACAGGCGCAGAACACACGAGCTGGGTGAATGTGAGATGACAGAAGACACAGCTAGTAATCAGGCTTACAGCAAAAGAATCAAGAAAGGCGCAGAGTTCAATCAATCGCTGCTTGACACGTAAGAGGCACCACACAAACGCTCTAGTGTACAGTCTTGCTTAGGTACGCATCGTACTGCTTCTCCCACTCTGCGTACTCAGGCGGCTTGTCGTACGTACTGGCACCGGTGAGTGGGTTGTGATAGTACGTTACGATGTAACGAGGGTCCTGCAAACACACACACACACACACACACACACACACACACCGAGGCTCATTCACCATAACTCTGGCATAGTCGCATGCGTGCGTGCAATAGACGGTCAGTACGTGTGTTGTGGAAGCGGGCTCGTGCCACACACATGACGCACGTGAGGGTATGGCATGGTGTGTCTCTGCCAGTGCACATGTGTGCACACTTTCATTGTGCTACCACACACCAGCGGTGGCTGTCAGTTTGAATGTGTGTTTGTGTGTGTTGTAGACTCGCACCTAAGGGTATGGCATGGTGTGGCCTTGGCGAACAGAGCTATCAGTCGGTGTGTGTGTATGTGTGTGTGCATGTGTGTGTTTGCAGGCACACCTGTGGGTATGGCATGGTGTGTCTCTGCCAGTCACACTTAGGCTCCTTAGGCGCGTTGGTGTCCCTACTGAGACGTCTCTTGATGTCACCGTCACGCATACTCTGTAGGTTCTTGAAGGCAGACTCGTCCAGCACCTGTGACACACACACACACACATGCACAGACACCGGTCCACGCGTGTTGAGGAGCCAGAAATGTACACCAGTGCAAAGAACAGTTGACAAACTTGGGCTACGAGCTGTGAAGGCGTCAACAGTGTGTATGTATGTATGTATGTGTGTGTGTGTGTGTGTGTGTGTGAATGCCAGTCGTCATGAGGTTCAGGCCGTGAGCTGATGGAGCATGGAGAGCCTGGACAGCCTGTGTTTGCATGTGTGTGTGCGTGTGTGTGTCTATCTGTACCTGAGGGCTGATGCCAGGGTCCCCAGGCTCAGGTCTCTTAGGCACAGCAGGGCCTGTGGAAGGCTGCTGCCCGGTAGCTGGATCTGCACGCCATAAAACACGCACGCACACACCATATACAACACATACAAGACTAGGATAGAGCGGGGCCTGTGGAAGGCTGGGGCTGGGCGGCTGCATCTGCACAGAGCACAAACGCCCACACACGAACACGGTATACTGTGTTGTACCTAGCGTCCCAGCCAAGAAGCATGCACCCACCACACCTGTGCATATGTGCAATGGGCTGTGTGTGCGTGGTGTGTGTGTGTGTGATTGTGCCCTGTGTAAAGCACACCTGTGCCTGGCGGACGTAACGCCCCTGCAGCGAACGCGGCGTACGCGGCCTGACCCGCCGGCGTCTGCGATGGATGCGCTCCCGCCACCAGCCGCAGCGGTCGCGTTGCGCCCTTGTCCTCCCCGCCCTTCAGCCACGCATCAAAGACTGCCTCGTATTTACTGCCATATGCCACCGCTTCTATGACTAGCTTGGCAGGGTACCAGTCTGCACCGAAGCCTGTACCGTCGTGCCAGAGCTGCATGGCAGGGCGCAGATTGACGCAGTACAAGCATTTCAGGCATATAAATGAGTCTGAGAGATGCTGACAAAACGTGTGCAGTTGCGTGCAGGCTTTGTCTGGCGTGTACAGGGACACAAACTCTGCAGGCATTGATTATACATGAGGTTGGTACAGCCACCAAGAACCCGGGATTGCATGGTGTGTAACCCTGTCCTTCTAGCTCGGCAGCTTTTGTTGCCAGCACTGCACATGGCATTGTATAGCGAGCGTGCTAAGGCAACGTACCGTGACACTTGTCAAGTCTCCACAGTCAAGTAGTCTAAGTGTGAATCTGTCTGATTGACCCTTCTCAAATAGCGACTTGCTCTACAAAGACAAAACATACCACACAACAAACACACTCCGACTATCAATTAGCACTAAGGAGGCGCCACACACAAGAAAAACAGCACACGTGGGTCTACGGAATGCCAGTCATACCGGCTGTGTGTGTGTGCGTGTGTGTGTGTGTGTGTGGACACTGAGAAAAAATGTGTGGGTAGTGACAAGCCGTTACCAAGCATCATACCAGGCCAAAGGTGTACCTTGCCTTGCCCAGCGTCCCACAGCAAATGAGCGCTGACCGTGTGCGTGGGTCTGTGTGTGTGCGTGTGTGTGTGTGTGTGTGTGCGTACCATGGACAGACATACCTGGTCAAATGTGTGCGTCGCCTTGCCCAGCGTCCCCACAATCACACACGTGATTACCGCATCTGTGCCAGCACCGAACTTGTCCCCCGTCACAACCGTCACATCATACTGTGTGGGTGGTAGAGTGGGTTGGGCTGTTTTTGTCTGTTGGTCAGATGTCAATGTGTCTGAGGAGGGCTCTGACCCAGGGAGGGGACCACGTAGGGGCACGTCATTCACAACCTACGTATGTATGTACAAAAAAACACACAAGCTGACACACATGTAGTGCGAAGGCTCGCCGGTGCCAAACGTCACTGATAACCTGCATAAGCAGATGCAATGCACACAGGTACACAGCCAGAATTGGCATGAATCCACTGGTATGACCTCCACGTGTACAAAAGATTCGGTTACGTTGTCATACGTCATGACACGTCGCTACGCTCTATGATTATTATGCTACGTGCTCTATGTGTTACAGAGCGTGTTACATGTTCCTATGTGAGCCAGTACGGGCGTGTGCCGTGCAGCACTCGCCTTGGCCTGCATGGTGGCGCCCTGCTTGGGCAGCCAGTCTCGTAGGGTAAACGCCCACTGTCTCTGTGATGGCAACATGGTGACTGTGAGTGTGTCAAGGTGCCAGCTGTCCATCATGCCGCTGTGCTCCAGCCACACACGCGCGCTGACGATCTCACCTGTAGGCACACATACACACATACACACACACACACACATACACACGCACACTGTCCGTACGTACTGTTTCCCCTTGTTCACACGTGTCTTCTGAAACTGCCGACCTGATCAGGTACTGTGCTAGGTCGCTGTGCATGTGTGTGTGTGTGTGTGTGTATGTGTGTTTGTCACCTACCCAGCTGTTTCATAGAAGGCACCATAAACTCATTTTTATCGCCACGTTCAAACATAGCCTTGTCCTGCGAGGGCATACATACACCACACAAACGCACACACACACACACACACACACACACAGAGGGATAGGTTCACGCATGCATGCGCTGTGTCCAGACCCGTTTGTGCATAGCGCGAGTGAGGCGTG
>VFQQ010005710.1_pt1 | contig 10178 bp, 8 predicted proteins | sample 3512341 | NCBI WGS metagenome assembly VFQQ01 (sample SAMN10412373, study PRJNA504923) | tailings metagenome | isolation source: Relicate 2 Philex TSF1 revegetated site | place: Philippines: Tuba, Benguet | collected 2017-08-29
CGGGCAGCGTGATCGCCAGCGCCGACTACTCGCAGATCGAGCTGCGCATCATGGCCCACATCAGCGACGACGCGGCCTTGCTGCGCGCCTTCCACGAAGGGCAGGACGTGCACCGCGCGACCGCTGCCGAGGTGTTCGGCGTCGAGGTGGCGCAGGTGAGCAGCGAGCAGCGCCGCTATGCCAAGGTCATCAACTTCGGCCTCATCTACGGCATGAGCGCCTTCGGCCTGGCCAAGGCGCTGGGCATCGACAACACCGCGGCGAAGAACTACATCCAGCGCTACTTCGAGCGCTTCGAGGGGGTGAAGCGCTACATGGACGACACGCGCCAGAGCGCCAAGAGCCGCGGCTATGTGGAGACGGTGTTCGGCCGCCGGCTCTACCTGCCCGAGATCAACAGCCCCAACGGCCCACGCCGCAGCGGTGCCGAGCGCGCGGCCATCAACGCGCCCATGCAGGGCACCGCGGCCGATCTGATCAAGCTCAGCATGGTGGCGGTGCAGCAGGCGCTCGACGCCCAAGGCAAGGCCACGAAGATGATCATGCAGGTGCACGACGAACTGGTGTTCGAGGTGCCCGAGGCCGAGGTGGACTGGGTGCGCGCCGAGGTGCCGCGCCTGATGGCCGGTGTGGCCGAGCTCAAGGTGCCGCTGCTGGCCGAGATCGGCACCGGCCCGAACTGGGACAAGGCGCACTGACCATGTGGAACCGGCGCGCGCTGCTGTCGGCAGGGGTGGCCCTGGCCGGCCTGCCCGCCTGGGCACAGGCGCCCGACAAGTGGGGCGCGCAGCGCGGCTACCCCGAGAGCCGCGCCAGCTTCGAGCGCGCGACCGAGTTCCGCGTCGGCAACTACTCGGGGGGCCATGAACGCACCATCCGCCACAACACCATCCGCGCCGGTGCGCAGGCCGCGCCCTGGCGCGAAGCGCCGCTCTCGGGCTTCCAGTACCGCTGGGGCCTGTTCCGCAAGTCGCCCGAGGAGTACATGGCGCAGTGGCCCGTCACCGGGCTCTTGATCGCGCGCGACGGCGACATCCTGTTCGAGCGTTACGGCTTCGCGCGCACGGCCGAGATGCGGCTCACGAGTTGGTCCATGGCCAAGAGCGTGAGTGCGCTGCTGCTGGGCATCTGCATCGACCGCGGGCTGATCGCGGCCTTCGACGACCCGGCCGCGAAGTACGTGCCCGAACTCGAAGGCACGCTGCACGGCGCGGCGAGCCTTCGGCAACTGGCCAACATGACCAGCGGCGCCGAGGTGGTGCACGAGCGCGACAACGCCAGCATCTACCCGGGCGCGCTGCTGGGCAATGACCCCGACATCGCGCGCACCGTGCGCGGCTGGAACCAGCGGCGCGAGGCCGCGGGCGCGCGCTTCAACTACAACGAGCTGTGTCCGCTGGCGCTGGGCATGGTGATCCGCCGCGTCACCGGCGGCAGCCTGTCCACCTTCGCCGAACAGGCGCTGTGGCGCCCCATGGGCGCCGAGGGCGACGCCACCTGGCTCACCGACGCGCGCGGCGCCGAGTTCAACTGCATCGGCTTCGCCGCGCGCCTGCGCGACTGGGCGCGCCTGGGGCGTCTGGTGGCGCAGCGCGGCCGCGGCCCCGACGGCCAGGCCATCGTCAGCGAGGCGTGGATCGATGAGATCAGCCGCTGGGGCGAGCGCGATGCCGCGGTGCGCTATGGCTGGCCGCGACCGGCCATCGGCTACAAGGCCTTGTTCTGGCATTCGAAAGCCGACGGCTCGCGCCCGGCCATGCACGGCCACCACGGCCAGCGTGTGATCGTCGACCTGCCCACGCGCACCGTGCTCGTGCACACCGCGGTCGACCACGAGGGCCTGTGGGCGGCCGAGCTGATGGACATGTTCGATGCGGTGACCCGCCTCTAGTTTTTCTGCGGCTGAACTTCCGACGTTTCTGTCGGTCTTCAGCACTTCCACCCAACGACAGGAGACCCCCCATGCTCGACCGCGACCTGACCCGAGACGCCGAAGCTCTGCTGCCCGGCACCAGCACCGAGGACGGCGCCACGCGCCGCACCGCGCTCAAGGCCGCGCTCGGCGTGGGCTACGCCGCCGCTGCCGCGCCCCTGATGGCGCAGACCGCGATCAAGACGCCGTCCGACGGGCTGACGGTGGGCGAAGTGATGATTCCGGTCAACGGCTTCAACATGCCGGCCTACCGCGCCGCGCCCGCCGGCAAGACCGGCCTGCCCGTGGTGCTGGTGCTGTCCGAGATCTTCGGCGTGCACGAGTACATCGCCGACACCGCGCGCCGCTTTGCCAAAGCAGGCTACCTGGCGATCGCGCCCGAGCTGTTCGTGCGCCAGGGCGATGCGCAAAGCTACGGCGAGGTGTCCAGACTGATCGCCGAGGTGGTGAGCAAGGTGCCCGACGCGCAGGTGATGGGCGACCTGGACGCCGCCGTGAAATGGGCCGGGGCCAACGGCGGCGACGTGCGCAGGCTTGGTGTCACCGGCTTCTGCTGGGGTGGGCGCCAGACCTGGCTGTATGCCGCGCACAACCCGGCGGTCAAGGCGGGCGTGGCCTGGTACGGCCGCCTGGTGGGCCAGGCCAGTGCGCTGAACCCGAAGCACCCGGTGGACATCGCGGGCCAGATCAAGGGCCCGGTGCTGGGCCTCTATGGCGGGGCCGACACCGGCATCCCTGTTGACACGGTTGCTAAGATGCAGGACGCCTTGGCAGCGGGCAGTGCCGCCGCCAAAAAATCGACCTTCGTGTTGTACCGGGACGCACCGCACGCCTTCCACGCCGACTACCGGCCGACCTTCCGCAAGGAGCCGGCCGAGGATGGCTGGAAGCAGGCGCTGGCCTGGTTCAAGCAGCACGGCGTGGCCTGAACGGGGCACGCTGTTTTCAACGAAGGGCCGCTGGATCAGCGGCCCTTTTTTCGTGGTGATTCAAATGACCTTGTTGGCCATTCTTCTCGGCACCGTTGCGGCCGGCGTGGGCAGTGTCTGGATCGCGGCCTTGCTGGGCTTTGCGATGCTGGCACGCTACACGCAGCACATGCTCAGCCTGGCGGCCGGCGCGCTCATGGCCACCGCCTTCATGCACCTGCTGCCCGAGGCGTTCGAGAGCTCGGCCGGCGCGCACGAGCTGTTCGCGCTGCTGCTGGGGGGGCTGGTGTTCTTCTTCCTGCTCGACAAGGCCGAGCTCTGGCACCACGGGCACGAGCACGGCCACGGGCCGGGCCACGGCCATGAAGACCATGGCCACGATCACGCCCACCATGGTCACGCCCACCACCACCACGAAGAGCGACGGTCGGGCGGTTGGGCCGTGCTGCTGGGCGACAGCGTGCACGCCTTCGGCGACGGCATCCTGATCGCGTCGGCCTTCATGGCCGATATGCGCCTGGGTGTGGTGGCCGCGCTGGCCGTGCTGGCGCACGAGGTGCCGCACCACATGGGCGATCTCGTGGTGCTGCGCCAGACCTCGGGTACCCAGCGCGCCGCGCTGGTGAAGGTCTCGCTCGCGGGCACCGTCACCGCGCTGGGTGGCCTGGTGGGCTACCTGTTGTTGGTGCAGCTGGAAGAGTGGCTGCCGTATTTCCTGGTCGCTGCGTCGAGCAGCTTCGTCTACGTGGCGCTGGCCGACCTGATTCCGCAGTTGCAGAAACGCCTGAGCCTGCGCGAGACGGTGGCGCAGGTGGCCTGGCTGGTGGCAGGCATCGTGCTCGTCACGGTGGTGAGCGGGCTGGCCCACGGCGGGCACTGAGCCCGGGCGCGCGGCTCATTCGAGCGGCGGCACCCCGAAGCTGAAGCGGAAGGTGGCGCCCACCCCGGGTTCGCCCTCGGCCGCGATGTGGCCGCCGTGCCGGTCGATGATGCGGCGCACGGTGGCCAGGCCGATGCCGGTGCCTTCGAACTCGTTGGCGCGGTGCAGGCGTTTGAACGGCTTGAAGAGCTGGTCGACATAGGCCATGTCGAAGCCGGTGCCGTTGTCGCGCAGGGAGAAGCGCGGTGCGCCCTGGTCGTCGGTGCCGTCCAGGCCGAACGCGATCTCGGCGGTCTCTCGTTGGCGGCTGTACTTGAGGGCGTTGCCCAGCAGGTTCTCCAGCACGATGCGCGCGAGGTCCGGGTCCACATGGGCCATCAGGCCCGGTTGCAGGTGAATGTTTACCGGGCGTTGCGGGTGGCGCGTCAGCTCCTGGTCGAGCACGCTGCGCGCGAGCGCGCTGATGTCGACCTCGCTGCGCTGGAGCACGCCCTGGCTCACACGCGCCAGGCCCAGCAGGTCGTTGATGATGCCGCCCATGCGCTGCGAGGACGACAGCACGCGGTCGAGCAGCATGCGCGTCTCGTCGTCAGCCTGGCTTTCCAGCTGTTCCTTGAGCAACTGCGTGAAGCCATCGATCGCGCGCAGTGGCGATTTCAGATCGTGCGAGACCGAGTACGCGAAGGCGTCGAGTTCGGCGTTGAGCTTCTGCAGTTCGGCGGTGCGCTCGCGCACGCGCTGCTCCAGCGTTTCGTTGAGCTGCACGATCTCGCGCTCGCGGCGCAGGCGCAGCAGCTCGGCCTGCGCGCGCGCGGCGAAGATCGAGAGCAGGGCCTGCGTGTCGGCCTTGACGGTGAGCGGCTCGCGCCACATCGCCGCCAGCAGGCCGATGGTCTGGCCGTCGGCATCGCGAAGCGCCTGGCCCATGTAGGCCTGATAGCCCTGCGCACGCAGTTGCGGCGCCTCGGGGTAGCGCTCGGCCAGGCCCACGGTGCAGGTCATGAGCCCATCGCCGCCCAATGAATCGGCGCACGGTGTGCCGACCACGCTGAAGCCGAAATTGCGGCTCAGGCGGCCGTCGCGCCACACCGCCAGCGTGTCCAGTGCGCTGCCTTCGCGCACCTCGGCCACCATCACCAGGCCGGCGTTGATGGCGCCGCTCAGGTGCTGCGCGAGGGCGCTGAAGAAGGCCTCGCCCGTCTCGGCGGCCACGCCTTTGGCCACTTCGAGCAGCAGGGCCTCGCGGCGTTTCTCCTCGCTGACGTTCATGGTGCTCGCGAGGATGCAGGGTTCGCCGTCGATGTCGATCACCTCGGCCCACAGGCGGGCGTCCACCAGGGAACCGTCCTTGTGGCGCATGCGGGTTTCGTAGGCGTCCACCCGGCCGTCGCGCTGCAACTGCGCGACGAAGCGCTGGCGATCGTCCGGCGACAGCCAGGAGCCCACCTCCATCGAGGTGCGGCCCCTGAGCTCCTCGGGCTTGAGGCCTTGCGCGCGGTCCTCGGCGCGGTTGACCTCGAGGAAGGTGCCATCGGACAGTCGCGTGATGGTGAGGTTGAGTGGCGCGAAGTTGAACGCGGTGGCAAAGCGTGCTTCTGAACGCCGCAAGCGTTCCAGCAGCTCTTCGCGGCTGGTGACGTCGGTGACGGTGGAGATGATGAGCAGGTCTTCTTCGTCGCTGCCGGTCTCGCTGGAGATGAGCGCTTCGAAGGTGCTGCCGTCGGCGCGCCGGCCGCGGCAGCGGTGGTGTTCGAGGTGGCGTTCCCGGGTGAGGCGCTCCACATAGCGTTCGCGTTCGATCGGGTCCGCCCAGAGGAAGGTGTCCTCGCGCCCGAGCACCTGGTTGCGGTGGTAACCGTAGCAGCGCTCGAACGCGGGGTTCACGTCCAGGATGGCGCCGTTGCGGGCCGACTGCGCGATCATCGGGCTCGGGCTGGAGCGGAAGATGCGCGCGAAGCGCGAGAGGTTGCGGTCGCGTTCCTGTTCGGTGTGGCGGCGGCGTTCGAGTTCCTGGCGCAAGCGCAGCAGGGCGCGCTGGTTGACCGCCTGGATATGCACCACCATCAGGCCCACCGCCGTCAACGCCACCGCCTGCGTGAACCACACACGCACGCCGACGCTGAAGTCGGGCGGGGGGCCGCCAAAGCCGGGGCCGCTTTCGATGGCGATCAGCACGGCCAGCAGCACCAGCGTTCCCGCGAGCACGACCAGCAGCGCGCGCCGGCCCAGGAAAATGCCTGCACCCACCACCGCGCCCACGAACAGGAAGTTGACCGCGGTGCGCACCGAGCCATAGGCCACGACGGACAAGGTGGCGGTGACGAGCGCGCCCAGCATCACCAGGGCGGCCACCAGCACCGGGGAGAGCAAGCGCCGGCGCAGGCCGAACCAGCAGCCCCAGGCCACCGAGGCCATCAGGCCGGCCACCAGAGCTTCGCTCTGGCCGGGTGGCGCAAGGGCGATGTCAAGCAGGGCCACCAGCAGCGCGGCCACGCCGACGCCCTGGCAAAGCCACAGCAGCGCTTGTCTCAGATCGGCCGCATCCGGGGTGTCGACCCGAACCGGCGTGCCCGCCGGCTCAGCCTCTTGCACGCGGCGTGCCCTCGGTGTTGCACCAGGCGCTCCAGCTACCCGGGTACAGGGTGGTGCGGCCCAGGCCGGCGATCTCCATGGCCAGCAGGTTGGGCACGGCGGTGACGCCGCTGCCGCACTGGTGCACCACGCCCGCCGGGTCGCGCCCGCCCAGCAGGCGGTCGAACTCGGCGCGCAGTTGCGCGGCAGGCTTGAAGCGGCCGTCGGGCTGCAGGTTCTCGCCGAAGGGGCGGTTCAGTGCGCCGGGCACGTGGCCGGCCACCGGGTCGAGCGGCTCGACCTCACCCCGAAAGCGCGCGGCGGCCCGCGCGTCGATCACCGTGGTGTCGGCACGGCCGAGCCGGCGTTGCAGGCCGGCGGTGTCCACCGTGGGGGTGAGCGTGGTGCCGGCCGTGAAGTCGCCCGCGCGCAGGGGCACCGCGGGGCCGGTTGCGACCGCGCCACCCGCTGCCTTCCAGGCAGCGAGACCGCCATCAAGCACGGCCACGGCTTCGTGGCCGCACCAGCGCAGCATCCACCACAGGCGGCCGCACTGGTTGATGCCCTGGCGGTCGAGCACCACGGCCTGCATGCCGCGCGACAAACCCAGGTCGGCCATGCGGCGCGCGAACGCGTTGCGATCGGGCAGGGGATGGCGGCCTTCGCTCGCCGGGCGCGACTTGTCGCTCAGGTCGTGGTCGAGGTCCACGTGGAGCGAGCCGGCCAGGTGTTCGGCCTCGAACTGCGCACGGCCTGCGGCGGGGTTCATGAGATCGAAGCTGCAGTCCAGCACGATCACCGGGCTGCCGGCGTCGAGCAGCGCCTGCAGTTCGCCGGGCTGAATCAGGGTGGAGAACATGGACGGATTGTGGAGCACATCGATGGCTCTCCTGTCCAACCGATTGCTCGACCCGTGATCAAGTCACGGCTCTTCGGCCGGACTGCGGGGCACGGTGCGCGCGCGCAGCATGGTGGCCGCGATGCCGCTGACCACGATCAGGGCCATGCCGAGCCAGCCGATCAGGGGCAGGCGATCACCGAACACCGTGATGCCGAACAGCGCGGCGAACACGATGCCCGAGTACTGCAGGTTGGCCACCACCATCGTGGCCCCGCGGGTGTAGGCGCGCGTCATGCACAACTGCCCGAACACCGCGAGCAGGCCGATGGGCAGCAACCACAGCGCGCTCGGCCAGCGCAGGGGCGTGGCGCCCACGAACAGCATGCCGATCAGGCCGGCCACCAGAGCACCCAGCGAGAAATAGAACACCGTGCGCGACTCGGGCTCGCCCGCCTTGGCCAGTGCGGCCACCTGCAGGTAGGCCAGGGCCGCGAACAGGCCCGAGAGCAGGCCCACGATGCCGCCGAGGGCCTGTTCCTCATTGAAGCTCGGGCGCAGCAGCATGGCCACCCCCGCGAAACCCGTGATCACTGTGAGAAACACCGGCGCCTGCTCACGGATCGGCGCGTCGCGCCCCTGCACCAGCACCGCACCACCCAGCAGGAAGGTGGCGATCCACACACTGCTCATGTAGTTCAGCGTCATCGCGGTGGCCAGCGGCAACACGGCGATGGCATAGAACCAGGCGGTGAGCGAGATGGTGCCGACCACGCTGCGCCACAGGTGCATCAGCGGCACGCGCGTGGCCAGCGACACACCCTGCCAGCGCGTGAGCCCCCAAAGGAAGACCATGCCGACCAGGCCGCGGTAGGCCACCACCTCGAACGGGTTGAAGTGCGCCGAGGCCAGCTTGATGCACACACCCATGCACGCGAAGAAGAAGGATGCGAGCAGCATCCACAGGGCTTGCACCGGTGTGTCGCTCCGTTCAGCCTGCGAAGGCGCTGCCCATCTTGCGGCGGTACCACTCATGGAAGTGCTGCATGCCGTCTTCCATCGGGCTCTGGTAGGGGCCGACCTCGTTGTCGCCGCGCGCCAGCAGGGCCTTGCGCCCGGCGTCCATGCGCTCGGCGATCTCGTCGTCCTCGATGCAGGTTTCCATGTAGGCCGCGCGCTGCGCCTCGACGAACTCGCGCTCGAAGGCGGCGATTTCCTCGGGGTAGAAGAAGGCCACCATGTTGAGCGTCTTGTCCACGCTGACCGGGTGCAGCGTGGAGACGGTCAGCACGTGCGGGTACCACTCGACCATGATGTGCGGGTAGTACGTCAACCAGATGGCGCCGTGCGCGGGCAGTTGGCCTTCGCGGTAGCGCATCAGCACGTCGTGCCAGCGCTGGTAGGTCGGGCTGCCGGCCTTGCCCAGCAGGTTCTGCGCGCCCACGGTCTGCACCGAATACTCGGGCTTGAACTCCCAGCGCAGGTCTTCGCAGGTGACGAAGTTGCCCAGCCCGGGGTGGAACGGGCCGACGTGGTAATCCTCGAGGTAGACCTCGATGAAGGTCTTCCAGTTGTAGTTGCACTCGTGCAGCTCGACGTGGTCGAGCACCATGCCCTCGAAGCTGAGCTGCTTGAGCGGCCCCATGCCGGCCAGGTCGGTCGCGATGTCCAGGCCGTTGTCCTCGAACAGCAGACCGTTCCATTCGCGCAACGGGTAGTTGTTGAGGTTCAGGCAAGGGTCGTTTTCGAAGTGCGGCGCACCCAGCAACTGGCCGGCCTTGCCACCGCCCCGGGCGGTGTTCGAGCCGCTGTACGTCCAGCGGTGCAGGGGGCACACGATGTTGCCGCCGGCGTGCCCGGGCTTTTGCTCACCGAGGTTGCCGCGGCCCTTGAGCATCACGGCCTGGCGGTGACGGCAGACGTTGGAGATCAGCTCGATGCCCGACGGTGTGCGCACCAGAGCACGGCCCCCGGCTTCCTGGGGCAGGGTGTAGTAGTCGCCCGTTTCGGGCACCGAGAGAGCGTGCCCCACGTAACGGGGCCCACGCTGAAAGATCGTCTCCAGTTCGCGCTGGAACAGCGCCTGGTCGAAGTAGCTCGATACGGGGAATTGGCTTTTGGCCTGCTGCAGTTGAAGACTCAAATCAGACATCGCGTCCTGGACCTGAAGACTCCCCCTATGAAGGGGCAGGGTAAGCGCTGTGCTCGTCAGACGAATTCGCGCGGGATGGGTGGGGTGGTGCGTCCCTCCGGACAGGGGCTGTCCGTAGTGAAGAGGTTGGGAGAGAAAAAAAGAACGCGGATTGTACCCCGGGGGGCAATGCCCCTGCCGGGCATAAAATGCCGGTTTCATCTGGTCATCTTCAGCACCCCAAGGCCGGGCCCATGCAGCCCGCCCCACCGCGCGGCGAAGCGAGTTCCGCGGTTTGCGAAGGGCCACAGCCCACAGTACCCATGCCCACACCTTCTCCCTCCCGCGCGCCCCGTGCGGCCCCGTCCCCCAACGCACCGGCCAGCTACGAGGCGGCGCTGGAGGAACTGGAGCAACTGGTGGCCCAGCTCGATGCCGGGCAACTGCCCCTGGACCAGTTGCTGACCCGCTACCAGCGGGGCGCCGAGCTGCTCGCGTTCTGCCGCTCGCGGCTGGAGGACGTGGAGAACCAGATCAAGGTGCTCGAAGGCGGCACGCTCAAGCCCTGGGACGCGCCGTGAACGCCGTGCTCTCCGATACCCACGATTTCGTGGCCTGGCGACAGGCGCAGCAGGACGCGGTGGAACGCGCGCTGGAGCGCTGGGTGTCCGCCGACGCGCCGGCCGGGCTGGGCGACGCCATGCGCTATGCCGTGCTCGACGGCGGCAAGCGCCTGCGCCCGCTGCTGGTGCTGGCCACCTGCGAGGCCGTGGGCGGCCAGGCCGACGCCGCGATGCGCGCGGCCTGCGCGGTGGAACTCATCCACGCCTACTCCCTGGTGCACGACGACATGCCCTGCATGGACAACGACGTGCTGCGCCGGGGCAAGCCCACGG
>VFQQ010005711.1_pt1 | contig 10177 bp, 19 predicted proteins | sample 3512341 | NCBI WGS metagenome assembly VFQQ01 (sample SAMN10412373, study PRJNA504923) | tailings metagenome | isolation source: Relicate 2 Philex TSF1 revegetated site | place: Philippines: Tuba, Benguet | collected 2017-08-29
CCTTCAGGCAGCGGTTGGAGCACCCTCTTCTGCTTGCTGTGCAGTTAGCGGCAGGACAAGCGGGACACGGCAATCCTTCCCAACTCCGCCACAGGCTGCTGGCTCACCCCTTGTGGCAGCACGAGGCGTAAAAAGGCCAGGGGGGTGGAGGCCGAGTAGCGCAGCGCCGGGCCCAAGATGCGCTCGTCAAAGGCGCGCTGCGGGCAGGCAGCGGCATGGACGGGGAGGTGGGGAGGGCTGCACCATGCAGCTTTATGTGTCACTCTCTGCAAAGAGCACGCCCCAGGTATGATGCCGCTGCGCGAACAGCACGCGGGTCATACAGGCCACAGCCCCCGCCTCACGTGCGTGCGCTCCTCCAGGTGCTCCCTCAGGTGGCGGCACACCACCGCCGCAAACGCCTCCTCGCTCACCGCCTGGTGGGCAGACCGGGGGGAAGCGGGCAGGCAGCACTTGGGGCACACAGCAGCACAGGTGGCAGTGCATGGGAGCGCTGAGTTACCAAGGCACTTGCTCAAACTGCACCCCAGCAAGTCTGGTCCCCTGCCGCCCGTCACCCACCTCCAGGCCTAGCATGCGAAGGTAGGCCGCCACGTCCTGCAGGCGGGCGCCCCACCCCGGCTCCGGCAGGCCGCCGCCGCCGCCCAGCTGGCCATCGTCCGCCATGGCCTCATCCTCGCCTTGTTCACTGGCAGCCGCCTCGCTGAGCTGGCGCAGCTTGAGCCAGTAGTAGCGGTAGAGCAGGGCTGCGTGGAGGGTGGTGGCAGCGGCGGCCAGCCTCTCAGCATGCCACAGCATTCCAAGGCATGACATGCTCAGGCACGTCTGCATTCGCCTGCAGACAACCAAGGCCACCCCGCACTGCAGCGCACCCGCCCAGCTGTGGCCACAAGGCTGCGCAGCCACCAATGCGGCGGCAGCCTCCCGACGAAAGCGTGGCCCCGCCGCCAGCAGCGCCGCGCGGTCGGCCGCGCCGAGCGCTGGCTGGCTGCGGAGCACGCGCTCGCACAGCAGCGACAGCAGCTGCGTGGCTGCCTCCACCCCCTCGCACGCCTCCTGCAGCAGGGAGCTCGGTAGACTTGGGTGGGAGCACAGAGTGGCAAAAATTCATGCATGGCGAATGCCGAATGGTAAATGGTGGTCTCCCAGCGGCAGGCACATGTGGCCAGCCCTGAAGAAGGAGGGCGGGGCACGGGGAGAGCACCCATGCACCCGCCACACGTACCCGTAGCGCCTCGGCCAGTGCGTCCTCTAGCTCAGCGGGCAGCGCGGCTGCCTGCTCTCCATCCTCCTCGTCAACCCCTGCCTCGGCGGCAGCGGCGGCCTCGAGAGTGGCGGACACAGGGCCCAGCGCGGCTTGCAGGCGGGCCACCCGCTCCCGCAGCGCCGCCACGGCCGCCGACAGCAGCTGGGCTGGCACCAGCGGCGCCAAGCCATGTGCCGTGATCCCATCCACAGCTCCGGCTAGGTTGCCAGGCAGCCGAGCCATGGCCGCGCTGCCGCCGGCGGCGGCGAGGGCGGAGCCGCTGGCGTCCGCAAAGGACAGCCATGCCGCCGCTGCGGCGGCCATGGTGGGCGTTGCGGAGGCGTTAGGAATCGAATGAGCCGGACGAGGGAGCCGATTGAGTGCGTCGATCAGTAAAGTTTCCGCTCTGGTGGCTTGGGGAGCTCGTGCGTGCTACCGATTGCGTGCTCGAAGCACTGCAAAGACGCCCTGATGCACAGAGCCGCGCCAGGCGCCCATCTGGGCAAAAGCGGCGGCGCCCAGCGCGGCGGCGGCGGCCACAATGTGCACAGATGGCGGCGATCGCAGATCCACGTGCTTGCACGGAGTGATCGGCGTGCTTGACAACGTTTGCAGGCGCGGAAGCGCGACTTTCAAGCAGCCGCGCAGAGTCAGCAGCGCCCTCAGCGTCTGCCGCGCGCTGCAGGCAATTTCAGACGTGGCAACAGCACCAAAAGAGCTGGCTGCAGGTGCGGCAAGGCCGCTAGGACTTCCTTCGACTCGCTGTGCTCACCGCTGCCGCTGCCACCGCCGCCAATGCGCCCGCAGGCCCTCCCCGCTCCCAACCACCTTGCCACCCGACCGCTGGCTGCAGGCCTGAGGCACCAAGGACGTGTGATGCCCGGCTGAGCAACGGGCCACCATGTTCAGCCTGGGCAGCTTCACCAGCCGGCGGCCGCCGGACGCTTGGCGGCTGACACTGACCTTTCAGTGCGTGAGGAGGGGGCGTTGTCTACTGCCACTGTTGCAGCTGCGATTTGCACGCCCTTGCAAGCTTGCTGCATGATGCAGCCCTGAGCCTCTGATGCACTGAATTGCTGCCCACCTCCAACGCCCCATCTGCCTCCTCTCACCCCGCAGCCACGAGAGCCTAGGGCAGCAGGAGCGGGAGGTGGTGTGGGTAGCAGGGGAGCCAGAGGCCGGTGTGCTTGCGGCGCTGGCCGACAGGCTGGCAGACCCCGGCCTGGTGCATGAGGCGGTGCACGTCACGCTGCACACCGCCTCCGGCCCGCTGCTGGGCGTGGTGGCAGCGGCCGGCTTTGGCGCGCCGGTGCGCCTTGCGCTGACCGTGCGGGAGACGCAGTCACGGCTGGTAGGCGTGGAGCTGGTGCGCACCTCTGGCACTGCCGCCCTGCCCACCAGCCTGGCGCTCGCGCTGTGGCAGGAGCTGGAGGCGGCCACTGTGTCGCGCCTCAGGTGCGTGCGGGCGGGGAGAAGGGTCTTGTCTTGTCTTGGAGGGGTTGTCTGCAACCTGGTGCTGCAGGAGAATGGAAGCTGTGCTGGCTAGCCTGGAGCCTCTGCTGCTGTACACTGAATTTGCTGCCAAGGCGTCACTTGCACCTGCAGGGTGGCAGACCCCGGTGCAGTGGCTGCGCTGGCAGACGCCCGTGTGGTGGCCCGCTTCACCGCCCTGCGCGTGCTGAACCTCTCGAACGCCGGCCTCACAGCCCTGCCCGCCAGCGTGGGACTGCTGACGGGGCTGGAGGTGAGGAAGGTTGTTGCGTGGGGAGCAGACAGAGGATACCAAGCGGTAGTCTGCATTGCCCGCCCATCTCCCTCGGTAACCACCTCCAGTGGCCATGCCTGCACCCGCTCACCCGCCTGCCTGTGCACAGGAGCTGCGCGTGGTGGGCAACCAGCTGCGCATCCTGCCTCCCGAGATCGGCCAGCTGACAAACCTGCGCGTGCTGGCGGCCGACTCCAACCAGCTCACCATCCTGCCAGGTGCGGGTGGCAAGGCAGGATCCGGACGGTTGGATCTTTGTGCAATACTTCTGGCTCTTCTAAGCTGTTGCAAAAATTGAGCCCTGTCGCATGTTCTGTCGACTCGGCTCTGCCTACCTCCGCCGTGCAGGCGAGCTGCGGCGGTGCACGGAGCTGGAGGAGCTGACGCTGCAGCACAACCGCCTGACCAGCGTGCTGCTCAGCTTTGCGTCGCTGCGCCACCTGAGGTACGCTGGCTGTGTTGGGAGGGCTGCGATCAGGACCAAGGTGTCATTGCAAATGACCCCAGCCTCAGCCATCGCCAGCAGCACCACGTTGTGCTGGACGTCATTTCCATGCCATAGCTCGCCGTGCCTGCCCCTCGCCCAAATGTGCAGCGTGCTGCACCTGTACGACAACCCGCTGGACTTTTTGCCCGAGATCAGCCCCTGCTCCGAGCTGACCCACCTGACGGTGGCCAACCTGCGCATCACAGCAGACCAGGTGCAGTCCAAGGGGGGCAGTCACAGGGGGCACATGTGCCTGTGCGGCGGCGCCTGGTTGGCTGCATTGAGACGGCATACTTGCACTGCCATGCTGGCACTGACCATGTCCCCCCTGCACGATTCCCCATTCCTGCTGTTGCAGGCCTACACCAAGGTGGGTTCGCGCGGGCTGCCAGCTGCTTTGGTCGCGGTGTAGCGATTTGGCTTTGCCGCTGGCCATCATTTCGCTCGTGCACTCTGCACAGCGCACGTCCCAATCCAGGCGGTCAGTTGTCATGCACATACTCCCATCTTATGCGTCTTCGCCCCTCTCCTCTCCTCCTCCGCAGTTCAAGGTGGAGTTCCTGCCCCCGCCCCCCGGAGGCGGCGGCTACTCCGCCATCTCCCTGTGGGACAGCAAGCAGAGCGACCGGCTGCGCCCCATCTTTGCGCTCATGCTGCGGCGCAGCAGCGGGCACCACCCCCTGCTGGCCGGCGCGCTGCGTGAGTGGTCGGCCTGCTGCTGCAATGGCGATGGTATCATGCTGCTTGATGGGGCCCGCAGGGCGGCCCATGCAGCGTGCAGACTGCCTGCCCTGGGCAGGGTGGCTGCGCATGCTGCCGCGCCATCTGCTCAACTTGCCCGCTGCTTTGGCTGTGCCGCCCTGCAGGCCAGCTGGCGGAGGAGGACGCCAAGAACCGGGAGCTCATGGCCAAGCAGGAGAACGGCCTGCAGCAGCTGGTGGGGGGAGTGGGGAAGAGTGGCGCACGGGATGGTTGGGGTGGCGCAGCATTGCCATGGGCTGCTCAGAGCATGGTGGCTGCTGCAGCAAACATGCGATGCTCGTCATAGGGCCTGGCTGTGACCACTGCATGCTTGCCACCACAACGCCCGCTCCCTCCAGGTGCTGATGGCGCTGGGCGACAACCCGGTGGTGGTGGAGGAAACGTGCCGCACGCTGGCGCTGCTGGCCCGCCACTCCCCCGCCCTCGCCGACGCGGTGGTGGCCAACGACGCAGACGCGCTGCTGCGCCTGCTGCCCGCCGCCGATGAGCGGCGCGCGCTGGCGGCGCTGGGCCTGCTGGCCGCGCTGGCTCAGTCCTCCAGCGACGCCTCTGCCCGCTTGGCCACAGATGCACTGCTGGCCTGCCTGGCGCGCATGGTGGGCGACGAGGGCGGCGGCGCTGCAGCGGATGCTCCCGCTGCTGCGTTGCCTGGTGAGGAGGTGCGCACCGCGACGCTCAAGGCGCTGGGCAACCTGGCCTTCTGCGACGAGAACCGGCGGCGGCTGGAGCGGCGGCCCGCGCTCATGCAGCGCCTGAGCCAGCTGGCGCTGAGCGGCGAGGAGCCGACGCGTGTGCAGGTGCGGGGCATGGGTTGATGTTTGTTTGTTTGCCCAAACTGCTTGCAAGGGTTGCGCGGCGCATGCTGGCAGGAATGAGGGGGGCAGCACCCGCATTACAGCAGCCTCCTGCGGTGGCAAGCAGAGCTGCGGCTGCTGAGGCGACATTGCGGCCAGCCCAGCAGTCCCTACAAGTCAGCAGCGACTGGCCTGTCGTCCACACACCCACAACCAAAACTGTGCAGGTGGCGGCGCTGCGCGTGCTGGCCATCCTGGGGGAGAACGAGCTGGTAGAGCGGGCAGCAGGGCGGCCGCCCATCCAGGGCCGCGGCGTGCGCGTCCTCTCCCTCGGTGCGCGCTGCTTCTGGCAGGCGCAGTCATGCACGCCAATGTCATGCTGCTGCTTTCCACATCCCCTGCCTCTGCCTGCTGCCCGCGAAGCCTCCCATCACGCCCCCAATTCCTGGCCCGCCTGCAGACGGCGGGGGCATGAAGGGCATGGCCACGGTGCGCCTGCTGCGAGAGCTGGAGCGCCACACCGGCAAGCGCATCTGGGAGCTGTTCGACCTCATCGGTAAGGGCTTGGCGGCGCAAAACGCACCAACCGTGGCACCGCTGGCCCCCAAGTGAGGTCTCTGATAGGCCGTGCAGCATGCGACGAGCTGCCTCCCTAGTTCATTCCAAAACTGATTCTCTGCACCGCCCTCTGGCCACCGTGCAGTGGGCACCAGCACGGGTGGCCTGCTGGCTGTGGCCCTGGGCCTGCTGAAGCTGGACATGGACGCCTGTGACCACATCTACAAGGTGGACGGCTGCTGCTGCGGGGCTGGGGGTGTGCTGCTAAGGCTTCAACGCCTGGCAGCAGTGCTGCTGGCATCGTGTGTCAGTGCTGCTGGCACCGGCCTGCTGGAAAGACTGGTTGCTGCTGGTGCCGGTGGGACGAGGGCCGAATGGCTGGACAGCGCATGCCGCCCTGCCCTCCATCACCTCCCACATTGCCTGCCTCGTTACGCACCCTGCCCTTGCGCCCCTCCTGCCTCCCCCCAGGTGCTGGGCCGCAAGGTGTTCTCCCGGGTGGTGGCCGCCAAGGATGCCAAGGAGGAGAGCTGGATGGAGGTGGGCAGGGACCGTGGATGGCAGGTTGCAGATGGCACGCATACGGTGCCATGCAATCGCCGCCGTGCCAGCCCATGGCGTGGTGCCCCTGAGAGGCTGAGCAGCTGCCACGCCGCTCAGCAACAGCCGCCTCCCTGCCGCAGTCCTTCTACCGAACCTTCCAGACCAAGACGTCGCACGTGCGGGCCGTGGTGGTCGGGTGAGCAGGCAGTGGTGTAATGCATGCATTCCGGATTACTGTAGGTGCACCAGTTGAAGGCAGATAAAGCAAGGTCAACTTACGCTAGCTGTTCATTCCGCCTATGCGTTGTTGCAGGTACAAGCATGATGCAGCAGTGTATGGTGAGTTGCCGGCTGCCAGGATGAATGGAACAGGACCTGTTGCAATACACTTACACGAGGCTGCTGCTGTGAGGCTCCAGCCGGTTGCCCTGCCTGGCTACCTGCTGCCCAGCGCCTGCCCGCATGCCAGTACTGCTCTCCCACCTTCTGCTTTCTATCTCGTCTTTCAATCAGAGTCGCTGCTGCGCGAGTACTGCGACTTCAGCAAGGAGGAGCGCTGCATCGGGGACGCCATGATTGGTGCGCAGCTGCCACTTGGACTGCTGTCGGAACGCGTGGCAGCCTGCGCTGTGACGCGCCGCTGCGCCGCCCGCTTGGTGTTGGGGTAAACACTGTCACTGTTGTGGACCAACTGCTGCATCAACCGGTGTGTTCCTGTCCCCCTAACTTCCCCAAGCCACCTCCCTGCCCGCTGCGTCGTGCAGACACGGCGGTGCTGGGCCCCAATGTGGCCCTCGTCTCCACCCTCTCCTCGCTGTCCCCCGCCCCGCCCTTCCTGTTCCGCACCTACCAGCTGCCGCCCGGCTCCGAGGCGCTGGCGGCGCAGATCGGGGCACATCGAGGCAAGCCTGCTTGCCGGGCACCAAGGGCTCCACTGCCGCACAGCCCTGGCATGCTGCTGAGTGACACACTGTGTGTTGTTTTGTTGCTGCCTGCGCTCAGGCTGTTGCTGCACTGATGCTATGGTTGCCCTTCTTGCCGCAGGCAGCTGCAAGCATCCGGTGTGGCAGGCGGTGCGTGCCTCATCCGCAGCATCCTTCTACCTCGAGGTGGGTGGGCGGGCTGTGGAGGCCTGGCAAAACTTGTTTTTGGCCTCGGCCGTTTCAACTGCTCGGCGAGGTCACTACCGTCTGCCTTCACCGCACACCGCCTGTCTGCCAACAGCCTGATGCCTGCACCCCGGGTGCGCAGGACTTCACGTGCGGGGGCGACAAGTTCCAGGACGGCGCCGTCACAGCTAACAACCCGGCGGTCATCGCGCTGCAGGAAGCGGTGAGGGCTGGCGCCCGGCCGCCTGCCAGTGTATGTGCCAAGCTACCCAACCCAACAAACATGCTGTGGCACTGTGCTCACTGCCCCTCCTGCTTTACTCTTTGCAGCGCCTGCTGTGGCCCGACCACCCGATCGATGTGCTGCTGAGCGTGGGCGTGGGCGTTTCGCCGGCGGGGCGACGGGAGAAGGGCCTCTCCTCCTTCATGGAGACGGGTGAGGCTTTGGGGGAAAGCAGGGATCTGAGCTCAGCCCGTGCTTGCTACTCAGCTGTTGTTCTGCTGGCTCCGGCGAGGGTTGGCCTGCTGCTCACCTGTGCGCGCCCCACTCCTCCTTGCGCATGCAGGCAGCATCTTGATCGAGTCAGCGTGAGTCTAGCTGGCTTGCCTGTTGCTGCAGTTGGGTGGGCTTGAACCTGCGGTGCTGCTCATCTGCTGAGAGACACTTGCTTGGCAACCCTGCCCTCCCAACCTCCATCCTGCCCCCCGCTGCCCCTCCCTCTCTTGTGCCTCTCGCAGCACGAGCGTGTCACGGGCAGATGAGGCGCTGGCCACGCTCATGCCGCTCATCCCGGGTGTCAAGTACCTGAGGTGCGTGCTGTGCGCCATTGCGGCTGTGGAGCATCTTGTTGTTGCAAGTACTCTCGAAACAGCTCAGCTGCCGGCTTGCGGTCCAGTGTGCGGTGCTGCAGCTCACAGCGCGGATTTCAGCCCATCCACCCCACCACGTCCACGCTCCCACGCGCCCCTCCTGCCGCTGCCTCCCCAGGTTCTGCGCTTGCGACCCTCGCTGCAACATGGAGCTGGATGAGGTGGACCCCGAGCGCTGGGCGCAGCTAGAGGCGGCCACGGAAGAGTACGTGGCAGCGCCCGCCACGCAGGCGCAGTTTGCCGAGGCCGCCGCCACGCTGCTGCAGGTGCGGGCCGGGGCTGGTATGTCTGGAGCGTTGCGGCATGTGGCTGACCATGCCAGTCATTTGTGTCGCCTGACCTTGCCCAACGGCATGCACTGTGCTGCATGCAGCGCACTCTGCTCAAGCCCTGGGCCGCCCCCCTCCCCTCCCTCTGCAGGCAGATGCAGCGGCGGCTGTGCAGCCGCCCCCCGGCAGCCTCAAGCTGGGCGCCCGCCGCAAGCTGGTGGTGTTGCGGGCGCCGCGTCTGGGAGCGCAGCAGCTGAGTGCGGACGACGCTGTGGCGGCCACCCTGGCGTACCGCCCCGGCTGCTTGGCGGCTGTGGACTTGCAGCAGCTGCAGCTGCCGCCATGCGATGTAGATGCCGGCAGCCGTGCGCAACAGCTGGCGGGCCAGCCTGCAACGATGCGCAACAGCTCCGACCTGCACCAGCAGCGCCTCGATGCAGCAGCGCCAGCGGCAAGGGCTGCCCCTGGCGAGCCGTTGCAAAATGCGGGCAGCCAGCAGGCGCGGGGCAGCGAGGATGAGGGTGGAGGCCTGTCAGCCTACATCAGCAGCTGGTTTGGCAGCCCCACCAAGCAGGCCAAGCCGGCCTTCCAACCAGCAACGGCCGTGGGCAGCGCTGGTCAGCCTGTGCAGTCGCCGCCACCGCAGCCGCAAGATGATGCAGCCTCGCAGCCGGGTGCGCCCAGCAGAGGTGCCAGCCCGGCGCGGCCAGCAACAGCAGACAACAGAGCACAAGCGCCAGCCAGTGGCTCAGCTGCAGGGCTGGCTTCCGCCATAGAGGGGCTCGTGGCTCAGCTGGAGGAGCATTTGGCTCCGGTGCTGCCATCTGTGGGCGTGGTGCACCTTGGGCTGGAGCTGGCCGGTGCAGCAGGCCTTGTCATGCGCTGGCAGCAGCAGCTTCAAGCCGTGGCGGAGCCAAGTGAGTGAATTCTTGCCCGGAGTTGCGTTCATGTCTGCCTGCTGCACTGCATGACAGTGGTGGTGCAGATGCCTTGCAGTGCAGATATGCCATGCATGCGCACAAGAAGTTTGGCAATCATGCAGCACTGCCGATTTCTTCGTGCCGCAGGCGAGCACGCGTCGGCGCTGCTGCTGGAGGCGGGACACAACCTGAGCCACGTGCGTTTAGTGGACGTCTTTGCGCAGCAGCCCAGCCTGCAGCTGCCTGAAGGGCGCAGCATCAACGTGCTGAGCAGCCAGTCGCAGTGGGAAAGCGGCCGTGCACTGTCGTTGTTGCTGCTCTCGATTGCTGGACCTGATGTGTTGCTGCCAGCTAGCAGCCTGATTGCGCTGCGCCAGCTGCTGCGAGACCGGCTGGTGGTGTGCATTGCAGCGCTGCCAGACGAGTTCATCCACGCTATGCTGGCCTTGGGCGCCAAGGGCGTGGTAAGCCAGGCAGCAGCAGCCCCAAGCACGGCCAGTACGCAAGCTGCGCCCGAGCCCTCCTGCACGTTCTTCTCAGTGTTTTATGACGCGCTGCTTGCTGGGACGGCAGTGTCTGATTGCTTGACGGCAGCGGAAACAACTGTGCCTGTGCTGAAAGGTGTCTACAAGTTTTACAACCATGACTGACTCCCCAATTGGACGACATGACCTTTTGGTCAGGAATGTAACAAACCTGCCAACCATCGCAAAGCAGCCTCGGTGCCGGGTGGGCGGCGGCCCGCCGCCGCGGCGGAGGGGGCACCCTGCCCACCTGCCCAACCCTGCCCTGCTGCATTGCCCATGCCTGCCTTGCAGCCTTGCACCATGCACAGTGAGCAGAGGTGGCCAGGC
>VFQQ010005712.1_pt1 | contig 10176 bp, 21 predicted proteins | sample 3512341 | NCBI WGS metagenome assembly VFQQ01 (sample SAMN10412373, study PRJNA504923) | tailings metagenome | isolation source: Relicate 2 Philex TSF1 revegetated site | place: Philippines: Tuba, Benguet | collected 2017-08-29
CAAGGCGAAGATCGCCATACGCTCGACGGCGCCGCCGGCGAACACGTTGAACATGGCCAGAACGCCCTGATTGGCGTTGAAGATCTGGCGCAGCGCCTCGGGATCGATGCCGGGCAGCGGGATGTAGGTGCCGAGGCGGTAGACGAGCAGCGCGCCGAGCGTGAACCACAGGCGCTTCTTGAGATCCTCGGCCTTGGCGAGCGCGCCGAAATTGAGGTTGGCTGCCAGTTGTTCCGCTGCCGATGCCATGGTGGCTCCGATGCATGAAGGCCGGACGGCGGAGCCGTCGGATGAGGTCGCATTCACTTAGCCGCCCGCAGGCCGCTTCGCCAGTCCCCGGCCGGCCACACGCTGTCGCGGGCCAGGCCGGATCAGACGAAAGGGGCCGGTCCTTTCCGAACCGGCCCCTTCGCAGTGTCGTTATCGTCGGGGCTGGCCGCCGGTCAGGCCGCAGCCGCGGCCTTCTGCTTGGTCAGCGTCACCGAGCCGCCGGCCTTCTCGATTGCGGCAACCGCCGCGGCGGAGGCACCGGCAACCGTCAGATCCAGCTTCGCCTTGATCTCGCCGGTAGCGACCAGGCGGATGCCGTCGCGCGAGCGGCGGATGACGCCTGCCTCGACGAGAGCGGCCTCATCGACCTTGCCGGCCTTCAGCTTGCCCGCATCGACGGCGCGCTGGACGCGCTCAAGGGTGACCGAGACATATTCCAGGCGGAAGATGTTGTTGAAGCCGCGCTTCGGCAGGCGCCGATGCAGCGGCATCTGGCCGCCCTCGAAGCCCTTGATCGCGACGCCGGAACGGGACTTCTGCCCCTTCACGCCACGGCCGCCGGTCTTGCCCTTGCCGGAGCCGATGCCGCGGCCGACGCGGATCGGGCGGTGGGTCGCGCCGTCGTTGTCCTTGATGTCGGTGAGTTTCATATCAGGTCACTCCTCGACCACTTTCACGAGGTGGGACACCTTCGCGATCATGCCGCGCACCGCCGGAGTATCCTCCAGCGTCGCGCGGCGGTGCAGCTTGTTCAGCTTGAGCCCGACCAGCGTTGCCTGCTGCGATTTCTCGCGGCGGATCGCCGAGCCGATCTGCTCAACCGTTACCGTCGATTTCTTGGCCATGGATCCGATCCTTACGCGTCGCCCTCGCCTTCCTCCTGGCGACGGCCCTGGAGGACCGACACCTTGAGGCCACGGCGAGCCGCGACGGAGCGCGGGCTGTCCTGGTTCTTCAGCGCGTCGAACGTGGCACGCACCATGTTGTAGGGGTTCGAGGACCCCATCGACTTGGCAACCACGTCGGCCATGCCGAGCGTTTCGAAGACCGCGCGCATCGGGCCGCCGGCGATGATGCCGGTACCCGCCGGAGCGGCACGCAGATAGACCTTGCCGGCGCCGTGGCGGCCGGCGACGTCGTGATGCAGCGTGCGACCCTCGCGCAGCGCCACGCGGATGAAGCCACGCTTCGCCGCCTCGGTCGCCTTGCGGATCGCCTCCGGCACCTCGCGGGCCTTGCCGTGGCCGAAGCCGACGCGGCCCTTCTGGTCGCCAACGACCACGAGCGCCGCGAAACCGAAGCGCTTGCCGCCCTTCACCGTCTTGGAGACACGGTTGATATGGACGAGCTTGTCGGTGAATTCCGAGTCGCGCTCTTCGCGGTTGCGCTCGCGTTCACGTTCCCGAGCCATGTTCTGTCCTTTCGGCGGCAGGGCCGCCCGTATCCGTTAGAAGCTCAGGCCGCCCTCGCGGGCGCCGTCGGCGAGCGCCTTGACGCGCCCGTGATAGAGATAGGCACCGCGGTCGAACAGCACGACCGACACCCCTGCCTTCACCGCGCGCTCGGCAACGAGCTTGCCGACGGCAGCAGCCGCGGCCTGATCGGCACCGGTCTTCAGCGAAGACTTCAGGTCCTTCTCCAGTGACGAGGCACTCGCAACCGTCACGCCCTTCTGATCGTCGATGATCTGCGCATAGATATGCTTCGACGACCGGAAGACCGACAGCCGCGGACGCCCATTCGCCGCCGAGCGAAGCGCCCGGCGGACACGCGCCTTGCGACGCTCCGATGCATCCTTCGTATTGGCCATGGCCAGCTCCTCTTAAGGACGGGCGCCCCTATATCAGGGGCCGCCGCCTTACTTCTTCTTGCCTTCCTTGCGGAAGATGAACTCGCCCTCGTAGCGGACGCCCTTGCCCTTGTAGGGCTCGGGACCGCGGAAGTCGCGGATCTCCGCGGCAACCTGGCCCACCTGCTGCTTGTCGATGCCTGAGATGATGATCTCGGTTGGCTTCGGGGTCGCGATGGTGATGCCGTTCGGGACGGGGTAGTTGACGTCGTGGCTGTAGCCGAGGGCGAGGTTCAGCACCTTGCCCTGGGCGGCCGCGCGATAGCCGACGCCGGTGATTTCGAGCTTCTTCTCGAAGCCCTTGGTCACGCCGGCGGCGAGATTGGCGACGCGGGTGCGCGCCATGCCCCACATGGAGCGGGCGCGCTTGCCCTGGTCGCGGGGGTCGATCTTGATGACGTTGCCGTCCATCGAGACGATGACGTCGTCCGGGCAGGTGAACGCGAGTTCGCCCTTCGGACCCTTGACCTTCACGGTCTGACCGGAAACCTGGGCGGTGACGCCCTGCGGCAGGTCGACCGGCTTCTTACCGATACGAGACATTGGATGTCGTCCTTTGTCGTGTGGGAGCTCTGCCAGGTCAGAAGACCGTGCAGAGCACCTCCCCGCCTACGTTCTGTTCGCGTGCCTCATGGTCCGCCATCACGCCCTTGGGGGTCGAGATGATGGTGATGCCGAGGCCGTTCGACACGCGCGGCGTGTTGCCGACGCCGGCATAGACGCGCCGGCCGGGCTTCGACACGCGGGCGATCTCGCGGATCACCGGCTCACCGTCGAAATACTTGAGCTCGATCTCGAACTCCGAACGGCCGTTCGGGTGCGTGACGGTCATGTAGTCGCGGATGTAGCCCTCGGACTTGAGGACCTCGAGGACGCGGGCGCGCAGCTTCGAGCCCGGCGTGATGACGCGGGTCTTGCGGCGCATCTGCGCGTTGCGGATGCGGGTCAGCATATCGCCGAGCGGATCGTTCAGAGCCATGATCTGTCTCCCCTCACCAGCTCGACTTCACGAGGCCCGGAACGAGCCCCTTGTTGCCGAGATCGCGCAGGGCGACACGGCTCATGCCGAGCTTGCGGTAGAACGCGCGCGGACGGCCGGTGACCTCGCAGCGGTTCTTGATGCGGACCTTGGCGCCGTTGCGCGGCAGGCTCGCAAGCTTCACGGTGGCCGCGAAGCGCTCCTCGATGGAGAGCGACTGGTTCATCACGGTCGCCTTCAGCGCGGCGCGCTTCTTGGCGTCCCGTGCGACCAGGGCACGGCGGTGGTTGTTCTTTTCGATGGAGCTCTTCTTCGCCATCGGTTTCTCCTGGTTTCCGCGTCTGAGACGGGCTTCTAGTGGGTGCTAGGAACCCGGCTCACTGCCGGAACGGGAAGTTGAAGGCCTTGAGGAGAGCACGGGCTTCCTCGTCGGTCTTCGCGGTGGTGCACACGATGATGTCCATGCCCCACATCTGCTCGACCTTGTCGTAGCTGATCTCGGGGAACACGACGTGCTCCTTCAGGCCAAGGGCGAAATTGCCCTTGCCGTCGAAGCTCTTCGGATTCAGGCCGCGGAAGTCGCGGACGCGCGGCAGCGCGATCGTGACCAGGCGATCCATGAACTCATACATGCGCTGCTTGCGCAGGGTGACCTTGGCACCCAGCGGCATGTTCTCGCGAACCTTGAAGTTCGAGATCGCCTGGCGGGCCCGGGTGATGACCGGCTTCTGGCCGGCGATCAGCGCGAGATCGGCCGCGGCGACCGAGGCCTTCTTGGAATCGGCAGTGGACTCGCCGACGCCCATGTTGATGACGATCTTGTCGATCGCCGGAACCTCGAGCGGGTTCTTGTAGCCGAACTGCTCGACGAGCTTCTGCCGGACCACGTTGTCGTAATGCGCCTTGAGGCGCGGGGTGTTGGCCGCCTCAGCCATCGATCGTCTCCCCGGACTTCTTGGCCACGCGCACCTTCTTGCCGTCGGCGAGAACCTTGAAGCCGATACGGGTCGGCTTGTTGGTCTTCGGATCGGCATAGGCCAGGTTCGAGAGATGGATCGGGGCCTCTTTCGAGATGATCCCGCCCTCCTGGGTCTGGCTCTGGCGCTGATGGCGCTTCACGATATTGACGCCGCGCACGAGAGCCCGGCTCTCGGTCGGCATGACCTGGATGACCTCGCCGGTGCGACCCTTGTCGCGGCCGGTGAGAACGACGACCTTGTCGCCCTTCTTGATCTTGGCGGCCATCACAACACCTCCGGCGCGAGCGAGATGATCTTCATGTGGTTCTTGGCGCGCAGCTCGCGCGGAACCGGTCCGAAGATACGGGTGCCGATCGGCTCCTTCTGGTTGTTGATCAGGACGGCCGCATTGCGGTCGAACCGGATCACCGAACCGTCGAGGCGACGAATGTCCTTGGCGGTGCGAACGACGACCGCCTTCATGACGTCGCCCTTCTTCACGCGGCCGCGCGGGATCGCCTCCTTCACCGACACCACGATGATGTCGCCGACATGGGCGTAACGGCGCTTGGCGCCACCGAGCACCTTGATGCACATGACGCGGCGTGCGCCCGAATTATCCGCCACGTCGAGATTGGTTTGCATCTGGATCATGACGCAACCTCTTCCTTTCGCGCCCGTCTCGGGAGAACCCGACGGCGGCGCGCTGTTCTAACGATCACCGAAAAGCTTACGCCTTCGGCAGCACGACCCAACGCTTCAGCTTCGAAAGGGGCTTGCCCTCCTCGATGCTCACCACGTCGCCCGCCTTGAAGACATTGCCTTCGTCGTGGGCGTGGTAGTTCTTGGTGCGGCGCACCGTCTTCTTCAGCAGCGGATGGGTGAAGCGACGCTCCACCTTCACCACCACCGTCTTGTCCTGCTTGTCGCTGACGACGATGCCCTCGAGCACACGCTTCGGCATATGCCCTCTCCTTACTTCTTCGCCGCGCGCTTCTGCGCGGCAACCGTCTTCACGCGGGCGATGTCGCGGCGAACCTGGCGGACGCGCGCAACGTTCTCCAGCTGACCGGTGGCCTTCTGGAAGCGCAGGTTGAACTGCTCCTTCTTCAGGTCACCAAGCTGGCCCTCGAGCTCGTCGAGGGTCTTGGTCCGGATTTCTTCGGCCTTCATGACCTCTTCCTCACTCGGCGATGCGCTGAACGAAGCGCGTCTTGATCGGCAGCTTGGCCGCGGCGAGTTCCAGGGCCTTCTTGGCGACCTCGACCGGCACGCCGTCGAGCTCGAACATGATGCGCCCCGGGGCCACCTTGGCGGCCCAGTACTCGTTGGCGCCCTTGCCGGAGCCCATGCGGACCTCGGCGGGCTTCTTCGACACCGGAACGTCCGGGAAGATGCGGATCCAGACGCGACCGGCACGCTTCATCTCGCGGGTCATCGCGCGGCGGGCCGCCTCGATCTGACGCGCGGTGATGCGCTCCGGCTCCATGGCCTTGAGGCCGAACTGGCCGAAGTTCAGGTCCGTGCCGCCCTTCGAGGCGCCGGAAATCCGGCCCTTGAACTGCTTGCGGAACTTCGTCTTCTTGGGCTGAAGCATGGCTCTAGACCTTCATCCTCACGCCGCGTCGCGGTCTTGGCCGCGCGAACGGCGGGTCGAGCCCTCACCCTCGGCCAGTTTCTTGTCCTGGGCCATCGGGTCGTGCTCCATGATCTCGCCCTTGAAGATCCACACCTTCACGCCGCACGTCCCGTAGGTCGTGTAGGCGGTGCCGACGCCGTAATCGACATCGGCGCGAAGGGTGTGAAGCGGCACGCGGCCTTCGCGATACCACTCGAGGCGAGCGATCTCGGCGCCGCCGAGGCGGCCCGAGCAGTTGATGCGGATGCCTTCGGCGCCAAGGCGCATGGCCGACTGCACGGCCCGCTTCATGGCGCGGCGGAACGCCACGCGGCGCTCCAGCTGCTGGGCGATCGAGTCAGCCACCAGCGTCGCGTCGGTCTCCGGCTTGCGGATCTCGACGATGTTGATGACGACTTCAGCGTCGGTCATCTTCGAGACGGCCTTCTTCAGCTTCTCGATGTCCGACCCCTTCTTGCCGATCACGATGCCCGGGCGCGCCGAGTGGATCGTGACGCGGCACTTGCGGTGCGGGCGCTCGATGACGATCTTGGAGACCGCCGCCTGCTTGAGGAGCTTCATCAACTCGCGGCGGATCTTCAGGTCCTCGTGCAGGAGCTTGCCGTACTCGCCCTTGTTGGCGAACCAGCGTGAGTCCCAGGTCCTGTTGATGCCGAGGCGGAAGCCGATCGGATTGATCTTCTGACCCATCGTTCTCTCCTCAGGCCTTCGCTTCCTCGACCTGACGAACGACGATCGTCAGGTGCGAGAACGGCTTTTCGATCCGCGCGCCGCGACCGCGGGCACGGGCGTGGAAGCGCTTCAGCACGAAGGCCTTGCCCACATGGGCCTCGGCGACGACGAGATCGTCGACGTCGAGATCATGGTTGTTCTCGGCATTGGCGATGGCGCTCTCGAGGCACTTCTTGACGTCGCCCGAGATGCGCTTGCGCGAGAATTCGAGATCGGCCAGCGCGGTCTCGACCGGCTTGCCGCGGATCAGCGCGGCGACCAGGTTGAGCTTGCGCGGCGATACGCGGAGCATACGCGCGATCGCCTTGGCCTCGTTGTCCTTCAGCGCACGGGGAGTTGCGGTCTTAGCCATGACTCACCTCACTTCCGCTTCGCTTTTTTGTCGGCCGCGTGGCCGTAGAACGTGCGGGTCGGCGAGAACTCGCCGAACTTGTGGCCGACCATCTCCTCGGTGACCTGCACCGGGACATGCTTCTGACCGTTGTAGACGCCGAAGGTCAGCCCGACGAAATGCGGGAGGATCGTGGAGCGACGGCTCCAGATCTTGACGACCTCGTGACGGCCCGACGAGCGGGCTGCCTCGGCCTTCTTCAGGAGGTATCCGTCGACGAACGGACCTTTCCAGACGGAACGTGCCATGACGGGCCTCTGTTACTTCTTCTTCGAATGGCGGCTCGACACGATCATCTTGTCGGTCCGCTTGTTCGAACGAGTCTTCTTGCCCTTGGTCGGGAAGCCCCAGGGCGTGACGGGATGACGGCCACCCGAGGTGCGGCCTTCGCCGCCGCCATGCGGGTGATCGACGGGGTTCATGGCAACGCCGCGGTTATGCGGACGCCAGCCCATCCAGCGGTTGCGGCCGGCCTTGCCGATCGCAACGTTCATGTGGTCCGGGTTGGACACGGCGCCGATCGAGGCGACGCACCGGCCGTGAACCAGACGCTGCTCGCCCGAGTTCAGACGGACGATGACGTAGCCCTCATCGCGGCCGACGATCTGGGCATAGGTGCCGGCGGAGCGGGCGATCGCGCCGCCTTTGCCGATCTTCAGCTCGACGTTGTGGACGATGGTGCCGACCGGCATGTTCGCGACCGGCATGCAGTTGCCGGGCTTCACGTCGGCGCTCTCTGCCGAGATGACGCTGTCGCCGACGCCGAGACGCTGCGGCGCCAGGATGTAGGACAGCTCGCCGTCGGCATACTTGATCAGCGCGATGAAAGCCGAGCGGTTCGGATCGTACTCGATCCGCTCCACCGTCGCGGCGACATCGGTCTTGCGACGCTTGAAATCGACCAGACGGTACGACTTCTTGTGGCCACCGCCGCGGAAGCGCGAGGTCACGCGGCCGAGGTTGTTGCGGCCGCCCGTGGACGACTTGCCCTCGGTGAGCGTCTTGACCGGCTTGCCCTTGTAGAGGGCCGAGCGATCGACCAGGACGAGCTGACGAAGGCCCGGCGTGATCGGTTTGAAGGTCTTGAGTGCCATGGTCTAAACCCCTCGCCTCACAGACCGGTCGTGATGTCGATGGAGTGGCCCTCGGCGAGGGTCACAACCGCCTTCTTCACGTCCGAACGCTGGCCGAGCATGCCCTTGAAACGCTTGGTCTTGCCCTTCTGGACGAGCGTGTTGACGCTCTTGACCTTGACGTCGAACAGTTTCTCCACGGCCGCCTTGATCTGCGGCTTGGTGGCGGTGCTGGCGACCTTGAAGACCACCTGGTTCAGTTCGGCGACCAGCGATCCCTTCTCGGTGATCAGCGGCGCCTTGATGACGTCGTAGTGACGCGGATCGACGGTGCTCATTTGAAGCGCGCCTCCAGCGCATCGACGGCCGCCCGGGTCAGGACCAGGGTGTTCCGCCGCATGATGTCGTAGACGTTGATGCCCTGCACGGGCAGCACGTCGACCAGCGGGATGTTGCGGGCCGCCAGCGCGAAGTTCTTGTCGACCTCGGCGCCGTCGATGATCAGCACGCTCTTGAAGCCGAGCTTCTCGAACTGCGACTTCAGCGACTTGGTCTTGGAGGCACCGGACGAAGCGTTCTCAAGCACGACGATGGAGCCGGCCTTCACCTTGGTGGAGAGGGCATGCTTCAGGCCGAGCGCGCGGACCTTCTTCGGCAGCGCATGCTCGTGGGAGCGCGGCGTCGGACCGAAGGAACGGCCGCCGCCACGGAAGAGGTTGGCACGCGCCGAGGAGTGACGGGCGCCGCCCGACCCCTTCTGCTTGTACATCTTCTTGCCGGTGCGCCAGATCTCGCCGCGGTTCTTGACGTCATGCGTACCGGCACGGCGCTTGGCGAGCTGCCAGCGGACCACGCGGTGCAGGATGTCGGCGCGCGGGTCGAGGCCGAAGATCTCGTCGGAGAGATCGATCGAGCCGGCGTCGGCGCCTTCGAGGGTTTTGACCGTCAGTTTCATCTCAACCCTCCGTCGTCTCGGCGGCGGCGGGAGCAGCCTCCGTGGCGCCCGACAGCTTGAAGCTGCCCGGCTGCGGGGCGTCCTTCGGCAGCGGCTTCTTCACCGCGTCGCGGACGAGGATCCAGCCACCCTTGGAACCGGGGACAGCGCCCTCGACCAGGATGATGCCGCGCTCGACGTCGGTGCGAACCACCTTCAAATTCTGGGTGGTGACGCGCACGACGCCCATGTGGCCGGCCATCTTCTTGTTCTTGAAGACCTTGCCGGGATCCTGGCGGTTACCGGTCGAACCGTGCGAGCGGTGCGAAACGGACACGCCGTGGGTGGCGCGCAGGCCGCCGAAATTGTGGCGCTTCATGGCGCCGGCAAAGCCCTTGCCCTGGCTGGTGCCCGTCACGTCGACGAACTGGCCGGGGACGAAGTGGTCGGCCGACAGGCGCGCGCCGACCGGCAGCACTTCCTGCTCGCCGACACGGAACTCGACGATCTCATGCTTCGGCTCGACCTTCGCGACGGCAAAGTGACCGCGCTGGGCCTTGGTCGTGTTCTTCACCTTGGCAAGGCCCGCTCCGAGCTGGAGCGCGGTATAGCCGTCCTTCGCCGCAGTGCGGTGAGCAACGACCTGGCAGTCGTCGAGCACCAGCACCGTCACGGGGACGTGCTCGCCGCCATCGGTGAAGATGCGGGTCATCCCCATCTTCTTGGCAATCACACCGGAACGCATCGCGCGCATTCCTCGTTTTGGGGTCGTCCTGTCGCCCTTCGTCAGAAGGACCGGAGAGGACCCGGGTTCAACTCGTGATGCGCCGGAACCGGTGCATCGGGATTTGACGTCGACAAGCCGTCATCGGCCTGTCGCAGGACTCACAGTTTGATCTCGACGTCGACACCGGCGGCGAGGTCGAGCTTCATCAGGGCATCGACCGTCTGCGGGGTCGGGTCCACGATGTCGAGAAGCCGCTTATGGGTGCGGATCTCGAACTGCTCGCGCGACTTCTTGTCGATGTGCGGCGAGCGGTTCACCGTGAACTTCTCGATCCGCGTCGGCAGCGGAATCGGCCCGCGAATCTGGGCACCGGTGCGCTTCGCCGTGTTGACGATCTCGCGCGTCGAGGTGTCCAGGACCCGATGGTCGAACGCCTTGAGGCGGATCCGGATGTTCTGGTTCATGGGTTCGCCCCTTTAAGGCAAAGCGAAGAGGACGCGCCGGTTACCCCGCGCGTCCTCGGGAAAGCGATCACTCGATGATGGAAGCGACGACGCCGGCGCCGACGGTACGGCCGCCCTCGCGGATGGCGAAGCGCAGCTTCTCCTCCATGGCGATCGGCA
>VFQQ010005714.1_pt1 | contig 10175 bp, 20 predicted proteins | sample 3512341 | NCBI WGS metagenome assembly VFQQ01 (sample SAMN10412373, study PRJNA504923) | tailings metagenome | isolation source: Relicate 2 Philex TSF1 revegetated site | place: Philippines: Tuba, Benguet | collected 2017-08-29
TGACTGCAAGCGCTCCTCCGGCCCTAAGCGCAGCAATGCCACACACACCAGTACCAAGGACACCCCAGACAGAGGCGCACATAGCTCATGTAATTGGGATCCTGAGCTGCTGAAACAAGAGATATGCGAAGAGTTGCTGTTCGTAAGTGATACACATGCCCTACTGCTTGCGCACTTGGTGGCATGACGATGGCCCCGTGGGGCTAACAATAACAACCACCTCTGCATACCTTGTACCTGTGCGGATCATTCAGTGACGCAGGTTTTTTCTGCCATGAACTCGCCATATGCGGAGCTGTACATGCACATACATACATGCACATACCGGGCAACTTGACTTATCCACGTACGTGTGTGTGTGTGTGTGTATGTGTGTGTGTGTGTGTCTCAGGAGCTCAACGCCACCCCCGAGGTGGTGCTGACCCTGTTAGCCCCTGTGGAGGCAGCACTCGTGTCATGGTTCCAACACCAGGCACCTGAGACACTCAAGGGACGACTCACTGCACAGGAGTTCAAGGTACGTGTGTGTACGTGTGTGGCAATACTCCTCATGCACCCATGCGGCCACCGACCAGGACAGCCAGCCAGAGGGCGCATGCTTGCCCGCAGAGCCTGGAGTCATGACAAAGAGTAAGGGAGAGTACTGAGATACCTGTGTGTGTTTGTGTGTGTGTGTGTGTGTGTGTGTGTGTGTGTGTGTGTGTGCCCAAGGGATACCCACGTCTGACTGCAGTTGCGAGAGCGAGGGAAGACGCCTTCTGCGGTGACTAGCACCTGCACAGAGAGAGAGCACACGGGCGCACGCACACACACTTGCTAACTCACGTTCCAGCTGCAGTGTGTCTGTGTGTGTGCCTGTGTGTGTGTGTGTGTGTGTGTGTGTGTGTGTGTGTGTGTGCCACTCACGTAGATTGTGTGTGGTTTGGGAGGGACCGCTCTTGACTTGTTCACAGCAGCCCATACCCACTACACACACACACACACACACACACACACACACACACACACACACACACGGTAGAAGCATATCCAGTTCAAGACAAGACACTGCGACGCGCCAGTGCAATCTGCATGTGCATGGACACATGAACATGTGTCTTGGTGTGCTTGTTTACGCGTGCGTGCGTGTGTCTGTGTGTGTGTATGTGTATGTGTGTGTGTGTACACGTGTGTGTGTGTGTGTGTATAGGGCGTCTTACATTGAACACAGTCTCGCTCTCGTTAGAACCAGTGGTTACGTTATAAAAGGTCGCAAAGTTCTTATTGTACGTACTATAGTCGTTGTACTTCAGGTTACCGGTAGCGTTACGCCTCCCCTGGCTACCGTCCGTTCGATAGTACCTGTGCCCATGCAGACGAGACATAGCGCATGTACGCATTGGCATTTTGTATTGGTAATTTCTCCGTGAGAGCTACACATGCATGCGGCCTCCCACCCCGCATGTTTGGATAAAGGGGCCTTGTTTCAGCCCTGTAGAGCCTTTTTGCTAATAGAATCCAGCACCGAGCCTCATCCGGCCTTATAAGGCTCTTCCACCCTGGTATTGCCTCGTAGAGCCTTGCTGCTGATAGCATCCAGCACCGAGCCTCATCCGGCCTGATATGGCTGTCTCTGTGCCATGCGGATAGTGCGAAAATGTGAGAACCACCTTACCTTGATGACGCATTCGTGTCATGCAGTTGGATGAGTGCTGTGCCTGTGACACTGTTGTGCTGTGCACTCAATTTGTCACGGGGCTCTGTCCTACTTTGTAAGACCTGTTTCTGTGCCTCTGCACCCACTCACTGCGTGGCGGTTTGAACGACAGCTGGCCCCACTGTGTGCACCTGTGTGCGCCGGAGCGTGCAGTAATAGTGTGCACTCACTGCGTGACGGTTTTGTACCAGGGGGTTTGTCCAATGCCTTTAACAAATTCGGTTAGCGTGTCAGTCGTGTCGTCCTGGGTGGTTACGGTTTGAACAGAGTCAATGTTGATGTCGCCTGTGGCGTTTCCGAAACCGACGTACAGCATGATGACGTCGACCTGCAACACAAGTGAGAGTCACACACACACACACACACACACACACACACACACACACACACGCATATACCAGGGGGGTGAACGAGCTTCAAAGGGATTCGTTTAGAGTTTGTTATGATATGTGGCATTGCAGACACTACTATGTGGCATCGCAGACACAGAAACACACATCAACGCGCACACATGCATATTGACGCATGGAGGTGCAGCATGGGATACTGTATGCGTTTGCAATGTGTGCGCACGTGTCTGGCTTACGTCGTTGCTCAAGATTGGGCCTCCAGCGTAGGTGAGGTTGGGCCAGACCACGGTGTTGGCTGTGTTGCCAGAGATGTTGGTGAGAGACCAGACAGAGGGCAGCAGGAAGCGTAGCACGCCGGGCGAGCCTGCAGGACCATACACGAGAGTATGAACGAGCCTTGTCACCAAACCCTTCCCGTCGAGCCTGATGGGGCTGGCATGGGCCACGGCAGCACAGCCTGATGGTACAGAGACAGCACTGACGGGACAAAAGACACAGCTGTGGTGTACTCATCTGCAGAGACAAGATTATTGATCCTGAGCGGCTGTAGCACTGGCTTCTGGCATACCCTGATGTGCTGGCTATACTGAGCATACGCCTATGCGCTGGCACGGATCAGCTGTGCCCTGGTGCGGGGACACTAGGTGCGAAAGCACGAAACTCCCCTGCAGGAGGCCTGCTCCATCACATGGTTCCGCTGGCGATTCTGGATTGATGCACTTACTGCTGTTCTGCTGTGCGTACGCTGGTGCAGTGGCCAGAGCTGCAAAGGCCAGGACGGCGAGACGCATCATGGACACGGCCCGCCCCATCTCGGGCTGTGAACTCCTTGATCGGTCTGCGCGATGCACTTGCTGTGTCAGCGGGAGGCCATGTACAGGAAAACAAAGAGATATCAAGAATGCAAGCCGGCGGACCTCAGGACTGGTGGGCGCGAGAACGGCCCGAGACAACACCCCTGCCTGACCCCTGCTGCACTTTCCCACCTGGCCTGGGCCACCTGGGTGTGCTTGTCCTTGTGCTTGTGGAATGGCTGTTCACTCCGCATGTCCTTGTCCTCCTAGAAGCTCTGTTGATCCAAACACAGTCACTGAGTGCTGCCGTAAGAACAGAGTTCACTCGTATCATTACAAGTACAAGCATCAGCAGCGAAAGCACACTACGTGTGTCATGGTGCCATAAATCTGGTACTACTGGAACACGTCCGTCAAGCGTGTCTGTGTGTGTACCCTGGGCCTGCGCAATCTGCCACTACATCTGTACTCAGGCAGCCTGTTGTCTGTATGGACAAGGGGTGTCTGCTCTGAGACCATGCCTATTCCACTTCGCATTTTCAAATACACAGGTGTCAAGAGCCTAAGCAGCTCTTGGCGTAGCTATTTGTGTCTACAGCAGGGGCGTCTGCTCTGAGACCGTGCCCCTTAGCACGCCGCATCGTGACGCACAGACAGCGTCACATGTGCCCACGTGTACATGTGTCTACAACAGGGGTGTCTGCTCTGAGACCATGCCCCTAAGGACATCATGCTGCGACACCACGCCCACCACACGCCCATCGTTGTCCACAACCGGCAGCATATGCACCTGTGACACACACACACAGACACACACACTCACACACACACTCGGGACTAGGGAGAGTACTCGCGTCTGCTTGTATTCGTTCCGTGCTCTTTCTGACCTTGTCCATGTAAGCGTATATCATACACACTTATGTCTCAGCACGCATATGTACAACTAGGGTGTTGTCTTACGTCCTACCGTTCTAAATGCGGAAACGAGGTAAACGAACCTAGTATGCCATGACGGTCTGCATCAAATCCTTGATGTTGTGTGTATGTGTGTGTGTGTGTGTAAGAGGGGGCATTGCAGAGCTCAGAGAAGACTATGGCCTCATCCGGCTCCCAGGAGAACATAGGCGTAAGCAAAATGCAGGACAAAACACGCGCGCGCGCGTGTGTGTGTGTGTGTGTGTGTGTGTTTGCGCTCATACCTTTGCCTGTAGCATTGTCTTGGCTGCTGCTGACAGTGTTGCCTGTGGTGTGGTGACAGTGAGGGTCTTCGACATGGCCTGGCCCACTGTGTGTGCTAGGATCTTATCGAGCTCCATCTTTACTGCCTGATCGTCTCTTAGTGAAATGAGTAGATCAAAGGCGCCCACAAATACCTATGCGCACAGAGCATGGCCACACACTAGCATCGTGTTAAAGCCGAATGCACCCACAAACACACAATGCCGGCACTGTGGTGCGCACAATGTGCGGGCCACTGCGAGTGTGTGCATGGCCGTTAACATGTCGGTTTGTGTCATGTTCCATACCAGAGACATGTGCGCGAGTGCGTAGTGGTGGGTTGTGTGTGTGTGTGCGTGTGTGTCTTGAGTGTGTGTGTGTGTGTGTGTGCAGGTGTGGAATGATTGTGCGCATGCTTGCATACTAGTATGGATGCAATGCATAAAAAAGCAAGAGAGTGTGTATGCGTGCCCTGTCCAGGGCTGGGACTGTGCACAGAACCACTTACCGGTGGGATGATCTGCGTACAGGGTCACTCATGCGTGGGATGATGGCGCACATTATACAGGTGCGTGGCAGTGCGCACTCATTTACGCATGTAAGTACTACGACTGATACTTACCGGTGGGATGATGGTGTGGTCCAAGGGCCCTGCGCTCTTCCACAGCAGGTCTCCCTCTGACAGCACACCCACCAGCTTACCCGACGCATCCACCTGTGCAGTACACACAGTTAAGCATACACACCTTTGACAGCGCTGCATCGCACGCTGGCGGAAGTTATAATCACTGTGTACGCCGTCTGTGCGTAAGGGCGTCTGTGTGATGGTTAAGGTACGTGCTGAGAGGAGGGTGTGCGCAGTGTGGACAAAGCGTTTTTTTGACAAAGCGTTGCGTGTGTGTGTGTGCATCAAGTACGTACCACAGGGCCGCAGGTCATGTCATGGTCCAGGAACACCCTTGCGGCGTCGTGGCAGGTCATGTCTTGTCGTAGGAGGATGGGGTTGGGTTGCATAATCTGCGGGGCAGTGAGCAGGGGGCACGCAAGTTGGGCAGGGGGCCTGCGTTGCTTGGAGGACATCTGGGTGTATCGTCACTCCCTTGCCGCCCAAGGCTCTTGTGGCTGTTCTGTGTGTCACGCACCTCCTCTACAGTGGCCTCCTCAGCCTGGACAAAGCCCTGAGGGTCGATGCCGATGGGCGTCGTCCGTGGTTCCGTAAACCTTGCCCTGGTGTCGCGTCGGCCTTCCCATTGCCTGTGGCGCGCTGGCAATGGTGTCGCACTGCACAGCTGATGCTGCATGCCATGGTAGCTGGAGCTCGCGACGTGAACTGGGGCTGGAGGTAGCGCAGGCACGCAGGTTTGGCCCGCGCACACTGCGCGCTTGCACACTGACTTGCTCAGCTGCATTCTCAGTGATTGATATAAGCTCGTAGTTTTGCTCTGTGCGCAAACTGGATGCTTGAACGTGAGCGAAAGCCAGAACCCTAGGCCACATCAGCGAAACCGAAGATCGGATCCTCACCGCCGGAACCGCGCTTTCACAGCTGCTTGGCTGCTTTACAAGGCTGCATCTGGACCACCTAAGCGCTGGCAGAGCCCACAATCCGCAAGCACTTCATTACAAGCTGAAGAGGGGCCAGAGCACATCGTGCAAACTCGCAAGCGCATCACTACCGCACAACACCTGAGCACTCAACACCTACACAACCTGCCTGTACGCGTGTCTTCACAAGCCAACCAAATCCTACTCTAGCGTCGGACAAGACACAGCAGAGTCAACACGTTCCCCGAAAATCTTCGTCTACGCAGCCTGGGCTCTTTGTACCTGCAGCCGCACCAAGCACAACACGCACACACACCTGACAACAGCTCACACATTGTAGCAGCCTTCCAGCTCCGCTAACAAAACACATCACTGCGAGCAGGCTCTTGTCAACCATATAGAAACCCCATACACTGCACGTGCACCGTCAATACGTTCAACACGTCATAACAAAGGGCCACGTTCGTGCGCTCAGACTGCGTACCTGTTGTCTGTCAACTAGGTCGGCCATGTCAAACGTTGCCACCTCCTCCTCATGGCCCTGCCACGTAGCATTGATGTGCACATCCTCCTGCATCATGTCACTGGCATCTGCAACAGCCGAGTGGCTGACCTGTGGTGCAGCGCCCCCGCGAGACCGGTCGTCATCACGTGACCGCGCCACGTCATCAATGTCACGTGACTCCCGGTACCGCCCGCCACCGCCCCGCGGGCTCGGGCTGCGCCGCCGGCTGCCGCCCTTCGCCGCAGCCGCCTCGCGCGCCGACGGCCGCGCGGGGCTGCCGTGTCGCGGCGTGATGTCCACGCCCGCCGCGTACGGCGCGCGCTCCGCCGGCGCCGGCGCAAGGATGCTCTGCGGCATCGGTGGCTTACCGCTGCCACCGCGCGGCGAGTCGCGGCCGAAAGGCCGCCCCGGCGACGGCGGGCGATGGCGCAGCGGTGGCAGGTCCATGTCCCGCCCGCCATCCCGCCCACCACGCCTAGGCGGGCTCATCTCTCTATACGACCCACCACCACCACGCATGGGATCGTCTCGTGAGTCCATGCGTGTGGGTTGCCAACGGTCGTCTGGTGGGTAGGCCCCTGGGCCTCCACGGCCTGGTGGTGGCCCTCTGTGAGGGTAGTCGTCGGGGCCACCCTTGCGGTCGCGGCCGAAGCCTGGATCTCCTGGCCTCGGTGCGCTGGGAAATCGCCTGTGCACGCACATAGGCCACATATACGATGAACACAGGTTCTTGCATAGCTGTACTGTGATGAACATACAATGCATAAGACCGTGCACATAGACCCAGGTTCTTTCGTGCACAGGCGTACAGGCTCGCTTGGACCGAATATCCCTCGCCAACTACGTGCGAAGGACACATCGTCCCTGCAAGTCCAGTCGCGCATAACAACACACATCAAGCAAGCAAGCAAGAGGCCTGCTGACACCGAAAAGCAACGGTGATCAAAGTGCACCTACCTCGCAGCTTCCGCTGGGTCCAGCCTCTCTCCTGTGTACGGGTCAAACCTAGGTGGCCCCGCCCTTAGGTCAAGCGGGTCACGTGAGCTGCTGGGTGGGCCAGGGTAGCCTGGCGGGGGAGGGCCGGGGTGGCGACGGGGAGACCTGTCCCTGGTCCCTGGCATCCTGCAATCGCACGAGCCCACACGATACACGCACAAACAAACACACAGACGAAGTCAACATCAGTGCACAGCACAGACAGCGCACTAATCCTTTATGGCACTGCGCGTCGCAGGAGTGGCAAGGCATGCACGGGCTCTTTGCCTTAGTCCCGTGTTACCATGCTTCACCCGTGACATGCCTGCCCTCAGGCTGGCCACAACCCAAGCAAGTAACCATGGATAGTCTCGTGTACCACACACTCACCATTTGATAATGGATGGGTCGAAGGGTGTGGGTGCAGGGTAGCCGTTCTGCTCCATGAGGCGTCTCATGACGCCTGAAAAGAACGCAGCAGGGTGCTTGACGCGATCCTTGTTGATACGCGCGAACTCGTCAACAGCCTGCAGCAAGGCACCACACACACACACACACATCAGGCTGTCGAACCTTTGCTGAGCCGAAGCCTTTTCCCTGCTGTCCTACGCTGACCCCATGCGGGAAATCACCAGACTACACAGGGTTGGTGTGGGCTGCTTGTAAAGGCCTCACCTCCAAAGCGAGCTTGACTGGCATCTCCAAGAGGTTGATCACGTTGCTCTGCAGCACGTGCCCTGGCCTGAGCTGCCCATCCTGGTACGCGTTATCCAGTGCTTTCTTCACTGACTCGTGAAGGCCGCTCTCCATGACCCACGGAGGCGCGCTGCCCAGCGGCGGCGCACCGGACCTGGCACCCCTGGAGCGCGGCGGCGAGCCGCGCAGGGTCAGCGGCACGGAAGTGTATGGGTCGCGGACGGGGCTGCGGCTCCTGTCGCGGCGTGCTGGGGATGGTGGGCCCCTGCGATGTGGCGGCGGGTTGCGGGACACAGCTGTGCACGGCTGCTTGGGTACTCTAGTTACTGCAAGCTGGTGGTTCTGGATGTACGTGCGTACTAGGCCGCGCGGTGGTCATGAGACGGCCAGCGAGTTGCGAAGGCGGTCGTTCGGCTGCGCTGGTGTTGCGAGTGCTGGAGGGGGCACAGGGCACGCATTCTTGCTGCATTGCTGAGGGCTTCTTGCTGTTCCCTGTTGGGCTCCTGCCTGGTGACTGCTACTGGTGGCTGCTGCGCATTACTGCTGCTTTGGCGGCAGTGGGTGCCGCGACAGAGGGTGCGGGGGCAGTGGGTGCGGCGGGTGCTTTGGCTGCAGGTAAACGCAGGGAGGTGCTGCGGCGGGGCTGACAGGGTTTTGCTGGGTAGCGACAGTCAGGCGGGTGCTCAGCTGTACCTGTAGTCTCGTGACGACAACCTAGGCTCATCTGCGTATCCTCTGCCCGCTGACCAGGGCCCGTCACGCGGATGAGGCGGAGCGTCCCTATGATCTCTATGGCCGCCCCGGCCAGACCCAGGCGAACGGGACCTGGAACGCGGCCTGCCGCTGCGGTGGTCATCTGGTGGATAGCCACCTCCACGCCATCCGTCTCTGGGTGGACTGTGGCCTGCGCACGGCGGAGACACAAGACCAGGCGTTGGCCTAGAGCGCCTGGAAACTGGCCATCCCCTGTCAGCCTGCTACCTTCTCCTCCTGCTGCTAAGCACCAAGGTATTTCACTGCAACAGAGCTAGGAAGGCTGTGAGCAGGCTGGTGCGCGAGCGTGCTGTGGACTGCGCACAGCATGCTGCCAAACCCACCTCGTGCCATGATTTGTATGCTCCTTGCGAGCTAGCTATGCAGCTTACAAAGCTCTGCGCTGCCTGTGACGGTCCTGGGAGATTCCTGGGGGCTTTCTTTCTGGGACGGGCTGACTTGGGTCCAAGACTGGCCCAAAGCACTGGACAGTGGAGTGTGGGACACTAGTGATGGGTGGAGGACACGGAGAGATGGGGACAGGAGAGCATCAGACGGCGACGACAAATGTGTTTCGAACGGTTTGACGGGCCGTGAACACGCTGGCTGTGCGCACTCGTCTGCCCACTTTGTCGCAGAGGTACTCCCTGTTCTGCACACAAATGCTTGGTGGTGCCCCGCACTCACCACGTTCAGCAAAAATGAGCGCACAGCAGATGGGCGGCGCCCCACGCGGTCCCCGCCCACACTCGGCAGTCGCAAACATCCAGGAGCGTTCGCAAGCTGATGCTAGGCGTGGTGGCAGAGGCGGCAGAGGTGGTGGACGAGGCAGAGGTGCGAAGTGCTGAGGTAGCCGCTTGTTCTTGGAGTTCGCGGTGTACGAGCGCTGGCGGCTGAGCACCACCTTGCTGTGCGTGCACTCTCTGCAGGCCCGCGCACATATGACCAGGAGGAGCCAGAAGTGATGCAGGCTCAGAACGCGGCTATGGCAGCTTTGAACCTTGGCGCGCAAGGTCGTGACTTGCAACAGCCACGCGGCCCCCGACAGAACACGGGGCAGGCGCCCGCACAGCAGCAGGGCAGGCCCCAGAGCGCCAGAGCACCCAAGCACGCTCGCGATGGGCCAAGGCAAGACGACAACAGGCCGCACCAAGCCCAGAAGCAATTCGAGAACGGTAGCCCCACCTCTGGCGCGCGCCCTGCGCAGCACAGACAGCAGCAGCAACAGCAGCGCCCACAGTCAGCTGCGTCAGGCCAGCAAGCCCGCAGGACTCCGTCTCACGCACCAAGTGATCACGCACACGGACACGAGGCGCCCCACGCGCACGTCAGCCCCAAGCTCGCCACAGCCCTCAAGCACCAGACCGAGATCCGCTTCCAGGACCTTCCAATTTCCCCGCTCACTAAGAAGTGGGTAGGTTCCCAATGCTAGTGTAGCCGTTCAAACCTTCGCAAGATTCAAAAAGTCACCCACCCGTGCAGTGCGTGATCAGCTATCCCTCGACCTTGTACATTCCCTTGTCCTCCAAGGCACACAGTAGCTTGTACAGCAAGGTTGTGTGCAGCTCTGCGTGTATGTAGGTTCACAGCAAGGTTGTGTGCGTGCGTGTGTGTGTGTGTGTGTGTGACTACAGGGCTATGGC
>VFQQ010005715.1_pt1 | contig 10174 bp, 11 predicted proteins | sample 3512341 | NCBI WGS metagenome assembly VFQQ01 (sample SAMN10412373, study PRJNA504923) | tailings metagenome | isolation source: Relicate 2 Philex TSF1 revegetated site | place: Philippines: Tuba, Benguet | collected 2017-08-29
CTCGGCAATCCCGTCAATCCGCTCGCCGCTCGGCAATCCCGCCTATGCCCAACCATGAGTAGCAACTGTACATGCTCTTACCCCAAGCCATGATCCATGCGCCGATATATGATTTTGCCCTTAATCGAATATGATTTTATAATCCTGCCCGTTGTTGCTAGACGAGGGCCTGAGGGCCAAAGCGCAGCACGAGGACAGCGCAGACGAAGCCTGTTTGCAGCAGCGCCAGCCTAGCGCTCAGTTACACAGCACGTTAGGCACAGCAGGAAGTGGCATGCAGCATGAGACAACAATCATAACAGCAGGTATGCACGAAAGTGCCTCCGTGCCTGTCAAAAGCGTGCAGATGGAGACAGAGCAGAAAAGAGGAAGAAGGACACATACACACACACACACATACAGGCAAAGACCCGAGCACTTGATGGCACACGAAGACGTGCACACACATGCACACAGGAAAGCTTAGCACGCACATCCAAGCACTGCGCGCCAGCAGCATCCCTGCAGCCGTTCTGAGTAGCAATGTCAGAGCCACATGCACATGCGCATGCGACGAGCGCATCACGCATACCATCGGTTACAATCGCAACGTACGCCAGCCCTGCCCCTCGAAACTATAGCTACTACGCCATGAGAGCTTCGTGCAACCATGCGTCTTGGCCTTGTGGGCAACGTACGCCAGCCGTGCCCCCACAGGCTAATGCTACTGCGGCATAAGAACTTCGTGCAACCATGCGTCTTGGGTTTGTGCTTTCTATGGCTTTGCTTCAGCAACTCCCACGCTCTTCTCCATGCTTCGTTGTTCAAGACCTGACAAACGCCAAACGGACCATGCCAAACGTGCCATGCACGCTGGGTTGCTTCAACTAGGTGTCTTTGCTAAACTAGCGGCAAGGTCTCACACCTTCAAGCCGTTGAAAGTTCAACAGTAACGCTCCCATCTTGGCTCCGTGATTGTCTGCTGTGCCGCATATTCAGTGCTGCACAGCTGTAGGCCAGGCTGTTGCACCAGACTGAGCGACGCGTTCATGTGAGCTCAGAGCTCACCAGCGGCAGGGGCTGCTGGTACGTGTGTGTTGGGTATAAATCTGAAGTCATGCTCCGGGGAGGGGGGTACGGAGCGGCCCAGGTACAGCTGTACGACAGCAGCCTATAGCACAACGCACACACACACACACACACATGATGGTGAGCGGGGCATACTTGGCTACAGAGCCACCATGCTGAAGGTTGTGCACATAGGGGCACAGTGTATGTATACTGTGTGTTGTGAGTGTGTGCGCGCTCCCTACCATGTACGTGTACCCATATCGCAGCCAGCCTCCGCGCCAGACCAGTGGGAACAGGGCGCGCTCACTCGCACACAGCATGTGCTCCAGGGCCAGCACGTGGCTCACGCTGCGGTCACACATGGGCACACATGCATACGCATATGCCAGGCCGTACGTGCCTGCAAAGCTGACGGACAGGCAAGGACAAAGTAAGGGTCTAAGAGTGTGATGATGTGCATGTGTCAGGTAGCCGTTACTCACTCAAAGAAGATGCGGTGGTCATTCTTCCTGGAGTGTACTTGCTGCAGCACATGGCACGTAACACACACACACACATGCACACACAGACACACACAATCACGTTGTCCGAGGTATAATCCGTTGGCATGTTTCTGGCTGCACAGCTGCACGCAGCCATGCATGTAGCCACAGAACCCCAGAGCCTGCGGCTAAACACGAGGCCATACCTGTAAGGGCGGAGGCGGGCGTGCAAAGTACGTTCATGTCACCCGCACGCACCTGGTGGAAGTTGATATGTCCGTACTTGAGCTGTCGAGAGGCCTTGTCTTGACCGATACACGACAAGAACGCCACTGTCATGCCAACCTTGACGGCTAGCCAGCGCTGAGCGAGCTTGGCGCGCCAGGGGGGCAGGGAGGACGGGTCACGGATGTCCTCAGGGTCCAGGTTCCTGACACACACACACACACACACACACACACACATGCAAAGTAAGAAGACTTCCACGTTTTGCTGCACGCATGCATGCGCATGGCACACACAGTGGTACAACATCATAACACACACACCGACAGCGATACGAGCAAGCATTACACATGCAGCTATGCACCTGCCAAGTTGTCATGATATGCGTCCTGTCATATCCTCATGGCTGCTGTAAGAGCCCAGCTTACCTGCCCAGCTTGAGCGCAGCAGTCTGGTGGCAGCTGCTGAATGCGTCTGCGAGTGTGGCTGCCTCCTTGTGACTGATGGGGTTGACACAACTGGTGGCAGCGTGGTAGATCTGTGACACAGAGACACACACACATACACACAGAAACACACACAGAAACACACGCACACGCACATGTACGCACACACTTGCGACTATGATACCCCGATCTTCCTCTGTGCTTGCCCGGCGCAAATGTACATACAGGTGGGTGTGCATGTGACAGGAGTGTGTGTTTATGTGTGCCTGTGCATGTAAGCATAAGAACACACGTACTGCAACAGATGGGGCGCCTCCTGACAGAACACGCTCAGCACCACCCTCTCCAGACCCCTCCACACACACACCTCCACCATGCACACCATGCCCCACAGCCGCATGTGATCCACCGTTGCTGCGAGCATCACTGGCCATGGGGCCAGCCGGGGCCAGCGCGCTCACTGCGGCCAGGCCGCGCAGCTTTGCTGCCCGCGCGACGCGTCCGGCGGTCGCGTCGCACCCTGCGACGTTTGCTGCGGCGGCTGCGATGATGAGTGATGACGCGACCTCCCCCGGCACACAGTCTAGGTGGTTGTAGGGTGAGAGGGCCGTGCCGTGGGGGTCGAAGAAGCCTAGGAACCAGGCTAGGGCCGCGCCACTTGGACCTGCATGTAAGGCCAACAGCGAGCAGAGCAACTTACACTCACAGCTATGGTACATACATTTGGGCTTACAGTGGCTGTGCAAAGGTGTATCCGTGCTTGGACTGCATAGCCTAGTGTGCCAAAGCACACATGTTGCTCGAGCCAATGGCATCATGAATGCCTGCGTACCTGCCAGGTTGCCCACAAAGCCAGGGTAGGGTTCGCCCGCTAGTGCGCCCACCAGAGAAGGCCGCACGATGGATATGGGCATGTCATGAGTCTGCAGACACACAAGACACATGCATGATAGGCAAGTGATTGCATGCGCACAAGGCACCCATCCCTGAACCTCCGCCTGTGACTGTGCGTTGCAATATCTGTGGTTATGGGGTCTTGGCCGCACTGGTGAGATGTGCTAGGCTGCATGGACGAGGGAGAGACCATGCACGCACGTTTGCCTTTACCACCATGCTCTCTGTCAAGTTCTTGCCCAGCACCTGTGTCACAAACACCACACCAGAACGCTGCGTGTGGAGAGCGCACTGCATGTGTGTGCAGGCGCCGAAGGGCTGCGCACTGTAAGCGTACGCGCATGGTGATTACACTACGGCTATCCGATACGGTTGCAAGCCACTGATTATGAAAAGCGCAGAGCATGCATGTTGTGCGTGCTCATGTGTGTGCTTACGTATGAGTTAGGTATGCCCCATATGTCACACAGATACTGACAGCGTGCGTTTGCCAGTCTGTCAGGGAGACTCATCAGTCCTGACACTACTGATTCTGGGTCGATCTGTGTGACACACATACGCATGCACACATACACACACACACACACACACACACACACACACACACACACACACACACACACACACTGTTGCCCAGGCCTGCGTTTGAGTACTGCATGTGTGCATGTGAAGAGTGCATGCATGTACCGTGCAAGTGCACGTACCGTAGCTGTGTACCGCTGCCAGTCACAGAAATCACACTTGCCCGGTCCCCCACCACCGGTAGGGTCGTTAGGTCTGTTACCCGCTACAAACGTTTGCGGCTTCCTGCTGCGAACTTGGTTGAACCATGCCTGAGGTGTGGCACACACACACATACACACACACATGCATACATGCACACGTGCATGCTATCATATGCATGCACGCTGGGAAGCACAGGCGCCGGTGCCTATGCATGCAACATGCACCCTTGCGACTGAGAACCCACATGTTGCTTATGTATGTGTGTGTAGGTGTGCTTACCTGTTCCAATGTCCACACATTAGTCACACTGCACACAAGCTGTCTATTGTCCTGTTCCATGTTGTACTTTGTTGACAGCTCAGGCCCGACTGTGCATGTGGCAACGCCACTGGTGATCCTGCAAGACATAACACGGCCAACAAAGACATACTATGGCCAACAAAGGAAGACCAGTAGCCTGACACAATGAAGACCAGCGCAATGCGCCCATCACTGAAGCCCATCCTATGCTCATGCGCAATGTGTCATATGGTCTGGCAGTGTAGCGGGCTGCATGTCTGTGCTCTCTTGTGTCAGCCGTGGCTGGAGCTACAGCGCGCACCTATAGATGCGACGGAGCTTGTCTGCGTCGGGTCCCTGTAGGCTGTCTACACTGCTTGCCACATCAAACAGGTTCCGTGTGCTTGAGGAGCTGACTGCTGCAGCGTCCTGTAGAGAAAGGGCCGAGGATGCGCGTGCTACAGGCATCATGCGGCTTGCAGGCATAGCGCGGACGGGGACCGGTGCAGTGAGCCTGCAGGGTCTCTGGAGGACCCGAGCAGGCGGACGCATAGACAGCATTGCTGCGCTGCAGGCTTGGCACTGCTACAGGGCTCGCGCAGCGTTTGCGAGGGGCGCGAGCAGGGGACCCACACGCTGTAACGCTGCCAACCGCCGTTGAGCCAGCTCACCTCTTTTCTGGCTCTCTGGCCATCTCTAGTATACTGACAAACTCTTGAGTTACTTCAGTGCTGTTTGGCGCAGGAGACAGCGCGAAGATGCCAGCTCTCCCTTTGTGGCACCCGAGCAAGTGTGTGCATGCGTCGAGGAGACACAGAAGTCTACTAGGTAGGGCGTTCGCTGCTCACTGTGCTGCAAGTGCAGAGCATCTCTGTCGGGCACTGCCCACCAAGTGCATCCTGATGAGGGTCGTGTCTCTGCTCGGGTGCAGGTGCCCAGCCTTCTACGAGTCAGGGAAGCTGCAGAGTAGCACCTATAGCACGCCTAAGCCAGCGAGACATAGACATAGAGACAGAAGATGGCAGCCCAGGGCCCTCGCAGAGATACGCGACCCCCAGCATCACTCGAAGACCCCCACGCCCTGCAGTCAGGGGCCTTCCGCGAGCATCCCGACCTCCTCCACAGACCCCTGAGCCAGTTCCCGTCATCCATAGCAGCGCGTACCAGCAAACGCTGGTCCAGAGCCTCAGCAGCACAGATGACGAACAGGTGCGTGATGCCCTCTCAGCCCCTCGCAGCACAGGCTCCAGTTCAGCCCTCCACCCGGTGTCGGAGTCCCAGCAGAGGGCTCTGCGGTACAGTTGGTCACACACAGGCCCTGCGTTCCTCTGTGCTCCCGTCTGCAGAGTTCAGAAGCAGTCAGAACAGGCACAATGGTTGTCAAGAACAAGCGGGCAGTCAGCGTACAGCGAGCAGACGAATCATTTGACGGCACAGCGATAGAGTGGGCACTGCGCAAGTGAGAGCACAGCACAGGCACTGCGCAGGCTGTTACAGCCGCATAGCTTTTAGCAGCGTGGAGACGCTTCTACCGCGCCAGGCCCGCACTAATAAGCTGCAGCTGTCGGCAGCGCCTGTCGCACATCATGTGTGTACTTGTACATGGGTCTGTGTTCTTGCAGGGTGGATGCCAGTCTCGATGAAATGGAGACCAATCCATCGGCCATACACAAAGCAGTCTACGGCATCAGCAGGTCAGTCAGTTAGTCAGTCGCTCACTTGTCACCACTGAGCAGCGACACACACATGACAGACAGTGCACGCTCTACTGGAGGCGATCGCTGCTGCAAAACACTGTGGGGGAACATCAGCCTCTGGCAGTGTGATATGTGACTGTGTGTGTGTGTTTTGTGTGTGTGTGTGTGTGTGTGTCATGTCACAGGGGTCCTGTGGGCACAGCCACCACCACAGCAGTACAGGCTGCAGCCAAGCTGACAGTGAAGGCTACAGTGGAAGCAGCAAAGGTGGCAGCGCCTATTGGAAAGTGAGTGACTCACACAGACACAGCCACACATGAGGGCACAGGCACACATGTATCAGCCTTATGACTCATACTCTGTTGTGACAGCCAGAGTTCAGCCAATAGCTTTGGTCTTGTGGATGACTCATGTTGAAGCTGATGGCCCAGCTGGGGTGTTGTTGAGCGTGTCAAAGACGACTGGAAATGCTTTGGCAGGCTTTGGCGACTTCCCAGCGATGCCAGGCCATCTACGTACTGTGTAAACGCCGCGACGCTGTGTGTGTGGCAGCCCCTCAGGCCCATGAGAGGTCTCTGTGTTGCGTAAGCAAGTGTGTCGCTCCGTGTGACCTCTGTCTGCAGGTGGGCCCTAACAGCAGGTGCCAAGGCTGCAGCGGAGCTCATCAAAGCAGCAGTGGTGGAGACTGTGAAAGCAGAGGGGCGGAAGAAGGACACAAAACAACGCAACAAGTGAGCACAGAGTCAGCTGTCATTCGCCTCAAGCCGGCCAAGTGCTATGAGCGCATGGTGGGAGTGGCAAACACAGTAGTAAGGTAGACACATTCAAGCCCATGAGCAAGCTCTCGTGGGTGACAGTGAAAGACACCGAACCGGTCTTCCTACGTGCGGACGAGTGCGCTGGGTTTTGCAAGAGTGAGTTGTGTTTTGTCAGGAGAACCTGTCTTGCTACAGGACGCCTGAGCAGGCGACGCGTGGTTGTCAATGCCTGTGTGCTTTCTGTGCCTGGCCATAGAATGTTGCAAAAGGTAGAGATGCAGCGCTATGGCGCACCTTTCGCTGAGTTAGGCATGTTTCATGCATACCCTCATGTGTGCCCTATGCACCTGCGAAACGACATAGGCAAAAAGAGCTGGTTTGTACCAACATTTTCTTCCCCGTTACAGTGCTGAGATGTGTGCGAGTTTACTGCATTCCTTGCCTTCATGGCAGTCAGTGAGTGTTGTATGGTTGCATGAGTGTGTGGACCTAAGTCTCTCCATACGGCGGTCAGCTGCATGTTTGCGCCAGGTGCGCTGCTTGTCCGTTGTGTTTGTCATTTGTGTTTCGCTTTCATTCATAGCAAATGTTTCCTGAATGTCCCTGTGTTGTCACTGTTCTGCGCTGTGACGTGGAGCAGTATCGAGGTCATGATGTCACACAAAGCCGGTAGCGGGTCCAGACTCCTCACATCAGTCGCTGCGCACCAGTGCAGTGCACACCCTGCTCGTGACCACACTACGCTTAGCCAGCGGCCGTCAAGATGCCTGGAAGCAGCGGAGAGAAGCCCTACAGCATTGTGACAGGCGGGAACAAGGGCATAGGTGCGTGGTCCAGTCCAAAGCGCACACGCCGGCGTGGCGCGTCCCAGCGTCTCCCCAGCTCTATCAGCACCCGCACTAACCATCGCCTTACATCACTGTACCCACTGGCACTAGGCATCGGTGCTGGGAAGCGGGCGATGGGAGCTACGCGAGCCCTCAGGAGGCGTGGCAGTGAAAAGACCAGCGCCAGCCCAGCCGAGCCTAGAGAATGCCTGCATACCATTGCCACGAGCCTGGAACGAGCCATGAAGAGCAGAGAGCAGTGCGCGGAGCGGGGACAGAGCAAGAGCGATGATGCACGCGCCTCTAACGTGCGGCCTGCTCTGCGCGCGGTCCTGTTGCGCAGGCAAGGAGACGGTGCGTGGCCTGATGCAGAAGGGCTACCACGTGGTCATTGCTGCGAGGGATACACCCGCGTGCGAGACAGCCAAGCAAGATCTTGACTCAGCAAACCTGCCAGGGACGTGCGAGTGCCAGAAGCTCGACCTGGAAGGTGCGTGTGCACGGTGCAGTGTGCCTTCCCTTGCACAATCTAACATATGCAGTGTGTGGAGAACCATTCGCGCACCCGTCGACAGCCCATACAGACTGTGGGTATGCTAGTGTTTTGGAGTGTATGCATCGGGCTTGTGGATATGTGTGGCAGCGACACCCCTCTACACATGTGGCCTTGTGGTGCATACAGATCCCCAGTCAATACGGAGCTTCGCTGACACACAGAAGAAGGAGCTGCAGAAACGAAAGGCCAAGCTGAAGGTCCTTGTCAACAACGCAGGTACATATCTGTGCAGATATACACTCTTAGTACATGGCACCTGCATGGCATCCATGCTTTGCGCTTTGGACTGAGCAAAGTCATGCATACGCATCAGGGCCAGCCACGCATGGGCAAAGTCCCGCTCCTATGATGCAAGGTATGCCATGCCCGCATACACACAAGAGCTACGCATACTGTGTCTCCATGTATGCATCTGGGTGCCACAACATGGTGTGTGACCCACAGGTGTGATGGGCGTTGGTCACACGCCCTCCGGTTTTGACCGCCACATGCTCTGCAACCACCTCGGTCCGTTTCTCCTCACCTGTTTGTTAGAGGACAATCTAGGCCCCCAGTCTAGGATAGTCAATCTGAGCAGCAGGGCGCACTATCAGGGCAGTCTGACATTTGATGATAAGGGGGACTGGGTGCAGAGACCTGGGAGAAGCTGGTGAGTGAGTGAGTGTGTGTGCGTGAGTGTTTGTTTGTGTGTGTGTGTGTGAGTGAGTGGCTTAGCCGTCGCATGCATCGCGGTAGTTAGTGCCGTGCTTGCCCTGCTGCTTGAAGCAATGATTGCAGGAGCAAGTACATCATTGACTGCATGGTCTTGTATAGCGCTGCATGCTGTGTGTGTGTGTGTGTGCGTGTGTGTATGTGTGTGTTTGAAGGTTCTGGCGGTACTCAGACAGCAAGCTCGCAAATGTTGTCTTCACATCTGAGCTGCAAAAACGCCTGGCAGATAAGAAGGTCGTGTCTGTGTCAGGTGAGCCAACCATGCACCAGCCATCTTGCTAGCACTGTGCACCCATGGACAGGGAATCAGGGCATCTGTGCCAGTGTGTGCATGCTGACATTGTCTGTGTCAGGTGAGCCATGCCGTACATGTGCGGGAGTAGGGGTTTAAGGATGCATACCAGTGCGCCTGCGTCAGGGCTTTCGTGTGAAAGCAGTGTGTGTGTGTGTGTGTGTGTGGATGTGTGTGTACAGCGAGCCCTGGTTTGGTTGCGAGCAACATCTTTGTATCTGTGCCCTGGCCCATCAGCGCTGTGCTACCACCCCTCATACGCCTGATTGGCAAGACAACACAACAGGTGCGAGCAACGCTCATAACTGTGCGCATCTACGGCCATACAGCCGCTCACGTATACCACGCTACAGGGTGAGGCAGCGCACACGGTTACATACGCACACAGCAGGTACGAGCAGCGAACCTTGCTCACCAAACGCATGTCTTGCTTGTTGCTCGCAGCACATCAGTCCCCAGGTATGACAGCGCCGCATCTGTGTGCGTGTGTGCGTGCGTGTCTGTGTGTGTGTGTGTATGTGTGTGTGTCATGTACTTGATAGGGTGCTGAGACCAGTGTCTATGCGGCCACAAGCCCCGAGGTCACAGGTACTAAGGAGCAGCTCTTCCTACATGACTGCAAGCCCATGACCCCGCTGGTAAGCCTGTGTGCTGACAATACAAGTATCATGCATTACCCATAGACACTCTTGCACGCTTTTGCAGGCTTGTACACGCGCCAGCAGGTACTATGTACCTCAGAATACCTCATCATCATATAATGATATGATATATGTAAGCGAGGTTTAACAAGTGCGGGTTCTGCACGGCCACCCACATACCGCCCCAACCCTTGTCCCATGTGTACCATGTGCTGCGTGTCTACCTGCCAAGCGTTCAGCAGAGCATGCGTGATGTGAGTACGCTTGTACTCTCTCGCATGGTGACGTGCTTTGCTTTGCTGCGTTGCCACCTGCAGGCTGTTTCTCATGACCCCAAGCTAGGCCAGCAGCTCTGGGACTGGAGCCAGAAGTTTGTAGACCAATGGCAGTAGAGATTGAGAGCTTAAAGTATACACAGTCTGTAACGTTGCTTTGTGCTGTATACTAGTCAGTGTGCATGCTGTGCAGCATGTCATTGATGCTGCGTACGGCAACGATATGCATTTGCATCCCGCTCCTTGCTGGCATCTGACTGACACATGTCATGACTGGCACAAATCACATGTCACAGGTTATACCAAGTCACACTA
>VFQQ010005717.1_pt1 | contig 10171 bp, 11 predicted proteins | sample 3512341 | NCBI WGS metagenome assembly VFQQ01 (sample SAMN10412373, study PRJNA504923) | tailings metagenome | isolation source: Relicate 2 Philex TSF1 revegetated site | place: Philippines: Tuba, Benguet | collected 2017-08-29
CCTTACCCGCGCACCTTCGCTCCACGTCACCGCTCGGGACCGTCAACCCTCTCAGCCCCTTTGCACAATGCCGCACTCTCCACGAGCCCTGTGGCTCCTTGGCATCTGTTGCCTACTCGCCGTCTCCAGTGGAGCGCGGCTACAGCCCCAGGACGCGGCACAGCTCCGCGTGGAGGGCGCCACAGTGGCCAAGAAGGCAGCGCCACTGCCTGTCGTCCTATGGCACGGAGTGAGTGGTTCCGGGATAGCCAGCACCGCGCAGCGAGCAGCAGGCAGTCTGGCAGGAGATGTCTGGAGGGTGCGCTCGCGGGTGGGCACGATAAGCGTGTGCGTTGCCGCTCTGTGCGAGCGCAGATGGGGGACAGCTGCTGTGCGAGCTACTCCATTGGGTCACTGAAGACCCTCATTGAGGAGAAGCTAGGTGAGCAGGCGAAGCAGCGGCACGGACGATGTGCTGCGAGCAGGCCGTGTTAGCGCGTCGAGCATTGCCTGAGTGTACCTTGTCTGTGCCTGTCACCCACGCAGGTGTCTTCGTGTACTCTATCGCCACGGGCGACACGCCATTGTCTGACATATGGAGTTCCTACTTTGGCAATGTGAACGACCAGGTGGGCATACAGGACATTGTGCGGGCTCAGATCACAAGCAACGCAGCGATGCAACATAGAGACCCTGCACTTTCTCAGTTCAATGCGCGTACATTAGCATGCCATGTCTGTTTTTCTGCCCACAGGTCGCCCAAGTCTGCGAGCAGCTGCGCTCTGTCCCTGAGCTGGCGGGCGGATACAATGCGATTGGCTTTAGCCAGGGTGGCCAGTTCATGCGGGTAGGAGCACACAGACACGCATGTACACGCACACATACACACACGCACACACACACACACACAGATCCAGCTGCGCACGAAGGGAGCCCTTCTATTGAGCCAGCCTTGCAGTCTGGGGTGTCTGGACTTGTGTGTGTGTGTGTGTGTGTGTGTGTGTGTGTGTGTGTGTGCATGTGTGTGTGTGTGTTGTGTGTACACACATACAGGCTGTAGTGCAGCGCTGTCAGCACCTAGGTCCCAAGGCAAAGATCCTTATCACACTGGGAGCACAACACCAGGGAGTGGCAAACATACCTGGGTGCAAGTGAGTGTGACACACACACACACACACACACACACACACACGTAAACTGCGCCCATCGCCCCCAGCGAAGCATGTAGGACAACAGCATGTCTGTTGCAGCGCGGCACACGCGGTGTAAGTCATGTGCGTATGTGTGCGTGTGTCCCCCCTCACCGCAGCACTGTACCCAGTAACCTCACTCACTCAGACTCAGACTCAGATCCCCTCTCACTCATTGAGGACGGGGAGGTCACACTTGTTGACGAGGAGGGAGATGACACCAACAGTGTGACCGCTGCTAGCGCGTGTGAGACTATGCAGACTATCCTGTCGCGTGGCGCGTACCTGGCTTGGGTCAGGGACCACGTGGTGCAGGCACAGTACTTCAAGGTAGGGCATGTGTGTGTGTGTGTGTGTGTGTGTGTGTGTGTGTGTGTGCCACATACACTACTGTTAGCTTGGAGCAGTGGCCGCGCACGCATGCTGTAACCCACAGCCACAGTCTCCCTTGCTTCGTGCTAGAGTTGCCAAGCGAGTGTGTGTGTGTGTGTGTGTGTGTGTACACAGGATCCCACTCACTATGACTCATACGTACGTTACAACCCCTTCCTACCTGACATTAACAATGAGAGGCCTGAGAAGCTCACACAGGTGGGTGCTGACACACGAAGTCATCATAGCTCATACAGCCTGGGGAGACGACTGTGTTGTGTCTCAACGCTACCATACGCACGCCTGTCAAGTGGCCAGTGTATCCATTTGTGTGTGCATGTGTATGTGGGGCTAGGGGGCTGTTGTGTAGGGTTAACATGGGGCATGTTCTGGGCGCGTGTCGAATCGCCCGTCCCAGTACTGACACGTGTATGCATCTGTGTGTGTGTATGTGTGTGTATACAGTACGCTGACAACCTGGCCTCACTGGACAAGCTGGTGCTGTTCCGCTTTGCTGACGACACTACTGGTAGGTCTACACACACACACACACAGATACAGCAACGCACTCTACATGTGTTCACGCTGTGTTGGTGAAGCCTGTCACAACCGTGCACCACACGGCAGCGGTTGTCGCGTATGGAACACAGCAACCAAGTGTGTGTGCGTGTGTATGTGTATGTGTGTGTATGTGTGTGCGCCCTCACACAGTCGTTCCTCGTGACAGTAGTTGGTTCTGGACAATGGATGAGAACAGGGAGCTGGTGCCATTGGAGCAACAGGACCTGTGGAAGGTATGTGTGTGTGAGTGTGTGTGTGCTTGCATAAAAGCTTCCGCTTCGATTCAACAATGGACGCAATGTTGCATTCCACACAGCTCGCTAGTCCGCGTGCCGACATGTCGATACGCGTTGACGTGTGTCCTCACGTGTGTCCTACCCCTTTCACACACGTACACACAGGAGGACTGGTTGGGTCTACGTCGCCTGTCTGAGTCGGGTCGCCTTTCCTTCGAGGAGGCTCCAGGTCGTCACATGCAGTTCTCTATGGAGTGGTTTGAGAGTACTATCATGTGGGGGTACCTGGCAGGAGAGAGTGACGACACTACAAGTGCAACAGCTGCATTGAAGGCATGATGAGGTATACAGGTGGCCTTTGCAGCTGAAGATTGTGTATGGCAATGAATGGTGACGGCGTACTACAGCAGCAGCGGGGGCTTGAGGGTTTAGCAAGTGTTGGGGTGGTTGTAGTGTGGACGTCAAACTCTCACTGGCAATGTGCTGATTGGAACAACATGATGAATGTCTGCCTACTTAGTACAGTGCTGCAAAGCACGCGCACGCAGGATGCATGCATGAGCGCGGCACTGGTGACACAGCAGCCGCTGACTCACAAGTTTTGGAACAAACGCTTTGCCTGCTGACACTTGTGTTAGGAGCAGCGCAGCGGTACGTTAACGGCGGTGTGGGCTGCATGCGCACTGTGGCACGCTGGATCGGTGCTATGATAGCTCTCTTTGCTGTTATGTTACTCATTTGTGATCTTCTTCTTGTCTTTGACCTCTTCATAATTGAGACACATGACGATTCATAGTTAGAGCTAGCCTGATTGATCACACACATGAGTGAGCACCTTCTTGATTGCACACGCACACACACGCATCACGAGCCCGCCATGCTGCATGTTCCATTGCGATTCAGCATTCTCTACATACACGGCCCCACATCCTATTTCGCCTGTTCATGTCATGTCATGTCATGCACCATTGATGATTACTAAACTCGCGCACACAACCATGCAGACATGCAAGGTGCACAATATGCGATGTAAATGCCGACAACATCTGCTACAAAACAACTGTACAGTGCGCAGCGACCCCTCATGTGTGTGCCTGCCTGCTTCGCCTCCTCGCCAGCATTACCATACACAGCCACGTCAGCACCAACAGTCCTGTGTAGTACACACACAGCCCTATCAACTGATTGGCTGCAGACGACCCTACGTTGAGTGCACGCAGTACTGTGTCGCCTTGCACCCAACACCCTGCATCACTGCCTGAGCCACCAGCCACAGCTGCAGCAGCACTGCTAAGGCCTGCACTGATGCCTGCCGGGCTGCCAAGCCTGGGTCCACTCATGGCTGCACTGAGTGGGGCTGGTGGCTGTGTGTGTAGCAGTGACCGGCCCCCCACCGTGTAGGCATCTGTCACATTGTCACTGTTGTGTGCCATGCTTGACATGAGCGCATGTAGCGGCGAAGTCATGGCACTCAGGCCCAGACTGATACCCTGCTGTGGGACAGTGTCTGCGTTGCTGTGCTGCACAGTGGATGAGAGAAGTGTGCGTAGGGATCGGGCAGCTGACGTGCTGCGGTTCGCTGCCCCTGCGGCTGCGGCGCCGGCCGCGCGGGCTGCGGCGGCTGCGGCGGTGAGCTGCGGCTGCAGGTGCGGCAGCAGGTTTGGCAGCAGTGACTGGAATGTGTCTAGTAGAGCTGACTGTGTGCCTGTGCAGGGGACTGCTGCACCTTGGAACTCTGCTGTCAGCATGCCTTGGAACGCCAACCTACACATGACACACACACACACACACACACACACGAACACACACACACACACACACGAACACTGTCGTAACGTACATCCCAGCGCTGCCAGACTCATCCCAATGCTTGCCAGGGTAACGTTATCACGCGAGGCACCTATGCATGCCTGCATGGTACGCAGGCGTATGCGATGCAGTCTCTTTATGCTTACCGTATGGCCGATATATGTTTGACAGGTGCCAGCCATTTGAATGTGAGCACGTTAGGGTCAAATAAGAAGCCGCTAAAGTATATGTTTACCATACACCAGGCAGTAGTGACCATGAAGGTAGTGTCGGGGGAGGGACACAGGGTAAGGGCCAGGTGCATGACCTGAGGACATGACACACAAACACACATGCACACACATGTACACATGTGTTTGCATGAGCGAACTGGAGTGGGTTTGGCTGCACAGCAAATCCTCTGGCATCTGCATGTGGCTTCATTCGTGTGTGTGTGTCCGTGTATAGGTGTGTGTGTGTGTGGTGCGCATGTGTGTGTCCAGGCCACATGACCCACCTGTGCCGAGCACATGACCAGCAGCACTGCCAAACCCGACATGTGGCACGTGCGAGCGAACACCAGCACCACGCCCGCAGACACAGGCGCTTGCTGTCCTTGGTCCCAGGTAGGCAGTCGACCCAGACCCTGCAGCCCTGCTGCAATGGTGGTGAAGCACAGTGTGTTGATGATGTGTTGTGGGAGAGTGGCGGCGAGCTTTGACAGAAGGTGGGGCCCCACACCGTACAACCTGCGTACCAGGCGCCAGACAGCACAGCAGATGCATAAGTACATGCATGGTTGACACACACACACACATGCATAAAGCAGCTACGTAGCATAGGGCGCACAACACAGAGCTTACAACTTTGAGGCACCAGGCATGTATGCGAGGAGCGGTCACTAGTGCGATCATGGTGATTTGTGGCGCACACGGTCATGTATTGTGTTCGACGTACCCTGTTCCCATCTCCTGTCTGCTGTGAGCGAGGTCCTGTGTCAGTGCCAGTAGGGATGCGTATGGCATGGAGGTGAGCACAGATGTGGTCATAAACAGGGCTGAGGAGCGTAAGGACACCCCTGTGTAGCCTACGTGTGTGTCGAGCCCGTAGAACACCAGACCCAACTGGATGCATGACACACACACACACACACACAGTCCCTCATGACATTACGCTGTTGTGCATGACAAGGTAAGCTTCAGGCATGACACGGGTGTGTACACACACAAACAAACATAGATACACACGCATAAGTCACTCACCACAAAGCCGGACCATGAGAACAGTAGGATCTTTAGTGCTGTGGCGGGTCCTGACCGCCATGTCTGCACCCACTCACGCCATGCGAGCAGCCCACTCTGACGCCACCCGCACACTGTGTGCCCTACCGCCCCTTGCAATGCAAAGCACATGCGCTGCATGGGAGCCCCAAGTGGCCGCCAGGCACCACCCATGCATGTGAGAAGGCGGTGTAGTAGGAGGGGCAGTGCGCTGCATGCTGGTGTGTGGCGTTTGGTGGTAGTCTCGTCGTCGCCGACCGTCAGCTGTGCGTGTGTGCGGATGTGCAGGCCGGTGCCCTCAGGCCCACCAACAGTCGCCACCACCTCAATGCGCGCCCGCGCGCTGCCCGCGCCCCGCCCCGCTGCCACGCTGTGCTCGACCCGACACAACACATGCCCGTTGCCCGGCGTGCGAACAGGCACACCTAGTACAGGGCCCATGTGGTCAGCACCTGTGGTAGCGGGTTTGTCAGTGTCTGGGCTGTTGTGGCTGGGTGTGATCTCCTTACAGGCAAGTGGGTAGTGCTGTGTGCTGTCTATATCAAGGTGCACATCTGTCTGCAGCACGGCTGCATCATGTTCAGTGCTGCTGGTATTGTTGTCATCGTGCACTGCAGGGTCATGCATGTGTGCCTCTGTGCCTCGATGCCTGCCACTAGTGCTATCCTGTGCCGCGCTACATGGTGCTTTGGTGGCAGGGTGAGAGCTGTCTTTGTTGTCTACTGTGCTGCTGCTGTTGCTCGCCCCGCTACCACACCACCATGCGAGCCCGTGTGTGTCTAGCAGCTGTGTGAACACGTCAGCTGCGTGTGTGACCTGCTCCTCATGTGTGCGGTGGTTATCACTCATGACAGGGCTGGCTGTACCTGCGCCCATGTCCCCATGTGATGACACAGCTGTACATTGTGCGGCGGACCCATGCTGTGCCGCACCCTGCTGTGTGGTGGTGCTGCTGCTACTGCTGCCACATGCGGCTTGTTGCTTGCTGCATGCCCCGCTGATAAGGCTCGTGTTATCGTCAGTGCTTGTCTTACTGTCATCGCTGGTGTTACTGTTACCATGTTGTGTGACGAGCCCATAGCACGCCACCTCTATAAGGAACTCCGCTACAGACCCATGCACAGCCGGCACGTACGGACCCCACTCAGGCACAGCATGTGTAAGCCATGACACAGCCTGTGTGGTGGGCCCTGTGTACAGCAGCCTGCCACGTGTCAACACGCTTACTGTGTCAAACAGGGCCCACAGGGCGGGTCGCGGCTGGTGGAGCGCGACTAGCACCGCGCTACCTGCCGTGCGTGGGGCGGTGCTGAGGTGTGGTGGTGGTGGTGGGGACTGGCCGCTGTCACTGTGTGTGGGTGTGTGGCTGTGTGTGTGTAGGTGAGCGAGGGAGCGGAGCAGGGTGAGGATGGAAAGGGCACATGCGCTGTCTAGACCTGCATGTGGTAAAGGTGCAGACAAACAAAGCGCGCCATGCAAAACACATGCACGCATCTATCTCTCCATGGCATGCCATTCAAGCTGTTCTGCTGCCTATATATACGTGTGCGTGTGTCTGTATGGGTGTGGGTGTTTTCCGGTGGAGTATAGAACACATATAACTGCATGCGTTCCGTATCCATACCTGATGTGGGCTCGTCGCACAACAAGACAGTGGACGCAAGTGACAGGGCATGGCTCGTGTCTTGTATGTCAGCATGCCGCTGTGTAACCATTGGCCATGCTGGCGTCGGGGTGGGTGCACAAATCGCTGTCATCATGTGTGCCTGGACCAGCGCACAGGCTATCGCCAGACGCTTGCGCTCGCCGCCGCTCAGTCCCCGCAGCATGTAGCCACCAGACAACACCCCTCCCACCTGCACATGCATATGTACAGATACGCATGAGCTGCTCGCACATAGGCAGCAGAAGGTGGCTTGCCAACACAGAAGGTAACAGCTCAGCAACAACACCACAAATCAAAGCAAAGACACACGTCAAAGCCATGCGCGTACCTGCGTCTCTGAAGAGCTGTTCAAGCCTAGCCTGTCTAGCAGCGCGCTTGTCTCCGCAGCCAGCGCTGCAGGCCCAGGCCGTGCAGCCCCGCGCCCCGCCGCTGACATCTGCTGCATCCATTGCAGTGTCTCACGCGTGGTGAGGGCTGGCAGCAGCAGGTCGTGCTGTGCTATGAGGCACACTATGGGCTTGCTACAGTGTGGCTGTGCCTTTTCCTGAGCACTGCGCACTGCGGCTTTGTGAGGGGCCGGCACGGACTGGGCTGGGCCGTCAGCGCACGGGCTGCGCACTTGCCCAGTGATGACGAGTGCCTGACCCCGCCGTGTGCGCTGGGGTGCAGGAGTGTGCTGTGTGCTGGCTCGTGTCAGTTGGCTGGGTGGCTGTGATAGCAGCCCGAGGAGCGTGCTCTTGCCCGCGCCTGCGACAGGCACACCGCACAGACACATTACTGTGGTTGTCCTTCCGTCCAAGGTGCTGAACCTACGCGGACAGTCGCAGCATGCATTCAAGCGCACCTGATGGCCCCAATAGGCAGTGGAGCTCGCCAGGGCAGAGACGCCCGCTGACATCCTTGAGCAGGGTCTTCGCACTGCCATCTGACCCACGGTGCTGGACCTGTGCGCTGACCCTGTGCCATTCTAGTAGCACCTGGCTTGCTGTGCTGGTCTGACTCACTGTCGTGAAAGCAGGCTTGCTGCTGCTGGGACTGGAGTGCTTTGTGCTCAGGTCTGATGTGGAACTGAGTGGCGATGTGCGTTCAGTCGTGCGAGCGCTCCTGGCCGGCGTGCGCTGCAGCCAGGCAAGTATGTGAGGCCACTGCTGTAGCCAATTAAGCTCAGTGAACCATGCAGCGAGTGCAGCTAGACAGAGGACCGCTGCCAGGCCGTGCGCAATAACGAGCGGCACGAGCCATGCAGCTAATGAAGGCATCTTCTACATGTCTAATGTACAGTAAGATGAAGCTGAGGTGCGACGAGCAGAGATGGGAGTGCGCGCGGCCGCGCGGATGCGCATGCTGAGAGGTGGGCGCACCAGTCTTGGAGCATCCCTTCTCATCATTTTTGCCTGCTTTAATCTGCACTGCGCATCACTGGCTGCCGTCTGTCAGGCTAGACACTTGCATATGTGCCACAACGGGTTGCGTGTTACAGAGAGGAAGAATAACAATAGAAGTAAGACGCCTTTACTAGCTACGTACCGCCAGTGCCTACGCATCCGTCGCAATGCAACACAACTGCAATAGCAGGGCCCTACGCACCCCCATGACGCACGTGGTCCACAGACGCCCACACGCCCAAGACACTGAGCGTCACAGATACCACACACAGCACCCTGCACAGCCACGCCTCGCCCCTGTTGAGTCGCAGCATGATGAGCGCCAATAGACACGGTAACAGCATCATGGAGGACACACCGCCTAGCGCACTGACTACTGCCACTAGGGAGCTGAATTGAGGCCACAGGTTGCAGACGAGCCATGCCAGAAGCGCGATGATGGAAGACGCAAGTCCCTGCACACACACACACACACACACACACACACACACAGGGACACACTAAGTAGCCTTGTGTAACATACTCGCTATGACGCACGTTGCTTGTGGTTCAGTGGTGTCAGCTGCTCCCAAACAGCATGTGAATGTGCAGTGTTTTCACACTCACCCACAGCACCCTTTTGCTCGCCAGGTTGTGCAGGTACTCGCTCATAGAGTGATCGTCATCATGTGTGTGTGGCTTGACAGGGCTAACCTCACCACTCGATGTGCCCATACCACTGCCACCACTCATACCCACACCAGCCCCACTCATACCACCAGGGCTGCTGAGTGGCCCAGCGGGATGCTCGACCAACGCCATACGCGTACTCACACCAGCCTTCGTCACGCCGACTGTAGTTGTGAGGTTCTTGTTGCTGCTGTACGGGCTGGTGGGTGCGCTGGTGGGTGTGGCCGCTGTGCCGCCAGCGCTGCTGCTGGTGGTGTTGGTGAATGCAGGCAGTGGTTGTGCCTTATTGGCCCCTGCCCCCACAGGTGGGGGTGTGGGTGGGCTGCGTGGGGCCTCAAACGGAGCCACATACCCAAACTCAGGATCATGTGACATCACACCCTCCCCTCCCACGTGTGCCTCACCACCTGTCTCTACAGCCTGTACAAGGCAAGGAAACACCACACCTGTGCCCAAGGCACGCTCTGCCTCGCTCACAGTGCGGGATGCACCAGGGGTGCCTGGGGAGGTGCCGGTGCTGGGGATAAAGGGGTACGGGGCACTGGTAGGGTCCATGGGAACGCCACCCAGTGGCGGCTCTGACATGGGTGCAGCACCTCCCGCCTGCTCACCACCACTGGCAAGCCCACCACCAGCCCCACCCACGTGTGCTGCTGCTGCTGCTGCTGGTGGTGTCTGCACGGTGCTTGTGTGTGACGTGTCAACAGCCTCCGTGGTCATGTGTGTGACCACCTGCACCCGCTCTGCTGACACACGTGTGCTGGACACCCCTTGTGTGCGGGGGGCGGTGTCAAGGTGTGTGTCAGGTGCTGCTGCTGTTGTGTGGGGCGCTGTATCGCTGTGTAGGAGTAGCAGGGGCTGGGTAAGCTCTGACTGCGCTGTGCTGCCTGACAGGGGTCTGCCACGTCTGTGGTGTGTGAGTGTATGCGTGTGTGTGTGGGAGGGGAGGGTGTCGGGTGTGTGTCCACGTAGGTGGTGTGTGTGAGTGTGGGAGGGTTTGAACAGGTCTTGAGCAAACATCTCTAAGACAAGCTGCACACACACA
>VFQQ010005718.1_pt1 | contig 10170 bp, 8 predicted proteins | sample 3512341 | NCBI WGS metagenome assembly VFQQ01 (sample SAMN10412373, study PRJNA504923) | tailings metagenome | isolation source: Relicate 2 Philex TSF1 revegetated site | place: Philippines: Tuba, Benguet | collected 2017-08-29
CCGCCGACCGAGATGCCGCCGAATCCCACGCCGTGATAGCCGCGCTCGCGCCCGATCAGTCGCGTGCGGGTGCCCTCGCCCCGGGCCCGGTGATAGGCGAGCGCGATCTTCAGTGCCGTATCCACGGCTTCCGAGCCGGAATTCGTATAGAAGACGTGGTTCAGGTCGCCCGGGGTCATGGCGACGAGGCGCGCGGCCAGCTCGAAGGCCTTCGGGTGGCCCCACTGGAAGGAGGGCGCGTAGTCCAGCTCCTTCACCTGGTTCTGCACCGCCTCGACGATCTTCTCGCGGCCGTGGCCGGCGTTCACGCACCACAGGCCGGCCGTCGCGTCCAGGATCTGCCGCCCCTCCTGGTTGGTGTAGTGCATGTCCTTCGCCTTCACGAGCAGGCGCGGATTGGCCTTGAACGCCCGGTTGGCCGTGAACGGCATCCAGAAGGCGTCGAGGTTGTTGGCATTGGCGGGCGCGGACGACATGGCGGCGAAAATCCTCGCAGGGAAGGCGACACCGCCACGTTAGCGGAAGACGCCGGGCGGCGGAACGATTTCGCTGCAACCTTGTGTGGAACGGGGCGCATGGCCGCCGCCTGCCTTGATCGGCTGCGCCCGGGGGCCTAGGTTTCGCCGCTTCCGGCGGCTTCAGGACGGACGACTATGCGGCTCGTGACCTTCGATATCGCAGGCAAGGTATCCTATGGCGTTGTTCTGTCCGGGGGAGGCATCGCCGACCTCGGCGGCAGGATCGGCGCCCGGTATCCCGACCTGAAGGCGGTTCTCGCCGCCGACGCGCTGGAGGAGGCGAAGGCCGCGGTCGCGGGTGCCGCAGCCGACTATGCGCTCGATGCCGTGCGCCTTCTGCCGCCGATCACCAACCCCGACAAGATTCTCTGCGTCGGTGTCAACTACGACGACCATCGCAAGGAGACCGGCCGCGACAAGTCGGAAAAGCCGGTGATCTTCACCCGATTCGCCGATACGCAAGTAGGCCATGGCTCCGCCCTGGTGCGCCCGCGCTCGTCCGAGCGCTTCGACTACGAGGGCGAGCTCGCCGTCGTCATCGGCCGCCCCGGCCGCCATATCCCGGAAAGCGCCGCGCTCGCCCATATCGCCGGCTATGCCTGCTACAACGACGGCAGCGTGCGCGACTGGCAGCGCCACACGCATCAGTTCACGCCCGGCAAGAACTTTCCCGGCTCCGGCGGCTTCGGACCCTGGCTGGTGACCGCCGACGAGGTGCCCGATCCCTTCGCACTGACCCTGACCACCCGGCTGAACGGGCAGGAGGTGCAGAAGGCGACGACCGACCTGATGATCTTCGACCTGAAGCAGCTCATCGCCTACATCTCGGGCTTCACCAAGCTGAACCCTGGCGATGTCATCATCACCGGCACCCCGGGCGGCGTCGGCGACAAGCGCAACCCGCCGCTCTACATGAAGCCGGGCGACGTGGCGGAGGTCGAGATCTCCGGCATCGGCCTGCTCAGAAATCCGGTCATCGCCGAATAGGAGACCGCTCTTGCGGTATGTGAGCACGCGCGGCGAGACCCGTGCCCTCGACTTCGAAGGGGTTCTGCTGGCCGGCCTGGCGCCCGATGGCGGTCTCTACGTGCCCCGGCGCTGGCCGCTTCTCGGCCGGCGCGCCATCAGGAACCTGCGCGGCAAACCTTATGCCGAGCTCGCCGCGGCCGTGCTGCACCCCTATCTCGGCAAGCATCTCTCGGCCGATGCCTTTCACGCGATGCTGGCCGAAACCTATGCCGAATTCGACCATCCGGCGGTCGCGCCGCTGATCCAGCTCGGCCCCAACGACTGGGTCATGGAGCTTTTCCACGGACCGACCCTCGCCTTCAAGGACATGGCGATGCAGGTGCTGGGCCGGCTGCTCGACCAGGCGCTGGCCAGGCGCGGACGGCGCGCGACCATCCTCGGCGCCACCTCGGGCGATACCGGGGCGGCGGCGGTCGACGCCTTCAAGGGGCGCGAGGCGATCGACGTCTTCATGCTGCATCCGGAGGGCCGCATCTCGCCGGTGCAGCGCCGGCAGATGACGACGATCACCGATCCCAACATCCACAACATCGCCGTCCAGGGCACCTTCGACGACTGCCAGGCCCTGGTGAAGACGTTGTTCCAGCAGCCCGACCTGCGGCGGGATCTCAGCCTGGCCGCGGTGAACTCGATCAACTGGGCGCGGGTGATGCTGCAGATCGCCTATTACGTCCACGCCGCCGTGGCGCTCGGCGCGCCGGATCGCGCGGTCTCCTTCTCGGTTCCGACCGGCAATTTCGGCGACGTCTATGCCGGCTATGCCGCCGCGCGGATGGGGCTGCCCATCGCCTCGCTCGTCGTCGCCACGAATCGGAACGACATCCTGGCCCGTTTCTTCGAGACCGGAGAGTATGCCCGGGGCGAGGTGCTGCCGACCATCTCTCCCAGCATGGACATCCAGGTCGCCTCCAATTTCGAGCGCTACGTCTATGATCGTGTCGGCCGCGATCCCGCCCGCGTGCGCGATCTCATGACGGCCTTCGCCGCCACCGGCGGTTTCCGCCTGCCCACCAATCAGGAAACGCTGTTCACCGGCTTCCGCGTGGGCGAGCCCGAGACCATGGCCGAGATCGCGCGAACCAGGCGCGAGACCGGTTGGCTCGCCGATCCGCATACCGCCGTCGCCCTCGCCGCCGCCCGGGCCCGCCGCGGCGATCCGGCGGTGCCGATGGTGGCTCTCTCGACCGCGCATCCGGCGAAGTTCGCCGAGGCGGTGACCGAAGCCTGCGGGGTACGCGCCGACCTCCCGCCGCGCTATATGGGCCTGATGGATCGCCCGGAACGCTGCGTCACGCTGCCCAACGACGCCGCGGCCCTGCGTGATCACCTCCTGTCCCGATCCCGGCTCGGCCGGGCCAGAAAGGCCGCATGAGCATCCGCGTCACCACCCTGAACAACGGCCTGCGCATCGCCACCGACCCGATGGAGGGGGTGAAGACGGCCGCGGTCGCCGTCTTCGTCGGCGCCGGCGCCCGGCATGAGAAGGAGGATGCGCACGGGGTCGCGCATTTCCTCGAGCATATGGCCTTCAAGGGGACGTCCCGCCGGTCGGCGCGCGACATCGCCGAGGAGATCGAGGCCGTGGGCGGCCACCTGAACGCCTATACCGCGCGCGAGCAGACGACCTACTATGCGCGGGTCATGCAGGAAGACGTGCCGCTCGGCATCGACATCCTGGCCGACATCATCCAGAACTCGGCCTTCGCCGAGGGCGAGATGGAGCGCGAGCGCCAGGTCATCCTCCAGGAACTGGGTCAGGTCGAGGACACGCCCGACGATCTCGTCTTCGACCTCCTGCAGGAGGTCTCCTATCCCGGCCAGACGCTGGGGAGGCCGATTCTCGGCACCGGCGACAGTGTCGGCGGCATGGCCGCCGACCAGCTCCGCCACTTCATCGGCAGCCACTACGGCCCCCACAACCTGGTGTTCACCGCCTCCGGCGCGGTCGATCACGACCGTATCGTCGAGATGGCGGCACGGGCCTTCGACGCCTTGCCCGCTGGCGGCGCCAGCCTGTCGGATGCCGCCCGTTTCGCCGGGGGCGAGCGGCGGGACGACCGCGATCTGGAACAGGTCCATGTCGCCCTGTCCTTTCCCGGCGTCGCCTATGGCGATCCCGACTTCTACGCCGCCCAGGTGCATGCCACCATCATGGGCGGGGGGATGAGCTCGCGGCTGTTCCAGGAGGTGCGCGAGAATCGCGGCCTCGCGTACTCGGTTTTCGCCTTCACATCTTCCTATTTCGACGGCGGCACCTTCTCCGTCTATGCCGGGACCGGCGCCAGGGACGTGAAGGAACTGATCCCCGTGGTCGCCGACGAATTGAAAGCGGTCACCGAATCGGTGACGGCGGCCGAACTCTCCCGCGCCCGCGCCCAGCTCAAGTCGGGCCTGCTGATGTCGCTGGAAAGCACCACGGCGCGGTCCGAACAGCTCGGCCGCCAGATCCTGGTGCACGGCCGCCCGCTGTCGACGGAAGAGCTGATCGCCGCGGTCGATGCCGTGGACGAGGCGGCGATCCGCCGGGTCGCGCGCCGCTCGCTTGAAGGCGAAATGGCGGTCGCGGCGCTCGGGCCCATCCGCGGTCTTGAAAGTCACGACCGGATCGCGGCAAGATTTCGTCTCTGATCCCAAGGGGGCGCCGCGGTCCAGGGATCGAACCGGCGCATCGGGTGGACTGGACGTGCTCTTCGATCGGCTTGCCGGCTTCGCCTCCGGCCCCGTGCTCCGCGGGGAGCGGGTCAGCTTGCGCCTTCCGAGCCTGCGCGACCACGCCGCCTGGGCCGCCTTACGGCTGCAGAGCCGGACCTTTCTCGAGCGCTGGGAGCCGCCCTGGCCGCCGGATGCGCTGGACCGCGCCGCCTTTCGCCGGCGGGTTCGGCGTGGCCAGGACGAGGCGCGCATGTCGACCGCCTTCGCCTTCCTGGTCTTCCGGCACGAAGACGACCGCCTGGTCGGCGGCATCGCCCTTTCCGACATCCGCCGCGGCATCGCCCAGAGCGGCGATATCGGCTACTGGACCGGCGCCCCCTTCGCATCCCGGGGGTACATGACCGACGCGCTGCGGACCGTGGTCGATTTCGCCTTCGAAGACCTTCGTCTCAACCGCGTCGCGGCCGCCTGCCTGCCCGAGAACGGCGCCAGCCGGGCCGTCCTCCGCAAGGCCGGCTTCCGCGAGGAAGGTGTGGCGCGTGCCTACCTGAACATCAATGGCCGTTTCGCCGACCATCTCCTGTTCGGCGTGCTCGCGAGCGATCCCCGCCCCTGGCACCGCAACGCAATCCGCCATGGCGGATCGACCGTTAAGCCGGGAGTAATCATCGGCTCATAACTTCGGCCGACGGGCGAGGACCTTCATGGCCGATTTCGATACTCTGCGTCAGCAACGCGACCGGTTCGTCGCCTTTGCGTTTTCTGCGGCCGACCTGCTGGTGGAAGTGGGGAACGACGGCCGCATCGTCTTCGCCGGCGGCGCCGGCACCGGGATCGCGGGCCGCTCGGCCGACAAGCTGATCGGTCTCCCCTTCCTCGACCTGATCCACATGCGCGACCGGCGCATGATCGACATGATGCTGCGCGGCCTCGGCCCTGCCGATCGGCGCGGACCGATACGAATCCGCATCGCCGAGTCGCCCCGCAGCACGTCCGAGCCGGTGGCGCAGGCGATGCTGCGCATCTCGCGCATGCCGGGTGCGCCCTCGGCCCTTTACTGCGCGCTGACGGCCGCCCGCGCCACCGCCGAGGAGAGCGCGGGCCGCGACGCCGAGAGCGGCGTGCTGGATCGCGACGGCTTCGTCGATTCCGCCAAGCGCCTGATCGAGTCGGGCCATCCCGGGGCGCGCGACGCGCGGATGACCCTGCTCGACCTGCCCGACATGGACCGGCTGGCGGCGCGGATGGACCCGCGCGCGCGGGGCGAGGTCGCCCAGACCGTGGGGGCGGCACTTCGCGCCAACTCGGTCGATGGCGATGCCGCGGCGCGACTGGACGACTGGCGCTTCGGCGTGCTGCACGGGCAGACGGTGGATGCCGACAAGCTGAAGAACGCCATCGGCGATGCGCTTCGGCTGCTGGATCCCGCCATGGCCGCCGTCACGGTCAAGTCGGCGACGCTCGACCTCGCAGCCGAGGGACTGTCGGCCAGCGAGGCGGTGAACGCCATGGCCTATGTGGTCAACCAGTACGCCGCCGAAGGGTCGGCCGTGCCGGCGACGCTCGCCGTGGCGCTGCAGGACATGATCGAGTCGACCATCGGACGCATCTCCGAGTTCAAGGACATGGTCGGCGGCGAACGGTTCACCCTCGCCTTCCAGCCCATCGTCGATCTCGCCGATCGCAGCATCCACCATCACGAGGTTCTGGCCCGGTTCCAGGACGGCCGGTCGCCTTTCGAGACCATCAAGTTCGCCGAGGCGATCGGCATCGTCGAACAGTTCGATCTCGCCGTGCTTCGCCGCTCGATCGCCCTGCTGGAGACGCCCGGCGGCGATCCAGGCCTGAAACTCGCCGTCAACCTGTCCGGCCGCTCGGTTCAGAACGACGTCTTCGTGAAGATCCTCCTGGCGCTGCTTGACCAGGCCAAGGCGATCGCACCGCGGTTGAGCCTGGAAGTCACCGAGAGCACGGAGATCGTCGACCTCGACAAGATCGACCGCGTGCTGCAGGAAATCCGTGGCCACGGCTTCAGCATCTGCATCGACGATTTCGGCGCCGGCGCCGCGTCCTTCCGCTATCTCTCGGGCCTCACCGTCGACTTTCTCAAGATCGACGGTGCCTATGTGAAACGCATGGTGGCCTCGCGCCGCGACTTCTCGCTGGTGAAGTTCCTGGCGCAGCTCTGCCGGGAAATGCAGATCAAGACGGTCGCCGAGATGGTCGAGACCGAGAACCAGCATGCCGCCCTGAAGGACGTGGGTGTGACCCACGGACAAGGCTGGCTCTATGGCAAGGCCCTGCCCGAACCCGTCGCGAGCCGTCCGCCCCCGGCGGCGGCCCCGCTGGTGCGCCCCCGCCGGCGCGCCGGCAGCCGCGAGGAATGGGCCTGACGGCCGCTCCGCCTCCCTCCCGGCATTCTCTCCCCGCCCGGTACCCCTCCGATCGTTCACGCGCCGGCCTGCAACCGGGCCGCGCCGGCTGCGCGCGATGTGACCACGATCGAGTCATTTTATGCCTGAAATATAGGCATCTTCGGAACGTGTGCCCGCTTTCTAGCCGCCCATAAAAGCACCAAAAGCGTCGGGGCAGGAGCCTGTACCGACCCGATAAGCCATTGGCAGGCGGGGCCGAATCCCTTCAGCCCCGCCGCTTCCTTCCGTGGCACGGAACTTGATTAAGCAGCCTCGATCGGCGAGCGCGCGGGTTCAGGCGGGCGTACCGCCGCTCCACCGGCTCGAAGGCTCGAAGGAGGTTCTTATGGTGGGTAGTTCAAGATGGGGGAAGCTGGCGCGCGTCGCGGCCCTGTCGGCCGCGGGGCTGACCTGGGCCGGGGCCGCCGCGGCCCAGGATGCGCCGAAGCTCGATACGGGTGACACGGCCTGGATGCTCATGTCCACGGCGCTGGTGCTCATGATGACGATTCCGGGCCTGGCGCTGTTCTACGGCGGGATGGTCCGCAAGATGAACGTGCTGGCGACGGTGATGCAGTCCTTCGCCATCTGCTGTCTCGTCACCGTGCTGTGGATGATCGTCGGCTACAGCCTCGCCCTCACCCCGGGCAATGCGCTGATCGGCGGGTTCGACCGCTTCTTCCTCGCCGGTATGACGCTCGACGCGGTGCACGACCTCGCCAAGACCATCCCGGAATCGGTCTACATGACCTACCAGATGACCTTCGCGATCATCACCCCCGCGCTGATCGCCGGCGCCTTCGCCGACCGCATGAAGTTCTCGGCCATGCTCTGGTTCATCGGACTGTGGCTGATCCTGGTCTATTGCCCGGTCGCCCATATGGTCTGGGGCGGCGGCTACATGGGCGAACTCGGTGTGCTCGACTTCGCCGGCGGCACCGTGGTGCACATCAACGCCGGGGTGGCCGGACTGGTCGCCGCGCTCGTTCTCGGGCCCCGCAAGGGCTACGGCAAGGTGGCCATGCCGCCGCACAATCTGGTGCTGAGCGTGATCGGCGCCTCGCTGCTCTGGGTCGGCTGGTTCGGCTTCAATGCCGGCTCCGCCGTTGCCGCCAGTGCCAATGCCGGCATGGCCATGGCGGTGACCCAGATCGCCACCGCCGCCGCGGCGCTCGCCTGGATGTTCTCGGAATGGGCACTCCGCGGCAAGCCCTCGGTGCTCGGCATCATCTCGGGCGCGGTCGCGGGCCTCGTCGCCATCACCCCCGCGGCGGGTTTCGTCGGCCCCGGCGGTGCGCTGGTGCTCGGCCTCATCTCGGGCATCGTCTGCTTCTTCGCCGCGACCACGATGAAGAACGCGCTCGGCTACGACGACAGCCTCGATGCCTTCGGCGTGCACGGCATCGGCGGCATCGTCGGCGCCATCCTGACCGGCGTCTTCGCCACCAAGCTGATCAAGGGCGGTGACGATCCGGTGGGCTGGATCGACGGCAATTTCGGCCAGGTGCTGACCCAGATCTATGGCGTCGTGATCACCATCGTCTTCACCGCGGTGGTCACCTTCATCGTGCTGAAGGTGGTCGACCTGATCGTCGGCCTGCGGGTGGACGAGGCGACCGAGCGCGACGGTCTCGACCTCGCGCTGCACGGCGAGACGATCCAGTAAGCGTATCGATCCTGCTGGTGAGGAGAGGGGGGCCGAAAGGCCCCCCTTTCTGTTCCGGCGGCGGCGAGGTTTCAGCGCGGCGTCGCCAGCGCGTAGGTCAGGCTCGCCTGCGCCACCGGGTCGTCGGGCTTGTTCACCGCCGTCAGCACCGCCTCGCCGAAGCAGAGGGTGCGGCCGAACTTCACCAGCCGCGTATCGCAATGGAGATCCGAGCCGGCGGCGGCGCGGAAGAAGCTGGAAGACTGGTTCACCGTGGCGCAGTCCTGGAACTGGCCCACCCTGGCGGCGATGGCGAAGACCATCGAGGTATCGGCCACCGCCATCAGCGCCTGGCCGCAGACCATGCCGCCGACGCGGGTCAGCCGCTCGTTGAAGGGCAGCAGCATGCGGACATAGCCCGGCTCGACCTTGGTGATCGAAAGGCCGAGATCCAGCACCCAGGGCGCGAAGCGTTCGGCCAGCATCGCATTGGCGGCCGCGATATCGAACCCACTCACAACTGTCCTCCCGGTTCGCCCACGATGGATGTCAGGATCTTGCGCAACTGGGTGCCGCCGTCCTGGGTCTGCGACCAGCCGCGCCCGGCGGTCAGCCCGCCGTCCACCACGATCGCCTGGCCGGTGACGAAGCTGGAACTGTCGCTCGCCAGCCAGAGCGCCGTGTCCGCGATGTCCTCCGGCATGCCGCTCCGCCCGATCGGGTGCATGGCCGACAGCGCCTGCTTCATCACCGCCACGGTCTGGCTCACCTGTCCTTCCGCGAAGCCCATGGCGCGCCCGAAGATCGGCGTGGCGATGCCGCCCGGGCAGATACAGTTCACGCGCACGTTCTTTTCGGCCAGTTCCAGCGACGTGGTGCGTGTCAATTGGATGACGCCTGCCTTCAGCGCGCTGTAGGGATGCGGGCCGAAGCCGCCCTGCAGCCCGGCGACGGAAGCCGTCGAGATGATCGAGCCGGAGCGCTGCTTGGCCAGGATCGGCGCGGCGTGCTTGATGCCGAGGAAGGGTCCGCGCAGCAGCACGCGATACAGCCGGTCGAAACCTTCGGTGTCGATCTCGGCGATCGGCCCGCCCTGGCCGGCGAAACCGGCATTGTTGAAAAGCGTGTCGAGCCGGCCGAAACGCTCGACGGCGAGGCCGATCAGCGCCGCGATATCGGCTTCCTCCGCCACGTCCGTTCGGCGAAAGGCCATATCGGCGCCGAGTTCGGCGGCGAGAGCCGCGCCCCGCTCCCCGTCCAGATCGCCCATGGCGACCTTGGCCCCCGCGGCGACGAACCGGCGCACCGCCGCCTCGCCGATGCCGCTCGCCCCGCCCGTGATCACGGCCACCTTGCCGTTCAGATCGATCATTCAGGATGCTCCCTGCCGGCGGGCTCCGCCGCCCGCTCTTGAACCCGTCCCTGCCCCGCAGTAAGTACCCACCCTCCCGCGGATGGTCCGCGCGTGCAAGGGATTGAAGGATCGAGCCATGGCTTACAAGGTCGCCGTCGTTGGCGCCACCGGCGTGGTGGGCCGTGAGATGCTCAACATCCTGAACGAACGTGGCTTTCCGGTACGCGAGATCGTGGCGCTGGCCTCCCGCCGTTCTGTCGGTCGCGAGGTTTCCTTCGGCGACCGCACGCTGAAGATCAGGGCGCTGGAGGATTACGACTTCGCGGGCACCGACATCGCGCTGTTCTCCGCCGGCGGGTCGGTGGCGAAGGAATGGGCGCCCAAGGCGGCCGCGGCCGGCGCCGTGGTGATCGACAATTCCTCGGCCTGGCGGATGGACCCGGACGTGCCGCTGATCGTGCCGGAATGCAATGCCGAGGCGATCGCCGGCTATACCAAGCGCGGCATCATCGCCAACCCGAACTGCTCGACCGCCCAGATGGTGGTGGCGCTGAAGCC
>VFQQ010005721.1_pt1 | contig 10167 bp, 8 predicted proteins | sample 3512341 | NCBI WGS metagenome assembly VFQQ01 (sample SAMN10412373, study PRJNA504923) | tailings metagenome | isolation source: Relicate 2 Philex TSF1 revegetated site | place: Philippines: Tuba, Benguet | collected 2017-08-29
GCTACGGCCTGTCGGGCGACGCCTACCACATCACCGCCCCGTCCGAGGACGGCGACGGCGGCTTTCGCGCCATGACCGCGGCGCTGAAGGACTCTGGCCTGAAGGCCAGCGACATCGGCTACGTGAACGCCCACGGCACCTCGACCATGGCCGACGGCCTGGAGCTGGGCGCGGTGGAACGGTTCATGGGCGACCACGCCAAGAACGTGGCCATGTCCTCGACCAAGTCGATGACCGGCCACCTGCTGGGCGCCGCCGGAGCCATCGAGTCGATCTTCAGCATCCTGGCCATTCGCGACCAGATCGTTCCGCCGACCATCAACCTGGACGATCCGGAGTTCGAGACGCCGATCGACCTGGTCCCGCACAAGGCGAAACCGATGGCCATCGAGGTCGCGATGTCGAACAGCTTCGGCTTTGGGGGCACCAACGCCTGCGTCATCTTCAAGAAGGCGTCGTGAGTCGGAAAACGGCTGATACCAAGGACGTCCCGTTCGCGCGGCGGATCGCCGTCGCGGGGATGAGCGCCTTCGCCACCGTCAGCGTGGCGGTGGTGCTGTTCGCCCTCTGGGCGGCCTGGAGCTACAGCGGCCCGGGCCCCCAGCCCAAGGACAAGGCGGCGGTCACCAGCGTCGTCCTGCGTAAGGGCGCGGGCCTGAACGAGATCGCCTCGTCGCTCGAGCGGGCCGGGGCGATCCGGTCCGGCGCCATCTTCATCGCCGCCGCCCAGGTCACCGGCGCTGCGCGCGAGCTGAAGGCCGGCGAGTACGAGTTCCCGTCCCGGGCCTCGATGTCCAAGATTCTCGACGACATCCGCGAGGGCCGCATCGTCCGGCGGATGGTGACCATTCCCGAGGGCGTCACCTCCGAGATGGCCGTCGAGATCCTGGCCAAGGAGCCGGCCTTGACCGGCGTCGCCCCGACCCCGCCGGAGGGGGCGATCCTGCCGGAGACCTACGAGTTCCAGCGTGGCGAAGACCGCGCCGCGGTGCTTCAGCGGATGATGGACGCCCGCGACAAGCTGCTGGCCCAGCTGTGGGCCCAGCGCCAGCCGAACCTGCCGGTCAAGACGCCGGAAGAGGCGGTCACCCTGGCCTCGATCGTGGAGAAGGAGACCGGGATCGCCAGCGAGCGGCCGCAGGTCGCCTCGATCTTCGTCAACCGGCTGCGCAAGGGCATGCGGCTGGAAAGCGATCCGACGATCATCTACGGCATCAGCAAGGGCCGGCCCCTGGGCCGCGGCATCCGACTGTCGGAGCTGACCGGCGAAACGCCGTACAACACCTATGTCATCGACGGCCTGCCGCCGACGCCGATCGCCAACCCCGGTCGCGCGTCGCTGGCGGCGGTGCTGGATCCGCCGCGGACCGACTATCTGTTCTTCGTCGCCGACGGCACGGGCGGGCACGCCTTCTCGGCGACCTACGAGGATCACGCCAGGCATGTCGAACGCCTGCGCGCCCGTGAGAAGGCCGCCGCCGCGGCGACGCCGGAGACCAAGTAGATGCCGCTCTCTGGGATGACCGGGTTCGGGCGCGCCGAGGGCGCGCTCGGCGACTGGAGTTGGGCCGTCGAGGCCCGTTCGGTCAACGGCCGCAACCTGGAAGTCCGCTTCCGCGCGCCGCCAGGGTTCGACGCCCTGGAAAAGCCGATCCGCGAGGGCGGCCAGGCCCGGTTCCAGCGCGGCCAGGTCAACGTCAACGTCCAGGCGCGCCGCGCCGAAGGGGCGGGCGGAGCGACGGTCAACATCGCCCAGCTCGAGCGCTATCTCGAAGCCGTGCAACCCTATGTCGCCGCCGGCAGGGCCTTGCCGCCCTCCGCCGACGGCCTGCTGGGCCTGCGCGGCGTGGTCGAGGCCGCCGAGGCCGAAGACGACGCCGAGGCTCGCGCCGCGCTGGAGCAGGCGATCGCCGTCACGGTCGGCCAGGCCCTGGACGGGCTGAAGGCGGCTCGGCTGGCCGAGGGCGCGGCCCTGACTCCGGTCCTGGCCGGACTGGTCGATCGCATCGAAGCCCTGGTCGCCGCAGCCGAGGCCGAGGCCGCCGGCCATCCGCTGATCATCAAGGAACGTTTCGTCGCCCGCATGGCCGAGCTGCTGGCGCAGCACGTCGGCGAGGAGCGCATCGCCCAGGAAGCCGCCGCCATGGCCGTGAAGGCCGACGTGCGGGAGGAGCTGGACCGCCTGGCCGGTCATGTCGCCGCGGCCCGGACCCTGATGGCGGGCGAGGGCGCGGCCGGCCGCCGCCTGGACTTCCTGACGCAGGAATTCATGCGCGAAGCCAACACCTTGTGTTCGAAATCGGCCACGTCGGCCTTGACCGCCATCGGCCTCGACCTCAAAGCGGTGATCGAACAGTTCCGGGAGCAGGTTCAGAATGTCGAGTGACGAGGCCCGTACGACCCGGGGCCTGATGCTGATGGTGGTGGCGCCGTCGGGGGTGGGCAAGACCTCCCTGACCCGCCGCCTCGTGGCCGACCATTCGGACCTGCACCTGTCGATCTCGGCGACCACGCGCGCGCCGCGTCCGGGCGAGCACGACGGCCGCGACTACCACTTCGTCGATCGCGCCGAGTTCGACCGCCGCATCGAGGCCGACGACTTCCTGGAATGGGCCGAGGTCTACGGCAACCGCTACGGCAGCCCCAAGGCGCCGATCATGGACGCCTTGGCCGGCGGCCAGAGCACCCTGTTCGACATCGACTACCAGGGCGCCATGAAGATCCACGCCCAGGCCCCGTCCGACAGCGTGCTGGTCTACATCCTGCCGCCGTCGCTGGCCGAGATGAGCCGCCGGCTGCACGCCCGCTCGCAGGACAGTGAGGATGTGATCCGCCAGCGCATCGCACGGGCCAAGGAGGAGGTCTCGCTGTGGCGGACCTTCGACTATGTGGTCATGAACGACGACTTCGACCGCGCCTACGCCGAGCTGGCCCACATCTACCACGCCGAACGCCTCAAGGCCTCGCGCAACCTCTGGATCGAGCCGTTCGTGGAAGAGCTGCTCGACGAGCCGATCGAGGGCTAGAGCCCATCGACATTCAGCCCTAGAGCGCTCGCGCCAGCCGCAGGAAACCGTCCACCGGCACCGTTTCGGCGCGGGCGTTGGGATCGATGCCGGCCTTCTCGCACAGCGCTTCGCCGCCCAGGGCCTTGAGGCTGGAGCGCAGCATCTTGCGACGCTGGCCGAAGGCGGCGGCGGTGACGCGCTCCAGGGCGGCGATCTCGGCGGCCGGGGGCGGGGTCTCCAGCGGATCCAGGCGGACCACGGCCGAGGCGACCTTGGGCGGCGGGGTGAAGGCGCGGGCGGGCAGGTCCATGACCACCTTGGCCCGGGCCAGGGCCTGGGAGACCACGCCGAGGCGGCCGTAGGCGCTGCTTCCCGCGGGAGCGGCGATACGGTCGGCGACTTCCTTCTGGAACATCAGGGTCATGGACTTCGGTTTCCAGGGCCCGGTCAGCCATTTGATCAGCAGCGGCGTGCCGACGTTGTAGGGCAGGTTGCTGACCACATGGCCGGGGCCGCCGGCCAGCCGGGCTTCGTCGACCTTCAGGGCGTCGCCCTCGACGATGGTCAGGCGCCCCTCGGCCACGTCGGCCAGTTCGCCCAGCAGCGGCAGGAAGCGGCTGTCCTTCTCGACCGCGATCACCCGTGCGCCGGCCTCGACCAGGGCGCGGGTCAGGCCGCCGGGGCCGGGGCCGACCTCGATCACCGTCTCGCCGTCCAGCGGGCCGGCCAAGCGGGCGATCTTCCGCGTCACGTTGAGGTCCAGCAGGAAGTGCTGGCCGAAGCTCTTGTTGGCCAGCAGGCCGTGCTCGGCGAGGCTCTCGCGGAGCGGGGGGAGGGCTTCGATACTGCTGGTCATTGCGGGTTCGAAGAACCTTCCCATCAAGCGTCGTCGTCGGACTTGTTCCGACGACCTATGAACACGGAGGCGGGTGTTACGCGCTTCGCCTCGCCGCCGCCACTCCCTGAGCGCACCACGCATGGGTCGTCGGAACAAGTCCGACGATGACGGAGGGGATCAGGCGCGTCTGGCGGCGATCTCGCCGGCCAGCCGGATCGCGGCGACCAGGCTGTCCTCGCGGGCGATCCCGCGGCCGGCGATGTCGAAGCCGGTGCCGTGATCAGGCGAGGTGCGGACGATCGGCAGGCCCAGGGTGACGTTCACCCCGCCCCAGAAGTCGAGCATCTTCACCGGGATCAGCGCCTGGTCGTGATACAGGCAGAGAACGGCGTCGTAGGTCGTCCGCGCCTCGGCGTGGAACAGGCTGTCGGCCGGCTTCGGCCCGAAGGCCTCGACGCCGAGGTCGCGCAGGGCGCGGACGGCCGGCTCGACCACCTCGACCTCCTCGCGGCCGATCGAACCCGATTCGCCGGCATGCGGGTTGAGGCCCGCCACGGCCAGCCGCGGGGCGGCGACGCCGAAGTCGCGTCGCAGAGCCTGGGCGGTGACCAGTCCGGCGTTGACGATCCCCTCGATGGTCAGCAGCGACGGCACGCGCGCCAGCGGCTCGTGGATGGTCACCAGGGCCACGCGCAGGTCGGCGGCGGTCAGCATCATGACGGGGCCGCGCGCGCCGTCCTGGGCCCCTGCGGCGGTCAGCTCGGCCAGGAACTCGGTGTGGCCCGGAAACTGGAAGCCCGCCTCGTAGAGCGGGGCCTTGGCGATCGGTGCGGTGACCACCCCGCCGACCGCGCCCGACAGGGCCAGCCCGGCGGCGGTCTCGATCCAGCGGATGATCGCGGGCGCGGCGGCGGCCGAGGGCCGGCCGGCGACGATGGGGCCGGCGGCCGGCAGGTCCAGGACGGGGAGGGATTCGCCGAAGACGCGGGCGGCTTCGTCGGGGCCGGACACCACCCGCACCGGGGCCGCGCCGCCGGGGGCGGCTTGAAGCACCTGGGCGTCGCCCACCACCATGAACGGCAAAGGCGCGCCGCGAAGGGCGCGCCAGGCCTTGGTCACGATCTCGGGGCCGACCCCGGCGGGGTCGCCCAGGCTGAGGGCGAGCGGCCTCGGCGTCACCGCGTCTCGACGGTGGCGACGTTGCGCAGGTCGCGCAGCAGGCGACGGCTGATCAGCGACAGCTGCTGGCCGAAGAGGCGGCTCTCGATCTGCTGCGCCGAGGGGATCTGGGCGCCGCTCTGGCGACGGCCGCAGACCATGATCAGGTGCAGGCCGGCGCTGGTCCGGATGGCCTGCGAGAGCTGGCCGTCCTTGGTGGAGGCGACCGCGGTCTGGAAGTCGGGGCTGAGACCCGCGATCTCAGCCTCGCCGAGATCGCCGGCCATCACGCCGGGCACGGCGCCGGCCTTGGCCTCGATGTCGGCGCAGCCGGTCACCTGCGGACGCAGGGTCTCCAGGGTGGCGCGGGCGGCGTCGACCTGGGCCGGGGTGGCGTCCTGGGCCAGCGGGATGGCGGCCTGCTTCAGGGTCACCATCTGCACGCTGGCGCCCGAGCGCTTGTCGCGCAGGAAGACGATGTAGACGCCGTCCTGGGTCTCGATCGGGGCCGAGAGCGTGCCCGGACGCATCTGGTCGAGCGCGGCCTGGACCTCGGGCGGGACCTCGCCGGTGCTGACCCAGCCGGCGTCGCCGCCGTTGGCCGCGGTCGGCGACGAGGAGAACTGGCGGGCGACGGCCGGGAAGGGCGCGCCCTGCTGCATCTGGGCGATCAGCTGGGCCGCGCCCTGCATGGCGTTCTGCGTTCCGCCGACCCGGTTCGGATCGATCACGACCTCGCTGATCTGGTACTGCGGCTTGCTGGCCGAGGCGGTCAGCTGGGCCTGCATGGCCTTGATCTGGTCCTGGCCGATGCGCAGGCGCGAGCCGTAGCGGCCGCGGATGTAGTTCTGCCAGCTGACCTCGGCGCGGATCTGCTGGCGCAGGGTCTCGGGACCGATGCCGGCGTTGCGCAGCTGGGTCAGCAGCTGTTCGCCGCTCATGTTGTTGGCGTTGCGCGCCATCTGCTCGATCTCTTCGTCGACTTCCTTGTCGTCGGAGATGATCGAGACCTTGTTCTGCTTCTCGACCCGGCGCAGCTCCTGGATCTGGAGGCGTTCCTCGGTCAGCGAGCGCAGGGCTTCGCGCTGAAGCTGGGGCAGGGTGTTCTGGTCGGGCTGGATGCCCGAGGTGATCGCCAGCAGGCGCATCCGCTGGACCAGGTCGTAGGTCGAGATGATGTCGTCGTTGACGACCGCGGCCACGCTCTCGGCCAGCGCCGGCTCGATCTGCGACGGCGCCGCGGCCGGCGCGGCGAGCGTCGGCGCCTGGGCCGACGCGATGGGGGCCAAGCCGAAGGTCAGGGCGGACGCGGCCGCCGCGGCCAGGCCCGTCACGCTACGCGCCGACATGTTCAATCTCGTAGTTCCCCTGAATGCTGCACACGGCGGAATCCCTTCGGCTCGGCCGGTCGTCACTGGCTGTAGCCTTTATCGCCCAATGTGGCGAGCTTTAGGCGCAGGATGACCGAGTCCGACGGACCCAGCTGGCGGTTGTAAGTTTCCTCATGCACCCATACCACCGCGACGTCGAGGCAGTCGTCGCGGTACAGCACGCCCAGTTCCTGACGGCGCCAGACGTCGTTCTCGATGTCGCGCACGCCGGCGAAGGTGATGCCCCAGTTGCCCGAGACGAGGACGTTGCCGGCGAAGTCCAGGTCTTCGCGCTGGACGCCGGTGATGTCCTTGTTGTCGCGCAGATAGCGGACGAAGCCGTCGATGTGATCGGTCTGAACGTCCACCCCCGCTTCGATCCGCCGCACGTCGCCGTCCCGGCCGTCGAAGCGGGCGCGGGTGAAGAAGCTGACGCCCTCGATCGGTCGGGCTTCGGCCGCGACGATCCAGTCCGAGGTCGTCGGCTGCAGGCCGCTGCGCGAAGGGAACTGCGGGTCCCGGTCCGAACGGTAGCTGCGGCCGACCATCAGGCTGGCCCCCCGACCGTCGTCGTACATGACCGACGCGCGGGCGCCGACGTTGATCCGCTGGCCGCCCTCGTAGAGGTCGAAGCCCGGGAACTTGTTGGCCCGCATCAGGTTGGTTTCGTCGAACTCCAGGACGACGCTGTCCTCGTTGGGGATGCGGCCGTCCGGGTCGCTGTCCGGCGAGAGGGCGATCTGCAGCAGCGGCTCCAGCACGATGGTGCGGTCGCCGTCGCGACGCCACAGCGGGTAGCTGACGTCGACGCCGGCGACGCCGACCGCGCGGGTGACCGTGTCGCCGCCGAGCGCGTTGGGCGGCGGCAGGTCGTTGAGGCTGTAGACGTCGGTCCGCAGCTCGGCGAACGGCGACAGCCGCAGGCCGCCGGCGAAGGTGTAGGCCGAGCGCCAGTCGGCCTGGGCGCTCACCCGGCGGCTGTCCGCGCCGGGCTGGTTGGCCACGTACTGCGACTGGTCGCGGGTCAGGGCCACGGCGCTGCCTTGCAGCCGCAGCCGGCCGCCGAGCACCGGGCCCTCGGGCTCCCAGCGGGCCTCGATCAGCGGGGCGACCAGCGGGAAGGTGCGGTCGTCGTCGTCGGGGCGCAGACCCTGGATGCTCAGCGCGGCGATCGAGAAGTAGGACCGCGCGTCCTGGCGGACGGCGTAGACCTGCGACGTCAGCCGCTTGTCGTCCGTCGGGATCAGGCCGCGCTGCTGGTAGACGTCGCCGATGTCGTACTTGTCGAACAGCAGATCGTCCGAGGTCCGCTCTGCGGCGAAGCCCCAGCTCCAGTTCTCGTCGATCTTGAAGTCGCCGTTGCCGAGCAGGTAGCTGCGCGAGGTGCGCTTGCCGACGCGGCTGCCGTTGCTGTCGATGTCCTGCTCGTAGGTGTAGCCGAAGCGGGCGTTGATCTCGCCGGACCAGAACCGCTTGCGCCACTGGAAGTTCAGCAGCGGGTTCACCTTGGTGTTGATCTGCGGGCTGATCACCAGGTCCTGCGACGGCGAGATGATCCAGGCGTAGGGCTGCTCGTAGGAGATGCCGCGACGGTCGGAGTACAGCAGCTTGGGCGCCAGCAGGCCGGAGGCGCGTTCGGCGCTGGGGTCGGCGTGCCAGAAGGCGGGCGCGTAGAAGACCGGCACGCCGAACATCTCGATCACGGCGTTGCGGTAGTAGACGACCCGCTTGTCGCGGTCCTGGACCACCTTCTCGGCGCGGATCGACCACGTCGGCGGCTTGTCCTTCTTCTCGGCGCAGATCTCGCAGGGCGTGTAGATCGCCCGGTTCAGCTCATTGACCGCTTCGCTGCGCCGGATGGCGGTGGCGGCGGCCAGCTTGGTGTTGTCTTCCAGGCGGGTCGAGAAGCCCAGCGCCACGCCGGCGCGCATCTCCTCGTCCAGGACCATCTTGTCGGCGAACGACACCGCGCCGGTGGGGTCGATGATGACGACGTTGTCGCTGGCCGTGATGACGCCGGTCTTCAGCTCGTAGACCAGCTTGTTCGCGCGCAGGGTGCGGCCGCGATAGCGGACCTCGATGTCGCCCTCGGCCGAGACCACCTGATTGGCGTCGTCGCGGATGAGCTCATTGGCCTCGAGGTAGAATCCCTGTTCGCCCAGGCCGTCGTCGTTGGCGTCGGCGGACGGCGCGGCGGGCTGGGTCTGGGCGACCGTCGGCGAGGCCGCGGCGAGCGCCAGCACGGCGGCGCCGGCCAGCAGACCGGCGCGCCCGAGCCCGACAGGAAGGCGTCGGCTGGCGTGACTCATCAGGCTTTCATCCTCCCGGCGACGCGCCTGCGCACGATTCCGCCGTCCTCCGTATAGCAAAGCAAGGTCAGTCCCGATAACAGCGCCAGCAGCGGCGGCGCCCAGGCGGCGGCGAACGGCGGGATGATCTCCGCCTTGCCCAGCGCGCCGCTGAACTGGTTGAAGAAGAAGAAGACGAAGCCCAGGGCCACGCCGGACCCGGCCAGAGCCGCCAGGCCGCCCAGCCGCATCAGCCGCAGCGAGAAGGCCGCCGCCAGCACCGACATGGCCGCGAACAGCAGCGGCGTCGCCAGCAGCTGGTGCAGTCGAAGACGGTAGGGCAGGGCCGAGAAGCCGGCCGCCTCAGCGCCGCGGATCGTGGCCGGCAGGCGCCAGAAGGCGATGGCGTTGGGCGTGGTGAAGCGCTCCAGCGCCGCCTGTTCGTCGAGCGTCGAGGGGATCGACAGCGTTTCCGACCGGACCGCGCCGGCGCCGGGGGCGGCTTCGCGCACGCCGCGCAGGCGCCAGTAGCCGGGCATCAGGCGGGCCTCCTCGGCCTCGATCCGGCGCGAGAACTCCAGGCCGCCGCTGCTGTTCACCCGATAGACGAACATCGAGACGTTCTTCAGGCGCACGGTGCCGTCGGTCTCGTCGTGCGACTGGGCGCGAATGACGACCTGCGAACTGGCGTCGCCCTGGCGCAGCCAGGTGTCCTTGGGCTTGGAGGTCTGGAACTCCTCCAGCACGGCGTCGCGCGAGCGTTCGAACTGGGCGCCGAGGACGGCCGCCAGCGGGTTGAGGGCCGCGACCGTGGTCGCGCCGACGACGAAGGCGGCGACCGCGGCCGGCAGGATGAAGCGCCAGGCCGAGACCCCGGCCGCCCGCATGGCGATCAGCTCGCTGCGGCGGTTCAGGCCGACGAAGGCCGCCAGGGTGCCGAACAGGAAGGCGAACGGCAGCAGGGTCAGGATCGTCGACGGGGCCTTGAGCAGGGTGAGCCACAGCAGGCGCGGGAAGCCGGCGTCGCCGCGGCCGCCGACCGTGCGGGAAACCTCGACGAAATCGATCAGCAGGATCACCGCCCCGATCACCGCCAGGGCGCCGGCGACGCCGGTCAGGGTGCGCGCCAGGACGTAGCGCTCCAGTCGTCCGATCCCCAGGCTCATGCCGCGACGGCCTTCTTCTCGGACTCGGCGATGCCGTAGGGAAGCCACTCGCGCAGGCCGGGACGGCGGCGCACCGGACGGTACAGCTGGCCGAACGCCCAGGCCGTCGCCAGCAGCGGAATGACGTACTGCAGCACGTTCAGCGCCGGGGTGTCCTCGCAGGCGGCCTGGATGGCGAAGCCGATGATCCGCACGACCGCCGCGCCGGCGCCGATGGCGGCGATCCGCTTGCCGTAGCCCAACCGACTGAAGCTGCCCCCCAGGACCGCCGCCAGGGCCATGACCATGAAGGTCAGGCTGTAGAGCGGCGATGCGATCCGCGAATGGCCCTCCGCCAGG
>VFQQ010005722.1_pt1 | contig 10164 bp, 18 predicted proteins | sample 3512341 | NCBI WGS metagenome assembly VFQQ01 (sample SAMN10412373, study PRJNA504923) | tailings metagenome | isolation source: Relicate 2 Philex TSF1 revegetated site | place: Philippines: Tuba, Benguet | collected 2017-08-29
GTGATGTATGCATGCATGAATGTGCATGGTAGTGTCGCTTCAATCTACGCCGTAAACTGTGCCTGCATATCTTACCGTGTCATGTATTGGTAAGAGGCAGCTAAGGGACCACTGGTCTTGTGAAGGGTGGCGAAGCTCAATCGTTAGCTGGCCTGTACGCGGCATAGGCCACCACCTCAGCTCCCCGACACCCAAGGACGCCCCACGCAGCACCAGTGTGTGCCACGAGCACACAGGCTGCACCTGCGCGGCGGCGTCGGCACGCCCGTATGCTACGTGCTGCTCCCAGCTTGTCTGAGCCTGCGAAGTGAGTGTGAGTGTCTGCAGAGCTGGTGTGTGTGTCAGTAGTAGGCTGGCGAGCCAAGGTCTGAAGTCAGTGGGTAGCTCGAGGGTGGTGAGTGTGTGGGTGGTGCAGGTGCGAAACGCTGCGGCCCACTGGGGTAACCCAACAATCTGACCTGAGGGCTACAGACAGCAAAGAGCACGACACAGCACAGGCGGATAAGCACAAAGCAGTAAGCACAAGGACCGCACAAGAACACAGCAGGCTGGCATACAAGTTGTAAACCTCACAATAACTACATCGCAGGCTGATGCTTAGCGGATGCTGTAATATGCACCCGCTTAGCATCAGCTTGTGCATACCTGAATACTGTCTCAGCTAGGCGGGAGTGCACAGGAACACACTTACCAGGTCGGGCCATGGTACTTCAGACTCATGTTGATCGTCTATACACAGCTTGACCTGCAGGGAACCACATGCATACCCAGACGCATGCGGGCCCGTTGCCATTGATGCGTTTGTTTAGCCGCAGCAAAGCATGTCTGCATGTGCATGTGTATGTGTTTCTGTGTGTGCTTGGCATTCGTTTACGCATAACCAGCGTATTGAGGCACACTGCATGAAAATCTAGGTACGGTAAATTTGTTTGTGTGCCAGACCATCTGTCTTCGCTGCGTGCGTGTGTGTATATGTGTGTGCTTGCGCACGTGCGTGTGCTTTTGAGCAGAGCGCCACGCTGCTTGCAAACTCACCAGCTGAGGTAGAAAACGTGCTAAGCTAGGCCACAGCTCTCTCTGGCTCTCGGCCGAGGCCCAACCAATGCCAACTTGGCGCAGACTCGGCAGCGCCTCTGGTCCAGGCAGGTCCAGTATGAGCTTTTGACCCGGCAATGGTGTGAGCACAAGACGCGTCAGGCCGTTAAAACACCCGCCCGCCATGGCAAGGAGCTCGGCCGGGACGTACAACAGCTGCAAGCTGAGGTCAAACGAAGGCAGCTCGTTTGCCAGGGCTTGCAAGACTGTCTCCCAGCGTGTTGAAGCCCTGGTGGTAAAGCCTACTTGCGTGAGCGCTAGCGCTGTGTGGCGCGACGCGCGGCCTGCAGTCCGCTGGAACGGCGGGCACGCACTGGGAGCCTGAGGATGGCATCTGGCCACTCCTGCAGCCAAGTCACGCAGAAACATGATCTATGTGAGCCGCGAAGACTGCTCGCTGACCCTGAGGTCTGTCCGTCGGCTTTGCAGGCCAGTCTTGAACCAGCGCGCGAAATGGTCTTCTTGGCGCGCATCCTAGTCTGTGCGCCCTTCCTGGTGCATACTGCTGCTTCTGAGATCAGCGCTCACCTCAACCAGCAGCTGATGTGCTGTCTTGCAGGTGCAGGAGAGGGCTGTGCGGGCTGGGCTGTCAAGGGCACGCAGTAGGACGCCCCAGGGCACGCGGGCCTCTGGCGCACTGAGGAACGCGCTGCAAGGGCTTGACGCTGGCTCCATACTGCACAGCAAGGTTGCATACGTCTGGAATAGCGCGCACAGCAAGAACAGCGGACTGGGATGTCGACCTAACTGACTCAACCGTACTGTGCCTTCTTCCATGCTGCCTAACGCTGCACAAAACCTGAAAATCTCAGCGTATGGCGACGATTACAGCAGGCACGCGACGTAAATACAAATTATACCATAGCATAGCCGGGTGTACTGCTGAAAAGTGCAAAGCTCTTTACTGCATGAAAGTGCTGTAAGTAGGGCCGCGATATAAGCAGGGCCCGTGCTAGCAGAACCGCGGGTGTACGTATGGGCGCGCTGTACGTACAGTCCTTTAGCGAGCTTACGACGTGTCAAAGCTGCGTATCAGACCGCGTTGTTGTTTACAGTGAAGGCGTTCCATGCAAGCTTGCGATACAGTTGTCAACCATAACGCACACATAGCTTGCCGACATGAACTGAGGTAAGTGTTCGCAAGTTCTGGAGTAGGCGCTCTGTACGTATGATCGTATGTATCATGCTGCGTTATCAAAATGCATTACTGTTTACAGCTCTAGCGATAAAGCTGTCAATCACAAAGCACGCACAGGTTGCCAACATAAGTTCCAATGTGAACGTGCCAGTCATCGATGCTCGATATCAACCTGTAAGGAACCCTATGACTCGCTTCACACCACCAGACACTTGCCGTGCCGCCTGCCTACTCAAACTGCCAAACATGCGAGCAGGCGCCTCGCCCTTCACATACACCACACTTAACGCAAACCCTGCCCTTGCAGCCGCAGCCAGCAGATCGTGCTCAGGCCTGCTCCTATCGTGCACATTTGCTGGGTACAGAAACTGCACTGTGAGCTTGCTCCGTGCCTCACCCGTGTGTGATTGTGCGTGCTTGAGTGCGTGTCGCACCGTTTCTAGCCCCTTCTGCCAAATGGTAAGACATAGTGGCACGCCTGCTGTGACAGACAACAACTCCCTAGTGACCTCTATGCGTAAACAACTATCGTACAGCTCAAGCCTGAGACGCTTGTGTAGCCACGATGGTGTGCTTCGCTGCAGTGTGTCGCAGAGTGCACTAAGGAACTCAACTGAAAACTGTGAGTGGCTAAGCTGGAGTGTGACTGTGTGACATGCTGTGGGCAGGTGGCGTGTGAGCGCGACCCACAGTGCTTCAAAGCCTGCCATTGGCCGCACAAGCTCACTGCCACTCAGTGCCCATGGGCCTTGTGTGCCACACGTGCATCTGATTATAAGCTCTGTATCTGCATCTGATTTACACCCTGCTGCTGGCAGCAGACTGACACCTCTTATGTGCTGCAGGATACTGACTGTGGCTACAGGCCCTGCTGTATGACTAAACGCACCATCGATCGCTAGCACAACGCATTTGTACCCCTGCGGCCGCTCGCTGCTGCCAGCAGACGGCTCGCAGCGCAGCCGCAGCGTCCGCAGCGACTGCAGCGGCAGCCGCGGCAGCTGGTCCGCCTGTAGCCGGCCGCACGTCAGCTGCTCCCACTGACACCCCCGCTGGCTGTAATCCTGTGTCAGCCTCATGCCCCCAAAACCTACGTCCCTCAATGCTGGCATGGCTAGCAGCGTATCCATGTCTGCATCGCTCAGCTCAACCCATGGTAGGTCGAGCTGCTGTATGGTGGTCAGTGTGTGGGTGGGTAGGAGTGGTGTTATGGTGTGGGATGGGCTGAAGCAGTAAGTCAGCGCCCTGCAGTTTCGCTCCCTGTCGGCCTGGAGGTCTTCAGTCCAAGTGAGCGTCTGCGCGCACACAAACGCAGGATGCAACACGCATGTTGACAGCGGTTTCTTGCAGGCGTTCCGCAGAGACAAGAGCCCTTGCGTGCTTAACTATCGTTCGGACATGGGTTTAACAGGCATGGCAACGCTGCATGCTTGAACATGAGTTGGCAAGTCTGACCGCCATGCATGCTTAGGAGGGCGATGTGCTCTGCATGACGTGTGGGATGTGTGTGCATGTGTGTGGGATGTGTGTGCATGTGTGTGGGATGTGTGTGCATGGAGCACATTACGAGGTGTGTCTGCATGTGGCATGTAGCCATGCATGCGAGCAATCAAACTACCCTGTTCACGTGCTCATGCGACATGCATGTTCTGGCAGCACGAACCTGCAGCCCAGGCAGCGCTGCTATCTGCGTCCGCCAATAGTCTTGCATCGCACGTGCTTCTGCCCCCTCTGCTGTCAGCCAGACAGCCAGGGCAATAATGTAACGCAGCTGGCTCACATGGAGGCTGCGGATGCTGGGGCAGGGTGTTGGGGCCTGGTCTGGGAGCGCTGTGATGTAGCAGTCCTTTATGACCAGGGTTGTGAGCTGGGGACCGATTAGGTGGAGCCAAGAGGGGACGAGGGTGTCAAGCCGCAGCAACTGCGAAGCACGGCAGCACGAACACCAGTATGAGCCGTGAACTCACGCGCAGGCTACTTTGCCTCTTGCTCTCAGAAAACAATCTCCTTGCAAGCGTGTTCGCAATTGTTGTATGAAAGTGGGGAGGATGATAGGTGGAGTTATGCGCGTGTGTTCCTGGGTATATGTGTGCCAGTACAGCGCACCTTGAGCTCAAAGGTTGTGACGCACCGAAATACAGCGGGCGAGGGCACCCTGCATAGCACCTCGCCGGCGAGCTCCAGGAACCTGCCATCATCAAACGTAGGCGACAAAACTGGGCTTCGCCCTTGCACCCTCAGACGCCTACACTGATTGGTGGCTGCGACGCACAGCTCCTCTGCCGCCTCTTCTGGCTGCACGCTGAGAGGCATCTGTAAGAGGATGGCGCCGTGGAGCTGTCTGATGGCAGCGCGCGCGCGCGTACAGACGAGACTCAGGCAGCGAAGCTGCTCTGCATCTGTGATGGAAGCCAGGAAGTAGTGCAGGACGTCTGTCGGCAGCTGTAAGACTGAGTATGGGTCTTCTGCTGACTCTTGCTGCCCATTGAGCGTGGGGCTTGGGGCAGGGTCAGGCTGGGGCTGGGTAGCGCCTGGGGAGGTGCATGCGGGGTGCGGCGACCAGGCCGCGCTGCCGCCGACTGTGCTGAATCGCAGGCCCATGCTGTTCACAGTGAAATGCTAGCTGGCTACGCTACGCTCGTGACTGCGAAGGTTGGCGCGAGTGCCTCGCCAAATGTGCTCATGTGAATCTGGCTGCTCACATCTATTCACAGGGCTTTTTCCCCACAGGGCTCTGCTGCAGTGATAAGGTATGGACCTTGCTTGTGGAGGGGGGGGGGGTGCTGGCGGGCCCTTTGGCTGTTTCCAGCGTACCGCTGGCTTCCTCGCATCCCCACGAGCGAGGCACGCCGCCTCACAGCTCCTAGGCCGCAATCCAGGGCCGCACACTCTCTAACGGCATCCCACACCCTCTACGGCATCCCACACCACGCCACGTGTGGGCGGCTTGGGACCGCTATACAGCAATACCGCCTTACAGTATGACACATGCGCTTAGGTTGTACAGAAACCAAGCCACAGCCTCATGTGCCATGACAGTAGTGTTGCGCGCACACTTGTGTGAATTGAATCTGCCTGACCGAAAGAATCAAGCCCAGTTCTACAAGTGGCACTCTTCAAATACCCGCCTTAAGCGTCAAGCCTCAAATCAAGGTTCTAGCGCGCTCCAGCGTCCGAACCCTGACACATGCGCTATGCCAAGGGTACCAGTACCGCTTGCGTGTTCATGTCCAACTCTCAAAACACTAGCAGCGCAGAGCTACGCAAAGGCCCAAGACAAAACCCAAGGCAACAAGGACTCATCGTCCGTAAACAAAGCCAGCGATACAGGAGGAGCCTGCGCCGTGGCGGTGACAAAAAGCCTGCGCGCGCAGATAGAGCCCGCCTGAATGTGTTTCGCTCAGAAAGCCTCTGCTGACTGCTTGCTTCTGGGACAAGTGTTGGCAAAGAATGAAATGCAGCAAAGAATCGATTTCGTAACTGCGTTCTCATGGGCGTATTGGCAAGGCACAGTACAAACATGATACTTGCATCCACTCAGGCCAATGCAGGCAAAGCATACTTCGTCCACGCACACACGATGTACACGGTGAGCAAAGCACTGTTTCAGGCACCCCTGCGTCTCAATGTACATGTGCGCGCGTGCGTGTGTACGTGAAGGGGGTTGTGCGCGCATGCATCTCAAAGGCCTCATCCCATCCTGCAGGGCCTATCTGCATGCTGTCTTAATGCCGCATGCTGTCACACAACAAACCAATTCGCGCATAGGCTCGGTCTACGCGGCTCTTGCATTGCATCTGTACCGCCCGAGCACCCTTGCCCACTCCCACATGCTATCTTTATGCCACATACTCTCATACCAGGCCCTGCGTGTCTGCGTCTGCACCATCTTTACCGCCCTTGCCTGCGTCATGCTCAGACTCAGGTAGAGAATTGGACCACAGGGTGAGTGGGCCGAGAGTCAGGGATGGGTCCTTGTCTGGGTGTGTGTCATGCCACCAGGAAGTGAAGTTCGAAGACAAATGCACCTGTGGTGAGAAGCACGCACTCACGACCAGCCATAAGACAGGGACACCCACTGGCATGGTGCATGTATGTGTAGCCGCCCGCTGGTGGAAGACCATACACACGGTCATTGGCACGCACGCATGCTGAGGTCCGTGTGCACTTGTGCCGCCTATGCGCCTTCCCTTGAGTCCCTCTGGCAGGGAGGTGAGCGCGTGCACGTGTGTGTGTGTGTGTGTGAGCGTGTGTGTGTGTGTGTGTGTGTGAGCGTGTGCAAGTCATGTGCAGAGACACACACACAAACATGAGAACACATGCATGCTGGCGCACTGGCTGGGAGGATAACTGAGCATGCATCGCATTTGTGTGTGCCTGTATCCTCGCCCCGCTCGAAGGAGATCATGGGTACACCCACGTACTGACATTTACGTACCAACATGCTGCCTACGTGCCTGCGCGTATGTGTGTCTGTGTGTGTGTGTGTATGTGTGTGTGTGTGTGTGTGTGTGTGTCATATGCGCTGCTCTCCCTACCTGCATAAGGAATAGCGGTAGTGCCATGAGTATCGCCTGTATCATCTCAGGCAACACTTGTAGTGGGTAGAACAGTGACTCATTGCTGGCAGCCTGAGGGTAGGTGAAGGCCACTGCTGTGCGGAATGCAGCGGACATGACAAGCATCAGACCACCGAAGGTGAAGGGAAGCACCTACACACAGAATAGCGGGCACACACACAAGACCTGTCTAGCATGCGGCCACATGAGCTCCTGTGCAGTCAAGCATGCATCTATATGCACATCCTTGTTTTTGTCCACACAGCATGCACCGTGTACCTCTGCTCACCACTGCAGACGGTCACCTGCCCAAGTGCGGCACGCATAGCCATCCATGCGAAAACAACGCACCATGATATGTGGGTGTTGATGCCAGGACACACTGCCTACGCCCAGTGTCACACCCCTCACAGCTGTCACACAACACCATGATGCCAACAGAAACAGAAACGCCGACGCAAACAACAGATTCGTTGTCGACGCCTTCTTGACTTCATTGGCCTTTGCTAGGGAGTCGGGGGTAGGGTTGCTATACGATAGGACTGAGATAAGGATGGCGAAAACAGGGCCGCAGATAAGACACAGAAAGAGGATGAAGGTGCGGATGGCAACGAGGTGGCGGGCGGCGGAGGTGGGCTTGTGTGTCTCTGTGGTGTTCTTGAGCCTGCGTGTGGCCAAACGAGGAAAGCAGACATTGGGAATGCCAAACGAGGAAATGACATTGCCGCTGTGCGGCTGTATGTGTTGTTCTGCTGTCGCTGCGCTAACAGCAGCCCGGTACTCCCCAGGGCGCTCCGGCACATCTGTGCCTGCCAAGGGCACTATGTATGGCCACAGCTGGCGACCATGAAGAGTGTCTGTGCTCGTGCCCTGTTCAGTATCGCGTGCCGAGCTGTGCAGTGCTGCACTCACCAGCCACAGAGCGCGATGCCCTGTATGATGATGGCCAAGCCAAAGCCCCCGCCTTGCAGAATGGTGTACGCGCTTGCTAGCCCTGTAGTCGACCCGTTGTCGACTGTGCTGGCACGTAGGGCGAACGCGATGCCACGGATAAGGCAGCTTGCGAGCAGGTACTTGACGAGCAGGAACTTGTACTGTGTGGATTGCAGGAGCAGGGATACTGCGCGCAGACACGTCACGTGAGTACAGATTTTGCGCTGTCGCACTCCCTGCACTGACAGCACAGGAGGGTGTGGAGGGCCCAGCTGGCTACAGAGGGCCCCTCTGCTGCTTGCTGACTGCGCGCCGCTGAGTCACCTGCGCAAACGAAGTAGACTGCACTGCAGATGGCCGCGGGCGCAAGATTCTGGCCCAGAGGCGGACCTGAGCCCATCAGGTGTCGTATGCTATACTTTGTATCGTATAGACCTTCCTTTACGACCATCGGGGGGCTCCAGGGCGCATCAGGGGTTCCGGAAAACAGGGGTGAGGTGCGTGTGACACCGGCCGGTGGGCACGGAAGCTGGCCTGATGGACTTGCACCCCCAGCATTTCGTTACCCTTTGCACTTCTTGTGCTCGGGCTCTGCCAGGGCGAACGAAAAGGTGATTGAGGCCTAAGTCCCAAGAGGTGCGTGCGTGCTCAACCCAGTTTCCTGGCACTAGACAGGCTCTAGGACACCTGAAAGCTCATCATAACACGTTGCAGTACGAATCAGCACAGCCTGGGCTTTGTTTTCAGTCAGCCCGGATGTCACACCTGGGGTTGCGTGCCTACGCACCTGTCGCGCGCGGCATCTGACTGCTCTGCACTCCCCCCTTGCTGATGCAGGCCAGCCGTGAAAGATGAGCAGCGTGTACAACCCATACGCCAACCCAGGCGCGCCCCTGGGACAGAATGTGGCCCCTGCGGCCATCTGCAGCACCGTCTTCTTTCTCTGTGCGAGTGAGTCCAGACCAGAACTCCTTTGTGCACACTTGGCTGCAGCAATCCCACCATGATATCATCCCTTCACTACGACATAGCACACTAGTCGCCAAAGGCACGACACAGCGCGGCAGTTCGCGTCACAGAGCTGTATGCAGCCGTGTTCTGTGTTCCTCTGCGTCCCTGTTCGCAGGTTCTCTCTTTATGCAGCTGAGGCAGTTCAAGTTTATGCTGCTCAAGTACTTGTGCCTCAGTTGCGCACTACGTGGCATCGCCTTCGCCATCCGCGCCAGCACAGTTGCGGACGGTTCCAGCACAGGCCGCACGATAGCCTACATTATCATGCAAGGCTCGGGTTTTGGTCTCGCTATCATCGTGCAGTGCATCGCTCTGTGTGGCTGGTGAGTCAGCGAGGTAGCACACATGTGACACACAATGTTCGCCATGTGCACACGGGCCTGGCCAGGCTTCCCTACAAATCATCGCAACGTGCACGGCTCAACTTCCCTCCATGCCTTGCTCATGCCAGATTAGCAAACATATCAGATGCCTACTAAACGCACTGCATATTCAGCTCCGCCCTTCTGCTCTGTGATCATGCCGCCTCGCAGGCTGACAAACACCACAGACACACACAAGCCCACCCTCGCCGCCCGCCACTCAACCTCCATCCGCACTTTCATCCTCTTTGTCTGCGCCGTCTGTGGCCCAATCCTATCCATAGTCATATCTATTCTGTATTCAGTTGACCCCACACCAGATTCGGTTTCCAAAGGCACAGACATACGCAAGGCGTCGACCGTGGGGCTGCTGTTTGCGTCGGCGTTCCTGTTTCTGCTGGCGTCATGGTGTTGCGTGACAGCTGTGAGGAGTGTGACACTGGGGCTAGGCAGTATGTCCTGGCATCAACACCCACACATTATGGTAAGTGGGAGGGATGTGCATGGTGCATGGCTGGCATGGTGTGTATGGATGGCGATGCCTGCTTCACATTAGCATATGCGAACAGTGCGCCGTCTGCATACGCAAGTCTGAACCATTGCGGAAGGACAGGGCATGCATGCCTCTGCATGCTTCTGTTGGTGTCCTGCGCTGTGCGCAGGTGCTGCCCTTTACCTTTGGTGGTCTGATGCTTGTCATGTCCGCTGCATTCCGCACAGCAGTGGCCTTCACCTACCCTCAGGCTGCCAGCAATGAGTCACTGTTCTACCCACTACAAGTGATGCCTGAGATGATACAGGCGATACTCATGGCATTACCGCTATTCCTTATGCAGGTAGGGGGCTTGGGGTGACACTGCACATGACACACACACACACACACACACACACACACAAGGAAGCGCAAAGACTGTAAAGCGCACCAACATGAGCACAGGCATAGAGGCAGCATGCATGTGCCCCGATGCCCGTCACATGCCCCTCACGCGTGCACCGAAGCACATACATGTGTGTCTGTCTGTCTGTCTGTCTGTCTGTCTGTCTGTCTGTCTGTCTGTCTGTCTGT
>VFQQ010005723.1_pt1 | contig 10164 bp, 10 predicted proteins | sample 3512341 | NCBI WGS metagenome assembly VFQQ01 (sample SAMN10412373, study PRJNA504923) | tailings metagenome | isolation source: Relicate 2 Philex TSF1 revegetated site | place: Philippines: Tuba, Benguet | collected 2017-08-29
CGCCATGGGTGGCCTGCCGGTCGCGATCTCGGGCGCAATGTTCGCGCTCTACATCACAGGAACACCGCTGTCCGTTCCGGCTCTGACGGGCCTCATCATGGTCATCGGCGTCTCCACGGCCAACAGCGTGCTCGTTACGAGTTTTGCGCGTGACCGGCTCCATGAAGGCGAGACGCCGAGAGATGCCGCCGTCGATGCGGCGCGCACGCGCCTGCGCCCCGTGTTGATGACCGCAACCGCCATGATCGTCGGCATCTTGCCTATGGCGCTGGGGCTCGGTGAGGGCGGCGAGCAGAACGCCCCGCTCGGCCGCGCGGTCGTCGGTGGTCTCGCGCTCGGCACCTGCGCGACGCTGACCTTTGTCCCCTTCTTGTTCGCGACGCTGGCCGGACTCGGCCGGCGGCCGGATACCGAAACCGATGCACCTGATACAGCGCAGTCCCGCCCACCTGTCCTTGCAGACTGACGGAGCCCTGAGATGGCAGTTAAGAAGACGATCGTAGCGGCTCTGCTCCTCGCGGGATGTGCCGGCGGAGTATGGCTCGCGATGCATGAGAACAGGGCGGCGGTCATGGAGGCGGGCCTCGGCGCCATCGGTCTCAAGACAGCAGCGGCCGTTCCGGCGGCACCCGCAGCAAGCCAGACGAAAGCTGGCTTGCGTCCTGTCCGCGTCGTTCGCCCGGAACCGGCCCCCGGAGCGGCCACGCTCACGCTCTCGGGGCGCACCGCGCCTGCCGAGCACGCGTACGTCTCATCGCGCGCGAGCGGCGTCATCCATGAGCGCCGTGTCGATATCGGCGATCGCGTCGCCGCCGGCGACGTCCTGCTGGTGATCGACGCGCCCGAGGTTGTGCAGGAGCTGAACCGCGCCCGCGCCACGGTCGATCAGATCAAAGCACGTCTTGAGCTGGCCGACGTCAATTTGGATCGGGCATCGAGCCTCGTCGGAAAGGGGCACGTGTCCGAGCAAACCGTGGACGAGCGCCGTGCCAACAAGCTCACGGCGGAAGCCGACCTCGCGGCGGCCGTTGCCGAAGTGAAGCGGCTGGAGGAAGTCGTGAGCTTCCAGACCGTGCGCGCCCCCTTCTCAGGCACCATCGTTGCGCGCCAAGTCGAGCGCGGCGACAAAGTTTCGGCCGATCAAAGCCAGCAGGGCAGCTATCTTCTGCGTATCGCGCGTCTCGAGGAGCTGAGGATCGAGATCGATGTTCCCCAATCGTCGTCGCTCTCCGTGAAGCCTGGCGCATCCGCCAAGGTGGTGTTCGCTGAGCTGGCCGACGAAAAGCTGGAAGCGAAGGTTGTGCGCACGTCCGGCCTGATCGACCCGACCTCGAGCACCATGCGCGCCGAGCTCCTCATGCCGAACCCGGACGGCCGCATCCCGGCCGGTCTCAATGGTCAGGTCATCCTGCAAATCGGTCAGGGCGATGGGGTGGTGACTGTGCCGACGAACACGCTCATGACGCGGGAAGGGCGCCAGATTGTGGCCACCGTGGGGGCCGAGGATCGCGTGGAGCTAAAGCCGGTTACGATCGCCCGAGATCTCGGAGAGCGTGTCGTGATCGCCAGTGGCCTCACGATCCGGGACCGCGTGATCGTCAGCCCGAATGCGCTTCTGCGGCCCGGAGACGAGGTGGAAGTCGTTGTTCCGACAGCCCGCGCGACGGCGGCCCGGTAGGCTCCGGCCCACTCAAGTGCTGAAAAAGAGCATGCGAGCCTTGCAGGCAATCCGTTCGGATCGCTACAACTCACCGGCAACACGGGCCTGATCTGGCAAGCCCTCGGAATGTTGCCGGAACGGGGGCTTGAGCCAATGGGCGAGACGGACAAGCAGGAAAAAATTGCTTTCAACAAGCCTGCCGTCGTCGGCCGCGAGCTCGAATACATTCGGCAGGCGCTGGAGAACGGTAAGCTCGCCGGCGACGGCGCGTTCACCAAGGACTGCCACGCGTTCCTGGGCAAACGTCTGGCACCCGCAAAAGCTCTGCTGACGCACTCCTGTACGGCAGCCCTCGAAATGGCGTGCATCCTAGCCGGCATCGGCCCGGGCGACGAGGCCATTTTGCCGTCCTACACCTTCGTGTCGACAGCGAACGCAGTCGTGCTGCGGGGCGGAATTCCCGTATTTGTGGACATTCGCCGCGATACTCTGAACATAGACGAGACGTTAATCGAGGCTGCGGTGACCCCGCGCACGAAAGCCATCTTGGCTGTTCACTACGCAGGCGTCGTCGCGGAAATGGACGCAATCAACGATATCGCCGCGCGTCATGGATTGGTCGTGATCGAGGATGCGGCGCAGGCCTATCTGTCCACCTACAAACGCCGGCAGGCCGGCACGCTGTCTGACATGGCCTGCTTCAGCTTCCATGAGACGAAGAACATTGTTTCGGGGGAGGGCGGGGCGTTCGTTACGCGCGACGAGGCACTCCATGACCGTGCGGAGATCGTGCGGGAGAAGGGCACGAACCGGCGGCAGTTTCTCGACAAGATCGTCGACAAATACAGTTGGGTGGACGTTGGCTCATCCTATCTGCCGAGCGAGCTGATTGCCGCGTTTTTGAAGGCCCAGCTCGAAGAGGCGGAGGCCGTTACCGCCAAGCGGCTTGCGATATGGGAAGCTTACGCCGCCGGCTTCGCGGGGCTCGAGCAGATGGGGCTCGTCGTGCTCCCGTCGGTTCCCGCACACTGCACCCACAACGGGCACATGTTCTATCTGTTGCTCGACCGGGTTGCCGCGCGCAGTGACGTGATCAAAAAACTCGAAGCCCGTGGCGTCCAGGCCGTCTCGCACTACGTGCCTCTGCATTCATCGAGTGCCGGAAAGAAATTCGGCCGTACTGGAAGTGCGATGACCGTGACCGACGATATCCATGCACGGCTCCTGCGCCTTCCGCTTCATCAGGGCCTGACGCCGTATGACGTGGAGAGTGTCATCGGAGCGGTCAACGACGTGATGCGCAGCTAGATCCGTTGGTGCGTCTGCCCATCCGTCCGGAACACCCAGAAATTGAGTGCCAGATAGATACCGACAGCGGTCACGATCATCGAAACGAGCGCAGCGAGCCACGAAGGCACACCGCTCATTTCCTGAACCCAGTTGAAGCCCACCGTGAACAGATACGCGGCGCTGTAAACGGCGACATAGCGTGAAAATTGTCCGGGATTTCGGCCATGCCCCGTGAAGGTCCACGAGCGATTGGCAACAAACGTCGCGGCGATGGCGATAGGCGTCAGGAGAGCCGATGCCTGCCAGGCAAACCAACCGTGCCAGATCAGTAAAAGGGAAAGGCCATAGAACGCGGCGTTCTGGGTCAACCCCACCACCGCATAGCGTATCAGCGAACGCGGGTTAAGCCGTTGGCTCAGCGAGCTAACGGTATCGGCGAGCGAGTCCCCCGACTTATCCATTGCAGATCTCGCCTTGGTGGCCTGGATGAGATTGACGCGATGCGTTGACTAGCCGAAAAAGCCCCTAAGCGGAAGAAACTTGTCCCGGAACGGACCCAACTTCTCGACGTCTTGAGTCGCAATTCGGTGAAGCCAGCCCTTATGCGCAAAGTTGCGATCGTCCAGTCCTGCTACATTCCCTGGAAGGGCTATTTCGACATCATCAAGGCCGTCGACCACTTCGTCCTCTACGACGACGTGCAATTCGCTAAGCGGCACTGGCACAACCGCAATCGCATCATGACGCGGCAGGGGCCCATCTGGCTGACGATCCCGGTCAATTCCAAGGGTCAGTATCTGCAGAACATCGACGAGGTGACGGTCTCCGAACCCTGGGCGGAGAAGCACTGGCGCTCCATAGAGCACAACTACGCTCGCGCCCCGCATTTTGGCCTCTACCAGGATTGGCTGCGCGAGCTGTACGAAAAGGCTGAAACGCTCACGCGTCTGACCGAGATCAACGAGCTTTTCACGCGCGCCATTTGCAAAAAGCTCGGCTTGCAAACGGAGATCTCCCGGTCAAGCGACTACAGTGCAGGTGGCCGCAAGACGGATCGGCTGCTGGCCTTGTGCCAGGAGCTCGGAGCAGACGAATACCTGAGTGGCCCTGCGGCTCAGGCGTATTTTGAGGGCGAGAAATTCGATCATGCCGGGATTGCGTACCGCTGGATGGACTACGGCGGTTACCCGCAATACCGCCAAAGCGGACCGGAGTTCGAGCACGGTGTGAGTGTTCTCGACCTGATGTTCAACACGGGTCCGGAAGCGGCAAACTTCATGAAGCCCTTTCCCGAAGGAAAGCGGCCCTCATGACCGGCGCGCACAAGTGCCGGGCCTGCGGGGCCTCTGGCGTGATCGCGATCCCGCCGCCGCATCCCTCCCGCTCGATGGTCAGCGACGGGCGGGTCATCGCCGCTCCGCTGTTGCGCGTGTCCTGCCCGTCCTGCGGGTACGGCACACGCCTCGAGACGGTGTCTGCTTCCGATCGCGACGTGCTGTACGACGGGAATTACGGATTAGGGCTTCAGGACACAATTGCCGACGAGCAGCGTGCCTCTGCATACGCGGACCACATTCTGGCGGCTGCCGCACAACACCGTACGGACGCGGCCCCATTGGGATCGATCGTCGAGTTCGGATGTGGAACCGGCGCACTTCTCGATGCAATAACGGCAAGGGCCGCAACAACGCAGGTGCTAGGTATTGAGCCCGCTGCCAAGCTCGCGGCGGCGGCGCAAGCCCGTCTCCAGAGCCGCGCCTCCGTTCTTGAGGGCTATGCCGAAACCGTGCTGCCGCAGGGTCGAAATGCCGGCCTTTGCTATTCCGTCAACGTCGTCGAGCACGCGCTCGATCCGGCCGAATTTTTCGCGTCGAGCCGCAAAGCGATCTCGGAGGACGGACTTGTCGTCACGATTTGTCCGGACGGCGAAAAAGTCGGGTCGGAGCTCTTGTTCTTCGACCATATTTCCAGTTTTTCCCTGGCATCGCTATGCCAGTTCGCAGGTCGGGCTGGGCTGCATCTCCGCGAGAGCAGCGCGCTCGAAGGTGCCCAGTCGGGTTTCCGCCTCTCGGTCTTTTCCCCTAAGGCCGGAAAGGTGCATTCCGCGAGCAATCCGTCCGATCTGACGGCAGCGCGCGCGGCTTATCATCTTGGCTGGAGAGAGCTGGGGGATCACGCCGCGAAGATGTCCCCCGACCACGGCCACGCAATATTCGGTACGGGCGAATTTTGTGACCTTTTGCATACCTATGCGCCGGAATTCGTAGCCAACGCAATTTCCTACGTTGTGGATCGCCCTGTGGGTGAGATGAAGTTCGGCCGCATGATCATGTCGACAGCGGATTTCCTGCGTGATTATAGAGGAACGCCCCTTTTTGCGGCGGTTCATGCCCGGAGCTGGAAACAGTTGCGGTCGCGGTTCGCCGGCACATCCGTTGAGCTTAAGCATCCGTTTGAGTTCTGCAGCCTGAGGACCGAGCTTCAATGACGAATATTGAGCGATATGGAGTCCGGGAAAGCACGGAAGCTCGTGACGAGTTCGATGTGCTCGCTGAAGAATTGCGCCTGCTCGGGTACACCACCCTGAGCGCAGGGCTCTCGAACGGCGAACTCGACGCGCTGACGGAAGAATTCGAGAGCGCACATGCGGCCTATGCCAAAAAGGCCGCTGCGGACGGCTTCGATCTCGCAGTGCTCGGCGAGCAGGACACCATTCGTGCGCTGCCCGTTGTTGCGTCTCCGTTTTGGTCGCTGGTATTCAACGAGCGCTTGCACACGCTCTTGAGCCGCGCGCTCGGTGATTACTACATTCTCAATCAGGCGAACGGCCTCAACAATCGCGCCAATAGCTCCAAGTACACGCAAGGCGCCTACCACCGCGATCTTCCCTATCAGCACTTCGTCTCCTCACGGCCGATCGCCATCAATGCGCTGTTCGCGCTCGACGATTTCACGCTCGAAAATGGAGCGACCCGGGTCATTCCAGCGAGCCATCATCAGGAAGCCTATCCATCTGATGAAACGATCCGCCGCCTCGAGAAGCAGGTCGCCGTGCCGCGGGGGACCTACATCGTGTTAGATTGCATGATCTATCACGCGGGGTCGGTGAACAGGTCCGCACGAGACCGCAGGGCGGTGAACCACGTTTTCACGATCCCGATGCTGCGCCAGCAGCTTCATATTCCGTCGCTGATTGCGTCGGACGACAAGTTCGATGACAGGCAAAGGCGGATACTTGGCTATGGCCTCGACGAATATCGATCCACAAACGCCTGGTTCCAGTCGCGTGCAGCGAAACACTGAACATACGGGCAAGATCCGGTTGTTGAGTATCGTCACGACCGTATTCAGGTCGGAGAAGACGATCGCGGAATTCGCGAAACGCGCACTTGCGGTTGCCGAAGGAGTCGCGAATGAGGTCGAGCTTATCGTTGTCGACGATGGGAGCCCCGACCGTTCAGCAGAACTCGTACGGGATCTCGCGGATCTCGACAGCCGGGTCGTCCTCGTCCAGCTCAGCAAGAATTTCGGCCATCATCGCGCACTTCTGACGGGCCTGGAGCACGCTAAAGGCGACATGGTCTTCCTGCTTGATAGCGACCTCGAGGAAGCGCCGGAAAATCTCGCTCCGATGCTGGCCGAGATGCGGGCGGCGAAGGCGGACTGCGTCTACGGCGTCCAGAACGTCCGCAAGGGCGGGTGGTTCGAACGCACCAGCGGCGAACTGTTCTACAAGCTGTTCGGCATCTTGAGCGACGTGGAGCTGCCGCGGAATGTGTCGACCGTTCGCGTGATGAGCAAGCGCTACGTCAATTCACTTCTGCTCTTTCGCGATCAGAACCCGGTCCTCGTGCCGCTGACCCTCATCACGGGGTATCGCCAGGTTCCGTACCGCTTCGACAAACGATCTCTGACGCCGACCACCTATTCGATACGGAAGCGCCTTGGGATGCTCGTGCTCTACGTTACGAGCTTCAGCGGCCGGCCGCTCTACATGATGTTCGCATTCAGCATCGTGCTCGCGAGCGTCGGCATCCTTTTTGGAGCGTACGTGATCCTGAAGGCGCTCACGGGGCCTGTGCAGTCCGGCTGGTCGTCGCTGATGGCCACGATCATCTTCTTCTTCAGCCTCAACGCGCTTTTTACCGGAATTATCGGCCTCTACCTCAAGCGCATCCTCGAAGAGGTGAAGGACAGGCCGCGCACGATCGTTCAGGAGGTTTATCGCAAATCCGTCGAAAAGCGGGAGGCGGAGCATGGCTGATCTATTGGGCGACGTGGCGAAATACTACACCGAGAAGCTGCGCGCTCATGGCGAGACACCCAACGGCGTGGATTGGAACAGCGAGGAAGGCCAGGTGCTGCGCTTCGAGCAGCTGGCCAAGGTCATCGACGGATCAGTCCCGTTTTCGATCTGCGATATCGGATGCGGTTACGGCGCGTTTTACGGCTACTTGTCGAGACACTTCTCGGACTTTACTTACCTCGGCTGCGATGTGTCCGAGGCGATGGTTGAAGCCGCTGCCCGCCGGTTTCCGGACGCCAACGCCAAATTCGTGATCGCCGCAGAACCGCCGCAACCTTGCGACTTCGCCGTCGCCAGCGGGATCTTCAACGTCAAGCTCGGATCGGCCGACGCGGAGTGGTTGAACCACGTCTACGCCACGCTCGATGTGCTCGATCGCGCTGGCAAGCGCGGATTTGCGTTCAACTGTTTGACCAGCTACTCGGACAAAGAGCGCATGCGCGAGGATCTATTCTACGGCGATCCCGGCCAGCTGTTCGATCTGTGCAAGCGGCGTTATTCGAAGCAGGTCGCCCTTCTGCACGACTACGGGCTTTACGAATTCACGATCCTGGTCAGGAAGCCGCAGCCATGAAGAAGCCGCTGATCATTTTCGGGGCCGGCGATATTGCGGAACTCGCACACTACTACTTCACCAACGACTCCGATTTCGAGGTGAAAGCCTTTACGGTGGACCGCGAGTTTATCGCTTCGTCCGAGTTCAAGGGGCTTCCCGTCGTCCCCTTCGACGAGCTGGAGGAGCGCTACCCGGCTGCCGACAACTGGCTGTTCGTGGCGTTGAGCTATGCCAAGCTCAACGAGCTTCGACGTGCGAAGTACGACGCGGGCAAGGCGCTGGGATACCGCTTCGCAAGCTATGTCAGCTCACGCGCGACCGTTTTGAACGATGGCCGCATCGGCGAAAATTGTTTCGTCCTCGAGGACAACACGGTGCAGCCCTTCGCAACGATCGGCAACAACGTCACGCTGTGGAGCGGCAATCACATCGGGCATCATTCGACGATCGGCGATCACACGTTCATCGCCTCCCACGTTGTCGTTTCGGGCGGTGTCGCGATCGGAGAAGCTTGCTTCATCGGTGTGAACGTCACGCTCCGCGACCACATCAAGGTCGGCAACAAGTGCGTGCTTGGTGCGGGCGTGATGTTGCTCGGCGACGCAGAGCCGGAGGGCGTCTACATGGCGGCCGCGACGGAGCGCTCGCGTGTGCCGAGTTCCAAGCTCAGGAAAATCTGAGAATGGCGCGGTGGCGAAAACTCGGCCGCGTCTACGAACCGCGCGCGATCCATCCGAAGCTTCTGAGCCACGCGGCCAACCCGCTCGCCGTGCCGCTCGGCGGCGATCTCTATCGTATCTACTTCAGCAGCCGCGACGCGGGGAAACGATCGTCCGTCGGCTTCATCGATTTCGACATGGCGACGCGCAAGATCGTCCGTGAGAGCGGGAGGCCCGCGATCGAGCATGGGCCACCCGGCAGCTACTACGAGCACGGCATCAGTGTCGGCTGCTGGTACGAGGTGGACGGTCAACGCTACGTCCTCTTCATGGGCTGGCAGAATCCTCCCGGTGGTCACTGGCGAGGGGACATTGGGCGGCTGCGCATTGAGGCCGATGGAACGTTGACGCCTGATGGCACCGCGCCGCTCCTCGGCGCAGACGCGATCGATCCGATCAGCTTGTCCTACCCCTGGGTAGAGCGGCGCGCTCACGGCGGCTATCGCATGTGGTACGGCTCCACGGTGTCCTGGGACGCTGGAAACGGCGAGATGTTGCACGTGATCAATCAGGCGGTCTCACAGGACGGCCATCATTGGCACAGGGAAGGTCTCGCTGTGCCGTTCGCATTGGGCTCGGTGCAGGCCTTTTCGCGGCCCACGGTCATTGGTGACACCAGCTCCGGCTATCGCATGTGGTTCTCGTACCGCGGCGCGCCTGGGCGGACTTACAGGATCGGCTGCGCCGCGAGCCAGGACGGAGAAGCGTGGTCCCTCCGCATGCCCGAAGCCGGGATCGAAGTGTCCGCCGAAGGATGGGATTCCGAAATGATTGAATATCCATTTGTTTTTCTGCACGGCGGCCAGATTTTCATGCTGTACAATGGCAACGGCTTCGGCCAGACCGGGTTCGGTTTGGCGGTGCTGGAGGATTGAGCGCGCGCGCCGCCGCGATATATAAGGGGGAAATTTTTCCGGATGGCCGCCAACGAAAAAAGTGGGCGTGTAATTGCGGTCACGGGCGGAGCCGGCTTCATTGGGTCCGCGGTCTGCCGCCGCCTCGCACGCAACCGGCAGGATCGCATCGTCAATATCGACAAGCTGACCTACGCAGGTAACCTCGACAATCTCACTGAGATTGCAGAGGCACCGAACTACGTCTTCTATCAGCAGTGCATTTGCGACGGTCCGGCCATCCTCGATATTTTGCGCCGCGAGCGCGTCGATGCGGTGCTCCATCTCGCAGCCGAAAGCCACGTCGATCGCTCGATTGAAGGCGCTGCGGTGTTCCTTGAGACCAACGTGATCGGCACCTTCGCGATGTTGGAGGCTGCGCGAACTTATTGGAGCGAGCTACCGGCCGATCGGGCTGAGCGCTTTCGCTTCGTTCACGTCTCCACCGACGAGGTGTACGGCGATCTACAGCCGGGAGACGCACCCTTCCACGAAGATACGCCCTACGATCCGCATTCGCCTTATTCATCCAGCAAGGCCTCTGCCGATCATCTGGCTAGCGCTTGGCATTCCACCTATGGCCTCCCGGTGATCATCACCAACTGTTCGAACAACTACGGGCCTTACCACTTTCCGGAAAAACTGATCCCGCTCGTTATTCTCAATGCACTCGACGAGCGGCCGCTGCCCGTCTACGGCACAGGCGAGAACATTCGCGACTGGTTGTTCGTGGACGATCA
>VFQQ010005724.1_pt1 | contig 10161 bp, 9 predicted proteins | sample 3512341 | NCBI WGS metagenome assembly VFQQ01 (sample SAMN10412373, study PRJNA504923) | tailings metagenome | isolation source: Relicate 2 Philex TSF1 revegetated site | place: Philippines: Tuba, Benguet | collected 2017-08-29
GCGGGCGAGCGCGGGGGCAGTGGCGGCGGGCGGGGGTCCCGGGGGCGGTGTTGGCGCGATGGGTGTCTCGACTTCGCTCGACACGAACGGAAAAGGAGGGATCGACACGAGCGGAAATGCGGGAGGCGCCGGGGCTGCTGGCGCGGTGGCCGAGGCGTCGACGACGACGGTGCGGACGGTGATCCATGGTCCCGCGGCGGCGATCGGGGCGAGCGGCGACGGGCTTGCGGCGCAGGATGCGGCGGCGCGGTTGCTCGAGGGGTTCGACGGGGTGGCGCTCGACGACCAGGCGAAGGCGGAGATCGACGCGGCGCTGCTCGCGCTCGCCGAGCGGCAGCGGGCGATGGACGCGGCGATCGCGGCGGGCGGGCCCGATGCGATCGCGTGGCAGGCGGACGATCCCGCGGTGCCGCTGGTGCGGCTGGACGAGCATGCCTCGCCCTATCACGGGCCGTTGCAGCTGGGCGAGGATGTGCCCGACGCCGAGCCGGTGCAGCGCTTTGGCGGCGAGGCGAGCTGGGCCGCGGCGGGGGGCGAGGTGCCCGCGGTGTATGACGAATGGATCGCGGCGGCGGAGGCGGAGGGGCGGCCGGTGCCGGTGCTGCCGCTGCCGGGGCCGGGGATCGCGGACAACGGGGTGGCGATGGTGCGCAAACGGCCGTCGTGGCGGCGGGCGCGCAAGGCGAAGGCGGCGGGGGAGGGGGATGACGTCGGCCCACCCCGCTGCGACTAGCGAACAGGTTCGCAAGTCTCGCTGCCCCTCCCGCAAGCGGGAGGGGAGGAGAGGAACCCGGCGGCCGGGGGACGGTCGCCGGGGGGAGGGGTCACTTGGTCGTGTAGCCGCCGTTGACCAGGATCGTCTGGCCGGTCATCCACCAGCCTTCCGACACCAGCATACGGATCCACGGCACGATGTCCTCGATATGGGTCAGGCCGGTGGCGGTGAAGGGCGACAGCGCGGCGGCGGTCTTGTGATAGGCGACCGCCTCTTCGCCCTCGGCGGGGTAAAAGAAAGGGGTGTCCATCGGCCCCGGCCCGATCGCGGTCACCGAAATGCCGCGCTGGCCGAACTCCTTCGACGCGGCGCGGGTGAAATGCTCGACCGGTGCCTTGGTCCCCGCATAGGCGGCGTAAAAGGGCGTGTAGGCGCCGAGCAGCGAGGTGACGAGGGTGCAGATCTTGCCATTGTCGTTAAGGTGCCGGCCCGCCTCTTTCAGAAAGAAAAAGGCGGTCTTGCTGTTCACCGCGGTCATGTCGTCATATTCGGCCTCGCTGATGTCGGTGAAGGGTTTTTTGAGCACCTTGCCGACGGTGTTGATCGCGATGTCGGGGCGGCCGACCGCGGCGACGGTGTCGGCGAACAGCTTTTCCATCGCCCCCGCCGAGGTGAGGTCGGCCTGAAAAGCGACCGCCTCGGCGCCCGCGGCGCGGATCGCGGCGAGGGTGTCCTCGGTCTCGGCAGCGGAGGCGGGGCTGTTATAATGCACCGCGACCGCCTTGGCGCCGTGCGCGGCGAGGTCGCGGGCGACAAGGCCGCCCAGATTCTTGCCGCCGCCCGCGATAAGCGCGACTTTGCCCTTGATGCTGTGATCCGTCATATGCTGGTCTCCTGTGTGACGGTGGGAGGGACGCCGCGGCGGGGGCCGCGGCGCTATCGACCTGGCATTAGGGCGCTTTCGGCTTGCCCGCTTTCCAATTCCGGCGCAGCTTGCGCGATCCGGCGGATGAGTCGGACGCGGCGATACGGAGGGCGATTGAGCGGGCAGGCGGTACAGCTGTGGGATGGCATCCGGCCGCTGCGGCCGCGGGCGCTGGTCGCGCGGCACGAACGGCGGATCGGGCCGCTGGGGGTTGTCGCGGCGACCGAGCGGCTGGACCGCGCGACCGACTGGACGTTCGAGGAGGCGCACCACACGATCGTCGTCCACCTGCGCGGGCGGATCGCGCGCATGGCATGCGAATTTTCGGTCGGGCCGTCGGGTCCGGTGCAGCCGGCGCGCGGCGATATCTGGATGATCCCGGCGGCGTGCCGTTACGCCGCGCTGGCCGAGGGCGGCGAGGCCGAGTTCGTCGAGCTGCGCGTGCCGACCGCGCTCGTCGGCGACGCGGCGATCGCGGCGCGGGTGCGGCACCGCGACGATTTCCTGTTCGGGTCGGCGGCGCGGCTGGCCGAATTGCTGCGCGCCCCGGCGAGCGACCTGGCCGACATGGCGGCGCATGCGATCGCCGATGCGCTGCACCTGCATCTTCGTGCGCGTTATGGCGCGGGCGGCGCGCGTTTCGGGGGCGGTGCGCTGTCGGCGTCGCAGCGCGCGCGGCTGGTCGCGGCGATCCGCGACGAGCCCGACGCGCGGCACAGCCTCGATACGCTCGCGGCGCTTGTCGGCATGGACGTGCGGCGCTTTACCGCGGCGTTCCGCCAAGCCTTTGGCGTGACACCGTGGCAATATGTGCTGCGCGCGCGGCTCGACGCGGCGGCACGGATGCTGCGCGCGGGCGCGGCGCCGGTGACCGAGATCGCGCTGGCGACCGGCTTTGCGACGCCCAGCCATTTCGCGACCGCCTTTGCCCGGCGGTTCGGGGCGGCGCCGTCGCGCTGGCGCGCCCTGTCGACCGATCGCGGCGCCAAAACGGACTAGCGCACCGCGATCCGCGCCGCGCCAGCTAACAATGGCTAATATGCGTTCACCTTCTTTTCACGCCCCGGCGTTATCGCGGGCGGGAAGGGACCAAATAGAGAGGCTGGACATTGCCCATCGGTCCCGAAATGCGCCGGTTGCGCGCCGAACATGCTGCACTGTCGACGCTGTCGCGCCTGTTGACCGACCTGGTCCGCGCGCCAAAGCCGCCACGACCGACCGAACTCGCATCGGTGCGCGGCATGCTTCGCGACACGCTGCTCCGCCACCTGAAATGCGAGGACTGGATCCTCTATCCGCGGCTGAAGGCGAGCGGTGATCCCGAAGTGGTCTCGCTGGCCAACGAATTCGTCCGCGAAATGGGTCATATCGCCGACGAGTTCATGCGCTACGACACGGCGTGGACCGCCGAGCGGATCGCCGGGGACTGGCCGGGTTTCTGCGGCGAAACGACCGCGGTGCTCGACGTGCTGGCGATGCGGATCGAGCGCGAGAATGGCGAGCTGTATCCCGCCGCTGAAAAGCTCGATCATGTCTCGCCGGCGCGGTTGGCGCCCGACCGCGATTTCGCGGCCCGGCGATCCCGCTGAAAAGGGGTAATCGCCGCCCAGTCTGGCCATTGACGATGGTGGCGCGGTCCCGCTAGGGCCGCGCCATCATTTTTTGGGAAACAAGTTCATGACCGATACGCCGCCCGACCGCATGTCGACCAATCCGCGCTCGCCCCATTTCGATATGGCGGTGTTGCAACGCGGCATCGGCATCCGTTTCAAGGGCAAGGAACGCACCGACGTCGAGGAATATTCGATTTCCGAAGGCTGGATCCGCGTCGCCGCGGGCAAGTCGAAGGACCGGTTCGGCCAGCCGATGACGATCAAGCTGTCAGGCGAGGTCGAGGCGTGGTTCGAGGATGTGGCGGCTGCCGGTGAGGGTGACGGCGACGCGGTCAAGGATGCGGGCGACGAAGCCTGATCTCTCCCCTCCCGCTTGCGGGAGGGGAGTTTCAGGTTGATCAGCCCCCGGCTGATCAAGGATGTGCCGGGGGCACATCCGACCTGATACTGGGTGGGAGCGAGCGAAGCGAGCTTTGACAGCACATTCGCCCACCCCGCTGCGACTAACGAGCAAGCTCGTAAGTCTCGCTGCCCCTCCCGCAGGCGGGAGGGGAGTTTCTTTTGCGATCGATTGGCTCGGTTACTGGCCGAGCGACGCGGCGACGATTTCCAGGCCGTTGCCGGGCTTCCAGTCGTTCTGCGTCCATACCGGCGCCTTGAAACTGGGCGCCTTGTTCGCGGTATCGCCAGCATAAATGAAACCCTGCACCGGATTGGGTCGCAGGCCAAGGTCGCCGATCGGGGCGTACCACACGCGGACCATGCTCCAGTCGCCGGCATCGCTGACATCGACGACGCGGACATTGCGCTCGATCTGGCCGCGGCGGCCGTTGATCGGCGACCAGTTGGCGTGGTCGATGCGGATTTCGCGGTCGCTGACGATCTTTTTGACCACCGCGACATGGCCCATCGGCATGCCGCGGGTGCCGGCGAACGCCATAACCGCGCCCTCGCGCGGTTCGTTGCCGCGGGCATAGTCGCTCGCGGCTTGCGCCCACCAGGTTTTGGCATTGCCGCGAATGTCGATGCCCGATTCGGCGCGGGCGAAGGGAACGCATTGCAGATAGCCCTGCGCCGCGGCGGGGGTGCTGACGAGCAGGCCGGTGAGCGTCAAGACGGACGCGACGGCCGCGGCCAGAAAGCGACGATAGAGCATGAAACGCGACCCCCAAGGCTTGTATTCAAGCGTTGCAGCGTCTTTGCCACGATCGTTGCGCGCCACCACCCGCCGCGCGACGAATCGCGCGGTGCGTGCGGTGAGCGGGGGAACCTTTTGTTAAGCTGATCGATTCGTCGTGCGAGCGCGTCGGCTGGTCGCCGTCAGGCAGCGGCGCTGGTGCCCGAATCGGCCGGACGGAACAGTGCCAGCACGTCGGGGGCGGGCATCGGGCGACCGTAATAATAGCCCTGGATGTTGCTGCATCCCATGCTGCGCAGCGTTTCGACCTCAAGCTCGGTCTCGGCGCCCTCGGCGGTGGTCGACATGCCCAGGCTGTCGGCCAGCGCGACGACGGCGCGAATGATCGCGATCGATTCGATGCTGCCCTTGGCGGCGCCCACGACGAAGCTGCGATCGACCTTGATCGTCGAGAACTGCGTCTTGCGCAGATAGCCGAGCGACGAATAGCCGGTGCCGAAATCGTCGAGCGACAGGCGGATGCCCAGCCCGATCAGCTGGTCGAGCAATTGCGCCGCACCGCCCCCGTCGCGCAGGAAGACGCTTTCGGTGACTTCGATCTCCAGCCGCTGCGGCGGGAGGCCGCTCTGCGCGAGTGCCGACACGACGACCGAGGCGAAATTGGGATCGGTCAGCTGGTCGGCCGACACGTTGATCGCGACCTTCAGGTTCGACGGCCATTTCATCGCCTCGTGGCACGCGGTGCGCAGCACCCATTCACCGATCGGCGAAATCAGCCGCGCGTCCTCGGCCAGCGGGATGAACCGGCCCGGCGACACATTGCCGAGCTTCTGGTTGTTCCAGCGGATCAGCGCCTCGAACCCGTTCAATGTGCCGTCGGCGGCGGTCACCACCGGCTGGTAATAAAGTTCGAACTCGCGGCGTTCGAGCGCGCCGCGCAATTCCTGTTCCATCACCCGCCGTTCCTCGGCCTGCGCGTGCAGCGATGCAACATAGCCGGCGACGACATTGCCGCCGCGATCCTTGGATTTATACAGCGCAAGGTCGGCGTTGCGGGTCAATGTTTCGACCGTCGCGCCGTCCTGCGGACCGATCGCGTAACCGATGCTGGCGCCGACGAACAATTGATGATTGTCGACCACATAGGGGCGGCTGATCGTGTTGATGAGGCGGCGGGCCAATTCTTCGGCCGCTTCGGCCGACGGAACATTATGCAGGATCACCGCGAATTCGTCGCCGCCGAGGCGGCCACAGGTCATGCCGCGTTCCATCAGTCCTTTCAGCCGCGCCGCGACCTGCGCGAGCAGCTTGTCGCCGACCGGATGGCCGAGCGTATCGTTGACTGCCTTGAAGCGATCAAGGTCGATCATCAGCATCGCGCAGCGCGTTTTGGCATCGATGGCATGCGACAGCGCGCGCGCCAGATCCTCGTTCAGGCTGAGCCGGTTGGGCAGGCCGGTCAGATTGTCGAACCGCGCCATGCGCGCAATCTGTTCGGCGGTCGCGCGCTGTTCGGTGACGTCCGAACCGACGCCACGAAAACCCAGGAACTTGCCCGCCTCGTCGAGGCGCGGCGACGCCGACAATTCCCACCAGCGCGGTGCGCCGCCAATCGTGACCGGGACGATCAGGTTGGAAAAGCTCTCGCGCCGCTTCATCCGCTCGGCCATTTCGTGCAGGCTCTTGGGAAACAGCCCGGTGTCCCACGCATCGCCCGACAAGGCCTGCAGCAGCGGCACGCCCTCGAGCGCGTCGGCGCTGGCGCCGAGGGCAAAGGCCAGGCGCGGCGAGACATGGACCAGGCGGCGGTTGTTGTCGGTCTGCCACAACCAGTCGGCCGACGTTTCCTCGAACTCGCGCAGCAGCAGGCTGACCGTTTCGGACTTTTCGTGCAGCGTCTCTTCGGCGCGGCGGTAGCGGATGTGGCTCTGGGCAAAGCGGACGCAAAAAACCGATAGCAGGACGCCCGCCATCAGTGCCACCGCCGCCAGTTGCGGCGCGTCGGCGCGTACCAGCGCCGCGGCGGCCGACAGGCTGACCGGCGCGATAAACAGGATGCAAGCCATCGGGATGCTGTGCGCGACGATAGCCAGCGTGACCATCATCAGCACCGCGATCGTCCACATCGACAGGGCGTGGTCGAGCGGCGGCGACAGGCCATGCAGCCAGAATGGCGTCGCCCACACCACCGCCGAATAAAGCGCATGGCGGTTGCACATCCGGTATTCGGCGATGCCAGGGGATTGGGGGTCGCCCAGCGGCAGGCTGCGAAACCGGCTGAACGACCACAGGCTGAAAAGCAGCGCCACGCCCAGCCAGCCACCGACAACCGACAGCGGCGTTCCGACGACCATCGTGAATGCGGCGACGAGCGCCATGCCGATCCCCATCGCCAGCCGCAGCGATCCGCGGCCGCGCAGCGGTGCCAGCTGGAGCTGGTGGAGGTCGCCGACATCCGCATCGCGCGGTCCCAGCCCCAACAGGGTCCGCGCAGGAGTCTCTTCGGCAGCAAACTGGTCGGTCGACGAATTCTTCACCCGCCCCGTTTAGCGGCGGGGTGTTACCCGAAGGTAACTGGCGCGTTCATTTTGTGCCTTTTTTGTCCGCTTGCGGGACAGAGTTTTGCGTGCAAGGTCAGCGGCTTGTGTGGCTCGTCAACTCAGGCGGCCATGGCAAAGGGCTGGATTTCCCCGGCCAGATATTGCGCCCGCGCCTTTGACCGGCTGAGCTTGCCCGAACTGGTGCGCGGCAGGGTGCGCGGCGGGATCAGCTCGATCAGGCAGTTCATGCCGGTGATCGCGCGAACGCGGTCGCGAATCGTCTCGCGCAGCGCAATTCGTTCGGCTTCGTCGCTGGTGCGGCACTGGACGAGCACCGCGGGGGTTTCCTCACCCCCCGGCGCGGTGATCGCAAAGGCCGCGATGTCGCCCGATTTGAAGCCCGGCAACTGTTCGACCGCCCATTCGATGTCCTGCGGCCAGTGGTTCTTGCCGTTGATGATGATCATGTCCTTGGCGCGGCCGACGATATAGATGTAACCGTCTGACAAATATCCCATATCGCCGGTGTCGAGCCAGCCGTCGACCAGGCAGGCGGCGGTCGCTTCGGGGTCGCGGAAATAGCCGGTCATCAGCGACGGGCCGCTGCACCACACCTTGCCGACGGTCTGGTCGGGCAGGACATTGCCCATCTCGTCGCGCACCTCGATCACCATGTCGCGCGCGGCGCGGCCGCAGTTGACGATGGCGCGATAGCGCGTCGGGCGCCCCGCATCATTGGCGGCGCCCGACAGTTCGGTTTCCTCGACCAGTTCGACAACGATGCCCTCGCCCGGCGGCATGATGCTGACCGCGAGGGTCGCTTCGGCGAGGCCGTAGCTGGGCAGGAAGGCGCTGGCGCTGAATCCCGCGTCGGCAAAGGCATCGACAAAGCTTTGCATCACGTCGGGGCGGATCATGTCGGCGCCATTGCCCGCGACGCGCCAGCGCGACAGGTCAAAGCGGTCGGCGACATGCGTCTGGCTCGACACGCGGCGCGCGCAGATGTCGTAGCCGAAGGTCGGCGAATAGCTGAGCGTCGTCCCTTCGTTGCGGCTGATCAGGTCGAGCCAGGCGAGCGGGCGGCGCGCGAAATCCTCGGTCTTGAGATAGTCGACCGACACCTGGTTGGCGACCGGCGAGAGCAGGCAGCCGACGAGCCCCATGTCGTGATACCAGGGCAGCCACGACACGCAGCGGTCGCTGTCCCGCACTTCCATGCCATGGCTGTGCGCGGCGAGATTGTTGAGCAACGCGGCATGGGTGACCGCGACGCCGTGCGGGAAACGCGTCGAGCCGCTGCTGTACTGAAGATAGCAGGTTTCGTCCGATTTTTGCTCGGGCAGGTCGGTCACCGGGGCCGCGCGGCCCGCGAATTCGGTCCAGTCCATCGGCGCGACATTCTGCTGTTCGGCGGCCTCGACCGCCATTGCGGCGATTTCGGGCGGGAAGAACAGCATCGTCGGATCGCAGCTCGACAGCTGGACGACCAGTTGGCCGACATAGGAATCGCGCCCGCCGAAGCTGGTCGGCAGCGGCAGCGGCACCGGCCACGCCCCGGCATAGATGGTGCCAAAGAACAGCGCGGCGAATTCGGCGCCGGTTTCGGCGATCAGCGCGATGCGGTCGCCGGGCTTCACCCCGGCGGCGATCAGCCGATGGGCGGTCCGGACGGCGTCGTCGCGCAGCTCGCGGTACGGATAGGGGCGGACCAGCTTGCCGCGCGGATCGTGAAAGTTGAGCCCGCGCGTACCGCTGGCGGCATAATCGAGCGCTTCGCCGACGGTGGCGAAATCGGAAAAACGGCGCGGCAGCGCGCATTCGGTCGGCGTCGGCGTCAATTCGCCCGCCGTAGCGGCGTTGGTATCGGTCATAAAGGGTGCGACTTCCCGCGAAACGGGCCGCGCGGCAACAAGCATGTCATCTTTGCGTGTCATGGTGCCTTGCGCGATCCCTTGGCAGTTGGAACAATTCGCCCGTTTTCGGGCTATATTGCCCGATATGGCGGCGCTGATCGTTCTCAATCAGGCCCGACTGTGGCATAAACATGGCATGGTCAAGCGCCGCGCTCCATCCGACCGGACCAGGAAACCGTTGGACGCGGCGCGGCTCGACGAGCTGGCGCTGGCCTATGTCGCCCGATTCGCGACCAGCCGCGCCAAGCTGCTGCGCTATCTGTCTCGAAAGGTTCGCGAATCGGGATGGGCGGACGACACCGACGTCGGCACGGCGTGTAACGCGACCGCCGACCGCATGGAAAAACTGCGCTATCTCGACGACCGCCAATATGCGGTGATGCGCGCGGGCGCGATGACGCGGCGCGGATTGGGGGTGCGGCGGGTCAAGGCGCAGCTCTATGTCGACGGCATCGCCGAAGGTGACAGCGGCGAGGCGATCGAGACCGCAGAGGCGGCGGCGCTGGTGTCGGCGGTCGGCTTCGCGCGGCGGCGGCGGTTCGGGCCGTTCGGGACCGCCGCGCTGGACGATCCGAAGCTGCGCGAGCGGCAGATCGCCGCGTTTCTGCGCGCGGGGCACAACATGGCGGTGGCGCGGCGCCTGCTCGCCATTGCGCCCGGCGATGACGCGGCGCTGGCGGCGCTGGACGATGAAGCGGGGGTGGATTAGGGCGGGCGTCCCGACATTTGCCGATCAGGATATGCCGATGCGCGCCATTTTTACCGCCCTTGCCCTCAGCCTCGCCATGCCGCTCGCGGGATGCACCGGGGACTCGAGCGAGGCCGAGCGTGCAGCGACCATTCCGGTTACCGTCACGATGGCCGGCAAGGCGCATGTCTTCAACGTCGAGGTCGCGCGCACCGACGCCGAACAGGACAGGGGGCTGATGTTCCGTACCAGCCTGCCCGCCGACGGCGGCATGTTGTTTCCGTTTGAAAAGCCGCGGATCGGCAGTTTCTGGATGAAGAACACGCTGATCCCGCTCGACATCATCTTCATCCGCGGCGACGGCAGCATCGACCGGATCGCCGAAAACACCATCCCCGAATCGCTCGAACCGGTGGTCAGCGGCGGCGAGGTCAGCGCGGTGCTGGAACTGTCGGGCGGCACTGCGGCGCGGCTGGGCATCGACGAGACGGCGAAGGTGACGTGGAAAGATGGGAAATAGCGGTATGCCGCGCGGTTTGCGGCTTGCAGACGGCGCACCCTTGCCTGTAAACGCCTCGCCATGAGCATCCTTGGCAAGATTTTTACCTGGTGGGACGGCGCGACCGTCG
>VFQQ010005725.1_pt1:0-7500 | contig 10161 bp, 17 predicted proteins | sample 3512341 | NCBI WGS metagenome assembly VFQQ01 (sample SAMN10412373, study PRJNA504923) | tailings metagenome | isolation source: Relicate 2 Philex TSF1 revegetated site | place: Philippines: Tuba, Benguet | collected 2017-08-29
TCACACCCGCCCACACGAGCCAGACCCTGAGCAACCTAGCCCTGCCGTGTGAGCTGACGCCGCAGCTGGCGCGGCTGCTGCAGCAGCACGCACCAGCCCTGCAGGAGCTGACGGTTGCAGCTATCAGTCCCGTGCCCATCGGGTTTGAGGCAGGCCAGGTCGCGCCCGTGTGTTCGTGGCGCAAGCTGCGCTGCAAGCAGGCCGAGAGCCTCCCAGCTGCGGCCTGGGACTGGCTGCCGCTGCCTGCGGAAGGCAAGCTGGTGATGGTGTGCCCAGCAAGCTCACACCCAAACGTTGAGGTTACACTCCCGCTTACGGACGCTGTAAGCTTCATATAAACACACACACATCTTGACTGGTGTTAGCTAGCAATGTGATAGCTTCTTGTTTGGCCATACGCTCATTGCTTTATGAATGAGGTGGACTTGGCCGGTGTGCGTGTGCTCAGGTCAGGAAGCAGACCAGCTGCATGACATGAATGACGGCTGCATGTGCGGTTGCATGTTTGCTGTACGCTTGTGACCGCAGGTGGCTCACAAGGTCATGGGCTTGCAGTTGCTCCCCAAGTACCAGTTTAAGATCATGGCAGGCTCAACAGTACAGCCAACCGCCCAGCCCGCAGCCCTGCAAGCAGCCCTCCCCATCCTCGCCACAGTCCAGCAGGTGGGCAAGGAGCCAACCCTGCACGGGTTCACAATGAGCGCGGAGCTAGCAGCAGTCATAGCGGCGGCGGCGGGGCCGGACGGGGCCTGGTCCAAGCCGGCGCTGCTGGCGCTGACATGGCCGGCCGATGCAGCCGTAGCCACCCCGCTGCCGCCGCTGGGCACAGTCGAGCTATCAAACCCCTTTACCGACCCAGTTTTCTCGCAAGTGGTACAGTGCGTGAGCCAGGCAGAGAAGCTGTCTGTCCTCCGGCCGAAGTTGCAGTTGCCACGGCCAGAGGGCGCAGTGTGGCCGTTTCGGTACCTGAAGACTCGGGCTTCAATGGAGCTTTTTGATTTGGTACGACAAAATCAGTTATTGGGTGAGGGCGTGGTGTGGAAGCTCGCCAAGGTGAATGTGACTTTACATATGGCCCAGGTCAGTGTTACACAAAGAAAACGCACGCACAACCTGCACGCCTTGGCATGCACGCACGCGCAAGTTGCACGCACCGTGAGAGCTTGCACTGCCAGCACAGGCCTTGCACGCATTGGGATTGTCACGTGTAACATGTGCATGGTGCACGAGCCACTGCATGGAAGGGCCCATCTGATGGGTTGTGATGCACATGGTTGACCCGTGCATGCAGGTGCAAGCTGGTGCGGTCGAGCGCATGGTCGAGCAGTTCAGCCGCCTACGCATCCACAGTCTCACCAGCATCAACGCAGTGCGCAGCATGCCCGCGGCCGGCGCAGACGTACCGCGCCTGCTGCGCGACAGCCTCACCGTCATCCAAGCCATGCCGCCAACAACCAAGAAAGTGTGTGTCAGTTTGTATGCAGCGACGGGCGAGGTCATGCGCGAGCTGCGTGGGTTGCCCACGACGTGTGATTCGTTAGGGTTGTTTGTCAGCTCATGCTGCTCAGCTACGCAAGGGCCGCCCTCGGTATGGCCTCTGTCTAGAGCACTGCTGCTTGTTCCACGCTCATACACCAAGGTAACCGTCGCAAGCACGCAGCTGAGGCTAGCAGAGCTAGAAGCATTCGTGCTAGGGGCGCCTGCAGATCGCACGGCTGAGCAGCCATTAGAGATATCAGTATTGGGTAAGAGCAAAGCATGGGCTGACGATATGATGAGTAGGATGGCACAGTGGGGCACGTATCCACACGTAAAAGTAGTGTCTAGGGATGTTTGATGCGCAGATGTGATGCAGACGTCATGCCGCCCTTTTTACTTAGCCCTGTTTCACGGTTGCCAGTTTCACAGTCGCACAGTGCAGGCTGACTAGAGGCAGGGTAGAGGATAGTCGCCACAGTAGCATTGGGGCTGGCACGCTACCAGGTGCAGACACAGAGACCGTGCGTACTCGAACTATTCATGCTCTTTTTTGTGACTGACGATTTTGACAATTGTGACTGGTGGGTGACTGTTGGTTTGGTAGGTTGTGTCAGTGGCTGGGGCTGCACACGGATGTTTTGTTCCTTGGTGTAGCCAGGTGTAGCATCAGTTTGTTATCATTCTGATTGCAGTGCGGCAGCAGGCTCTGTTGTTTTGACTGGCTTGTCATGCTTGGCTGTCTTTCCAGCCACCCATTGCGCACTGCAATGGCGATCCTTTCTGTGCTATAGTGTGGAAACAGCTGTAAGAGGCACATTGAGTTTCTATGGATGCCAGACATCAAGGACACACATAACAGATACATCAAGGATATGAATTGTCGAACCAGGCCTAGTCTACCAGAGTGCCACCAGCTGCCTTCCTTCAGACAACACAGCAGGCACATCGGTGCAAGACACATCGGTACTGCAAACTGCTAGCACGAAATCACATCCTAAATCACACTGTCAGATGTCGATGTGTCGATGTAGCAGGGTGTAATAGCAGCGTGTCTATGTGTTGATAGAGCAAGGCAGCTGAGTAGTTACTGGCCACACAAACACACACGGCAATACCACACTGCTCTGTAGGTTGCTTGCTTGCTGTAGCGACAACGGTTTCGCAACGGTCACAGTCACTCATCTCACAGCAATCATGGGCATCTGTCATGTGTTTGAAGGGTCATGATTTAACACTCCAACGCCGACGCATGAGACATAGAAGCTCAAGGTGTGTCTTAGTAACGCTCGCAGTCAGTCAATGCACAGCAGTCATTGCACAATAGTTGGGTCATGACTCGCAGACTGCTTTGGCATACTAAGTCATACAAGCAGTCCACAACCAACAGCCCTTTGCTTAGCAGCTGCAGTCATAAACAAACTAGACTCCATGCGTGACTGTGACATGTGGATAGGTGTCCATGCGGGTCATGGTGCTCGCGATGCTATCTACCCATATCTTATCCCTATCGTACACTACGACTGACAGAGGCTGCGCGCTCGTGCGATCTGCAGGCGCACTCAGCAAAAACGCCTCTAGCTCTGCTGGCTTCAGCTGCGCTGACTTGATCGCCCACCTTGTGTACGACCGTGGTATGAGCCAGGCCAGACGTGCTAACGGCCAGAACGACGGCGGTTTGGCCGTCACCGAGCAGCATGAGCCAAGCCGCAGAATAACTGCGGCACATTCAGGCAGCCCACGTAGCTCGCGGACAACATCGTCCGTGGCTTGGAAGCCCTTGACGTACACCCTCTGCGGCGCACAGGGCAGAGCGCGGAGCGCTGCAAGGCCTGCGCGTAGCTGCCTGGCCTCTTCAGTGCTGGCTGCTGAGCTGGTGTCGCGCTCCAAGTGGAAGCTGTCTAGGCTGTGCAACCGCACACTGCTCAGCTGCTCAGTGAGCCGCTGGACCTCGCCGCTGTCAACCTTCGTGCACACACACACACACACGCACACACAACCCGCGCACTCTGCCAGCCTGCACCAGTACAGGTATACAAGTCTGTATGTTTAGGTCAGCTCTGGGGCAATACAGGTCATTGCACATTGTTGCTCCTGTGTCGGACCAGTGTCGCTCCTGCACACATGCTTAGTGTGGGTGGCATAGTCTGCATACATACACGGCCTTCTGCACGGCCTCCTGCGTACCTTCTGTTTGTCCACACTCAGATTGACTCTACCCAGCCGCCACACCACACCCCCACCCAGGAACTGAGCATGGCTCAGCAACTCGGCCAGGGTCATAGCCTGCTTCACCTTGGCCATGCCGAATGGCCACTCAGCACCTCCCAAAGTACCCGTCCGCAAGCTGACACTGCGCACGTAGAGATCACCCGCTCTGCGCACACACGCCAACAACTGCGCTAGGGTCTCGCCCCCTAAGGTGCCGGCAAGGTCCACGTACCCCAGCTGCGGCAGCGGGGTTGCCACGGCCGCATCGGCCGGCCATGTCAGGGCCAGCAGGGCAGGCTTTGACCAGGCCCCGTCCGGCCCCGCCGCCGCGGCTATGACCGCTGCTAGCTCTGCGCTCATGGTGAAGCCGTGCAGCACTGGTGTGGTACCGACCGATTTGTTCGAAGTGAGGGGGGGCAGGGCTGCCTGCAGGGCTGCGGGCTGCTCGTGCGGCTCGAGCGAGCCGGCGCTGATCTGGTACGCATAGCCACCCTTGAAATGCAGTTGCATGAGCTTGTCTGCGACCTGCGGAGCAAAGCATAGAAAGCAAAAGGACTTCTTGCGTTGCCTGTCATAAGCATATCAGTCGGTCGTGGGCTTGGCGCAACATGTCTGGTGGCAACAGGCTCTTGCCAACAGAACTGCCGTGCAAAGCAAGGCTATCCACACATTGCACGTCACTGATCAAAGCAATCCGCTGATCATGCATTCAAACATGCCAGTTGTGCATTCAAACGCTGTTAGTGCGTTCAGGGATGATGCGTGTGCGTAATCACAAAAAGAGCTTACCTTGTCAGTGAGAGGTAGGGTGATCTCTATTGTTAGGGACGGGCTACCGTTTGGGCTTGAAATTGTCAGCTTGCCAGTCGCCGGCAGCGGCAGCCAGGCCCATATCTGAGCTGCAAAACCCGTCCGCTGCCGGCAGCGCACCTTGCGCCACAAACACCCTGGGCCAACATCGGCTGTGCCCGCTGTGCTGCTGCTGATGCATGTCACGGTGACTACTTGTAAAGATGGTGCCTGCTGTTGCAGCAGCGCCGCTAGATGCGGTGTCATCTGGCCCGGAAGCTCTATGTGTGTGAGGGTGTGCGAGGTGTGGCCTGGTGTGAACAGGGCAGCGAGCATGGGCACCTGTGTGGTGAGTTCAAGGGTCGTGTACTGCTCTCCTATCACTAGGCTGGTGAGCTGCGGCAGGTATAAACCTACACTGTCCCACATAACAGCCTGACCGTGCGGGGCCGGCCTTCCCAGCAGGCTCAGGCCGCGCAGTGCCGGCAGCGCGCTGGGCGCCGGCAACTCGATCATGCTGGCCTGGCCGTCCGGGGAACGCAGTGTGAGGGTGGTCAAAGCCGGCAGCGCCGGCCCTATGAAGTGGAACAGGTCAGGCGGCATGTGGCTGAGCTGCAGGCTGAGGCTGGCGATGGTGGTGCTTCGAGCGAGGGAGGCAAACGTCACGAGCCACCAGGCGTCCTCCGCTGGTATCTCACCCTGCTCCACAACGTGCAGCTGCGTACCCTTGCTGCCGCGCTGTGCTACCTGCTGCTGCGCCCGGTGCATCCTGCACAGCAGGCGTGCTGGGGGCTCGGCTGACGCTGCCTGCACCCTGATGGTCAGCGCGGCCTCTGGCCACTCGGAGAGGAGCAAGCTGAGCGCCGTCTTGTTGCATTGAGCTAGCACTGCACGGGCTGGGCCGTCCAGGTGCTTGCGCAGGAGGCTATCGCGCCATGTCTCAGGTAGGTGGGGACTGTCCTCGGCCTTCAAGATGGCCGGACCGAGCCTGAAGTCGTGTGCCATCACGCAGTGCGGCTAGCTACTGCTGAATGAGCGGCAAAAGCGCTAATCTGACGTTATGATTCGTTGTATTGCATGCATAGCGTCTCGCTGCTTTTCAGCCAAACAAATACCGCTGCAGTACACGTATGAAGCATAGAGCGATGCATTACAACTCAGGTCATACTAGTCATATAGCCTTGCAGCCACTCGTACGCATACATGCATCTCAGCGCAGATCAAAACAGCCAAGGCCAGACCTATCCACAGACATCAGCGTTTGCAGTACTCATTCATGAACCATATACGCAGTGCTAGACACGTGTATGTACACGTATAGAGTTGGTTGTACAGGGAAGGGTGCGAGATTCAGCGCACTGTGCCACTATGACACCACATATGCAGGACGCGTGAAAGATCAGGAGGGAAAGCACGGCTACTGTGTGCAGTAGCTTAATACCACATTCTCGGCCACCTTCCTTCCAGACAAGCTGATAAGGCACAGCCAAACTTCACCACACCAGCAGGCCACACAGAGTCATACCGCCTGTCTGTACGGGTGTGACCAAGTCATAGGCAGTCAACACAGCAGGCACAGCTCAAGGCCGTCTACTCAGGTGGCGCTGCAGCGCCCGCCTGTGCCAGCAGTATCGACAGCGGGTCCTGACCTGTCTCAGCCGGCAGGGCCGGTGGGATAGCATTAATCAGACTGGGCCCAGATGAGGGGGGCTGGTTGCCTTTGATAATCTTGATCTGTGAGGTAGCAGCATCTGGTGGGGGGGTCTGACGCAGTGTGTTTTGCAAGACGTCCACTTGCCGAGCCATCTAACACACACACACACACACACACACACACGTAGATACACACACACATTTGTCAGTGAGCGTCGTGTCGGCCTTTCGTGCACTGCCGTCGCTGTAGGAATGCTGCGCCGTATGTGTGTGTGTGTGTCTTCTGTGTGTGTGTGTGTGTGTGTGTGTGTATGAGTGTGTGTGTCACATGGCACTTACCCTCAACATAACCTGTTGGCTTATCTCCAGCTTCTCGTTGATCTGTCTGTCAACCTCCTTTACTGCCTGTAGAATAACCTCGTCATTAGCACGAGCCTTGTCTGTGGCTGTGCGCAGCGCGTCACTGGTCACAAACCTACAACACACACACACACACACACACATTCACCTCCCAGCCTTTGGCTTCAGGCACCCAGCACTACAAATGCAATGCTATGGTGTGTGCTGCTATGTGTGGGTGGTTTCAGGCGGTGCATGTGTGTGCGTGTGTGTGTGTGTCTCTAAACGTACCTCAGCTCCCACTCTCTGAGGGCCTCAATCGTAACGTATTGTGTCGCCAAAAGCGCGAGTCGTGCCTCAATGCGTGACTCAAGCAGCTGCAACTGTTCGGGGCCCAGACCACCCCCGTGACCACCCTTGTTGTTACTGGCAGCACGAGCCTGCACACACACACACACACACACACACACACACCTCTATGCTTTTTCCTGGCTATGTTTGAGTTTTTTTCTTACGAGCTACGAAGGCGGCTGCAAAGAGCATGCTGCCAGAGCCGCTAGTGGCTGTGTCGTGGTTGCATTGCATTGGCATGGCTCATACGATAATGGCGACTCTGTGTGCGACATGTGACCCTGTGTGTCAGCTGTCTGTGCCTGCTAGGAGCGTGTATGTATGTCACGTGTGTACACAGACACATGTGACATGTTCCACACCTACCTGTTCGCTGCTGTTGTAGCTGCTTGCAATCCTCTCCACATCAGCCACCAATTGGTTGATAGTTCGTTGCATCCTGTCAGCTGTCTCGCCCTGCAGTCTTAGCCCGTCTAGCAGGCTGTTCTCAGCCTCACGCAGGTCAGTCATGCGCGCGTAGGTCATGATGCGCGAGTCGCCGCTGCCACTGTCCATGTTATTCAGACGCATGTGAAGCTGCTCGAAGGTAGTCTGCACACACATACACACATACACACGCACACGCACACACATACACACGCACATGCTCCCCTCTTTTTTGCAGCCTTCCATCTGACACAC
>VFQQ010005726.1_pt1 | contig 10160 bp, 17 predicted proteins | sample 3512341 | NCBI WGS metagenome assembly VFQQ01 (sample SAMN10412373, study PRJNA504923) | tailings metagenome | isolation source: Relicate 2 Philex TSF1 revegetated site | place: Philippines: Tuba, Benguet | collected 2017-08-29
GCTGCTGCTGCTGCTGCTGCTGCTGCTGCTGCTGCTGCTGCTGCTGCTGCTGCTGTATTGCGCCGCTGCTGCTGCCGCTGGCCATCGCACCTACTCCCTGCTACTTGGCCGGCCAGAGCAATGCATGCGTGGCGCCCTGCTGAATCTGCTCCGTATGCCTCACGTGCTGCAGGAGTGGAACGAGATCCAGTACAACGGCGTGTACTGGGAGCCGCCCCTCGGCCCGGGCAAGCCGGGTGTCCTGGAGGAGGGCAAGAGCTACACCTTCAAGTACCCCCGCCCGCCCCGGTGAGGATAATGGAAGGGATATACTCGATTGATTGGCCTCGCGTCGGGCCCACAGTTTGTTGCTCTCCAGGCTGCATGCACTGCATGCCTGCGCACCTGCCAAGCTGGTTCGCTGTGTTGCCCACTGACCGCTCATCTATTCCTTTCCTGCCGCAGGCCGCGCGCACTGCGCATCTACGAGTGCCACGTGGGCATGAGCAGCCAGGAGCCCAAGGTGGGCTGGTTTGGGTGCGGTTCTGCTGTGGGTGGGCTAGCTGCTGCATACAAGCGGCCCGGGGATGCACGGTTGGCCAGGAAGGATTTGAGCAGCCAGGAGCCCAAGGTGGGCTGGCTTGAGTGCTGCTTTGGGGCGGTCCGATGGTCGCCTGGGTGCGGCTGGGTGCTCCAGGCCTGAAGCTCCGTGCATGCGCCAGGGTTCCGTCCGCCCACATTGTGTGCACTTGGCGTGGATAAGAATCAAGCTTGCTACTTGTTTGCCTCCAACAGGTCAACAGCTACCTGGAGTTCAAGGAGGAGATGCTGCCGCGCATCAGGTGCGCTGCGCACGCTGTGGTCTGCTGCCGCTGTGCACGCCATGGCCAACGCATGCCGCTCCTGCCCCCGCTGTGCACTGGTGTGCTGGCCTGCTGCAGCCCGTGCCCGTGGCTCCGCGCTTTCTCTTGCGGCAGCGGCTGGGTCCGTGCTCTGACGCGCCCCCCACCTCCCGCCTCCAACCCTGCCCTCCTGTGTGTGTCTGCTTGCGCAGGAAGCTGGGCTACAACGCAATCCAGATCATGGCCATCCAGGTGCGGGCGGCCAGGGGGCGCATCCACCCACACTGTGCAGCGACATGCCTTGGCCTCGCTCCCGCCTCTGCTGCCGCCGCCGCCGCCTCCGCTGCTGGTCCTGCTTGCAACATACTCATCCCATCCCCACTGCCGGACTGTTTCTCTTCCGCAGGAGCACGCCTACTACGGCTCCTTTGGCTACCACGTCACCAACTTCTTCGGTGTGTCCTCCCGCTGCGGCACCCCCGACGAGCTGAAGGCCATGATTGACGAGGCCCACCGGTGAGGAATGAATACTGGTTAGGGATGCTGCATGCTACACACGTGTGTGATTGTGCGGCACCCCCGACGAGCTGAAGGCCATGGTTGATGAGGCGCACCGGTGAGCAAAACCAAGCTACAGCTGGGGTGTCTGGAAATTTTGGATGTTGTCAATTGGAAGGGCAGCCCCGATGAGCTGAAGGCCATGGTTGACGAGGCGCACCGGTGAGCAAAACCAAGCTACAGCTGGGGTGTCATTGATGACGCGCACCGGTGAGGGGTGGAACTTGCACCGCGCTGTAATGGGTTTGGGCTACTTGAGGTGGACATCATGCATTACATCATGCATGCACACCTGGCCACTGGCGATTTGACTGTGCCTACTGGTTGCGCATCGGTCCTACGTTGCTTTATTCCCTCCCCCATGCAGCCTGGGCCTGGTGGTGCTGATGGACATTGTGCACTCCCACGCCTCAAAAAACACAATGGACGGCATCAACATGTTCGACGGTGAGCGCTGGCGGCCGGTTGCTGGTTGATGACAGGTTAGGGTTGCATATCGAGGCTGCTGCAGCCCTGTGTCATGGGGCAGGCAGCTGAGGTTTGATCACCAAGGCACTTCCTGGCAAGGAAGGCTGTGTTCCCGCCTGATGGTGAATGTTCCCTTCCCTTTGTGCAGGCACGGACGCCATGTACTTCCACGGCGGCGGCCGCGGCTACCACTGGATGTGGGACTCGCGCTGCTTCAACTACGGTGCGCTTTGTAACAGAGTCAATTTGCTGAGGGTGGTGTGCAGCATTGGACGTGGGATTCGCGCTGGTTCAACTACGGTGCGTCTACAGCAGTAGTTGCGCGCCCAGCTAGCTGCGTTTGGCAGGCAGCTTGCTGGCCCTGTATTGTGCGCCCGACAGGAAGCGCGCATGCTGTCACAAGGCTCTCAAACATTAGCGCCTTCAACTTGCCGTTGCAGGCAATTGGGAGACGCTGCGCTTCCTGCTCTCCAACGCGCGCTGGTGGATGGACGAGTACAAGTGAGGGGCTGCTTTTGCACCAGTCGCAGTTCGCTCCCTTGGCTTGATTGCAATGTCTAGCAAGGAGCAGCAGCCAGCGCTAGAATGCACTGGCTCCATGCTGCGAAGCAGCTGCAGCCAGCGTGTATGCATGCAAGGGTCCTGTGCACACCACCACCTGCTCGACTCACCCCGCCGCCTTGGCATGCACCTGTCACCCCAGGTTTGACGGCTATTGACAGCATGAAGTCGATGTGGCCTGTGCACACTTTCCTGCTGATTTATCTTGCTGCTTTGCCTGTTCACCTCAAAACACAGGTTTGACGGCTACCGCTTTGACGGCGTGACGTCCATGATGTACCACCACCACGGCCTGCAGACCACCTTCACCGGTGAGCAATTCTGGACTCCTGCTGGTCGTTGACCTGTCAAATCAATCTTGCGTGTGGGTGGCAAGGCAGTGTTGGTGCCGCTGGCGCGGTCCTTTGTCACCATGTGCATTGCAAGTGCGCATCGATACATGGCCAGTCAGCAGATCCCAACACCTACACCAACCCCTGCGCGCCCCCTTGATCTATCATGAACCCCAGGCAACTACGACGAGTACTTTGGCATGGCCACCGATGTGGAGGCCGTGGTGTACCTCATGCTGGTCAACCGTGAGTGGGATGGGAGCAAATCCAGGAGTTTGCAGCTGTGGGTGGGCAGACAACCAGGTCACCGCGCTCCGATTGAGCTTAACAACGAGCAGAAGCTGAAGCTTACACTAAAAAATTCCTGGCCGCCCTATCAATCCAGCTGTCATTCCTGCACATGCCCTCTTGCAGAGACGCTGCACGACCTGTGCCCCACCGCCATCACCGCCTGCTGCCCGCTGTCCACCCTGCCTAATCTAGTTCTGCTGCATCATTGCTGCCGCAGAGACGCTGCACGACCTGTTCCCCACCGCCATCACCATCGGCGAGGATGTGAGCGGCATGCCCACCTTCTGCCGGTGAGGGCCACGTGCACTAAAGTGCACAGCTTCCCAGCAGCTGTTTCGCTGCTTGCATGCTCAGCTGCTCTCGTGCTGCGTATGTGCTGGGTACTGCAAGGGGCCCGGCATGCCCACCTTCTGCCGGTGAGGGCCTTTTCGCACAGCTTCTGGGCAGCTGTTTCGCTGCTTGCCTGCTCAGCTGCTCTCGTGCTGCGTATGTGCTGGGTATTGGAAGGGACCCGGCATGCCCACCTTCTGCCGGTTAGAGGCACTTTGCAAGGTTTCTCGGCAGCTGTGTTGACTGTGCTATGGGCAGGTGTCTCGTGCTTGCATGCTTGGCCGCTCTTGTGCCGCTTGCATGCCTGGGACCTGCACATCTGCACTCCAGATCACATTGACGTGCCTCCGATTTCGGCCACCAACCACTTCAGCATGCCGTTGCCGCCTACCCGCCCGCAGGCCGTGGCAGGAGGGCGGCGTGGGCTTCGACTACCGCCTCAACATGGCCATCGCCGACAAGTGGATCGAGGTGCGCGCTGCGGCTGCCCCGTGCTGCCGCTGCTCTGGTTGTGTCCGCTGCCGACAAGTGGGGTGAGGTGGGAAGTAGAAGCACTGCATGAAGGTCGTTGCACGGCAATTTAGCCTGCCCCATACCTCCTTATTTCCTTACAGGTGCTGAGCGAGCAGGACGACTGGAGCTGGAACATGGGCAACATCGTGCACACCATGACCAACCGGCGCTACGCCGAGGCGTGCGTGGTGAGCTGGAAGATTTTGGCATCTGATGCTTGCTCATGCCATTTGATTGGCTTAACGCAGTAGCTGGCGGCGGTGTCTTGAGGCGTGCGTGGTGAGCTGGCGGCGCTGACCTGGCACGGCGGCTCGCATACCTGGCTTGGTTTATCAGGGGAACTAGGCGGACTGCTGTGTGGTGCGGCCTGGTCCTGGGTTGACCAGGCAAGCATTGTGGTTGGCTGGCCGGCCATCACTGCTGCCGCTGCTGCTGCGCCCATCTGTCCTTCTGGCCGAAACCCACCCCTCACACCTGCCAAGCCTGCCAAATTACTGTCCACCGCAGGGCTACGCGGAGAGCCACGACCAGGCGCTCGTGGGCGACAAGACCATCGCCTTCTGGCTGATGGACAAGGAGATGTACGACTTCATGGGCGTGCACGGGTGAGCTTCGGCTGTTGCCCTCACTTTTCCATGTGTTACTGATGAGGATGCCTGAGGCTACACGCCTGCCATCAATCGGCGCTGGCCGGCGATGAACCACCGTCTGGAGCATGATTGGGCATTGGGCATGCACATTACCCCGCAGGATCGGCCCCTCCTCCCCCATCCACCGCGGCACCCTTGCAATCTATCGATAAGCTAACAGAGACGTGTACTTGCAACGGCATTTGTACTTGCAGGATCGGCCCCTCCTCCCCCATCATCGACCGCGGCATCGCGCTGCACAAGATGATCCGCCTCATCACCATGGTGCTGGGAGGTGAGCTAGCGCATTCATACGGTTTGATATGGTGGTTCCAGCTCAAGGCAGCCGGTGGGCCAGCACGGGTTGTTCTGCTGGCTTTGAGGGTGCCGGCTCCGACCTCCGGCTGCGCACCTGTGCACACCTGACCCAACCCTTGTCATGGTACTAGCACCTGTGCCCAACCTGTGCCGCACATCCTTTCTTGCCCCGCCCCCTCTCAACTCGTGCAGGCGAGTCGTATCTCAACTTCATGGGCAACGAGTTTGGCCACCCCGAGTGGATCGACTTCCCCCGCGACGACACCTAGTGAGCGTTGTGCACAGTGTCGCCAAGGTGTTGGTTGGAGCCGTGTGATGCTGCCACTGCCACAAGGAGCTTTCAGCGCACACTGTCTCACTCCCAACCCGCCCACGCTCTACTTGTTTGCAGCGACACCTCCACTGGCGCCTTTGTGCTTGTTCACCTGCCACTCGCTGCTTTCAGCTCACTGTGCTGTCACTCCGACCCACCCCTTCAACTCTATTTGCAGCGACACCTCCACCGGCGCCTTTGTGCCCGGCAACGGCGGCTCCCTGGAGAAGTGCCGGCGGCGGTGGGACCTGGCGGATGCGGGTGGGTCATGCTGTGGTCATGCTGTGGGCATGCTGTGTGCACTGTGCATGCTGTGGTCACGCTGCGTTGGGCATGCCGCGCGTGCCGTGGTTGCTGGGGAGGGCCCGTGGCGGTGAGATGTGGCAGTCGCACGGTCCACCACACAGTTGCGAAAACGTCGCGGCAATGTCAGTCTGCTGGTCTGGTGGTGCGGTCGGCCTGCCGACATTTTGCTGCCCCTGAATCCATTCTTGTAGAGACTTCCTCAAGTACAAATACATGAACGTGTTTGTTATAACAAGAGATGTCTGGATGAAATTTAACTGCTTCCACACCTGATCTATCAATCTGCAGACTTCCTCAAGTACAAGTACATGAACGTGTTTGACCGCGCCATGCAGCACCTGGACAAGGTGCGTTGACATGCATGGGTGGGACGGGCGGGTCCATTTGCATGGGTGGGACGGGCGGGTAACCTGGATGGGTGGAGGGGCGGGGCGGCGTGCATGTGTTTCCGTGCATCGTCGTCAGCCGGTTGCCCCAGCCGCAGCATCTCTCCACCTCCTTTACCCTTCACCTGCCTTCCCTCCTCACACCCCACCCTGCCCCGCCCGCCGCTCCCCCCGCCCCGCCGCAGGCCTTTGGCTTTGTGTCCGCGCCGCACCAGTGGGTCAGCCGCAAGGACGAGGGCGACAAGGTCATCGTGGTGGAGCGGGGTGAGCTGATTTGTTGTTTTTCTTAGTAATTCCTTCTGGAGGGGCGCGGTTGGTCGCGCAGGCGCCAACGCAACACAAGGTGGAGCTGTTCCTGTGCTGTGCATCCATGTAGCCGTGCAGCCAGCCCGCTTGTGCCGCTTGCCTGCCCGCTCCTTGCCACCAACTTGCATCCAACTGCCCACCTGCCTTTGTAACCTCCTGCCCTCTCCTCCCCCGACAATTTCAGGCGACCTCGTGTTTGTGTTCAACTTCCACCCCACCAACTCGTACACCGACTACCGCGTGGGCTGCTACAAGGGCGGCGCCTACAAGGTGAGCAGCTGCGGCAAGATTTGCACAGGCTGGCCGGGGGAGCCTCATGCACGAGGGTGTGGCTCAGCTGCATGTCCCGCCTGTGAGCAGCGCTGCTGTGCTCCCCTCTGACATGCACCTGCGTACTGCCTTGAGCGCTGGTGGTGCTGCCCTCGGATGAGGAGGTGTCGCCTACCACCCGCAGCCGGTGTTGCGTGCGCCTCAACCTGCTTTGCCTGCCTTGCCATTTTGAGCGCAGGTGGTGCTGTCCTCGGATGAATTTGCTGCTGCTGTGCGGCCTCAAAACCTGCTGCCTTTCTACACCTGCTCCTGTGCTTCACATGCCTACGATCGCAGGTGGTGCTGTCCTCGGATGAGGAGGTGTTCGGTGGCTGGAAGAACGTGACCAAGGTGGGCATGTGTTGGCAAGCCTGGGGTTGCTTGAGCAACCATGCTGCGTCTGTGTGGCATCCATCAAATCAGCTTGTTTGTGCAGTTGAGTCAGCAGCGGAGCAGAAGTAGCGTAGGCCCACTGGGCAAGGCACGCGGCTGCTTCACCCCACTCCGACCGCCTCAGCTCTGGTCGCTGAAAGGGCGCCTGCCCTACCTTCCCCCTGTTGCCTCCCGCAGGACTCGAATGTCGAGTTCCACGCCAACCAGGGCGACTTTGACAACCGCCCCAACTCGCTGCTGGTGCGCTCCATCGTCTGATTGCTGGCTTTCGGCCCAGTGGGTCATGGCCTTGCTTGCATGCATGCATACTACGGCGCTCAAGTGCTCCATGCTGGTGGCATCGTGCGTCAGCTCATGCAGCAGCGTGCCTGCTCATGCGCTGTGCTGCCCTGGTATGCCCCTGCGCAAACCCCACTTCACAAGCGGCCGCCCTTCACTCACCCTCTGCTACGCCCCGCCTCTCCATCTCCCTGTCCTGCAGGTGTACGCGCCCTCTCGCACCGTGGTGGTGTACGCCCCCGCCGAGTACTGCGACTCCCAGGCAAGCCCTGCTTTCTGCTCTCTCAATATCTCTGGGCTTTGTCGCGTTTGGCCGCCATGTCTGTGTGGCAATGCCTGTGTGCTGCGCCTGCCTGCCTGCCTGCCCCTGCCTCACCCGGCCCACATGATTTGGGCCCTCTCGGTCCTGCAGACCTTTCGGTCGTGCCCGGGAAGCCAGCGCGCCCGCCCCCACCTCCTCACCCTTGCGTGCCTGTTCTGCCCTGCCACTGCGATTGCAGGCGGATAGCAAGGAGAGCGGTATCCCCGGCCTGGGTGTCAAGGACCTGGGCCCATACTACGCTTACTAAGCGGCGGCCCCTCCCTGCCCGCGTCCCCTCCCTGCCCGCGGCGCTCTGTGTCGAGGCCCTGCCACACACACCCAGCGCTCTCAAGCGCGCAGCCCCCTCCCCGCTGCCGCCGTCCGCCCCTGCAGGCTGATTCCCACCCGTGGGGAGTGCCCGGCCTGGGTGTGAAGGACGTGGGTCCTTACTACTCGTACTGAGCAGCCCGCTGAGCACGCTGCGCTGAGCTGGCGCGCTGCGCCCGGGTTGCGCCGCCAGCCCACGCTGTACCCTCCCGCCGCACCTTGCTGTGTGGCCCCCTGTCCATTGCTCCCACCCCCCTTCCCGTGTGCCCCAAGTCTGTCCGTCCCCCTGCGTCTGTGCGTCTTGTATGCTTGAAAGCAGCCGGCGGCAAAGCCCTGCGGCGCCACCCAGCCCCTGGTCCCTGGCGCACTGTACCCCCCTGTGCAGCTGCTTGCCTTCAACATATGAAAACCCTCTGCCGCGCGGCTCCGCTCCCCGCCCCTCTCTCTTGCTACTGCCTGCTTTTCTTTCGCCGGCGGGCGCCCGCCCTCTGATCGCGCGCCGCCCGCCCCACCGCCCCCATTCGTCCACCCACAGCTCACCCAACTTCGATCCCATCCGTTGAATGCTTTGGGCCCGAGGGCCGCCCATGTGCCGTGCCAAGCGCTTTCATTGCTTCCCACACCGCACCACTTTCATTGCCGCCCGCCGCTCCACATGGCCGGCGGCCGGCAGTTGACCATTCTTCCTCCCACCTCAACACTGCTGCGCGCCCCTCCCGCCTTTTTTGGAGCTGTGTAGTAAAAGCCGCTGCTGAACGTACAGCTTGAGGATTGCAGAGGGGTTGCACATGCCCAGCAAGGTGGTAGTGGCCGCGGTTGATGGTACTGGAAGAAGGCATGCTCTTGCACAGCCCTGACTGCAGCCCGTTTTGACGCTTGCCAGTCGCTGATCGGATCTCAGGTCGAGATTCACGCTTAACTGGCGGCAAGGAAGGCTAGTTTCCTGGATTGAGGGGTCGCCCCGGCATGCGCACGGCCGCGCTGCAGCCCCGCCGCCTCCTACAGACGCACCAGGGACTGCAAAGGTGCGGGATCGCTCGCCTGATCGCTTACTGCCAGCGCACCGGGCTTCATCCGCCCCCCGCCGCCGCTGCCGCCGCCTCTGGCAGCAAGGCAATCTCGACCACGCCTTGCATGGCACTGCCTGTATGTCTGTCACCGGCAAAGCAAATTGAGGTGCTGAACCGTCTTCACCTGCTCCCTCACCTTGCGCCACCGCAGACGCATCCTGCACACCGGCCGTGCCTGCCTGCGTGCCATGGCGGCCCCTCGTGACACCGCCGGCTGCCCCTTCCTGGCTGGGGTGCTGGGCAGCATGCCCACCAATCCAATGGATGCTCCTGCGCCTGCGCGACCTTGGACCCCGCCGCCCATGTCTGATGCTTCCAGCGTGAGCAGCGTTTTGAACAGGGCACTGCCCTGCTGGCTGCTGATGTGTGGTCATCACCCGCCTCGATTGATTGCTGCCGCTGCCGGCAAGACGGGATGGCATGCACATTGCCCTCCAACTCCTGCTGCGTCCTGCTGATCTCCGCCCTCCTGCACCCCTGCAGTGCACCGCCGAGGAGTATGAGGCCATTGCTCGGGAGCTGGTGCAAGTGGCTCAGCAGACTGAGGGCCTTCCCAAGCTGTTCAGGCTGGGTTTCCACACCAGCGGCCACTGGAGCGCACAGGGGCGCACCGGCGGCCCCAACGGCGGCTGGCACAGGTGCGGACAACCGAGGCGGGTCTGCTGGCATGCTGCACTCGTCGCTGCTGCTGCTGCTGCTGCTGCTGCAGATATTCAGCATGTTGCAACCTGCTGCATCATCCCTTGTTGTGCACCCTACCTGCCGCCAGGTTCCCAGTTGATTACGAGTCGCCCAAGAACGCCGGGCTCAAACCCACCATCCTGGCGCTGACGCAGCTGAAGGAGCGGCACCCACGCATCACGTGGGCCGACCTGGCCACCTTTGGTGCAGCAGTGGCGGTGGAGGCGGGTGGCGGTGAGCTGGGCGTGCTGGTGTGTGTGTGTGTGTATGTGTGTCGGCTGCACAGCGTTCTTCGCGGTGCAGCACTTTGCTGTCGCATGCTTGCACCCTTCACCCTCATCGCTACACCCTGCCCTGCCTGCTTCTTCGCCCTCTCTTTAGGCCCGCCCATTGCCTGGTATCCTGGCCGCCGGGACGCGCTGGGGCCGGGCCCCTCCCACCCGCCCTTCTCTCAGCGCCTGGCTCCGGGTGACTACTCTCCCTCTGGAGTCATGGACTTTTACACCAACATGGGCATGAGCGTGAGGGAGGCGGTGGTGCTGAACGCGGGCGGGCACAGCATGGGAGGCGCCGACAAGGATGGCAGCGGCTGGGACGGTGAGCCGCCTGCTTGTGGATGGCGGGGTGGGGGACAAGTGGTCCTGAGCCTTGTGCCTTGCACCTGCCTC
>VFQQ010005727.1_pt1 | contig 10159 bp, 10 predicted proteins | sample 3512341 | NCBI WGS metagenome assembly VFQQ01 (sample SAMN10412373, study PRJNA504923) | tailings metagenome | isolation source: Relicate 2 Philex TSF1 revegetated site | place: Philippines: Tuba, Benguet | collected 2017-08-29
CCATCGGCTCCTTCTCGTCACTGCGACACATCGGAACCTCGTCCGCCCACTCATACTCTCCTGTTTCCTATCACACAGGCCTGGGAGGGCGGAGAGACCCTGGTAAGCAGAGTTTGGTGACATCGGTCGCAGGATTGGCCAGCGGCACAGATGGCCTTGTCATTGTTCGTGGGCGTCACGCCTGCCCGCTGTTTGCGCCCTGATGTAGAGTTTTTGAGCCATCAGTGCTCCAGCTAGGAGGACACGGGGGCAGGGACAGCAGCTGGCGCAGGTAAGCGCGATTCTATGGACCCACCCGCATCCCCGTGTCTACAGGCCGCGTACGAAGGCGCGGGGTGGCGCGTACGTGTGCGCAGATCGACTTAAAGCCCATCAGTGTGCGTCTAAGCTATGACTGGCTATGGGGAGGCGACAGAGCGCAGGGCGATGCCGGTATGTGGAAGATATGTACGCGCGCACACGCACACAGACACACACAAACATACGTACTATGCCTGCAGTATAAGGCATGTCAACGCCCTATAGTGCAGCAGCATACAAATACCGGTACAGTGCGGCATCATGCAGATACCAATCACTCGCATAGTACCCGTATCCCATGTGACACAGCGACACACCCGCATGTCTGTTCTTTTCCGTCACGGTGAAATGCAGGCCCGCGCTACCAAGCCAGCGCAGTCCGTGCAGGAGGTCATGAGCAAGCTCAAGCTCAAACACGCACCACACAAGGACTTGGAAGGGGGCTACGTCTTTCTCGAGCTCGAACCGCTACGATTATCACTGGCTGATAAGCACCCACATATCACCAGCCTGCAGTCCTACAAAAGCTTCGGTATGACTATGCAGCAGCTATACAGCGGGGCGCTGTGGGAGAGCCATGGTAGCCGGCTTGGTGTGTACTTTGAACCTGGTATGCTGAACATGTACACCGGGGTCCTACTGACGACACCGGGGGCTACCGTACCCAACCCACATGTGAGTGACCATGCGCACACTATGGACGAGCATGCATGCATGGGCGGCACGCATGTATGGGGAATAGCAGTGCACGAGCCAAGCAATGCGTGGAGCATGAATGGGCAGGCGGGATGAAATACTCACACGCGCGCGCGCGCGCACACACACACACACACAGTTGCAGGCGAGGGCATGTGCCATGCAATGCATAGCTATGCCTTGCCACGCGCCAGGGCGGCGACATGCCAGGAGGTGGCGACCTTAGCATCTGTGACTAAGTGTGTGCATGTGTGTGTATATGTGTGTGTGTGGGTGTGTGTGCAGCGCCCGCCGCGATGTCAAGACAGAGGGTCTCGCTAAAAAAGCCCGCATCGCCCAGCAACAACACGACGCTCCCATTCTCCTCCAATGTCTGTGCCTGTGTCTATGCCCTGACGGCAACCCAGCCACAGCAGCACAGGTGCTGGCTGAACTGCAGACATTGCCGATAGCAGACGACTGGGCAACGCGTGGGTGCCACATCCCTGCAGATTGCAGCCACTGCAGCCGGCGCCTGGTGTACCATGGGTTCGGCCGGCTGCCGCCGCCGTGGCTGTCGGCAAACACACCGTGCGCGGCGTCGATGGCTGGTAGCGGGGCTGCGCCGCGGAAGCGGCAGCGAGCTGAAGCCGGCGCGGCTGTGGCTGCAGCGGCCGGGGCTGCGGCTGCAGCCGCCGCGGCGGGCAGTGTCGACGGGCCAGCCGGGAAGCAGCAGGGCCGCGGCAAAGCAGCCGCAGCTGCAGCGGGCAGCAGCAAGCAGGCAGCTTCCCCGGCGCGTAAGCGCCGCGGCGCGCAGGCGGCGGCGGCGACCGCGCCGGCAGCCGGCGGCAGCAGCGCCGACGCCGCAGCCGCCGACGACGACGACGATTGCGAGGTGGCCGAACTGTATTGCATGATCTGCGCTAAAGACCAGCCAGACACCACAAACGTATCGCTGCTGTCACAGCTGCAGCTGCGGGACTTGTCAGAGTTCTTCTACGCGCACACACAGGTCTTCCCTGCTACCCCGCAGCCCTACACACAGGTCTTCCACGCGGCGCACACACAGAGCCCCAGTGCAGCACCCCAGCCCTACACACTAGTACCCACCACGGCCCCTACAGACTCGCCCCATGCAGCCTTTACAGCCACCCCTACCCCAGCGCCCATCCAGATCCCCACTATCCCACACCCGCACACACAAGTCCGCACTAAAGCCAGCACACAGATACCCACAGCAGCCCACACACAGCCCCCCACGCGGCTACCTACACCAGCTCCCACACAAGCCCCCGCTACAACCCCACAGGCCCTCACTGCAGGCCCCGCAGAAACCCCCACCGCACTCCCACACCCGCACACACAAGGCCCCACTGCAATCCTCCCAGACTACCACCTACTTGCCCAGCTCGAGGCCACAGAGCCCACGTGTGGCCCTGTCCCAGGCAAGCAGGTCACACACCTCACCCTCGCAGACGTCAAGGCCATCGCTGCAGCACTCGGTCACTGTCTCACGGCCGTGGACGGAGCACTCAGCGGGGACGCGACTCAATACAAAAGCACCAACATCCGCACAGCGGACCTGCCAGGAAGCTGCCCTGTGAAAGGGTTGCTCGACCAAGTGCAGGCAGGGCTAGAGAAGCTGTACGTTGGCGAGTCTACGCTGACCAGCAGGCGGTCGCTTACAGTGGGTAGCAAAGGGACGGGTACGGGTGTTCACTTTGACCTCGCAGATGCGTGCAACCACGCGTATGGGGTCATCATGCGGGGGACGCGGGGCCCGGTGGGTGCACTCGCCATATGGGTGTTTGTCCGTCCCCGCGCCCTTTTCATGTTCCACACAGGCCTATTGACACTCTATCCTGACATAGTAGGGCCCAAGGGCCTCGCAACAGACAGCCCCATCAACCTAACCCTCCAACAAATCTCAGATCTCAACAAGTGGCTGAGTCGTGAGGACGTCCTAGGCCCGTGTGTGACACTGGCCGGTGAAAAGTCCGACTGGCTGCTTGTCCTGCGCCAGGAGGCCGGGCACAGGGTGACGGTGCCCGTGGGGTGGGCGCACATGGTGATCAACCAGCAGCCCTGCCTGAAGGTTGCATGGGATGACTACCGGTTTGTTCGTTCGCCGTTGTATCTGGCGGTAGCGAATAGGGTGCTGCCTATGAGGGGGTACGCGAAGGGTAAGGACAATGATTACATAAGGGCGGAGTTGGAGACGTGGGAACGCATCAAGGGGCTGGGGGTGCAGCCTGTGCCGCGTGTGATGGTGGCGGGCGGGTATAGGAGACGCAAGAAGCATAAGGTGAGCGTGCATCATTGGGTGGCCTGCACCATTGGGTGGCCTGCACTCTCGCTGCGCATGGAAGGCTTGCATAGGACAAATACAACGCAGTCTGAACGATCTGAACGGTCTGAACTTATGTATATTCGTGCGTGTGTGTGTGCGTGTGTGTGCGTGTGTGTGTGTGTGTGTATGTGTGTGTGTGTGTCCACAGGCTCAGCTTCCAGCCCCTGTTGAGGCGACTGTGACGAAGCAGCCAGTCAACACAGTCACTGAGCTCACTCATAAGGCGGGACCATCATCACGCAAGAAGTCAAAGGTAAGTGTGGTCTTGCGTAACATGCAGTGCATGAGTGACTCTGCATGGTCACCGTGCGTGGAATGACAGGGATGCATGAGGATGGCAACAATACGCATGTGTATGTGTGTGTGTGTGTGTGTGTGTGTGTGTGTGTGTGTCACAGGAGACAGTAGAGGCCGCACAGACAGCCACCGTCGACACAGCCACTGCGCTTACCGTCAAGACAGTGCCAGCAACCCGCAAGAGGTCTAAGGTAAGCGCCCATGGTTGTGTCCAGTGCATTACATCATTGCATAGCCTGCACAATGCACATGGTGATCTTCAGATCTTGCGTAGCATCGGGGGCTTATCGTGCACCGAGTTCAAGGGATGCATGGGGATAGAAACAATACGCATGGTGAGCTATCCAGTGTGTGTGTGTGTGTGTGTGTCTGTGTGTGTGTGTGTCACAGGCCACAGTGGAGGCCACAAAGACAGTCGCAGTTAACGCAGCCACTAACAGTTAACGCAACCTCACACGCACTCATTATCAGCCCACTGGTGTCATTATAGACTCAGCACTCTTAGCTGGACTCTTAGTTGTTGAAGAGGGGGTTCTTAGGGGTAGAGTCCTTTTGCTCAGGGCCTTTTGACTCAGGGCTGTCAGCATCAGACTTCAGAATCAGCGCAGTCTTAGCCTCTTTGACAGCGTGTCAGACGAGACTGCACGCAAAAAAGGGGGCCGACTCGTACGTACTTCGCACTCATGCCCTGGCTTGACGCCTTAGGTGCATGCCTTAGGATAGGTGTACGTGACAGCTCTTCGACTGCGTGGCTCCGAGCTTAAAGGTTCATTCGACATTTGCTGTGGGTTGGCGTTTGATGAACGCGCTCAGTAGGGCAGGCCTGTCTGATGCCTCAGTTAAAGAGCGGTGTAGAATACGTGTAGGTCTGTCTGTGGTTGCGTAGCCTGCTTGCTTTCGCCTGCCTGGCTCGGCCTGGCTAGCTTCGCAGTGCGTTTCAGTGCTGTGTAAGCTGACATTGTCTGCCGAGACACGTCTGCGGAGCCCAACACCCAGCAATTCCCCACTACAGCTTCTCCCTCGCTACAGCCTCGCTACAGCCAGAAACCTATGAACAGATATGGACAGGTGTCGGAACTAGCATACAAGATAAAGTACCCTACACCCCGCATGCTTGCGTTTAAAACACCCTTAGCAGCGTTGCTCTACACTATGCTACACGTGCACATGAACAGCTAGCGAGCTTGCATGCAGCTTATCAGCATTGAAAACGTTGTCAGCACAAAATAGCGCTATCCATGCAAGTGTCATGCTAATGTCAGTACCAGCTGACCCGCCTTGCAGGGTCATCGCTTGCGTCGCACCCAGAGTCACCCTTGCCCCTGCAAATCCCATGCTAATGCCACCATAGCGTCACACTAGCGGCACCGTTGCGTCACACACATGATGACACTTGCGCTAGCGTCTCAATGTCGCCGCGGCACACCCATAGGTCGCGTTGCGCCCCCTGCCCCTTGTCTCCCGTGCTGCGCCCCCCACTGCTGTCCCCCCTGCTGTTGTCTGCCCTTGCCTATGTCCAGACTTGCATCCCCTGCCTCCTCCTCTATAGCCGCGTCAATGGCGTCTGTGAAATCTCCTTCCTGGTCGAGGTTGAAGTTGTACTTGGCTGTGTGTGACACACACACACACACACACACACACACACACACACGTACACACACACACACACACGATTTTGTAAGAGCCCTGAGGTTGCAATGGTACTTGCAATGGTACGTGCAGTTTAGGGTGACCGCGTGCAACTGACGCATGGCGGGGTTGTAAAGGCCTCGCAAATGTGGCGAAGGCAACGACAGCCCAACCAAATGCCAGTTGTACGCGGCCACGTGCTTGCGTGCCAGCATGCAGCCATGTACACAGTGCTGTGTCTACCCGTGTGCGCCTGTGTGTGTGTGTGTGTGTGTGTGTGTGTCGCTCACATGGCCCAGGTGTCTGCGCTTCATGCAGGATGCGTTTAATCTCCTCCTCACTCTGTACACCAGAGTAGTCTGCATTACTAAGGAAGTTCTGATTCATGGCCAGTGCATCCTACACACACACACACACATTGTCAGCCACGCCACACAACCCATGCAAGCAAGATCCGCGCGCTTTACGCGCTCACGCGTCATGGGTATACGCGCGTAAATCTGCTGCATGGTCCCCGCGCGTGTGTGTGTGTGTGTGTGTGTGTGTCATCGCTCACCGGTGGCAGGTTCTGCAGGAACCAGGGGTGATGTGAGATTTGCTGCATGGTGGCTCGCCTCGCTGGGTCAGGGTTCAACAGTCTTGTGAGCAGGTCTCTGCACTCTGGTGTGATGGCAACGTCTGCTGGCATGCACCACTGCATTGTGAGGATGCGGTTGATCATGGCTTGTATGCGCTCTTGAGGGGCCACGTTGGTCTGCAGGAGGTGTGACACACACACACACACACAATCAGCGTTCACTCCTCGCAAGCCCATGGCCCTGGCAGCACGCACGCGAAGTGAAGGGCTGGTCTGATGCCAAGATGCCAACCAGTGACACACACACACACACACACACACACGCACACACACGTACCTGTGATGTGGGGCTGTCGAAGGGGTAGAAGCCAAACAGCATGACGTACAACATGACCCCACAGCTCCATATGTCCGCCAACTTGCCGTCATAACTGCCATTGGACCGGAGTACCTCTGGGCTCATGTAAGCGAGAGTGCCCACCTGCGCAGGACAAACATAGGCACACACATATCGTGAAGATGTGTGTGTGTGTGTGCGCGCGCGCGCGCAGGGCTGTACTCCGTTCCTCACCATAGCCGCTGCGTGTCTGTCTGCTTGCATGTCTTGCAAGTGTGTGTGTGTGTGTGTATGTGTGTGTGTGTGTCAGCCTCACCTTGCTCTTGGGTGCTGACATGAAGTGTGCCTTTGAGTAGCCAAAGTCGCAGACCTTGAGAAGCGGGAGGGGGAGACCCTGTTATGTGTGGCACACACACACACACACAAGCATAATGTTGCTGGCTGCGCTGTGTTCCCAGACCCAAGGTCAAAATCCTTGGCAGTGCGTGCGCGCGCGCGTGCGCGCGTGCGCATGTGTTGTGTGTGCATGTGTGTGTGTGTGTCGCACACTCACATCAACCATCTGCAGCAGTGTGTTCTCGAGCTTGATGTCCCTGTTAACCACACCCTTGCGGTGACAGTAGTCAAGGCCAATGACAAGCTGCTGAAAGAACCACCTAGCTGCGGGCTCCTTGAGGCGGATAGCACTCTGTACATACGAGAAGAGGTTTCCTCCTGCAGTGAGACACACACAGTGTACACGCCTCTTGCTCGCTGGCCTGCACAATGGCAAACCCCAGGCCCTGTGGCTGACTGCCGCTGCTTCAGCTAGCTGTGGCTGTAACAGCCGTCTTGCCACGCTCTGGGGCTGAAAAGCTGTGGCTGTAGGAAGAGGTCGGCTGCAGCAAGCGCGTGGTGATCGCGCACTGATGCCCTCACGCCTGCCCTGCGTGCGTCCACCCAACTGGCTGCTTGTGCCTGCGTATAGCTGTGTGGCATGTGTGCGCACCTGATGCGTACTCCATCGCAATGCCCAAGTACTCAGGGGTAAGGAACACCTCTTTGAACTCGATCACGTGAGGATGCCGCAATGTACGATGGTTCAGCACCTCGCCCTCCACGTACTTGTTGACTCTGTCTCCACGCTCGATGAACTGCAAGGGCAGGCGCAGCACGCCACACCGGAGCGTGTCTGCAGAGGCTGTGGACGCCTGTCGGACCTGCGCTGCGCTGGTGCGCAGGTGTGTTTTGCTGGCGTGAAGCTGCGCGGAGGCTGGGACGTACCCAGCTCCTGTGTGCTGTAGAGGCTATGCCGCACCTTGATGGCAACGTGCTCGCCTGTCTGTTTGTTGCGGCAAAGCTGGACGAACCCGAAGGCGCCAGAATTCAGGTCCTGCACTTTCTCATATTTGGCGTTCCCCTGCAAGGGGTTCGCCACTTGCTGCTGCGGCATTGGGTGTGGCGATGGAAGCTTGGACTGTCCTGCAAAGGGGGGCGGCATAGGGCACTGCTGCCACTCAGGAGCTGCGTGCGCCCGCCTGGGCGAATGAGGCATGGGGCCTTGGGTGTAGTGTGCTGGGCTTGTCTTTCGCTGATGCGTCTGTAGCTGGCTGCACGATGGTGTTCTAGTGCTAAACAGCAAGCAGGGCAGCTGAGAAAAGAGAGCCTGGCAGCTCCATCCCAGTGCGGAAACTAGGGCGAAGCCCCGCCAGCACCCTCAGTGCGCCGCACCTTTCGCGAGCCCTGGCCCGTCACTTGATGGTCTCTGACTCTAGACTACTCAAACGAGCTATTGTGGGGCAGAGCAGGGCTCCTAAGGCTGCTTTCCAGGTTGTGCACGTGAGTGACATGGGGGAGTGAGATGGGATACCCGTTCAAGTTGTGACACGCTCGATCTGTAGCCCTGACGCGCGCTCGGCAGTCAGAGGCACACAGGTGCAAGGATGAGACGCACCGGCTGGCAGTGTCTGCAGCTTGTGCTGCTCTGTGCAGCACTGCAGGTAGCCCTCGCGCAAGAGGAAGAGCCTCTGCTCTCTAACGAGCGCGTCGTCTTCCAGCTGGAGAACGGGGACTTTGTAGGTTGGCCTGCAGCAGGCGCGCAGCAAAACAGAGGCTCCGCAGTACAGGGCAAGGGCGCATCAGCCTTTGCGCGCGCTGTGAATTCGCAGGAATTCGCGTTCCTACCTGAGGTGGCACCAGTCACTGCAAAGCATATTTTCACTCTAGTGCAGCTAGGGCTCTACACTACCAACCAGGTGCGTTGCTAAGGACGTGCTCCGGAGTCCGCGACAAAGCCAGGCCGCTCATCGTACTGTCACGTACGTCGCAAGCGCACGGTCTATGCCCAGCTGAGCTGGCTCATTGGCAGCTGGCATATCTATAGACCATGCTCACCCCGCTGCGGTGGATCACATGCATCCGCATATCAGTGCCATGGCACTGCCGTGTGCGCGCAGATCTTCACGACGGACAGGTGTACATGTTTGTGTGTGTGTGTGCGTGTGTGTGTGTGTGTGTGTGTGTGTGTTCATGCAGATCTTCAGAGTAGACAAGGGCTTTGTGGCACAGACCTCTGATGTGTCATCAGGCAGACTGTTGCCACTCAACGACCTGCAGAAGGTGCGCTGTGTGTTGACACACACACACACACACACATACATACACACGCACGAACATTGGCACGCACGCATGACCTCAAGGCCGTGCTGCATGCATGGGGTGGATTTACAAGCAGCATATGTCTCCACCAAAGCAGTACGCATAGGTGACAGTGGAAGCACCATTACACGGAAGCGCCCTCACAGAGGCCCCGCTGCCGAGCCGTGCCACATGCATGCGAACTCGTCCCTTAGGCTATCAGTGTGTGTGCGTGTGTGCTCATGTGTGTGTGTATGTGTGTGTGTGTGTGTATGTTCCACATGATGGAGTTTTCGCGCTGATGCTGCGTAGGCTATCATGGCTTCACCCGTGTATGCATGTGTGTTTGTGTGTCACACAGGAGCATGCGTTCAAGACAGTCCCTCTAGAGGTCAAGAAGGGAGTCAAGCACCACGAGGGTGAGTGAACACGCACACACACACACACACATACGCACATAGGTGAGCGAGGACACACACACGTACACAGTTCAAATCCAATGCCATGACACCTGACAAGTGTACCTGCGATGTAACGGGGTCACGGGCTTTTCATTCCATGGCGCTCTCGCGGTGTATCGTTCTACTCTTTGCCTGGTAGAGATGATGGCGCAGCCTCCTTTGCTGCCCTGCTTTGCTGCCCATACAACCTCACGGCCTTCCCTGAAGCGCCCACCGCCCAAAGCTGGGCATGATTCACAAGCGGCGCCCATGGTTCCCTTGCTCAAACTCGCTCCAGCAAACGAGGCCCCCCGTGCGTGGCGTGTTTGTGCCCTCCCTTTGGCATGCCGCCCTTGTGGACACACACACACACACACACACGCACCTCTGCGCTCTCTCGGAGCAGCATACAGACAATGCCAGCTATACTGACGAGGCCCCCCGTGCGTGGCGTGTTTGTGCGGCACACGCAGGCCGCCTCTCCATGGCGCGGGGGGCCTCAGAAGACAGTGGCAGCAGTTCGATATTCATTTGCTACGGGGACGCACCACACCTTGACATGCAATACGGGATCTTTGGGCAGATCACACGGGGGATGAACGTGCTGCATAAGGCGAGTGACTCGGGTCTTGGCTCGTGATGCCTGCAGCCTTGCTTTGTCAGCGTCTTGCTCGCACAGACAGATATTCTCAGCATGCTACAGCACTCCCGCAGCCATGCCGGTGACTCAGCGTGCTGCAGTCTGCCGCCCTCCTTTCTACCCACCCACACACACAGACACGCGCGTGATTGCCTCCTCGCAGCTTGAAGAGCTTCCAACGCGGCGCGAAGGCATCTTCGTCATGCCCACCAAGCGCGTGACCATCTTGAATTCGTATTGGTACATACTACACAAACCGTACGCTACCCTCACCCTACCCGGCCAAGAAACCGCCGAC
>VFQQ010005728.1_pt1 | contig 10155 bp, 8 predicted proteins | sample 3512341 | NCBI WGS metagenome assembly VFQQ01 (sample SAMN10412373, study PRJNA504923) | tailings metagenome | isolation source: Relicate 2 Philex TSF1 revegetated site | place: Philippines: Tuba, Benguet | collected 2017-08-29
CAGCGATGCCGAGCGCGAGCGCTGGCACGAACACCGCGTGGCGCGGCTGCTGCACGGCGAGGGCGGCGTGATGACGATCGAGGCCTTCCAGGCGCGGCTGGACGAACTCGCCGAAGCCGCCATCGAGCGCGACGACGAACGTGCGCAGGCGCTGCTGGAAGCGCTGGCCGACCACGCCGAGCGCATGGCGCCCGACGCGGGCTGAGCCTGTCGCCGCCGTGACCGCCGCGCGCAGCGGCGCGCACTAGAGTGCCGGCGGCCGGTGGCAACACCGGCCACACGTTCTCAGGGCGGGGTGGAAGTCCCCACCGGCGGTATCTGCGGTTTGCGCCGCGGGAGCCCGCGAGCGCTCGTGGCGGCCCTTGTCACCACGAGGTCAGCAGACCCGGTGCGATGCCGGGGCCGACGGTCACAGTCCGGATGAAAGAGAGCGTGCAGCCGCATGCCGTGGCGCGCAGCCACGGCGTGGGGTTGCGTGCGCCCTGATTCAGGTCCTTCAGCAACACGAGGCACACCATGAATCAGCAACAACGATCCTTCCCCACCATCGCCACGGTGTCGGCCACCTGGCATGCCGATCTCGTCGGCCGCGCCCGCGAGGGTTTTGTCGCCGCGCTGCAGCGCCGCGGCTGGCCGCCGCAGGCGCTGCGGCACCACGCCGTGCCTGGCGCACTCGAGATCCCACTGCGCGCGCAGCAGCTGCTGCGCGGCGGCGGGGTCGATGCCGTGGTGGCCTTTGCCGTGGTCGTGGACGGCGGCATCTACCGGCACGAATTCGTGGCCGGCGCCGTCATCGACGGCCTCATGCGCGTGATGCTCGACGAAGTCCGCCCGGTGCTCAGCGTGGTGCTCACGCCGCAGGCCTTCCACGAGCACGAGGCACACCGTGCCTTCTTCGCCGAGCACCTGTGGCACAAGGGCGAAGAGGCCGCCGCGGCCTGCGCGCAGCTGCTGGCCGCGGAGCCAGTGCTCGTCTAGCGCCGGCCCACGGCGGCCAGCAGCTCGGCCATCGGCACCATGCGGCTGTGCAGCGGCAGGATGCGTTCCACCGGCAGCTGCAGCCGCTCGATGTTGGCCACGAGGTTGACGTTGTTCGCGTTCGGCACGGCCGGCGGCGGCGCGCCGGCCGCGCCGGGCGTGTAGGCGTCGGCCTGGATCACGATCTTCTCGGCCGGCAGCCACACCATCAGGAAACCCTGCGCGTGCACGCTGCCGGTCATCTCGTGGATCTCCACGTTGCGCAGCGCGTCGCGCAGCACGGTCTTCTCACCCGCACCCACGATGCGCGCCGCCCGGGCGCTGCGCGCCAGGTGGTCGGGCGCCACGCTGTTGGGGTTGGCGAACACCCGCTCGAAGTAAGGCTTGGCCATGCTGCTGGTGATCAGCTGCGCGCCGCTGCCCACGGCGGCGCGCAAGCCGCCGGCATGGTCGAAGTGGTGGTGCGAGTTGATGACGGTCTTCACCGTCTTGCCGGCGACGAGCTGGTTGGCGGCCTCGATCACCGCCAGCGTGCGCCCGTCGTACAGCGGCGCTTCCACCAGCACGATCTGGTCGCTGAGCTCGATGGCCACGCTGTTGTGCGAGCCGCCGGCCAGGAACCACACGCCGGGCGCGGCGGCTTGCACGGCCACGTTCTCCTTCGCGGCCCTGACGTTGTCGGGCACGGTGATGTCCACCGGCTCGGTGGTGCTGTACTCGGCCACCTGCAGGTCCAGCACCTCGAAGCCGCCCTGGCGCTGGCGGATGCGTTTGGGCAGCAGCTTGCCGCTGGCCGCGGGTGCGTAGTCGAGGAACTCGGTGCTGACGGCGGTGTCGCCCAGCACCGGGTGCGGCATCGTCGAATCCACGCGCGTGACGAGGCCACGCTCGTCGATCAGCAGCGTGGCCTTCAGCGCACCGGGGGCGGTGAAGCTGAGCGTGCCGTAGCGCTTGCCGTCGATGCTGCGTGTGCCGGCGGTGGCGTTGAAGCGCCTGGCCGCGGCCAGTGCAGCGTGGGGTGAGCTGGTCCAGAGGTCGTTCACACGGCCCGGCAGCGCGACCGGCGTGGGTGTGGTGGTGTTGTTGGCGCCGGCGGCCCACGCAAAACCTTCGCGCGCGAAGCCGGTGGCGCGCTGTTCGCCCAGGCCCATCAGCGGCACGGCGCCGCCGCCGTTGGGTTCACTGCGGCTGCGGCCGAACTCCTCGCGGAAGGCACCGGTCTCCAGGTTGTAGCTGCGCTTGAGCAGGCTGTAGTTCAGGCCCGGCCAGGCCAGCGCCGGCTGCCACGCCTGGCCGAAGGTGCTGCCGGTGCCGCGGCCGCTGATGACCACGGTCCTGGCGCTGCCGTCGTGCAGCGCGCTCTGGGCTTGTGTGATCAGCGTGGGTGCGTCGGGGCCGGTGCTGGCGCAGGCGCTGAGCAGCGCGGCGGCTGCGGCGATCAGGAACGTGCGGGTCGGTGTCATCGGGGTCGGTCCTCCTGCCGCGAACGCTGTCACCGCAGCGGCGGCGCTGCCATCGGGGAAAGCCTGCGCGGCGGCGGTGGAATAGAAACCGGCTGTGCTTCAGCGGCTGGCCGCTGAAGCGGGCGGCTCGGCCGCTGCGGCAGCCCGCGGCTCGCCGGCGCGCTGCACGAAGCCGCCTTCGGCGAACTCGCTGTAGCGCCAGTCGCCGCCCACGGGCACCACGCCCTCGGGTGGTGTGAGCGGCTGCACCGGCACGCCCTTGAGCGCCCGCGCCATGGCTTCGATCCACACCGGCAGCGCCAGGCCGCCGCCGCTTTCGCGTTCGCCCAGGCTTTCCGGTTCGTCATGCCCGATCCAGGCCACGCCCACGATGCCGGGCGCCCAGCCGGCGAACCAGGCGTCGACGGCGTCGTTGGTGGTGCCGGTCTTGCCGTACAGGTCGGGCCGCTGCAGCTGCGCCTGCGCCTTCGCGGCGGTGCCACGTGCCGTCACATCACGCAGCAGCGTGTTGACGATGAACACGTTGCGCTCGGGCAGGGCGCGCGTGGCCTCCGTCAACACCGCTGGCGGCGGCGCTTCGTACAGCACCGTGCCTTGCGCGTCGGTGATCTTCTCGATCAGCACCGGCGTGATGCGGTGGCCACCGTTGGCGAACACCGCGTAGGCCGAAGCCAGCTGCAGCGGCGTGACGCTGCCGCTGCCCAGCGCCATCGTCAGGTCCTGCGGGTGCTGCTTCATGTCGAGGCCGAAACGTGCGATCCAGCCGCGCGCCTCGGCCAGGCCCAGCGCCTGCAGGAGGCGCACGCTCACCAGGTTCTTGGAGCGCACCAGGCCCTCGCGCAGCGTGATCTCGCCGTCGAACCTGCCGTCGCTGTTGCCAGGGTTCCAGCTCGGCACGCCGCCGTCGGGCGTGGTGAGCGGCAGGTCGTCCACCAGCGTCTCGGGCATCAGGCCGTGTTCGACGGCGGCCGAGTACAGCAGCGGCTTGAAGGCCGAGCCCGGCTGGCGCTGTGCGCCGGTGACGCGGTTGAACTGGTTGCGGCTGAACGCGAAGCCACCCACCAGTGCGCGGACGCGGCCGGTGGCGGGGTCCAGCGACACATAGGCACCCTCGGCCCGTGGCCATTGCGCCACCTGCCATTCCGTGGCCTTGCCACGCTGCACCTGGGCCAGCCGCAGCACCGAGCCGCGTTTGATGGCCAGCGCCGCCGGTGCGCCGGCACGCAAGGCCGCGGCCACGGGCTTGAGCGCTTCAGCCTTGATCGTGACGGCTTCGCCGCTGGCGAGCTTGGCGGTGAGCTCGGTGCTGCTGGCGCGCAGCACGATGGCCAGGCGCAGGTCTTCGTCGTCGCGCAGTTCCTTCAGCGCGAGTGCGGCGGCGCGGTCGGCTGCGGCATCGTCGGCCGGCAGGTTCTCCTGGTCCTCGGGCCCGCGCCAGGGCTGCTTGCGCTCGTGCGCCATCAACGCGCGGCGCAGCGCGGTGTGGGCGGCGCGCTGCTCGTCGGCGCGCAGGCTCGTGAACACCCGCACGCCCTCGGTGTAGGCCTTCTCGCCCAGGCGCTCCACCACCGCGCGGCGTGCCATCTCGGCCACGTGCTGCGCCTGCACGTCCACGAAGTTGGGCTTGCGGTACACCAGCTTCGTGGTGAGCGCCTGCGCGTGCTCGGCTTCGCCGATGACGCCGGTGCGCAGCATGCGCTGCAGCACCCAGTGCTGGCGGCGCGTGGCCGCCGCTTCGTTGACGATGGGGTTGGCGTGGATCGGGTTCTGCTGCAGCCCGGCGAGCATGGCGGTCTCGGCGATGCTGAGCTGCGCCAGCGTCTTGCCGAAGTACACCTGCGCCGCCGCGCCGTAGCCGTAGGCGCGCTGGCCGAGGTAGATCTGGTTCAGGTACAGCTCCAGGATCTCGTCCTTCGTGAGCTGGTCTTCCAGCCGCCAGGCGATCAGCGCTTCCTTGATCTTGCGCTCCGGCGTGCGGCGCGTGCTGAGGAAGAAGGTGCGGGACACCTGCTGCGTGATCGTGCTCGCGCCGCCGCCGATGCCACCGGTGAGGTTGCTCCACACGGCCCGCGCCACGCCGCGCCAGCTGATGCCGCCGTGTTCGTAGAACGTGTGGTCCTCGACGGCGATGACCGCGTCACGCAGCAGCTTCGGCGTGGCGGCCAGCGGCACGAAGAGGCGCCGCTCGGTGCCGAACTGCGCGATCTCGGCGCCGTCGGCCGTGAGCACCTGCAGGTGCTGGCGCGGGCGGTAGTCGGTGGCCTTGTCGAGCGAGGGCAGGTCCTGCGCGTACCACAGCGCCATGCCACCCAGCACCAGCGCGGCCAGCAGCGCCAGCGCCAGCAGCACGAGCAGGATCGTGCCCAGGATCAGGACGCCGCGCTGGCGGGCGCGACTGATGAAACGCACGTCCGTTCCTACTGCACCAGCTCGAACAGCGCGAGGCCTTCGGCCTGGTCGGCCACGAGCCTGATGTTGGGCTGCGCCGCCAGATGCTCCTTGGCCCGTGCCGACGAGGTGAAGCGCAGCTTCACGCCGGCCACCGGCTGCAGCCGCCAGTTGTTGTCGGCCGCCGGCTGCACGGTCTTGGTGGCCTGCAGGTACTGCAGCAGCGCCTCGCGGTTCTCGTCGGGGCTGCTCAGGATGATGTTGCTGCCGTCCAGCCCCGGGAAGCTGCCGCCACCCGAAGCGCGGTAGTTGTTGGTGACGACCGCGAACTCGGCCTTGTCGTCGATGGGCTGGCCGTTGAAGCGCAGGTCCACGATGCGGCGCGCGTCGGGCGCCACCAGCTTGCCGTTGCGGTCGTAACGTGCAGGCTGCGTGACATCGATGCGGTAGGTCACGCCGTCGATGGTGTCGAAGTTGTAACTCGGGAAGCTGCCGTTGATCAGGTTCTGCTCCGGTGCACCCGCGGGGTCGATGCGGTTGAAGGCCTGCGCGCTCATCTCCAGCCACTCGCGCACCTGCGCGCCGCTGAGCTTCACCACCTGCAGCGTGTTGGGGTAGACGTACAGGTCGGCCACGTTGCGGATGGCCACGGGGCCGACCGGGATGTCGGTGTAGTTCTGCGCGCCGCCGCGGCCGCCGGACTTGAAGGGCGCGGCCGCCGAGAGGATGGGCAGTTTCTCGTGCGGCGTGCCGGCCAGGGCCTTTTTCGCGTAGGCCACCTGCGCCAGCGACACCAGCTGCACCGAAGGATCGTCGGCCACCTGGGCAAAGAAGCTGTGGATCGGCTGCGCCGTGCGCGCGACCTCGGCGCGCACGTAGGCGAGGGTGGCTTCGTGCTCACGCTTGACGATCTCGGCCACCATCGGGTCGGGCTCGGCCAGCGGCTTGCGCGTGGCGCGGTCGTACACCGGGCGCAGGTGCGCACGGGGTTCGGCGCTCTTCCAGCGGCCCTCGCTGCGGGTGAGCGTGAGGTCGATGACGCCGAGGTGGCTGCCCCAGAAGCCGGCCATCACCGCCGGCACGCCGTTGATGAGCCCGCGCTCCAGGTCGACCTTGGGGTGGCGGTTGAAGAAGCGGCCCGGGAACTCGCCGTGCGAGTGGCCGAAGACGATGGCGTCCACGCCAGGCACCTCGGCCAGGCGCGCCACGGTGTTCTCGGCGAAGAACACCGTCTCGCCGAACTCGAAGCCCGAGTGCGCGATGACCACGACCACGTCCGCACCCTCGGCGCGCATCTTGGGCACCAGCTCGCGCGCGGTGGCGGGGATGTCCTTGGCGGCGACACGGCCGGTGAGGTTGAGCCGGTCCCACAGCATGATCTGCGGCGGCACGAAGCCGATGACACCGATCTTCATGTCGTGCGACTGCCCGGCTTCGTCGGTGAAGCGGCGGTTCAGGATCACGTAGGGGCGGAAGGCGGGCTTGCCCTTGTCGGCACCGCTGTCTTCCACCACGTTGGCGCTGACATAGGGGAAGGCCGCGCCCTGCAGCGCGTTCTTCAGGAACGCCAGGCCGTAGTTGAACTCGTGGTTGCCGATGTTGCCGGCGTCGTAGCCCAGCGCGTTCATCACCTTGTGCACCGGGTGCACCTGCCCTGGCTGCAGCGGCTGCACCCGCGCCATCACGTCGCCCATGGGGTTGCCTTGCAGCAGGTCGCCGTTGTCGAACAGCAGCGTGTTGCGCGCCTCGGCGCGCGCGGCCTTGATCAGCGTGGCGGTGCGCGCCAAGCCGTATTCGTCAGTGGCCTTGTCCTGGTAGTAGTCCCAGGCCAGCATGTGCACATGCAGGTCGGTGGTGCCGAGGATGCGCAGCTTGAGCGTCTGCGCAGCGGCGCTGCCGGCCAGCAGGCAGGCGAGCGCGAGGAGGAAGATGCGGGCCATGGGGCGGTGGCTGGCGAAGAAAACGCGCAGCCTAACCGCAAAAGCAGCGGCGGCCCTAGCGCGAAGAACGGCCCGATCGACCGAGGGCTTGCCAGGCCAGCGCCACGAGGCAGGTGATCAGCAGCACGCTGAACTCCATGCCGTTGCGGCCGAGCCCCACCACGAACCAGCCGGCCTTGGCGTGCACGAGCACGATGCCCATGGCGTAGATCGCCGCGTACATCAGCGCCAGCGGCGCCACGAAGCGCCGGCCCCAGGCCAGGAGCGGCGAGCCCGCAATCTCGTAGACGGTGATCGCCCAGGCGATGAACACGCCGAACGGGAAGCCCTGCGCGCCCAGGAACCCGCCGAAGGGCACCACGCCGCCGGCCAGCAGGCGCGCCCAGCCATGCGCGGCGATGATGCCGGCGACGGCCAGGCGGATCAGCGTCAGCGGTTGTGCTTGGGTCAAGGTGTCATCCTCCGTTGAGTTGCAGCACGAATTCGCGGCCCGCCACGTCGGCGCGCAGGGCGCCGCCTGCCACGGCGCGCAGATCGTAGAGGCCGATCGGCGTCACCAGCGCCGCGCGCCCCAGCCCGGCGCCGAACGCGACGATGCGCATGCGCCGTGCATCGGCCGTGGGCGTGCGGTTGTCGAAGAAGGGCAGGGCCTCGTCCACGCGCAGCTCGATCTCGCAGCCGGCGCGGCCGGGGCGCCGCTGCCATTGGCCGGACACCGGCTGCCGTGCCAGCTGCCCCTGCCAGGCGCCGCTGCCCGCCGGACACGCCGGCGCCGCCAGGTCGGCAGCGGCCGGTGCGGCGGGCAGGAAGGGCAGGAACGGCGCGGCCAGCACCCGGGCCGTGCCCTCGATCGACGACACCCACTCGGCGTTGGACAGCAGGCTGGCTGCCGCGCCCTGCTCGGGCCACAGCACCAGCGTGCTGCGTGCGCCAGGCGCCAGCCCCGAGTGGTGCACCACCGGTTCGCCGTCGTTGCCACGGCCCAGCCGCCAGCCGAAGGCCAGCGTGGCGCTGCCCTGCTGCACCGGCCGGCCGCCCGGGCCTTGTGTGGGCTCGAACATCCAGGCCCGCGTGGCCGCTGACACGATCTCGCCCTGCAGCACGGCGGCACCCCAGCGCGCGAGCGCCGGTGCCGTGGCCGACAGGCCGGCGCCGCCGAGGCTGTAGCTGAAATCGTGGCGCGGCGCGCGCTGCCAGCGGCCGCTGCGGGATTGGTAGGCGCGGCTGGCTTGCGGGTGGGCCGTGTCGGTCACGTCGGTGCCGATGTCCAGCCCCGGTGCCAGCACCTGACGCAGCAGTTCGGGCAGCGTGGCGCCGGCGCGTTCTTCCACCACGGCAGCCAGCAGCGTGTAGCCCCATGACGAGTACAGATAGCGCTCGCCCGGCGCCGCCACCAAGGGCCGCTGCAGGTGCGCCTGCACGGCGTGGCGGCTGCTTGGGAAGGCCTGCTGGCCGATGGCGCTGTCGCGCGCTTCGTAGTGCGGCAGGCCCGAGAGGTGCGCCGCCAGCTGGCGGCTGCTGATGGCCGGCCAGTCGCGCTGCAGCCAGGGCAGCAGGTCAGCGATGGGCTGGTCGGCGTCCAGCCGGCCCTCCTGGCGCAGCCGCGCCGCGGCCGTGGCCACGAAGACCTTGCTGACGCTGGCCAGGCGGAAACGCGTGTCGGCCTGCACCGGCAGGCCGTTCTCCAGGTCCCGCTGCCCCGCGGAGCCGGCCCAGGCCATGTGGCCACCGGCCCAGACGGCGGCGCCGAGGCCCGGAACACCGGACACGTCGTGCAGGGCTTCCAGCAGGGTCTGCGCCTGCTCGGCGGGCGTGGCAGCGCCGGCGGGCAGCGCGCCCAGCAACAGCAGGCACAGCGCCCAGCGGCGTGTGCGTGGCAAGGTGGGGCGACTCATGGCCGCCGACGATAGGCAGCCTCGCCGCTCAGCGGGACGGCCTGCGACGAAGCAGCCTGCCGCGGCGGCGAACGCCGCCCGTGGCGCGACCGGCTCGCGCCGCGTTCAGCCGATCAGTGCTTGGCGCCGTGGTGCTGCTTGGCCCACTGCTCGGCCCAGGCGTCGGAGCGGGCCTGCTCGCGGGCGCCCATGGTCATGGTCCAGGTCAGGAAGCCGGTGGCGAAGAGCACGGGGACGAGGGCGAGCAGAACGGCGGTCATGATGAAGACGGGGCTTTCAGGGAAGGAAGACGCAGGTCGGTTGTCGGCCGCGAGTCTGCCCGCTGAAGAGCTTCTTCGTGCTGCGGCGCAGCAATGCCCCGAGCCGGCCGCTGGGTTAGCGCCGGCCGTCAGCTTCGTGCAAGCTGGTCTTCAGCCGAACCAGGCCGCACGCTGCTCGGCTGGCACGCCCTGGTCGGGCGATGTGCGGTGCGCACGTTCGATCACCTGCCAGAAGTAGCGGTAGCTGGCGCGGTCGTGCAGCGTGCCGTGGTGCTGGATCGGCGCCCAGCCGGCCGCCTGCGCCGCGCCGATGATCTCGATGGCCTCGTCGACCTCGGCCACCGTGGGCGAGAAGGCTTCGACGATGGGTTTGATCTGCGCCGGGTGGATGCTCCACATGCGCGTGTAGCCCAGCAGGCTGCGGGCCATGCCGGCGGCGGCTTTCAGCGCCTCGAGGTCCTTGAACTCGGTGAAGACGCAATGCGAAGGCACCTTGGCCGCAGCGTGGCAGGCGGCGGCGATCTCCAGCTTGGCGCGCACCACCAGCGGGTGGTCGAACTGGCCCGCGCCGCCCATGGCTTGCTTCGGGATCGCACCGCGGTGCGCCGAGACGAAGTCCATGAGCCCGAAGCTCAGCGATTCGATGCGCGGGTGCGCGGCGATGGCAAACACCTCGCGCAGCGCGCCGTGTGTTTCCACCAGCGTGTGCAGCGGGATCGCGCCGCCGCCGGCGGCGTCCACCAGCGCGGCCGCGCGCTGCACGTCGGCGAGTCCCCGCGGCTTGGGGATCATCAGGTAGGCGGGCGGTTTGGCAGCCTGCAGCACCGTGGCCAGCACGTCGCCGAAGCGCGGGTGCTCCACGGTGAGCAGGCGCACACCGACACGGCCGAAGCGGTTGGCTCCGGAGCCGAGCAGGGAGGCGATCAGCTGCGCATGCTCGACCTCGCCACCCACCGGTGCACCGTCTTCGTTGTCGAGCGTCACGTCGAACACCGGGCCCAGCTCGGCCTGCAGCGCCAGGCTCTTGCTCATGCGCGGTTCGACGCCCGCATAGTGGTCACACACCGGCAGTGCCGGCGGCGTGGCCTCCTCGGGGTCGAACAGGGCCTGGCGCGGCGGGATGGGGCGGGTGGGTGCCATGGGTCTTTGCGGTGGCTGCACAGACCCCGAGCGTAGCGTGGCGCCAGCCCGCCCTCAGATCAGAGCCCGCGGCGACGAGGTGGGCGATGAT